>Ga0208695_1000010_pt1 | contig 349393 bp, 276 predicted proteins | sample AD_UKC111_MetaG_FD_184449 | JGI IMG/M metagenome (GOLD analysis project Ga0208695, IMG submission 184449) | Active sludge microbial communities of municipal wastewater-treating anaerobic digesters from Hong Kong - AD_UKC111_MetaG (SPAdes)... | ecosystem: Engineered > Bioreactor > Anaerobic >...
AAATCTGTGAAATTGCCTTGTTTATATAATGTTATTTCCTCATCTTTCAATCCTTCGAGAATTTCTAATTTATAAGGATCTCCTTCCTTCTTGAAATATTCAACCGCTTCATCCCAACTGATTTCACACCTTTGAAATTGACCATCTCTTTGAGCAAGCTCCTTCATTTTTGATTCGATTTTTGGTATATCTTCTGATGTCAAATTAATGCCCTCAGGTAATTCCATATCATAATAAAAACCTTGCTCAATTGCTGGTCCAACCCCAAATTTTGTCCCAGGATAAAGCGATTTCACTGCCTCTGCCATTAAATGTGCTGATGAATGCCAGAAAATCTCCTTACCTTCATCATCATCAAATGTTATAAACCTTACAATTCCGTCTTCATTGATTTTGCGGGATAAATCATACTTCTTCCCATTTACAAAAATACCAATAACTTTCTGTGCAAATTCAGCCGATATTGATTTTGCTATCTCCATTCCTGTTGTTCCATCAGGATATTCACGTTGCTGACCACTAGATAAAGTAATTAACATTATATTTATGATTATTAATTTTAATTTGACGAAATCCTCATTAAATAATTTTTTTAATTTTGCTTTTCTTTACAGTGTAATAATAACAGTAATAATCCGTTATTATTTATGAATTGATTAAATGTATATTTAAATGAAAAGCGGACTTTTATCAGGCTTTTGTATTATTTTAGCAACATTTAATATTTATGGACAGCCAAATCCTAATGTAAAGCAAATTGAGACAAAAGAAAGATTCCAAAATATTAATTTAAAAGCTAATTCTAAAGATTTTAATTTTGATAATGCACTGAAGTCTGCTTCATCATATAAAACTCTTAATCTTTCAAATAATAATTTAGAATATATTGATAGACGTATTAGTGAATTTGTCAATTTAGAGTTTTTGGATTGTAGTAATAATCAACTCATAGATTTGCCCGATGAACTTATTAATCTCACTAAATTAAAGAAAATCAAATTATCTAATAATAAATTCAACCGCTTGCCTGAGGTTTTATATAAAATTCCAAATCTTGAATCTATTGATATTTCTTCATCTATGATTTCAAATATTGATATTAATCTCTCAAGATTTAAAAACCTTAAAATATTGGATTTATCAAGAAATTATATTAAACAATTTAATATTTCAGGTAATAATTACAAGCTGGAAGAATTGCAGCTAAATAATTGCAGAATAAATAATATACCTACATCAATCTTTAAGATTAATTCATTGAAAATATTAGGCTTAAGCGATAACGAAATTGCTTATATTCCTAATGAAATACAACAATTACAAAATCTTCAAAAGCTTGACCTTTCCAAAAATCGGATTTCTAATATTAATTCAGATATATTTGGCTTGCAGAAGCTTTTGATAATTGATTTATCACAGAATCAATTAGGTAATTTTATTATTAATGGTACAATTCCAACAAATATAAGCGAATTAATACTGGGGAAAAATAGTATTTCTAATTTCTCATCAAATAATTTACAAAATTTGAAATTGCTCGATTTATCCTTTCAAAATTCTAAAAAACTCATTGCGAATCTTGAAAAATGCATAAGCTTAGAAATTCTGGATATATCAGGCAATCCTAATTTGCTACTGCAAGGTATGGGAAATCTCACAAACATTGTGGAATTGGATTATTTGAATTCCGATTTGCAGGAATTTCCGGATTTTATCTCTGGTTTATCACGTTTAAAAAAATTGAACCTCTCATATAATAATATTGCATCTATTCCGAATTCTATTGGCAATCTGGCGGAGTTAGAAAATCTCATTTTAATCAGTAATCAAATTTCTTCTTTACCTGAATCGTTTTGCTCACTTCACAAAATTAAATGGGTTTGGCTTGACAATAATAATTTAACTTATCTGCCTGCTAATATCACAAAAATGAACTCTCTTAAACTTCTATCAATCAAAAAAAATAAATTACCTGATAGCCAGAAAGAAAAAATTGTCACACAACTTCCTAAAACAGTTCGCGTTTCTTTTTAATTTTTATTTTAATTTTGATTTTTTAAATAATTAATTGCTGCTTTCAATTGTGTATCTTCATTTCTTAAATATGATTCTATTGTATTTTGGACCTCAATATCAGGCTTCAAAGGTAAATGTGTATCAATTTCTTGCTCAAATGTAAAATACTGCCCGCTCATTGTTATAAAATAATAACCCGGCAACATTACTTTGTTTGATTCTGTGAAATTCCCTTGCGATTGCGAACCAATTATGGTACCAATTTTATTTATTTTAGCCAAACTTAATATATACTCAGAATAAGATGATGTCTTTGAATCCATCAGGAATGCAATTTTCTTGTTTTTAAGTTTCTGCAACGGGGAAATTTCTGCGTTAAGTATTTGATTCTGTATATTTAATTTAAATGGTGATATATACTGTGGAATAATTGTACTTCCACCCCTTAATGTTGCTGTGCTAAAGAATCCTAAAATATGTTCTGAAAGCAAAGAATAACCTCGAAAATCAAATATTATTCCATTAGTTTCAGCTTTTTCCAATTCTGGCAAAATGCTTTTGAATTCCTTATCTGTCATAATTGTTGCATCTATATAAATCAATCCCGGAACAATTTCAATTGAGAAAAATGGCTTTTCTAGATCCAAAATTTTGTTTAAATTTCTTGTAATACTAACTGTTTGCGGCTTTTTTGAATCAGGGGGTATAAATTTAATCTTTAATTCTGTATTCTGTTTGCCTGCAAGCATTTTTAAAATTTCATTTTCAATAATTGACTTTTGATTTATTTCTGATTCATTCCTGTCACCATATCTGTTGCTCATTTTTAAAATTTCTGTTTTTAAATTTGATAAATCACAATCCTCAATTGTTATAGCTTGGCTACCATTTGGAATTTTATCATTCTTTGAATATATTAAGAATTTATCATTTTCAAAAGTTATTTTAATATAGGGAAAATACAAAGTTTTATCAAACCCATTCCAAATTTTAAATGAAAGGTCGCCCGCAAGTCTTCCAATCTCCTCTAATGATTTTCTAAATTCATTTTCATCAGTTTTGTTTGCAATATTTATTAAAGTATTTTCTAAAATTCTATCAAATGCCGTATCTTCAATATTCTTAAGCCCGAAATGCTTATAAATATTCCACAAATCTATTGAAGTGCAAATTCGTGCAATTGCATTGTTTGATGTGAGATTAGGAGAAGGATTTGTGATTGATTTAGTTATATTTTTTTCGATAAATTTATTTTCTTGGATTGGAATTGAATATTCGATATTATTATAGACTTCATCAAAAAATGATTGTGGTGGATAAAATTTTACATAGTTTGTATCTGATGATAATTTTAAGGAATACTTGCCCGTAAAAGAATTGATTGTATCCAATTCCATCGTATATCCTGCTTCTTTACAATATTTTGGAAAAACCCATGCTGGTATTGCAGTCTGTATCAATGGGTCTTCAAAATCAGTATTTCGCATATTTAAATTTATTGAATTATCATTTTCATCCTTTGCCGTAATTTGAAGATTATCAAAATTGACAATTCCGTCGCCATTCATCATTAATCCTAATCTTATATAAGCAGTATTTTGAGGTACTTCAATTTTTATACTTAAATCTGCCCAGCCATTGGTAGTATCCCAAATTACTTGACTTAACTGATTTAATAAATCATAATTATTAGGGTCATCAAACCTTAAAGCAATTAATGCATTTCCCGATGGCGAAAAGGGAGTAAATTTAACTTTTGCAGATAGATTTATTTCCTTTAATACTATATTCTTAACATTCAAAATTTGCAGTGATAATGCAGGAGCAGACCGCTGAGATTCATATATATTCTTGATTTTAGAATTTATCACATCAGTTTGCAAAATGCTTACACCACCTCGATAAAAATAATTATACATTATTTTTGTTGTGTCAGAAATAGCTTTGTAGGGCTTTGATATGATTTGATAATTATTTCCTTTATATGATTCAGATATTGAAAATTTTGGGATAATTGCAGAATAATCTTTTTGGATCTTTTTAATGAATTCGTCCTTACCTCGAATTGTCAATGCATCTTCTATATTCTTGTATAAAAAATTTTCCCAGAATTGGAAATTTAAATTAGAATCGGGATAAAAATACCTCGCTTCTCCATAAATTCGTGCAAGCAATTTTAAATTTTGTAGATTCTCATTGCTTAAATTAATCTTTGTTTGAAATGTGCTTTTCTCGATAATAGGTTCAAAATTGCATTCCTCAATAATCGCGTCCGATGTTCCATATAATGCAAAACCAATCCGTACTAAATCAGCATTTGTATCAATTGAAGCTATTACAGAGAAATTATCTTCTTTTGCATTCCTGATTGTGTCGGAAAATTTGGCATTTATCAATTTGTTTCGCGGACTCTCGCTTTGAACAATTAGTAAAAGAAAATCACCTGTGTCCTTCGATTTATATGTTATTTTAGCTGAAAATCTTGCATTTTTTCCTCTAAACCAATCAGCAACAAATGTTTGAAATACAATCCCTCGGGATATATTTTCTTTATTTGAATTTGTGTCCTGCTGAAATGCTAATAGCTTCTTTGAACTTGTAATTTTTAAAAAAAAGCAATTTTTTTCCGCAAGCGAATCAGTCGAATATGCATTAAATCCTAATTTTTTATCGCTATCATTAATTTTCCATCCTAAAGGCATTGAACCATTTTCTGAAAGTCCAAAATCCAAATTATATGGGTGCAATAACGGTTGAGCAAAAATTGAACTTGAATAAATTAAAAAAAATAAAAAACCAAAAAATACTTTTTTCATAGTTTTTATTTTACAGGTGTTGCAATTATAATTCTCACAGTTCTCGAATACGAACGACCTTGTGGTGTATTGTTATCGAAGATTAATTCATCGCTGCCAATTGGATATTTCGAGACATTTGCAGGGTCTAATTGCAAATATTTTACTGTTTCCTCAATACGCCTTGTTGCAAGGTCCTTATTGTATTCAGGTGTGCCCGTTCTATCTGCATAACCATAAATTGTAATCTTAGAAGTAGATTTAATATTGCGTTTTATCTCATCAAGTATCTTCTTATGCGACGGAGTTAAGTCAGCTTTATCAAAATCGAAAACTATCAATGAATATCGCTGGTAAATTGTATCATTATGGATTTCTTCCCTTTTCTTTTTGATTGTTTTTTGTGATATATTCAGTTTTTTGTCAATAGTGAATTCGTTATTTAAACTATCCCGCAAGATCATCTTCACATTAATTGGTGATTCATATAATGGTATAGGAGCCTCGCCAACAGTCCATTTATCTATTTGAGTTATATTTGTGCCTTCGTAACTTCGAATTGTTTTTTCATTTTGGCTAATTGTCATCGTCCAATTTTTGATTGGTAAATCTGATTGAATATGGGGAATGAACTCAACAATTGGTGGATTTGCTGTTTTTTCAATTTGGCTTAATTCGACAGGTGCTGTTATTTCAAATTTATTGCTTGATATTTCTGCTCTTTGATTTTCTTCAATTCCATCAGGTATAGTGGGATTTGATGGATTTGTTGGCAGATTTTGAAAAGCTGTTTCAATTCGATTCTGTGGAATTCCGAGATTATTAATAAAATGCTTTCTTACTGCTTCTGCCCTTTCACGCGATAGAGTCAGATTATTTTGCTCAAAACCAGTATTACTATTAGTTCCTGTAATTTTGATTTTTGCATTTGAATATTTGTCTAATCTTGTGGCAATAATGTTTAATAAATTTGAATATATTTCCATTGTCTCCCAAGTTAGAGAATCCATCGAAAACATATCAAGGTTTTTATCTAATTTCATCGCAGTTTGATTTAAATCTGCACTATTTTCCTTAAAAAATACGTAAGGTAGCAGAGGAAAGCTTTCTGTAACTTGATTTTCTTCAATCACAAGCGTTGGATCTTTTGTGCGATTTCCTTGATAATCTATACCTACAATATCAAGATTGCCTGTAATTTTTGCACTTTTTGGTACTTCTCTAATGTAATTTTCAAAATGCTGCTTTGTGGTTATAATTCTATTATCAATTTCCTCGCTCTTTTCTTTTATTTCTTCTTTTTGTAAATAAACTCTGCTTTCTGCTAATCCATATTGTGCTATTATAATTGTATCGCGATAATATTCCTCACGTTCTATTCTTTCCTTATGAATTACGGGATAAATCGGGAGTTCCAATGCCACGCCAAAATTGATAGGCATCACTTTCCAATCGCCTGAAAATATGTTTGTAAATGGATAAGCAATCCCCACCTCAGGAACTAAATACTTATTTATTCCTATTGGCAATGCATAACTTAGCGAAGCTTTTGCAAATATTTGCAATGTCTGCGTTTCAGGAATTTTTTGATTATTATAAACATTTCTCAATCTCGAATCTGTATCCTTGAAAACAACATCATCAGGTGATGTCAACTGCTCCTTCATCGAAAATTTGCTTTGTAATTGAAATCCAATCGGTAACCCGATATTCAACCGAAATTTATCCCAAAAAAACCAATTGAAATACGGTTCAATAGCAAGAATTCCAATTTTAGAATCCACTATATGATTTGAATATGCTTTAACTATATCTTGCGTTTCATACGGTGGAGTTGCGTTCCGTATTTCTGTATTGCCAATTTGCTCGACTTTCTCAAGCTTTCCATTCAATGTTTGATATCCAATTCGTACTGAAACAGAATATTTCTCATTTATGGGATAGCGTAATAAACCCGCAAGAGTAAATCCCAGTCCATTGCCTGTCTCAAATTTTGGGCAACAAGATGGATAGCCTGGTAATTCCTTGAATGCTGCATTATGGATATTATAATTGCCGCCACCATATCCCCCAATAAAGAAATTTGGCTCAGGCGTTAATTGCTGAGAAAAAATAGAATTTGGGAAACTTATGAAAATGAGAAGGCAAATAATTTCCCAATTAGTTATTTTTGATAAATTTGACCCTTTCATCCCTATAAATTGTATAGTTCTTACGATTTCTGACAACTTATTGTTTATTGATTTCATTAACTTTATTTTTTTCATATTTTTCTAAATTATTTAATAATTACTAATGATAAATTATAAATATTTGTTGGTGTTTTCAAAATTATATAATATGTACCATTTGCATAATTGCTCAAATCAAATGCCTTTTGATAGAATTTTTCTGAGCCCGCTGTAAAATCCCATTCATCAAGAAGACTAGTTATTCCATTTATATCGCTGATGCTGAGCGAATAATGTCCGCTCTCAATCCCGCTAAATGTTATTATTATTTCTCCTGTTGTTGGGTTCGGTTGTACAATTGGTGCTTCCAATTTTGGATTGACAATTAAAAATCTATTTCCTCCTCTACTGCAATATGGTATTGTCAAGCTCCCATCTTTATGCGAAATATTTGAGACTAATTCAATTTGCTTATATACAATATTTGTAATCATTAATGGTGCAACATCTACGTCGCCAAGCATTGTTTTACCAATTATTTCTGTCAAAATACTATCTCGGTCGCTTAAATTTACATTATTAAATTCAAGGGTAATTACTCTTAGATTATTTTGAATTTCATTTTTAATAATACGCGAATTTTGATTGCTTAGTCCTGTTGGATAAAAAATTGAGCGGTTGAACGCAATTACCATTGTATCAAGTTTAAAATTCAATAAAGTATCGCCAACCTTATCCAATTTTGCATATATTGGAATATGCAGATTATCCTCATTACTTGATACATTTAAATCAGGCAACCAAATAAATATATTTTTTGCAGGTACTCCATTTCCAATTAATGCAATCTTTCGTGTTTCCTCAGGGCAATTTGCTGATGAAAAATGCACTGTTATTGTATCATTATATACCATAATTGCTGTTGGTGCAAATGTTATATCAAGATTAAATTGATTGCCCTGGGTTAATGTCTGCGCAGACCAATTCAATACTGTGAAATTCTGCAAAACCGGATTATCTAATGAGACAAAATCAACATCCCACGGACCTATATTTTCCAGAACGATGGACATTGTTTTTTGGGTATTTATTACCACATTTCCGAAATTTAATTCAGGTGGTGTAACAACAAATCCGCTCCTCCTTTCGCCAATTAAATCAATTCGCTTTGTTGTCTCAACTCCATTGATATAAAGTGTTATTTCAAAATAAGCAGATTTATTGCCGTCATTAGAGCTTTGTGGGTCAAAAGTAACAATAAATGGAACTTTATCTCCTGCGAATAATGTATCAGGCAATTTTATTGTTGGTGGTAATAATGTGAATAATGAATTATCTGCGCCAAATATGTTGCTTATAGATTTCAACACAAAAGGAGCCGCAGAGTTATTTTCAAGATATATTGTGTCTGTTTTGCTCTCACAAGGTGATAATGTTCCAAAATCAATTTGATTTGGTAATGTGTAATTTGCAAAAATCGAATTAAAATGTAATGTTGCATAAAGTGTGTCCCTGCAAGGATAATTGAAAATAAAACGAATATTTGCTGTTTGATTGCCTTCGATTTTTGAATTTACTGTAAATGTAAAATCAAGATTATTTCCCTGATTAGGAATTAATGTTCCACCGATTGGAAAGACTGTGATATCGGGATTGCTAATCAATACATCTGAAATTCTTTGTTCAAGCCTTCCAAGATTAGTCAATGTTAAAACAGTATCATAATTAAATCCTGCATAAATATCTCCTAAATATATATCATTACTTGGCAAAATTTGCACATGTAAATCTTCACGTTCTCCTGTTAAATCAATTGTTATCACAGGATTAGTTGGTGAATTGGTTTCAATTTGCAATTGTGCAGTTTTCACGCCTTCATTTCCTGCTGCAGCTATAAAGCGCACATAATAAATTACACTATCACCTGGTTTCAAAGTGTAAGGAATGGGGTTTGGCTCCTGTGCAATATTGAAATTTGCAGCGTCAGATCCTGTTATGCTTGCCCGCTTTGTGATTCTTAAATCTTCAGTCGCAGTCTCAAGATTTTTGATGTAAAATGTCTTTATTATATCCCCACATTTTCCCGTTAATCCGAAATCTATTGAATTTGTTGATATTAAAATTTTCGAGCTGACAACATTTGCAACTAGTTCCTGTGCAGAAGTATCAGGACAAGCCCCCATACTTATTATTGAATAACCAAAAAGTGAATCTGTTATAGTGCCTTCTATTGTTGGTGTAAATTGAACTGTGCAGTATATTGTATCCACAAAAGGTCTTATTAATGCAGGTAAAGGCGGAGCAATCATTAAAATCTTAAATTCATTATTCGTTTTTAAAAATAATCCATTATTTGCATCTATATATGCCGGTCCCGTTCCGTGATTAACAATTTTGAATTCTTCTGTCTTTGTTGTTGTGATACTTACAGTGCCAAAATTGAAGTTGCCAAGGATTTGCAAATCAATCGACTTGACGAAAGCTTTCACAATAAAAGTCTTTTGGTATCCTGGGCAATCGCTGATTTTGATTATGAGTTTATCTTGTATTTTCCCTACCAATAGAGTGTTTAAAAAGATATTTAAGTCCATTCGATTTGCCGGGTCATTATAATCCATCTGTATTGGCAATGTGTTATAAATTGAAAATAAATTATTTTCAAATGTAATTGATGAAACATTCACAAAATTTGATGAAAAATTCTGCAATATAAATTTTTCAAGCAAAGACTCGCCAATGCATATTTCTCCAAAATCAAGTGTATCCAAACCGTGATATGAACTAGATATAGGCAGAATTTTGTTGGTATTTTGTATTGTTAATAATACAGTATCTATTGAAACATTGAAAGCAATTTTCCAAGGATTTGGAACAAGAACATTATTATGCAATATCTGCAATGTATCGGTGAAAAATCTTTGTGTATTATTTGGTGGTGTAAATGATACAACTATTTCCACTGAGCTATCGGGTTGAAGGGATTTAATGCCCGTAGGTGAAATAATTGTGAATCCTCTATTTCCAAATTTAAAGTTTGCATTCTGAAATTGTAAATCGAGATTGCTTTCTCCAAAATTAGATATTGTTGCTTTTAGAGTTTTTGGAAAATTTTCGCATTCAAAATATCTTGCATTAATTATTGAATCGCCTACTAATTCGGGTTGTTTTATATAATGTAAAATATTAGCTCCCGATTGCGAAAATATTGCTGAAGGAATTGCAGCGTATTCATTTGAATTTGGGTTCTCAATCTCGAGAATTCCAACTAGGTAAAATAAAGTATCTGGTGCGGGAAGGCTTACTTGTTGTGTCCAATTTTGAGATGGATCTGTAATATCCGCTATTTGGGTCCAAGTGCCACTTTCGGGTTTTAAATATAATTTTAAAGGCTTGTTTATGGGTTTGCTCCCCGTTAAATTGAAGCTTCTAAATACAGTTCTTGATGTATCTGTCGAAAATCCATAATAAGGGGCAGCATTTGGAGTAACTAACGTCAAATTACTTTGTGAACCATAATTAAAGCGAATTCTACCATAAGATCCAGTTTCGGAACCGTTCTTTCCACCTGTTATTTCTATCGAGGAATTATCGTATATCATTTTTGTGCTCGATATAATTGAGCCTCCCGAGCCATTTCCACCATTTCCATCTCCACTTCCTCCATTTGCACCGTTTGCTTTTAGACTAATTCTGTGTAGTTCTCTACCGTAAATTGAAATCGCTCCGCCGCCTCCACCTCCGGAACCAGAATATGTATCGTATCCCTGTGGATTACCTGACGCACCACCCGAACCGCCCGCAAGTGGTACAATCATTGTATTACCATAACTTAACCCTTTTGAATTGTTTGGACCTGTACCATTAACAGCATATCCCGCAGAGCCGCCTGTTAAATTTTGTTTATTTCCTGAACCTCCACCATAAGCCCCATACAGCATACAATTGTCTCCATCATTGCAGCCTGCACCTGATTTGCCAAAAGGATGACCTGTTGCTCCACCTGATGACTCATATTGACCTCGTTCGGGTGCAGCAACATTATTTAATCCATTTGCAAATGAGCCTGAACCAATTCCCCAATTTTTATAAGTATTTGTTTTGCCTGGTATTCCTGAATTATTACGTCCGCCGGGTCCGCCTGCCACAAATCCATTTCCACCATCATCGCCAATATTATTATCGAACAACCCAACATCATGGAATCGTCCACCACCACCACCACCGCCAGGTCCTGCATCTTGAATTCGAGGCAAACCACCACTTACATCTATGATAGTATTAGCACCACCTGAGATTGGCCCCTTTGCTATAAGAACAAATGGCAAATATGCTTGATTGCCCGAATCTGGCGAATTATATGGATCGCAGTCATTTAAAGAAACTGAATATCTCCTATTTCCTAATATTGCTGAATCAATAATCATCGCACCTCGTCGTGAACGCTTCCCTAAAGTCCCTTGCCCAAGTATAGAATCGATTTTACTTGATATATCGCCCATTTGAAATGGTTGCACAATATAAAATGTGTCAACATTCGAATAGTTCCCATTGATATTAACACGTATTGGAATGCGAAATTCAGGCAATAATTGCTCCCAATCCCATGAATTTGGTACAACATTTGGATGGACAAATACTTGCGATGAAATCATCCTTCCATCCCAACTTATCACAATTGGTCCAAATATAATCTTTTGAGTATCAACAGGATTGACTACCTCCAAACGAATTTGATCACCAAGATTATTTAAATAAAATCCATCATTGCCGAAATTTTTAGTGAGCGTCGATGGACCTATTATTTCAATATATGTGTTTAAGTCGGGAGTTCCTATATCGGGAAGGATATACGAAATTATAGGTTGTGAAAATATCCTTAACGGGAAAATCAAAATAATCAACCAAAATAAAAAGATTCTTTTCATTTTTTATCTTTAATTAGGTTATATTTACAAATTACAAAAATTTTATTCAATAATAATATTTTTATTAGAATTTAATGTTTACCGTTTTATATGTATAAAATATTTATCACTATATGAACCTACGACTTAAGTCGTAGGTTCATATTGATGCACCGTAGAAATGCCATATATGGCGTCTCTACTGCGAAAGAAGTGAAAGGTGTGTGTTTCCATTGTGAACCTACGACTTAAGTCGTAGGTTCATATTGATGCACCGTGGAGATGCCATATATGGCGTCTCTACGGTGAAATTGGTGAAAGGTGTGTGTTTCTATTATGAACCCAAGAGTTAAGTCGTAAGTTCATTTATTATAATATTTCCCTTACGGCATTCACAGGCGAGATTTCTTGATTTGCGATTTTTTCTTTTTGTTTTTCTATTTTTTCACGAAATTCTTTGTCCCTAAAATAAGCATCAAGTATTGTTTCTTTTAATAAATTATCAAACCATTCAAGAAGTTGCTCCTTGCGGTTCTTATCGAAAATCCCATTTTCCTTTGCATAATTAAAATAATCTTTTATTGTGTTCCAGATTTCATCGATTCCCTGACTATATAATGCAGAGCAGGTCAGCACTTTTGGAGTCCATTTTTTGTCTTTTGGAGAAAGAATATGCAATGCCATTTGATATTCTTTTCTTGTGCGTTCAGCAATAGCTGCCTGGTCGCCATCGGATTTGTTGATTACGATAGCATCAGCAAGTTCAATTATTCCTTTTTTTATTCCTTGAAGCTCATCTCCCTCATTTGGCAATAGCAATACAAGAAAAAAATCTACCATTGACCGCACTTCTACTTCATTTTGACCTACGCCGACAGTTTCAATCAAAATAATGTCATATCCTGCAGCCTCGCATAGCAATATTGTCTCCCGTGTTTTGCGAGATACACCGCCCGCCACATCCCCGCTTGGACTTGGTCGGATAAATGCTGATTGATTTCGAGATAAATTTTCCATACGTATTTTATCACCAAGTATTGAACCGTGCGTACGACGACTTGATGGGTCTATTGCAAGGACTGCAACCTTTTTCCCCTGATTAATAAGAAAATTGCCGAATGATTCAACAAATGTGCTTTTCCCAACACCTGGCGAACCCGATATGCCAATTCTAATTGACTTTCCTGAAAGTGGAAGAATACGTGTAATAAGTTCTTGTGCAATTTGCTCGTCTTGTTGGGATTTGCTTTCGATAAGGGTAATTGCTTGCGATAAAATTGCTCGATTTCCTGAGATTATTCCATTATAATAATCATCAACTGTTAAAATTGCTTTTCTAAATTTGCTTCTACTATTAGACTTAGAAATTTTATTTTCCATCGTTTAAGTATTAGCTTAATATTTCAAATAAATGCTGAAGTATCTTCTTTGCTGAGACAGGAATTACCGTACCAGGTCCAAATATATCCAAAACTCCAACATCATACAGAGATTGATAATCTTGCGGGGGAATTACACCTCCTACAAATACGAGGATATCCTCTCTTCCGAATTTTCTCAACTCTTCAATTAATTGTGGTACAAGCGTTTTATGTGCAGCTGCAAGAGAACTAACCCCAATTGCATGAACATCATTCTCGACCGCATCGCGCGCAGTTTCTTCAGGTGTTTGGAATAGAGGACCAATATCAACATCGAATCCCAAATCTGCAAAAGCAGTTGAGATAACCTTTGCACCGCGGTCGTGTCCATCTTGTCCCATTTTCGCAACCAATATACGCGGACGTCGCCCAAATGTGTCAGCAAATTCATCAGCCATTTTCCTTACTTCATCAATTACTGATTGGTCTTTAAATTCTGAACCGTACACCCCACTCACTGCTCTTATTTGTGGTGTATAACGACCGCAAACCTTTTCAATTGCATCTGAAATTTCGCCCAATGTGGCTTTTGCCCTTGCTGCATTTATTGAAAGATCAAGTAAATTGCCCGTCCCATCTTGTGCTGCCTGCGTGATTGCATTAAGTGCGGATTTCACATCTTGCTCATTGCGTTGGCTTTTTAATTCCCGTAAGCGTGCGATTTGATTTTCCCGCACCGCTGTATTATCAATATCTAATATTTCGATATTTGTATCTTCTTGATTCTGATATTTGTTTATTCCAACTCTGATTTCTTCATTTGAATCAATTTTTGCCTGCCTTATTGCGGATGCTTCTTCTATTCGCATTTTAGGAATGCCTGTAAGTATTGCTTTTGTCATACCGCCAAGCTTTTCAATTTCAATTATATGTTTCCAAGCACGGTGCATTAATTCATTTGTTAAATTTTCAAGAAAATATGAACCACCATAAGGATCAATCGTCTTTGTTATAAATGTTTCCTCTTGCAAATAAATTTGCGTATCACGTGCAATACGTGCTGAAAAATCTGTGGGTAAAGCAAGTGCCTCATCCAGTGCATTTGTATGCAGCGATTGTGTATGACCAAGAACAGCGGAAAGCGCTTCTTGTGCTGTTCTAATTACATTATTATATGGGTCTTGCTCTGTCAAGCTCCAACCCGATGTTTGAGAATGTGTTCGCAATGCAAGAGATTTTGGATCCTTTGGATTGAATTGATTTATGATTTTTGCCCAAAGAACACGTGCAGCACGTAGTTTGGCAATTTCCATAAAATAGTTCATTCCAATTCCCCAAAAGAAGGAAAGTCTCGGAGCAAAAGCGTCAATATCAATCCCTGCATTTAACCCTGCACGCACATATTCCAGTCCATCTGCAAGTGTATAGCCAAGTTCGAGATCTGCGGGAGCTCCCGCTTCCTGAATATGATAACCCGAAATTGAAATGCTATTGAATTTTGGCATATTTTGAGATGTGAATTTGAATATATCAGAGATAATTCTCAGTGACATCTCGGGCGGATAGATATATGTATTTCGCACCATATATTCTTTTAAAATATCATTTTGAATTGTCCCTGCTAATTGATTTAACTGCACACCTTGTTCTTCGGCGACTACGATATAAAAAGCAAGTACAGGCAAAACGGCGCCATTCATTGTCATTGAAACTGATACTTTATCTAATGGTATGCTATCAAATAGAATCCGCATATCCAGAATTGAATCCACCGCAACGCCCGCTTTGCCGACATCTCCTATCACTCGAGGATTATCTGAATCATATCCACGGTGCGTTGGCAAATCAAAAGCAATAGATAATCCCTTTTGTCCTCCTGCTAAATTCCTGCGATAAAAGGCATTGCTTTCCTCTGCTGTAGAAAATCCCGCATATTGTCGTATTGTCCAGGGCCTTGAAACATACATTGTTGCATAAGGTCCGCGTAAATACGGTGGAATGCCCGCAGTGAAATTCAAATGCTTCAGATTTTGCAAATCATCTTTTGTAAATAATGGGTTAATACTTATATTTTCTAATGTATTAATAGGAGTAAGCGAATTTTTGGAAATATCATCTTCACCAAGTGCTTTTTCCCAATCGCTTTGTATTTGTTTAATATCTGAAAGATTTAGATCTATTTTTGAAAAATCGGGTATTTTCATTTAATTGATTTTTATTTAATAAGATTAATATTTTGAATTCTCAAAAGGGTTTCATATACATCGGAATTTAGATAAATAAAATCATCTACACCAAATTGTTTATATAAGTCAATTTGCTCTTTTGGATAGCCCGCAAGAATTATATATGTCAATGGCTTAAATTTCTTTACCAATTGAGCAAATTCAGGTACGATTTTCACATATTTTTCATCGCTTGAGCAAATTGTTATAATATTGCTTGGATTTTCGAGTAGATATTTCATTGCATCTGATGGAGTTGAAAATGCAGGTGTAGATTTAATTTCAAATCCACCTATTGCGAGATATTCTCCTGCAAAGTCATTTCGTGGCTTAAATTCAGATAATTCTCCAAAATTAAATAATGTGATGGATGGATATGCTCCATTTTTTTCTTTATATGCGTTTGCATTATCACGTAATTTTTCAAAATCTTCTGCAAAACGTAAAACCTTTAATTGCTCAATATTTAATTCATTATTTTGTTCTGATGGCGCTTCTTCATTATATTCATATTCTATATAACCCTCCGGTATTTTTTCATTTAATAAAGGATATTTATTTGTGCCGACAAGCACAAGTTTTCTTTTATGATAATCCTTTATTTGATTATCAGCTGTTTGTTGAATTTCAGTTTGTATGTTTCCACTTTTTATATTTTCAAAAAATCCTCCATTTGCTTCAATTTCTTGGATTTTTTGCCAGGTTTTTATACATATTTCATTTGTTAATTCTTCTAAATAATATGAACCTGCAGCGGGATCAATTGTATCAAGCAGATGCGATTCATTGAGATAGATTAGTTGAGTATTCCGAGCAAGTCGTCTCGATAATTCGCTTGGATAACCATAAGCAAAATCGAAATATCCAACTTCAATGCTATTTGAATTGCCAAGTATTGCAGCAAGGCATTCTGTAGAATTCCGCATTATATTTGACCAAGGATTAAATTTTGTCTTGTTTCGTAAGGATGTCTGAGAATGAATGAACATTTTCTGCGATTGCTCATTTCCGCCAAATTCTCGAATGATTTTTGTCCAAATAATTCTTGCAGCACGGAGTTTTGCAATTTCCATAAAGAAATTCGAACTAATCCCGAAAGAGAAGCGTATTTTTGGAGCAATTGTATCAACATCTAAATCAAGCAATTGCAATGTCTTGATATATTCAATAGCTTCAGTAAAAGAATAGGCTAATTCCTGAACTGTATTTGCTCCAGCATTAAGGAAAATACCACCGCTTATATTTATTACTCCAAAATTGGAATTATCATATTGATTTATCAATTCTTCAATTTGCTTATAATAGTTATTTAGCGATAAAGCCAAATTCCCTGTTGATAATAATTTACCAAAAATATCAGCTCCGAGATTCCCTTCAAATTTTGATATATCAATTTTTGATTTTTTTAAAAAATCCTGAAATAATTTAGAGAAATCATAGAAAAAATCATCTGTAGAAAAATATATCGGATATTTTGTTAAATCTATATTTTCAAATGCATTAGCGAAATCATCGATATTATTCAGCTCAATTCCATATTTGATTTGCCGATGGTGATTACTAATACCCCGCACTTTAATATTTATAGCATTTTGGCCATTTGCCAAATCATTTTGCAATGCAGTATTAAATTGCTTGATATCAGGGTAGGGGATTGCCTGGGCAATTAACCAAGGGTTGGCTTTATAGCCTAAAGGATTTTCGCCGCGATTATATGGTGCAATCCCCGGATATTGAAAATTATATAATGGATTATTTTTTAAATCATTTTCATTATAAATAGGCTTGAGAATTATATCTTCGATAGTTTTTGTAAAAAGTTTTTTCTCAAAATCCCCACCTTTGAGCGATTTAATTGCTTCATCTTTCCATTGTTCGTAGGATGTAATTGGAAATTCATCAAATTTTAATTCTTCCTGCATATTCATACTTATTATATATTTACTGCTTCATTATATGCAACGGCTGCTGCTTCCATCAAGGCTTCGCTTAATGTTGGATGTGCATGTATTGTTTTGAATAGATTCTTTCCGGTTGCGCCAACTGAGCGAGCAAGTGTTGCCTCGCCAATCAACTCTGTTACATCAGGACCAATCATATGCACTCCTAAAATTTCACCATATTTTTCATCAATTATAACTTTGACAAATCCATTTGTTTCACCAATTGCTGTTGCTTTGCCACTTGCTGTAAATGGAAATTTGCCAATTTTTACTGTGTAACCTTGTTCTTTTGCTTTTGCTTCGGTAAGACCCACACTTGCCACTTGTGGCACACAATATGTATTCCCAGGTATATTATTATAATCAATTCCATTAGTATTATGTCCCGCAATAAATTCTGCTGCTTCAATCCCTTCTGCAGATGCCTTGTGAGCAAGCCAGGGTGCACCTGCAACATCCCCAATTGCAAATACATTAGGGATATTTGTTTGCAAATGATTATTAACTTTTATGAAACCTTTTTGCAAATCAATTCCAATATTTTCCAATCCAATATTTTCAATATTTGCTTGTATTCCAATTGCATTTAGAGCAATTTCACCTGTCAATGTTGTTTCAGAGCCATCATCTTTTTGAACTTTAATTTCAACACTTTTTTTCTGTGCATTTGCAGAAATTACTTTTGTTTTTGTTAATAATGTAATTCCATATTTTCTATAGATTCTTGCAAGCTCTTTTGAAATTTCTTCATCTTCAACGGGCAAAATTCTATCCATCATTTCAATAATTGTAACTTTCGTTCCAAGTGCATTATAAAAATAAGCAAATTCAACACCAATTGCACCTGCACCCATTATAATTATTGACTCAGGAGTTTTATCAGGAATCATTGCTTCACGACTTGTGATAATACTTTTTCTATCTACTTCTATTCCTGGGAACATACGAGGGCGCGCTCCCGTTGCAATAATTATATTTTTTGCATTGATTGAATCTGTAAGATTTCCATCATTATCACGGACTTCCACTTCTGTAGGAGTTTTGATTGTGCCATTCCCGACAACTAATTGAACCTTGTATTTTTTGAAAAGAAATTGAATTCCTTTGGACATTTTATCGGCAACTTTACGGCTTCTATCTACTATTTTTTGTATATCAAATGATGTATTTACGGGATTTAATCCATAAACTTCGGCTTCCTTGAAATGATTTATCATTTCCGCACTTTTGAGCAATGCTTTTGTGGGTATGCAACCCCAATTCAAGCATATTCCACCAAGTTCTGAGCGTTCCACACAAATTGTTTTAAGTCCTAATTGTGCTGCTCGAATTGCAGCAACATATCCTCCAGGACCTGACCCAATGACAACAACGTCGGCATCGTGATTGTTCATAAATTCTCCTTTTTGATTTTCTAATAATTTCAAAATTAAGAATGTTAATTGACTTATTTAATTTAAAACTTCTAATCGAGGGAGTTCATTAAGAAATTTATATAAAGTGGCTTTAATATCTTCAAAATTATCTAATTTCATCAAATTCATTCTCACCTTTGAGGCATTATATAATCCTTTTAAATATCCGCTATAATATTTTCTAAATTCAATAATAGCTTTTTTATCTCCTTTATAATCAATACTTAATTCAAGATGCTCCAAACATAGCTTAATTCTATCTTCGGGAGTTGGATTAGTGATTATATGACCGAAATTCATTAATTCTTTTGCTTGTTTAAATACAAATGGATTTGCAATCGCTCCACGTGCAATCATAACGCCGTCCGCAAGTGTTGTAGCAAATGCTCGTTGAACATCCTCAGCGGTTTGCACATCTCCATTCAATATTACGGGAATTGATATAATATCCTTCACTTTATTAATCCAATTCCAATCTACTGTACCGCCAAGTCCCATATCGCGAGTGCGGGTATGAATTGTGATGAATTTTGCTCCTGCATCCTCAACTTTTTTTGCAACTTCGAGGATGTTAATATTATCCTTTGTCCAACCAATTCGTGTTTTTACAGAAACAGGGATATTTACAGCATTTACAACAGAATTTACCATTGCTGCCATTCTATCAGGATCTTTTAGATATGCAGCACCTGCATCATTTTTTACAACTTTTTTTACCCAGCATCCACAATTGATGTCTAATATATCAGCGCCTGAATCTTCAACTATTTTTGCAGATTGTACTAATGAATTAATATTTCCTCCAAAAATTTGCACACCAATTGGGCGTTCCACATCAAGATACTGCATTTTTTTGATGGATTTATCGATATTCCTGATTAAAGCTTCGCTTGCAATGAATTCAGTAAAAACAAGGTCGGCACCCAATTTTTTGCAAATGATTCTGAATGGAAGATCAGTAATATCTTCCATAGGTGCTAATGTAATATATTTGGAAATATTATTTGCATCAAACATAAGTAAAATTGACGAAAAGCGTTTTTTTTGATTATTTTATTTTTTTAATTTTAATCAAGTAATAATGTTTTGTATTTTTCAAAATTTTATTAATTTTGTAACTTTATTATTTTTCAAATCGAAAAAAGTAAAGATTTAATAATTTATTTATTTAGGAGAAAATTGTGGAAATTTCTGCTCATATAACAAAATCTTTGAGAAAAGAAGATGCAGAACGTAATTGGTGGATAATAGATGCTGAGGGGAAAACTCTAGGGCGTATAGCAACTGAGGTAGCGGCTCTTTTGCGTGGCAAACATAAAGCAAATTTTACCCCTCATGTTGATAATGGCGACTTTGTTATTGTAATAAATGCTGAAAAAGTACAGGTTGAAGGAAAGCGTACAGAACAGAAGCAGTACTTCCATCATACAGGGTACCCCGTTGGAGCAAGATTTAATTCTTTTAAAACAATGATTGAAAAAAATCCTGTTTATGTTATTGAACATGCAGTATGGGGAATGATACCAAAAAATCGGCTTGGCAGACAAATAATAAAGAAATTAAAAGTTTATAGAGGCATAGAACATCCCCATCAAGCTCAGAAACCACAATTATATACACTGAAATATTACAAGGAGAATTAATATGAACGTAATTCAAGCGACAGGAAGAAGAAAAACATCAGTAGCTCAGGTAAGACTTATGTCAGGGACAGGAAAAATCACAGTAAATAATCGTCCTTTTTTTGAGTATTTTCCTGTGGAATATGAACGCGGTACAATTTTGAAACCATTAAGATTAACTGATACACTTGGAAAATTGGATATTATTATTAAAACAACAGGTGGGGGAATTACGGGACAAGCTGGTGCCATTCAGTTGGGTATAGCGCGAGCCTTAGTAGAATTCAATGATGAATATCACGATAAATTGAAACCTGAAGGCATGCTACGTCGAGATCCTCGTATGGTAGAGCGTAAAAAATATGGCCAGAAAAAAGCGCGTAAAAGATTCCAATTCTCGAAACGTTAATATTAATTTTTCGGTCTTTTTAATAAGAATTTAGTCAATTATTTATAAAATAATCCATGTTCCTGGATTGCTTGATTGTGTTCAATTTGAATGTTTGAGCAAGATGATAGGAACAGATGTAAAAACAAGGAGAAAATTATGGAACATTGCGTTTCAATCGAAACCCTGCTGGCAGCGGGGGCGCATTTTGGACATCTTACACGTAGATGGAATCCCAAGATGCAAAAATTCATTTTCGGAGAAAAAAATGGAATTCACATTATTGACCTCCGAAAAACTCAAATTCTTCTCGATTATGCAAGAAAAGCAGCATTAGATTATTCTGCAGAAGGCAAAATAATCCTAATGGTTGGTACAAAGCCACAAGCAAGGCGAATTATTGAAGAGGTTGCACAGAGATGTGGTGCTCCTTACGTCACAGAACGTTGGCTTGGCGGGATGCTTACTAATTTTATTACAATTCGCAAGAGTATCAAACGGTTGAATACAATTGACAAAATGGAAACTGATGGAACTTTTGAAAGATTGACAAAAAAGGAGCGGTTATTATTAAATCGAGAAAGGGAGAGATTACGAAAAGTCTTTGGCGGAATTGAAAATATGAATCGATTGCCAGGTGCATTATTTATTACAGATTTAAAAAAGGAGCATATTGCAGTGCAAGAAGCCAAAACTCTTGGCATTCCAATTATTGCAATTGTTGACACTAATACTGACCCTGATTTAGTTGATTTTCCAATTCCTGCAAATGATGATTCAATTAAAACATTAGAAGTGATTTCAAATATCATCGCCGATGCTATTATTGAAGGCAGTAGCCTTTCAAGAGTTAGAATAGCTGAATTAGAAGGTGAAAAACATTTACAATCTAAATTAGAAGAGCCAACTGAAGAACAACAAGTTAGAACAAAACGGAAATTCCGCGAAAGAAGAAAGACGCAATCTGAAGATGTCCCCTCTGAAGAAGAAACGACTGAACAAGAATATCCTAACGAAACAAAGATAACAGATATTGATATACAACAAGAAGAAAATTAATAAAACTGCATATTATAAAATAAAAATAGATAAAATTATGGTCGAAGTAACACCCCAGATGGTCAAAGAATTGCGTGAAAAAACAGGCGCGGGTATTGGCGATTGCAAAAAAGCATTAGTTGAAGCAAATGGCGATACTAAAGAAGCTATCGAAATTCTAAGAAAAAAAGGAGCTGCTTCAGCGTCTAATCGTGCAGGCAGAGTGGCAAAAGAGGGACTTATTTATACAAAGACAAGTGCTGATTTAAAGAAAGCGATTATTATTGAAGTTAATTGCGAAACCGATTTCGTTTCTCGAAACGAAGAATTTGTAAAATATGTGTCACTTTTACGTGATGCTTTCTTTGATAGCAATGTAAATACAGTTGATGAATTATTAAAGTTAAAAGTTGGTGATGATACCATTGAAAGTATTCATAATGAAATTTTGGCAAAATTTGGTGAAAAAATTCAAATTCGAAGATTTGATAAATTGACAGTTGAAAATGGATGGATTGATGAATATATGCATACAGGAAATAAGCTCGCTGTGCTTGCTGTCTTTGAAGGTGCATCAAATCCCACACCACTTGCCAAAAGCTTATCACACGATATTACTATGCAAATCGCTGCGATGAACCCTAAGTTTATTGATAGATCGCAAGTCAATCACTCTACACTTGAAAATGAAAAGAATATATATATTCAACAGGCAATAGATGAAGGTAAAAAGCCCGAGATTGCAGAAAAAATCGCCCTAGGCAAACTCGAAAAGTATTTTTCGGAATTTTGCTTATTAGAGCAACAGTTTGTTAAAGATGGGGATAAAACTGTCGAAGATGTCTTAAAAGAAATTTGCAATGAAATGGGTGCTGAAATTAAAATTAAGGCTTTCCGTAGATATTTGCTTGGTGAATCAGAAGAAGATTAATAAATAAAATGACACCAATTTATAAACGCATATTATTAAAGCTAAGTGGTGAAGCGTTGATGGGAAATCAGGGTTTTGGTATTGACCCTGATGCACTTCAAAAATTTGCAAAAGAAGTTGTAGCTGCCCATCAATTAGGCGTTGAAATTGCTATTGTAATTGGTGGTGGAAATATCTTTCGTGGAGTGCAAGGACTTACGAAAGGTATTTCCAAAGTTTCAGGTGATTATATGGGAATGCTTGCCACTGTAATTAACTCAATTGCATTCCAAAATGTACTTGAAACTTTTGGCGTCCAAACTCGCCTTCAATCTGCAATCAAAATGGAACAAATTGCTGAGCCTCTGATAAGACGTCGGGCAATTAGGCATCTTGAAAAAGGTAGAATTGTGATTTTCGGTGCAGGCACAGGTAATCCATATTTTACAACTGATACCGCTGCTGTGCTTCGTGCAATAGAAATCGAAGCAGATGCGATTTTGAAAGGAACACGCGTCGATGGTGTATATGATTGCGACCCCGAGAAAAATCACGATGCAATTATGTATGATAAAATTTCATATAATGATGTTATCGAAAAAAATTTGAGAATTATGGACCAAACTGCTTTCACTCTTTGCAGAGAAAATAATCTCCCAATCAGAGTATTCAATATTTTAGTTGAAGGCAATTTGAAAAGAATTTTGTTAGATGAAAATTTAGGTACTTTAATTTCATAAAGGAGATATTATGCCAGTACAAGATATTCTTGATGATACGCGAAAACAAATGGAGCAATCGCTCGATTATTATAAAAATCAAATTTCGAGAATCCGCACAGGTCGTGCAAGTACATCCTTGCTTGATGGTGTTTATGTTGATTATTATGGAAGTTCCACTCCTTTGAACCAAATTGCAAATGTTTCTACTCCCGATGCACGCACAATTGTGATTAATCCGTATGATAAAAGTATGATACAAGCAATTGAAAAAGCAATTCAAACCGCTGATCTTGGCTTCAATCCTCAAAGCGATGGAAATATCATTAGAGTTCCCGTTCCTCCTTTGACCGAAGAACGTCGCAAGGAATTTGTAAAGCTTGCTAAAAAATATGCCGAAGAAGGTAAAGTTGCTATTCGCAATATACGCCGTGATGCAATGGAAGAATTGAAAAAAGAAGAAAAAAATAAGGTAATAACCGAAGATGACCAGAAAAAAGGCTCCGACCAACTACAGAAAATTACTGATGAGTTCATTTCAAAACTAGATAAAATTGTTGCTGATAAAGAAAAAGAATTGCTTGAAGGTTAATAGTCTTTTTTATTGACTGATTTTTATTATTTTTAATATCTTACTTGCTCTATAATGTTGTTTTTCCTATAACTCGCCCATATTACTATCTAAATTATTTGATTTGTTAAGGTAAATCACCTGTGTTGGATAAGCAAATTGAATATTATTTTCAGCAAATTTATCTGCAATCTTTAAATTAATTTCTTGTTGAATATCCATATATTTTGTATAATCATTATCTTCGATATAATATACAACCTCAAAATTTAAGCTATAATTACTATATTGTACAAAGTGAGCTCTGTCGAATCTTGTTCCTTCAATTTTCTCTACAATTTTTTCAATAATTTGAGGAATTTGTTTTGTTTTTTCGAGTGGAGTTTCGTAGACAATTCCAAACCGCAGTAATACCCTACGCGTTATCATTTTGTGATAATTTTTAATGCGGGAGTTTGTTAAATCGCTATTTGAAAAAATAAGCATCTCCCCATCAATGCTACGTATTTGAGTAGATTTAATTCCAATTTTTTCAATTGTTCCCGAAAATGCATCAACTGCAATGAAATCGCCCACTTCGAATGGTCTATCTAATAATATAATTAAATATCCAAATAAATCTTTTAATAATGTCTGAGTGGCTAAAGCAATTGCAATCCCGCCAATGCCCAGTCCTGTAATAATTGCCGATATTTTCAGCCCTAAATTATCGAGCAAAAAGATTATACCTATTGTCCAGATTATAATATTTACAATTGGCAAAATAGCTTTCACTCGATTCGATTTAGTTACATCCTCGCCTTTGAGCCACTTAACTTCAATATAATACGAAATAATGGCTGAAACAAACTGAATAATAAAATACGTAGCCAAAATCATTGCTGCAATATCAATGATTTTGCGGACATTACCGATGATATGCAATTGAATTAGCATAATATAAATTATGCTAATCAAAATAAGAGGCAAGATATATTTTTCAATTCCTTTGATTAATGTGTCATCTAATTTTGATTCTGTGCTTTCAGACTTGGCTTTAAGTCTTTTGATTACAGTATGTTCAATAAGTTTTATTAGTAGATACGATATTACTACTATACCAATTATAATAAGATAATCTAAAATTGAATTACCGCCTAGTTGATAATATAAAATATCTTTTATCATTTTATCATTTTGATTTATTTATAAAATTATGAAATTAAGATTTCTTACAGGATAAAAATTTTATTATGGGAATATCAAAGTTATATTTAAAATTATTTGACATCTATATGACAAATGTTCGTTTTATTAATTTGTGTCAAATAATTAATTGTTTTATTAAATTTCCTTAATTTTATAAAAAACCAATATGACTAAATGAATTTGAATAAAATCTCTACAAAATTAATATTATTTCTGCTTTTTATCATTTCGATAAGCTGCTCAGCAAATAAACAAATTCAAAAAATTAAAATTGATAGTTTTTCTAATGACATAACAATTAATGAGGGGGATTCCGCACTCGTAAAATGGCAATTCAAAAACATAGATTGTGCTTATTTTGAGGGAATCCCACGTACTTTTAAAGCAGTAGATTCAGTTTATCTATCGCCAATGGATGATACAACATATAAATTAATCGCTGTCAATCCAATTGATACGCAGAAGTTGGATATACATATTTTTGTAAATCATCCTGTAAAAGAAATTCAAACAGGTGCTGAGATTATTCAAAAAAAATTCAATGAACCATCGCTTGAAGTATCTGATTATCTCAATGGTTTGCTTCCTTCGACCGTTCGTTATAATTTGAAAAATATTAAAATCATCCGAACAGATTTTGAAGACAACAAAATGACTCTAAGTCTTTTGCCAATGGATGAATTTGGCAATTTCATTACAAACTTGAATCTCGACAGCTTGAATTTGTCAATTGATGTAAATTCGTATGGTATGCGTATGTCATTTAGTCAAAAATTTGTAGGGGAAAAGAGGCTAAGCGACACTGCAAATCCAATTTCTGTTCATATTTTGCTTGAAAATTCGTTAGCTGCTTATGAATTAGATAAAGTTAGCGAACAGATCCGCACTGCTCTTAGAAATTTTGATAATTTTGATAGAGTTTCTTTCGGTACTTTTAATCAAAATTTAGAGATGCATTTCGAAAATGAAGTACCGCGAAAAGCTTATGTAAATTTTTCAACTATTGATATAAAACCATCAGGTACCGCCGCATATTCTACAGCAATTATAAGTACATTAAAGAAAATTAGAGATACTAATGTGAATAAAAACGATATTATCATTTTGTTAGCATATAGTGAAGAAAATAGCTCTATTATTTCAACATTGGATGAAGCAATTAAAATTGCTTGCTCGATGCATATCCCCATTTACATTATTACATTATCAAATGATTATAAAAGTTACCAAATGAATACTATTGCCGATGCTACAGGTGGTCGCTTGTATTCACTTGAATCTAATGAATTTGATAAAATCAGCAAAGTTATTTCAGAAATTTATTTTGGACAAAAAGTATTTTATCAGTATAATTTGACGTTTTTAAATGAACTTAAATACTATCCCGAATTATTGATAAAATCCGCATTATATATAAATCAAAAATTTATAGATGACGCACGGAAATTTTATTTGCAAGTACCCGAAATTTATATTCCATACCAAATATTGACAATTTTTGATTATACATCTAATAAAGTTCCGCAATCTTATTATAAGAAATTAGGTGAGTTAGCAAATTTATTAAAAAATAATTCCAAGAGTATGATTGAAATATCTGCCTATTCTTATTTTGAAATTGATAGTGCAAAAGATTATGATTTATCTCTTGAACGGGCGCAGAATATTCGACAAATATTAATTGATTCAGGTGCTCAGCCCGAACAAATTCGATTGAAAGCAAGAGGGAACGAAAATCCTTTATATTATTTACCCATAAAAGAATGGCAATTGTCCTATAATCGTAGAGCAGAAGTGCGCTGGCTTGATCCAGAATTACTTCCTTATGAAATATTAGCACAAATTGTTGTATCTGAGTCTGATGCCCTTACAAAAGTAACGAATTGGGAGAAACTGGGTTTCCGTGCTTATTACCAGAGATATATAATCAATAATGAAATAAAATATCAAGTGAAAATCTGGGGCTATGCTACTGAAAAAGAAGTGCAAAATGAAATAAAGAAATTGCAAGATCGCTTTCCTGATATTAATTTCTTATTAGAATAAGTTAATTTACAATATTTCATCGTTTTGAATGTTTATTAAATATTTAATTTGACTTAATATATAAATTTAATGAGTTCATTATTCCAAATTTTTATTGGTGCCTTACTTTTAAGCCTTGTTCATGCTTCAATTCCTAATCATTGGCTAAGCATTGTTGCGATAAGTCGTTCAGAAAATTGGACTATACCAGAAGCGATGTCTGTTACATTAATTGCAGGGTCTGCTCATATATTAAGTACGATAATTGTAGGTATTATTATTGGATTTTTTGGATATACATTATCTTCATCTTACGAATTTGTTACAAAGATAGCTGCACCGCTTGTTCTTTTCATTTTGGGGGCAATTTATGTGATTTTGGATATTAAGGAAAATCATATACATCGTTATCACGAACATATAAATCCAGGAAAAATAATAAAAGAAAAAAATAAAAATAAAACTGCTATTATTACATCCCTTGCAATTGCAATGTTTTTTTCACCTTGCATGGAAATTGAAGCATATTACTTTCCTGCTAGCACAAGAGGGTGGATCGGAATTGCAATTGTTTCAGTTGTATATTTTATCGTGACTCTTGCGGGTATGCTCTTGCTCGTTAATCTTGGAATGCGTGGGGTGCAAAAAGTCAATTTTCATTTTATGGACCATCACTCACGCTTAGTAAGTGGGTCGGTATTAATTTTGCTTGGCCTATTGGCATTTTTTATAGATTAACCCATAGTTTCATTCCTATCGAAGTGCAGAATCCATACTCCGTAAAGATAGATTCCTCTCTATGCTCGAAAGACGCAAAAACAATTTAAATTCAAATATTACAATAATTTTTTTTATTTTTGCATATTATTTTTTTAATTAAATGTGTTATTATTATTCGCTTGCTGAAGATGCTATAAAATTGCAAAAAAGATTTAAAGCCAAGATATTGGAAGAAGAAAAGTATGTACCTTTTGAAAAAGTATCTGCGTTTGAAGATAAAGAAGTCCCTGTAGTTGTTAAAGCTGAATCTAATATAATTCAATTTTTCAAATGGGGTTTAATTCCATCTTGGACGCCATCTCTTACAGCCCAAAAGAAAATGGGAGCACATAATGCAAATGCTCGGGCTGAAACAATATTTGAAAAAAAATCTTTCAGCAAAATAATACTTTCGCGCCGCTGCCTTGTTCCTGCCACTGGTTTTTATGAATGGCAACATTTATGGAATGAGAAAATACCATATTTGATTAAATTAAAGGATGAAGAAATATTTGGACTTGGTGGAGTATGGGATCAATGGGTGAATGCCGAAACAGGGGAGATATTCAATACTTTTACTATTATTACAACTATTGCAAATCCCCTTTTAGAGGTAATTCATAACACAAAAAAACGTATGCCTCTTATTATTGATAAGAAAGATGAAGATATGTGGCTTGATTATTCATTAACTCGCGAACAAATTAAATCTTTGCTCAAACCTTATCCTGATGATAAAATGGAAGCGATACAATTAAGAAATGATGCTATAGGAATTCAAGGATTTGAATCCCTATAGCATTAAAATTGTCTATTGTTTTATTTATTCCCATACAGGAAATCTACCTGGTGTCCAAGGAGCGCCAAGTTTCTGTAAAGTATCTTGTACTGGCTTAATTTGATTATCCTCGATATATCTTAGATTTTGCAAAAATTCTTTTAATTGGTCAGAAGCAATATTGTAGCTGTCTTTTGCTGTTTCTGTTGGGGCTGAATCTAAATCCCAAACCACCCAGATGACATAATTTAATCTATCATTTATTGATGGTGTTTGATTTTCGTTGTGTGCTTCTATAGTTCGATTGCCGTTCAAAGTAATTCCAAGCATTTTCAAATCAATTTCAGCTTTCCTAAGTTGACTATATAATTTTGTATCAATATTTGGTGTGCTTAGAATTGCTTTTTTCATTAATTCAATTTGCTCAAGTAATTTTTCATAATATGATTGAGTGCCCATCACAGCTTGCTGAAGCTTCGCAACATTTTTTTGGAATGCAACTAAATCTGTACGATTTGCAATTGGTAATGTGGCATTATTCAAATGCTTAACCTCGAATTCAATGGGTCCTGCAATTTGTGTTGTATTATCATCAATTACTTTACTCATTATTACTTTATATTTTCCTGGTAATACGGGAAATCCTGAATTTTTATTAATATCTGTATTTTTCTTAACAGGTGATAAATCGGGATAACGCAAGTCCCAACTAATTCGATGAACACCCGCTATAGCAGGTGCTGTTAAATTACGAATAAGCTGACTATTTTGGTCATAAATTGAAAATAGTAGATATGGCGATTCCTCCAAATCTTCCTTTGTTAATTGCTCGAGGGAAGGGTATGGAGCTTCCTCGCCTTTTTTCGATGCTTCATTTTCTAATGCATTTCTTTTTGCTTTTTGCGTTTTAATAGATTCCTTTAAATAATATGTAAAAGTAGCACCAAATGGAGGATTATCCGCCCGATAAAAGGAGCCACCTTGTGTATACTTTGCTTTTGACTCATCCATTACATACATTTTTGCATCCTTGACGGGGAAAATATAAGCATCCTTTTCCAGATTTTCGTTTGTTAGATTTCTGAGTGGAGAATAATTATCCAATATATAAATTCCACGGCCAAAAGTTCCCACAATCAAATCTGTTTCTCTCTGCTGTATATCAAGATCGCGAACATTTATTGTAGGGAAATTGCCTTTCAATTGAACCCATTTGTTCCCACCGTCGTTTGTGAAATATAACCCAAATTCAGTACCAACAAATAATAAATTCGGATCTACAAAATCTTCTGCAATTGTATAAACTGTACCTCGCTCAGGCAAGTTAGAAGATATTGATGTCCACGTTTTGCCCTTATCATTACTTTTGAAGATATATGGTTTGAAATCGCCTGATTTATGATTATCATAAGTAGCATATAGAACATTTTCATTTAAGTTGGAAGCAAACAAGTCACTTACATAAATCAATTCGGGCAATCCACCAACTTTTTCAATTTTTGTCCAATTCTTTCCCCCATCTTCTGTGATTTGAATTAATCCATCATCTGTACCAACAAAAAGCAGATTAGGGTTTAGTGGTGATTCGCTAAAGGCAACTATATTTCCATACAAAGATGTTGAAGCACTTTTTGCGATAGCGTCAGCGTTCCAAATTTTATCCATAATTTTTAATTTATTGCGGTCCATCTGGCGAGTAAGGTCTGGACTTATTTGTGTCCAACTATCACCGCGGTTTGTGCTTTTCCATAGTACATTGGAAGCAATATATATAGTTTTAGGGTCGTGTTTGCTAATTAATAATGGAGTATCCCAATTGAAGCGTTGCATTTCACCTTTTTTTGGTTGTGGTTGGATAAATTTCGATTCTCCATTTCTTCGGTCCATTCTAACAACCCCGCCATATTGGAATTCACCATATACAATATTAGGGTCTGTGGGGTCAATTTGGGCTTCATATCCGTCACCTCCTACAATTTGAAACCACTCATCATTTGTAATACCTCCTGTCGAATTTGTTTGAGATGGTCCGCCCCAAGAGCTATTATCTTGCGTTCCACCATATACCCAATAAAATGGTTCTTTATTATCAGCTTGAACTCGATAAAATTGTCCCAAAGGTAAGTTTGCAAAGAATCGCCACTCAACTCCATCGTCATACGTTTCATAAAGACCGCCATCGCCACCTATTAAATAATGGCGTGTATCCTTTGGGTCAATCCATATTGAATGATCATCTACGTGACGATATTTCAGTCCTACATTTTTTAATGTTTTGCCCCCATCTGTAGTATATTGCATATAAGTATCTATAAAATATGCTTTCTCGGGATTTATTGGGTCGCATATTATCTCGTGATAATATTGTGGAGAACCCGAAATCCAACTATTGCGTTTTTCCCAAGATTCTCCTCTATCTGTCGATCGATAAATTCCATTTTGAGATCCTGATGTTTCAATAATTGCATATATATAGTCTGGATTCGCAGGAGATACTGCAATTCCAATTTTTCCAAGCTCGCCGCTTGGAAGTCCATTTGTCAATTTGTTCCAACTTTTTCCTGCATCATTTGATTTATAAATCGCACTCTCGGGACCTCCATCTATGACTGTCCATACAGTTCTTGCCCTTTGATATGATGTCGCATAAATTATTTCGGGATTACGCGGGTCAATTGCTATATCCGATACACCTGTCCAATCGCTAATTTTTAATATGGCATCCCAAGAGTTGCCGCCATCAGTTGTTTTAAATAATCCTCTATCTCCACCTTTTGCCCATAACGGTCCTTGACAAGCTGCATAAACAACATTAGAATTACGTGGATCAACAATGATTTTACCAATATGCTCCGAATTTTTCAAACCCATATTCTTCCAGGTTTTACCGTCATCAAGAGATTTATAAATTCCATCACCATAGCCCACACTACGTTGACTATTATTTTCGCCTGTGCCAACCCAAATTATATGGGAATTATTTGGATCCATTGTTATACAACCAATAGAGAAAGCTCCCGCATCATCAAAAATTGGCTCAAATGTAATTCCCGCATTTGTCGTTTTCCAAACACCACCCGATGCGACTGCGACATATATTACGGAATGATTATTAGGATCCACTGCTAAATCGCTAATTCTTCCTGATATGACACCGGGACCAACCAATCTCAATTTTAAATCCTGTATTGTTGTCGGGGTAAGTAATTCCTTCTTTTCTTGTGCGGGTTGTGTCGATTTCTTTTTTTGTGAATATGCGGACGTTGAGAATAAGATTAATACTAATAATAATAGAATGTAATATTTTGAATATTTCATAAAAAACTCCATTAAAAAAAGCAAATTACAATTTTATTGGTAATTGATAATTACTTGATGGCTATATGTGGGATGAATTATATTTTCAGTCAATTTGAACGCTGCAAATGATATTGCAAGAGATAGAGCAATTATTAGTATCATTTTTGCAATTTTATTTTTTTGAAAAATAAAATATAATCCTAAAATTATTAATAAGATGGCGGCAATTATTACCCAGCTTATTCCAATAAAGAAATACACATTTAATTCAAAAAGTAGCAAAAATAATCCATAAAAAATCAGCAATGTCCCCCAAAATAAATAATTAGTTTTCATTTTCTTTTTTCTTTTTTAATGATAATATTATTAAAAAAATACCTAGTATTATTAGGATAAAACTCCATATCAATTCCCCTTTGATATTTGGAACTAATTCATTCAGTAAAATTAAAACTCCAATAAGAAGTAAAATTGAGCCAATAAATATCCGAACTTGTTGTGTATTCTTATTACGTATATTGCTATCGTCTTCCACTTCTATATTTTCTGTAGATTTATTGTCATAATCACTATGCGGATTAGATGGATTTTCGCTTGTCATATATGCACTCTCCATAGGTGTGGATGGAATAATTATCCATAAAACAATATAAGCAACAACCCCAATTCCATAGAAAAATGAAACTATAACAAAAAGTAAGCGAATAAATACAGGATCAATATCAAAATACTCGCCAAGCCCGCCGCACACTCCTGCAACTATTCTATGATTTCGAGACCTTTGAACAATTTTCATTTTAATCCTTTTTTTAATTATTTACGAATTTATTTCAAATTAGTTTCAAAATAATTCTGAAAATTGCTTAATTTTATTTTTTTGATTTCTTATGAAACCCAAACTTTGTTTTACTCTTGTTCTTCTATCATTTATTGTTTCTTATCGACTTGTGGCTGAAGAAACTCAAGATGATGTTAGGGACAGATTTGTAGTTGATTTGAACCTGGACCCTGTTTTTGGATTTTATCCCGAAATATATGTTTATCATCTATTATCTAAAAATATAGATTTAAATTTTTATGCAACATTTTGGGTAAGTGGCATCAGGGATGATTCATCAGCATTAGCTACTGAATTTGGGGTTGGTATGGATTTTAAATTTTTTGAAGGCGATCTTGTATTAACTCCATCAATAGGAATAGGGAGTGGCAATTTTCAGAGTGGGGGAGGGCGACCTGTCGTTGGCGATAATATTGTGCCATCGCTAACAGCTGATATTGAACTCTTTAATAAGATCCATATTGAAGGGATGGGTATTTATTGGAAATCTTTACGCCACGAATCAAAAAATACTAATTATTTGGATCAAGTCGAATGGCTTGCAAATGGAGAATATCAAATTAGTAATTTGATTGACATCGGACTATATATGGATCAATACCTCATTTATGAATTTAACGATTGGTGGTCTGATTTTTATTCTGTTTATTTATGGCTTGGACCTTCAATAAAAATAAAAGTTAATAATAATTATTTATGGTTTTCTGCGGGGGTGGATTTGATTGATTATCTTGATAAGACATTGCCAAGCAATAAAAAATCATTTAAAGATTATTATAAACTCACTGCAAATTTTGAACTATAAATTAAAATATCTTTAATATCGTTATTAAATAAGAAATTCGTAATTTTGTAAATAATAAAATCGCGGAGAGGAGCAATTGGTAGCTCGTCGGGCTCATAACCCGAAGGTTGCAGGTTCGAGTCCTGTCTCCGCTACTAAAATCAACATTCTTACGAAAGTTTTATTTTTCAAGCAAATCCAAAGCACGAATAAATCGAGTCATTCCAATACCACCGCCAAATCTTGGCGTCATTGGCAAATCTAAGAATGCTCCTAATTCCTGCATTACTCTCGCACGTCCGAATTGTGCATATAGCAATTCTGAATATTTTCCATTAGATATTGTATGAAAGCGATTGAGCATAATATTTGGATCCACTTCACGTTCGGCGCTTCCAAATGTTTCTATTCCATAAAGAATAACGTCCACTTTATTTGCTGTTATGCCATCACTATTTCGCTTCATATTCCAAAAGGGGGATGTATATTCGGGGAAATTCTCTAAAAATAGAACGTTTGCTATATCATTTCCTATTTTCTCTTCGTATTCAGCACTGATATCCTTTGTGTCAAATATTTTTGCTAAATCAAGATAATTTATTTCAAAGAAATCATCTCCCGAATGCTCAATATTCTTACTCTTTACAAATTCTGATTGAAGAATATATTTAGGAAAGCCAAGGTAATTCAGTAAGTCCTTCTCAAGATTGATTAAATCCTTCATTCCACCGCGCGCCTCAAACTCAAACATTGGAAAAATAAGGTCGTGCCTTCCTGGAATTGGATTAGGTTCTTGCCGATAAGAAGTCGATTGACAAAATACACCCGGATATTCCGGATTTGTTAATAATTCATATTCTAAATCCATCTGTCCCGTTTGCTTCAGAGGCCAGACTTGTCCCGAATATTGAAATGTTGCAATTGTTAATGGATCCTCGCACGCTGATAATATACTTAAACGTGATTGTGTGGCAACTTCCACAAATCCGCTCTTCTCGAAAAATGCTCTCAATTTTTGAGATGCTTTGTAGTATTTTTTTGAATTAATTATTGGTTGTGAATACATTATAAACTCCTATTGATAAAATATTAAAAAAAAACCGCTCATTTGCGGTTTGTGAATTGAAATTCGATTGAAATTGTTGGGGTAAATTAAGGAATATAAAAAAATACCCAACTTGTAAAAGTTGGGTTTGTTCATTTTCTAATTTTCTCTTTATAAGAAATAAGAATTCTTTTATTCTTTTTGTTTCTTGCAATGTTTTTCTTTCAGTAATAATTACTGAAAATCAAAATTACGGAAAAAAAATTTAATAGCAATACAATATATTTTTAATTTTTTTTCTCATTGTCAGGTTTTAAAGGAGATGTAATTATTTGCTTTAATTCATTTATCTCATCATAAATATTTTGAAGTGCATTATTTTGGGAATCAAGGTTCTGAAGAATAATTTTAACTTCTTCTTCTACCTTTTGATTGATTTCATAATCATTATGTGCATCAATTCTGTCGCGTTCTTCTTGGCGATTTTGACTCATCATTATAATAGGTGTTGCATATGCCGCTTGCAGTGATAGCAATAAATTCATAAGGATAAATGGATAAGGATCCCAATGATAAATAAGTACAACCACATTTAATAATAACCATATAACAATAAAGATTGATTGTGTTATTAAAAATTTCCATGATCCGATTAATTTAGTGACAAAATCTGAAGCAATTTGTCCTGGAGTACGCCTTTCGTCTATGATATCGTTGATGTTTCGGATAGGTTTATGAAGATGTTGGTAGGGTTCTGGAAAGGTAATTTTCATCATTGATTTTCCTTATATTATTATAAATATTTTACAAATATAGCAAAAATAAGTTGAAAGCACCGAATTATAACATACTTTTACTATTATAAACTTATTTTAAAAATTTACGTCTACATAGGGTATTTAAACGGAAAAATCAATGCATCTGTGTAATATAAATCGGAAAATATTGCTCTTGATTACTGTATTGATTACAGGAACACTCTTTTATTCTTGTACATCAAATGAATCTCGTAGCGAAAACACACGAAATCAAAGCATACAAGAAGTTGAAATTTTTATTGCAACTCCCACTTCAGTTATTAATGAAATATATACCACAGGGACAATTTTAGCCGATGAACAAGTTGAAATAAAAGCTCCAATTGCAGGTCAAATAATGTCTATTAATTTTAAAGAAGGTCAAAATGTTCGTCAAGGGCAATTGCTTATCAAAATTGATGACCGAGATTGGAAAGCTCAATTAACGGCGCTTGAGGTAAAACTTGCGAAAGCAAAAAAAGATTTGGATAGAACCCAAGAATTGTATAAAATTAATGGCGCAAGCTTACAAGATGTAGAAAATCTTCAAACTAATATATCAGATTTACAGGCACAGATTGAACAATTAAAAGTCAATATAGATTATGCGAATATTACTGCTCCTTTTGCAGGAAAAATTGGATTGCGCAATATTAGTCCTGGCGCTTACGTTTCAGCAGGACAATATATAACAACGCTTGTCAAAACAAATCCAATTAAAATAGATTTTCAAGTCCCTGCAGAGTACATTGGGCAAATAAAAGAAAACCAAATGGTTCAAGCTATATCTAAATCCACAAATGATACAATCTATGCAAAAGTATACGCCTTTGACCCTGGAATATCGACTACATCAAGAAATTTGAATGTAAGAGCCATCGCAGATAATTCACGTAATAAATTCCGGCCCGGCGATTTTCTTGAAGTAAGGGTTATGCTTGGGAAAATTGAAAATGCTATTATGGTTCCATCAGAATCTATCATTCCAAATTTGGATAAACAAGTTGTTTATTTATATAAAAATGGAAAAGTATCTCAAACCCCTGTGGAAACAGGGTTACGTACAGATAGCACAATTTATATTGTTAAAGGTATAAAAACGGGTGATACAATAATAACAACAGGATTACTGCAGCTTCGACCCGGTATGAATGTAAAAGTTCGTAATATGATGTAATTATTAATTAAAAATGACACTTTCAGATTTAAGTATAAAAAGGCCAGTTCTGGCAATAGTTTTCTCTTTAATTATTATTTTATTTGGATTAGTTGGATATTTTTCTTTGGGTGTAAGAGAATATCCTAGTGTAGATCCACCAATTATTTCAGTAAGGACAACCTATACAGGTGCTAATGCAGATATTATCGAATCTCAAATTACTGAAGTAATTGAAGAGGCAATTAGTGGTGTTCAAGGTATAAAAAACATTAGCTCAACTAGTTCTGATGGTCGTAGTTCGATTACGATTGAATTCGATTTAAATACCGATATGGAAACCGCTGCGAATGATACTCGTGATAAAGTTTCACAAGTTATTCGACAGCTACCCCCTGATTGTGACCCACCTGTTGTAACAAAAGCTGATGCTGATGCACAAACGATATATGTCGTTACTTTGCAAAGCAATCAACGCGATTTAATGGAACTTACTGAGATTGCTAATAATGTTGTCAAAGAGCGAATGCAAACAATTAAAGGGGTAAGCCAAATCTATATTTGGGGCGAAAAAAAGTATGCTATGAGGCTAATACTTGACCCAATCAAAATGGAAGCTTTTTCGCTAACTCCAATGGATGTCTCAAATGCTCTTCAAACTCAAAATATTGAATTGCCAACAGGTTTAATCGATAATAAAGCGACAGAACTATCCGTTAGAACAGTAGGCAGATTATCAACACCTGAACAATTTGACAATCTAATTATCGCCGAGCGAAATGGTGCTTTGATTAAACTGCGAGATATTGGTAAAGCCGTTCTTGGTGCTGAAAATGAGAGAACAATTATGCGCGGAAATGGGGGATTACCAATGGTCGGAGTTGCCCTTCTGCCTCAACCAGGTGCTAATTATATTGAAATTGTTAATGAAGCAAAAGCCAAGTTAGAAAATATAAAAAAGGAATTACCTAATGATATAATCACAAATGTTGTTATAGATAATACAAAAAGTATCCGCAAAGGAATATCAGAAGTTATAGAAACAATTTTGATATCATTTTTCCTTGTGCTTGTGGTCGTATTTTTCTTTTTACGTAATTGGCGCGCAACAATAATACCAATTATAGCTGTTCCAATATCGTTAGTGAGCTCATTCCTATTTCTTTTTATTTTCGGATATTCAATTAATATATTATCCCTCCTTGGGCTTGTGCTTGCAACGGGGCTGGTGGTTGATGACGCTATTGTTATGCTTGAAAATATCTTTTCCAAAATGGAAGATGGCTACAATCCAATTCAAGCAGCTTTTAAAGGAAGTAAAGAAGTATTTTTTGCAGTCATTTCAACTACTATAACATTAATAAGTGTGTTTTTGCCAATTTTCTTTTTATCGGGATTTACAGGTAAATTATTCAGAGAATTTGCATTAGTATTAGCCAGTTCGATATTGGTTTCAATGTTCATTTCATTGACATTAACACCTATGATGTCCTCACGATTACTAAAAATGGGGGAAACTCATCATAAATTATTTAATACAATCGAAAATTTTATTAATAATTTAACTAAGTCCTATAATTCTCTATTATCTAAATTTGTTGACAAAAGATGGCTTACAATTCCTATTGTTTTGGCTTGCATTGCGATTATTTTCCTGATTGGTTCGCATTTGCAGACAGAACTTGCACCAATGGAAGATAAGAGTCAAATAAGTATTAATTCAACTGCACCTGAAGGTACATCATACCAGCAAATGGATAATTTTGAAAAAGAAATTATTGCCCTTGTTGATACTCTACCCGAAAAAGAATCATTCACAGCAACTACTTCACCTGGTTTTGGTTCTATAACTACATCAAATCGGGCAAATATTTCAATTACACTTGTGGATCCTGAAAAAAGAGATAGGACTCAAATGGAAATTGCAGATGAATTAACACAAATTCTTAAACGTTATAATTTCGCTCAAAATCTTGTAATTCAACAACCCACAATAGCAGCAGGGCAAGGTTCACGGGGTTCATTGCCTGTGCAATTTGTGTTGCAAGCGCCTGATATGGAAAAAATGCGTAAATACCTTCCAATTTTTTTAGCTGAGGTTCAGAAAAGCCCTGTTTTTGATATGGCTGTGGTTGATTTGAAATTCAATAAACCCGAAATTGTGATTAATATTGATAGAAATAAAGCACTCGATATGGGCATTTCTGTCAACGACATTGCTCAAACTATTCAAATTTATATAAGCGAACAGAGAATTGGATATTTTATAAAAAATGGCAAGCAATATAATGTGATTGCAAGAGCTGATAAAACACAAACGAAAACTCCATTGGATTTGCGGATGCTTTCGGTTCGCAATGCAAATGGTGATATGGTAAAATTGGATAATCTTGTCAGCTTGCAAGAAATGAGTCGCCCCCCACAACTTCTTAGGTACAATCGTTATCTTTCTGCAACTATTTCAGCAGCTCCAGCAAAAGGCAAAACAATTGGTGATGGCATAGCTGAAATGAACCGCATTGCAAAAGAAAAACTTGACCCTACTTTTTCTACTGCTTTAAAAGGTTCATCAGCAGATTTCTCTGAAAGCTCTTCAAACTTAATAAGCACTTTCCTATTTGCATTAATACTTGTTTTTCTCATACTTGCAGCACAGTTTGAAAGCTTCCGTGACCCCCTTATTATTATGTTCACAATTCCTTTGGCTATAACAGGGGCTATATTATCCCTTTGGATTACGGGAAGTACATTAAATATATTTAGCGAGATAGGAATGATTGTGTTAATAGGTATTGTCACAAAAAATGGGATTTTAATCATTGAATTTGCTAATCAAAGGCGAGAGCAAGGATTGAGTATCCACGATGCTGTTATTGATGCCGCTACCCAAAGATTTCGCCCTATTCTTATGACTAGTCTTGCTACAATTCTTGGTGCTGTACCTATTGCTTTATCGATTGGTGCTGCTTCGACAAGTCGTGTGTCGCTTGGATATGTGATTATTGGTGGATTGTTTTTTGCTTTGATTTTAACTTTGTTTGTTATTCCCGCATTATATACATATTTAACATCTAAAAAAGAAAGGAAATATGTCGAAGAAGAAATTTAAATTTATTTTATTATTTATTTCAGTATTGTTATTTTCAAATTTTATTAATCTATATACGCAGGATACAACAAAATTATCTGATTTAATTAATCTTGCTCTGGAAAATAATTATCAAATTCATATTATAAAAAATGAACAATTAAAATCCCAAAATAATAATACAATTGGAAATGCTGGATTCTTGCCTACTCTTGATGCTACATTTAGCCAAGATTATGATAAAGTAAATTCAGAACAACAATTATATAGCGGCGATACACGTTCGAATCCAAATGCAAACAATAACAGCACTAATGCTGCAATTAATTTAAGCTGGACGGTCTTTGATGGATTTCAAATGTTTGCTCAGAAATCCAAATTTCAAGATCTGGAACAATTAGGAGCAATAAACACTCGATATTATATGGAGCAAACTGTTTCGGATTTAGCAAAAGCATATTACCAACTTGTCAATGAAATCAATAAGCTTAATTCCTTTAATCTCTCGAAGAGTATTTCTTATGATAGGTATCAATTAGAGCAAAAGAAAATGGAACTTGGTACATCGAATTTGTTTCAACTGCAGCTCGCACAATTGGATTATTTGAATGATAGCTCTGCTGTGATTGAGCAAACGAATTTAATTACTCAATTGCAAGTACAATTAAATCAAATTATTAATAGAAATATTGAATCTCAAATAATTCCTGAAAATTCAATACAATTGAATGAATTAGCAAATTATAATGATTTAAAAGATAGTGCTTTCAAATATAATGCTAACTTAAATCTATCGCAAATTCAAGAAATTATAAATACGCATAATATAAGAATTCAAGAATCGCAATTTTATCCCGAAATTTCATTTATTGGTGGTTATTCCTTTCTAAATCAAAATAATTCCTCAGGATTATTAAAAACAAATAAAACAAATGGATTTAATTATGGATTATCTGTTAGGTTTAATTTATTCAATGGAACAAAAGACCGCATTCAATTACAAAATTTGAAAATCGACCAGCAAAACGATCATCTCCAAACAAAGCAAATGCAACAGACAATTGAAGCTGGGCTTTATAATAATTATATTACTTATCGATCTGTTTTTCAACAATACCAATTACAAGAAGAAAAAATTAAAATTGCACAAAATAATATGAATCTTGCACAAAGGCAGTATGAACTTGGACAGATAAATGGATTTGATTTCCGTCAAACACAACTAAACTATATTCAAGCTCAAACTCAATTACTTGATTTGAGATATGTACTTAAAACATTAGAAATCAATATCCTTCAAATATCGGGTACTCTAATGAACAATGTGTTGTAATTTTTAATAAATTGGTATATTTTTGGCAAACATTTCACTTATTATATTTTCCATAGAATACAATCCTTTTGGTTGATTTATCAGCCACTTAGCACAAAATATAGCCCCCTGACCAAATGCAGCTCGTGTAATGCTTTCGTGTTTTAAACGTATTGTCTGATAAGGGAGTCCAAATATGACTTCATGATTACCTACAATACCGCCAACACGTATTGAATTAACATGTTTATCTCGATTTAAATGCAGTAAATCTGCAATTTTTAAAGCTGTTCCTGAAACTTCAGGTTTTGAACGGAAATGTTCCTCTACAATTTCAATATCAGCGTGTGGTGCAATTTTTTGAAGAATTTGGGAAGCAACAAGTAAGAAATTTATACCCAGTGTTATATTTGGCGAGTATATTACAGCTGTTTTTTCTTTTAATGAGCATAATGTCTTATAATCTTCATCTTCATATTTTGAAATAGCTGAAATAATTTTAATTCCTGAATTGGCAGCATTTGCATAATAATTTACTGCTGTTGAATGTGCAAAATCAACGATAATATCGACAGGATTATCGATGTAGAAATGCTCATCAAGATTCTGAATTGTCTGAATAACCCCCTTATCATATTCATAACCCAATAATCGGCTTGCATATTTTTCAACGTCTATATTGTTTTTTCTAAACACCCATTTAACCTCAAAATCTGGGTCATTCAGAAATTCCTTCACAACCAGTCTGCCCGTCTTACCAAATCCGAAAATACCAATAGTAATTTTATCTTCCATTTCTTACCTTTATTTTATTTTTTTTAAGTAATAATATTTATAATACAAAATGCAATTTTGAAAATTATAATTTAATAAATTGAATTAAAATAATAATAATCATTTGAAAATCAATATTAATTTCATTTAAATGATTTTATAATTTTTTGTATTTTAGTATTATTAATTTTTAGGAAATAGTGTATTATGAAACATTTCTATCTTATTGCAGTTGTTTTCCTGTATTCATCTGCAATGTTATTTTCTCAGGACTTCAATAATTTAAATAACATTCAAACAAATCCAACAAATTCAAATTCGGTGGGTTATTACAAATATTTAGGTTCGGATGGCAAGCCTCTCTTTCAGAATGGTACAATTTATATTAAATTAAAAAGTACAAGCTCAATTAATTTAAGGGAATTCGATAAGCATACTCAGAAATTATATTCTAAATCATTTGGGTTAAAAAACCTCGATCGAATTTCTAAAAAATACAGTATTAATAAAATTGAGCAGGCTTTTATTTCTCCAAAAGTATTATCAAAGAAAATTTCACAGGATAAAATTCAGGCTAGCTCTAATTTATACGGAATCAATAGAATTTATACTGTTACATTTGACGAAAATATCGATCCCTTAAAATTAGCAGCTGAATTTTCTACTTTACCTGAAGTAGAATATGCTGAGCCAGTGCCGCTATATTATGAATGTGAAATACCAAATGACACTCGTTATTCAGAACAGCAACATCTTGTACAAATGATGTGTCCGGCTGCATGGGACATTCACAAGGGGGAAAACAATCCCGTATTAGTGGGTATCAATGATAGTGGTGTTGATTGGAAACACCCTGATTTGGTTAACAATTTATATCAAAATCTCGGTGAAGATGCTGATGGCGATGGATATGTTATTGAGTATATTGATGGACAATGGCAATTCGACCCTGGTGATGTGAATGGTGTTGACGATGATGGGAATGGATTTGCAGATGATTTTGTCGGTTGGAATTTTTATCCCGATGATGGCTCAACTGTGAATGATCCCTGGGCATCGACAGCAAATCAACACGGTACACACGTTGCGGGTATTTCAGCAGGTTCTACAAATAACAATTTTGGTATTGCAAGCATTTCCTGGAATGTAAAATTTCTACCTACTAAACACGGTAGCAACGCAGGATTGACCTATATTTATAATGCTTTTGATGGTATTAAATATCTTGCAGAAATGGGTGCTGATGTTATCAATTGCAGTTGGGGAGGCGGTGGCTATTCTCAGGCGGGACAAGATATAATGAATTATGCTTATTCGCTCGGAACAGTAATAATAGCTGCAGCAGGAAATAATAATTCTCAAGCATTATTCTACCCTGCTGCGTATAAAAATGTGGTATCGGTTTCATCAGTTGCATCTACTGATAAAAAAGCATATTATTCTAACTACGGATATTATGTCGATATTGCTGCTCCCGGAGGGGACGCTTATGTTGATGGTGGAATTTTATCTACAATCCCCGGCAATAGTTATGCAAAATTCCAGGGTACTTCTATGGCTTCTCCACAAATTACAGGTATGTACGCACTGTTGAAGTCATATTTACCAGCAACAAGCAATGAAGCACTTATTCGCAGAATGCTTGGCAATACTGATAAAATTGATTCCATTAACCCCTCTTATGTAGGTAAACTGGGTTATGGAAGAGTTAATGCATATAAGACTCTATTGCAAGATTTTACAGGAAAATTTCCGTTGAAACTCGATTTGAGGTCTGTTCAATCTCAGAAAATTGGGGAAACTTATAACATTGGTTTTGAAATATTTAATTATTCAATGGATGGTGCAAATCAAGTTCGTTTTACGATTTCTACTTCTGATCCTAATTTGCAAATTATTAATAATCAATTCATTAATTCTGTATCAGCAGAAGGAACAACTTTTACTACTTTAAGCACATCTTTAAAAATACTTAACAATATCAACTCAACTGCCACAATTCATTTGCATCTCGAGGGAATTGATAATGAAATTGTTGCAGGCAAGGATTTTGATTTTATAATTTATCTAGGTAGTCACGGAATTTTTGTATATGAAAAATATTCAAACGGGCCAACAACAAGCGGCTCTTTTATCAGGGATTATTTAAATACAAATGGTTATCAAAATATTGTATATTCTAATACACTTCCGCAAAATCTTATTGGTTATGATGTTGTTTTTCTTTCGAATGGAAATGGGAATTCGTATGATTTTTCTTACTTTGACAATACTCAGGCTACAATGATCAAAAATTTCCTTACAAGCGGAGGTCGTGTTTATCTCGAAAGCTCGGAAGCTTTGGGATATGAACAAGTCTCAGATATTGAATTGCTTGATTTATTTGGATTATCGAGCGCAGATGATGGACTGGCTACTCATACATTTGGTGGTTTAGTCGGTGGTGCAGGTTCCGTTGCTGATGGTATGGCATTTCCTACAACAACACAGACATACCGCGGTTGGGAAGATAGATTTTCACCCTCAACGGGTCAAATTGTATTTAATGAAAATAATTATGGTATTGTATCTGTTCAAAATTCTGGATCATATAATCAAAAAACTATAGTATTTTCATATGCATTATCAAAATTAAATGATCAAGCGCCACCAAGCACACGCAATAACTTATTACAAAATATTATGAATTTCTTCGAAATTTATAATCAACCACCTGCGCAAGTAGCTCTCTTGACACCTACAAACAATTCATCTTATAATCCTTATGAAAATATCCCCTTCTCGTGGGAAGTAGCAAATAAAGCTTGGAATTATACTATTGAAATTTCTGAAATGTCCGATTTTTCTACAATTCTTTATTCTCAAACAACTGAAAATACTGCACTAACTATCAATTATGATGTATTTCAACCATCCACAACATACTATTGGAGAGTAAAAGCATCGAATAATATTGGTGATGGGCTGTGGAGCGAGACCTGGACATTTACAGTAACAAATTATCATACAGATCAAGTTATTTTGAACACACCCACAAACAATGCAACACTAAGCACAACAACGCCTTTAGTAATGTGGAATTACGCATACCTTGCTGATGATTATCAATTGCAAGTAGCCTCAGACCCGAGTTTTATAAATATTATTTATGATGTTAAAGATATAGCAGACATCAAATATCACCTATCTTCAATACCTTTAAATCATAATACTACGTACTATTGGCGCGTGCGAGGAGAGAATGAACAAGGTTTTGGAAAATGGAGCGATACTTGGAATTTCCTGATATATCTTTGCCCTGGCACTGTCACACTAATTAATCCAACTAATAATTCTGTGGATTTAGATATTCAATTTACTTTTGAATGGACGGAAGATCCTCTTGCTGATTCTTATATTTTGCAAATTGCTAAAGATGCTAATTTCTTAAATATAGTTAATACATTTTCTAATATTATAACAAATGAATATGAATTGACTGATGAATTGAATTATAATCAACAGTATTTCTGGCGTGTGAGATCTGTAAATAATTGCGGTGAGGGGTTATGGTCGGGAAAATTTAAATTCAAAACCAAAACAATTCCATTCCAAATTAATTTAACCGATAAATCCACATGCAAAGGAAATAGCATTAGTTTAGGCACTTTTGATGAGGATAGCCAATTAATCACCGTTACAGGAGGTTCGGGAGATTTCTCTTATCAGTGGATACCAAATTATAATATGCAAAATGCAAATACAGGCAACCCAACTGTTGTTAATCCAACTTCTTCTCAAACTTATACTCTCACTGTAAAAGACAATCAAACTCTTGAGACCAAATCTGCATCACTCTTTTTGACTGTGAATACTGCGCCTAAGATACAATTGCCAATATTTGTATTTCTTAAATTAGGGTCATTCATCAATTTAAATGACCAAATTATCAGCATTACAGGCGGTGCACCTCCATATTCTAAATATTGGGAGGATAATAATGGCAATAGGATTGCTGAACCACCATTGGTTTCACCACCACTCGGCTCAAATTATTATTATTTGTTTGTTTCAGATAATAACAATTGTTCTTCATCAAAGCGATTAATTATCTATGTAAGAACATTAAAAGATTTCGTTGAGGAAAACGCAACATATTCAGCCGACGCTAATATACTTCTTATAGCATACCCCGCACCTTTCTCTGATAAAATTAATATTATTGCAGAATTTGATAATCAAACAAGTGGAACAATTGAAGTATCGAATTTAATAGGTCAGAAAGTATATTCGGAAAATTTTGCAAATTCAAATAATATTGATAAACAATTATATTTAAATAACTTATCAAGTGGTGTGTATATTTTAACAATATATACAAATCAAGGTGTAATTTCTCAAACTATAATAAAGGAATAATATGACAACTAATTCAAACGATATAATTGCAAAACCATTAACAATTAAAAACTTAGTCGAATATCAAGATGGTACGGTGGTCAGCCGTACCATCATCAATAAACCAACAGGCACAGTCACTCTTTTTGCCTTTGATAAGGGTGAAAGCTTAAGCGAGCATACAGCGCCATTCGATGCATTTGTTATTGTGCTTGATGGAGAGGCGGAAATAAGAATTTCAGATAAACCACATATTGTAAAGGAAGGCGAGATGATAATTATGCCTGCGAACTCTCCTCACGCTCTTTATGCAACTAATAGGTTTAAAATGTGCCTTACTATGATTAAGGCATAATCCCTGGCAGGGGATTATGCCTTAATATTTTCATAATATATAATAACTTAGCGAATTCCAACTTTTTATTATTCACTTTTTTATAGAAATTTTAAAAACAATATATTTAAATAATAAGTGTGTTTAAAATAAAATTATAAAATATTCGTTATAACTAACAATTAATTTAGTATAATATAAATTAAATTGTTTTTTTAATTTTAAGGTGTTATTATGAATATTTTAATTCTTATTGCGCGAATTTTATTTGCAATGATTTTTTTGTTTTCCAGTTTAGGACATTTTACACAAACAAAAAATATGGCTGCATACGCACAATCGAAGGGCGTTCCATTTGCAAACCTTGCAGTAGTTTTTACAGGTTTGATGATTTTTCTTGGAAGTATAAGCATTATATTAGGTGCTTATGTAAACGTAGGTGCATTATTGATTGTAATATTTACAGTTCCAACAGCATTTATTATGCATAATTACTGGACTGTAAAAGATCCAATGATTCGACAGAATGAACAACTTCATTTTATGAAGGATTTGGGACTAGGAGGCGGTGCATTTCTAATTTGGTATTTATATAGCGTGGCAGAAGTACCATTAAGTATACATCCGTAATTTTTTTGTTTCACTAATTTATTTTATATATAAGGAGGTTTTATGGCTTTCTTTATGAAACCATGGGAGAAGTATTTATATGCAATACTACGTATAGTAGTAGGATTTCTATTGCTATGGCATGGTTCAATGAAATTATTTGGATTTCCTCCCGAAGCAGGGGCAGGAAGTATGCCAATGGGTCTTCTTGTAGTAGGTGGAATTATTGAGTTTTTTGGTGGATTGTTTATAATGTTTGGTCTTTTCACACACGTTACAGCATTTATTGCAAGTGGTCAAATGGCAGTTGCTTATTGGATGTTTCATGCTAATTTGGGATTACTGCCCGTTTTAAATCATGGTGAATTAGCTGTTTTATACTGTTTTGTTCTGTTTTATATTGCTTCGCGTGGTAGTGGTATTTGGGGGTTAGATAATTTGATTTTCAAATCATCAAAAGAAAATAAATAGAAATTTTGATTTAATATTTTGTTTAAAATGAAAAATCTAGTTGTAACTTATCAAGCAACACAAGACGAAAAGAATTTCATCTTGAATTACTTTTCAAAACAAATTAATGAGGAAAAAGTAAAAATTGAATTCCTGCAAGATCATCCGAAACAACATCAAGGCGATTTTTTGGGGAATTCTAATATTATTTTAGCTTGGAATCCTAAAACTGAAGGACTCACTTCCCAAGATATAAAGTATAATAATTTAGAGTTTATTCAATTGCTTTCTGCGGGTTATGACCATATTAATTTAAATCAATTACCAACCAATGTAAAAGTGGCAGCAAATCAAGGTGCTTATGCTGAACCAATGGCAGAACATACAGTTGCAATGTTACTTGCCTGTGCCAAACGACTTAATAAATATCAAAATCTAATGAAACAAGGAGTATTTCGGCAACTGGAAAGCTTTACTTTATCTATAAAAGGATCGACGATTGGTATACTTGGTTTTGGAGGTATTGGCAAAGCAACGGCTCGATTACTGAAACCTTTTGGTGCAAAAATTATTGGAATTAATACATCAGGCAAAACAAGTGAGGATATCGATTCAATGTGCACGCTTGATCATCTTGATGAGTTTTTAAAACAAATTGATTATTTGATTATCACAATTCCACTTAATGAAAAAACAAAGGGATTGATTACACGGCGAGAATTGAATTTAATGAAATCCAATGCTATACTTATTAATGTAGCACGCGGCGCTATCATTAACGAAAAAGATTTGTTTGAACATTTAAAAGACAATCCTGAGTTTTATGCAGCAATTGACGCTTGGTGGATTGAACCATTCGGACACGGTGAATTCAGGTTAAATTATCCTTTCATGGATTTGCCAAATGTGGTTGCTTCCCCCCATAATTCTTCAATGACCCCCAACGCTTTGATTGATGGGCTAAGATATGCAAGTGAAAACATTAAAACATATATTGAAACTGGTTTTGCTGCACGCTTAATAAATTAAGAACTTAAGAAATTTACACTGTTTGAACATATTATGTTTAAACAATTAGAAAATTTATATACGTCTAATATACAAATTAGTAATGATTAAATTTTTTATATTTTAAAATACAAGGAGAAAAATGTCAAACAAAATGAAAGCTGCACTCTTAAAAGAACTTGGAAAACCTTTAGAAATTGAAGAAATTAATATTCCTGAAATTAATGATAATGATGTGCTTGTAAAAGTATCTGCTGTGCATATTGCACCTTCTACAAAGGGATTATTGAATCCTGGCGGTGATTTTATAAGGCCTAATTTACCTGCAATTTTTGGTTCTGATGTTGTAGGAACAGTAGCTAAAGTAGGTAAGTCTGTCAAAGGTGTAAAAGAAGGGCAAAGAGTATTTGTAAACTCACTTGTTTCGAATGGAACAGACGAATACAGTTTGAAAGGTAAAAATCAATTGAGTGATTCTATGGCATTTGTGGGAATGTTTACATTCAATCCAAATGGTGCAGAACTACTTAATGAATATCACGGTGGATTTGCTGAGTATATGAAAATCCCATTTACAAATATTGTCCCTCTTGACGATTCAGTTCCTGATGAATATGCTGCAAGATTAGGTTATATAGGTACCGGATATCAAGCATTGAAGTATGCAAAAGTTAATCCTCATTCAACTGTGTTAATAAATGGCGCCACAGGTACACTTGGAGTTAGTACAGTGCTTATGGCTTTAGCAATGGGTGTGAGCAAGATTATTGCTGTTGCAAATCGCAAAGACCGCTTGGAACGATTAGCTCAATTTAATTCAAAGAAAATTGTTCCTATCTCATTGCAAGATGAAGATTATATGAAGCAAATTATGGCAGCTACTGAAGGTAAGGGAGCCGATGCTTTAATTGATTGCCTCCAATATGTTGGAACAGAATCAGTAAATCAGTTATTATTTACAGTGAAAAAATCTGGTACAGCAGTATTTATTGGTGGAGCAACGGGGAATGTGTCTATTCCTTACGGATTTTTGCTTGGAACAGAAATTAATGTCACAGGCTCGATTTGGTTTTCAACAGCAGATGGAATTGAGATGGCTAATTTAATGAAAAATGGTCAATTAGATTTGACATCTCTCGAAAATAAAGTATATGATTTCAACCAGATTAACGACGCACTTGATTTTGCTGATAAACGCAATGGTGGGTTGTATAATATTGTTGTAAAAATGTAATTTTATAATAATGTCTAATAACATTTTTTATAAATTTTGGAGTATGTATGAAAAAAACAATTTTGGTTCTAACGATGATTTTTGCAACTACTTTAATTAGCAATGCAAAAATTGTATCAAAAGCTGTCGATTATAAAGACGGCAATACTCAGTTGCAAGGTTGGCTTTATTACGATGATGGAATAAAGTCACCAAAACCTGCTGTAATAGTGGTACACGAGTGGTGGGGATTGAATGATTATCCAAAAATGAGAGCCCAACAACTTGCTGAACTCGGATATATTGCTTTTGCGGCTGATATCTATGGCAAAGGTGTAGTCAAAACAAGCTTTGATGAAGCCGGAGCAGAAGCGGGAAAATATAAGAGTAATATTCCACTACTTCGCTCACGTATCAATTCCGCTTTGGAAACATTGAAGAAGCAACCAAATGTTGATAAAAACAAAATTGCGGCAATTGGCTATTGCTTTGGCGGTGGAACAGTTCTTGAATTAGCACGTAGCGGCGCTGACATCAAAGGTGTAGTGAGTTTCCACGGAAATCTTGGAACACCAAACCCCGCTGATGCAAAGAATATCAAGGGTAAAGTGCTTATTTGCCACGGTGGAGATGATAAATTCGTGAGCAATGAAGAATTCCTTGGGTTCGAAAATGAAATGCGTAATGCTAAAGTAGATTGGCAAATGAATATCTATGGTAATTCTGTTCATGGATTTACTAATCCAGCCAATGGTAGCGATAACTCAACGGGATTAGCATATAACGAAAAAGCAGATAAACGCTCTTTTGAAGCAATGAAGCAATTCCTTAATGAAATTTTCAAATGATAATTGTGTGATTGCAATCAGTCTTTGCTCAAGTTTGATACCCAAACTGCAAAGACTGATTTTAAAAATGATTTAATTATTTTCTTTGAAATTTAGTTTATGAAAATATAAATACAATTTAAATATATTATAATATTATTAAAAAATTCCTCACGAATCTATGACTCGAGAAGAATTTTTAAAATTGGTGGGTGAAAGTGTTTTTTTGATTTCTAGTTTAAAGGTAATAAATATGGCAACTATGCTTGATGCATTTAGCAACACAAAGGATGAAGATATTTTAATGCCCGTATTATTTATAGGGCACGGCTCTCCAATGAATGCTATTGAAGAAAATGATTTTACTCGTACATTGCAAAAATTTGGTAAAACATTACCCAAACCCAAAGCAATTCTATGCATTTCAGCGCATTGGTGTACGAATGGCACGTTCGTAAATGTTTCACCAAAACCTAAAATGATTTATGATATGTATGGATTTCCTGATGAACTCTATAAAGTTGTTTATCCCGCTCCAGGTGCTCCAGAATTGGCAAGAGAAACCAAACAAATCATCACCACCGCTAATGTTGGAGAAGATACAGAATGGGGCTTTGATCATGGGAATTGGTCTATAATGTCACGATTGTTTCCCAAAGCTGATATTCCACTCTTTCAAATGAGTATAGATTATTATAAACCAATGGATTATCATTATAATTTGGCAAAACAATTATCCAAATTGCGTAGAGAAGGAGTGCTAATTATTGGCAGTGGTAATTTGACACATAATCTACGTATCGTAGATTTTCCAAATATTAATGCGAAACCATTGGATTGGGCATTAGAATTCGATACGAAAATTAAGGATTTTATTGATAATCATAATCATCAGGGTGTTATTGATTATCAAAAAATTGGAACATCATCCAAATTCGCAGTACCCGAACCGAGCCACTATTTTCCACTTGTTTATGCCCTTGCTTTACAGGAGAAAAATGAACCCATTTCTTACTTTTATGAAGGCTTCCATTATGGAAGTCTTTCAATGCGTTGCGTAAAAATTGGTAAATAAAAAAGATAATACTAAATTTTAAATAAATTATAATATGAAAATTGAATTTTTTCATGATGTACTTTGTGCTTGGTGCTTTGCTTTTTCTCCAAGAATGAGAAAATTGCATAAAGAACATCCCGAGATAGAAATTGTTCAAAGGTCATTTGCACTTGCACCATCTAAGGAATCTCTTTCACGTATGTTTGGAAATCCCGAACAGGCAAAAAAAGAGATAATTGGACATTGGCGTTTGGCAAATCAAAATGATGATGAACACAGGATTAATGCTGATTTAATGGAGACAAAGCCTTTTGATTATCCTTATTCTATGCCAGGATTGATGGCTTGCAAATCAGCAGAATTTCAACGTGGAACAGAAGGACATTGGGATTATTTTGATAGAGTGCAAAAAGCCCATCTTGTTGATTGTGAAGATATAAATGATCCTGAGGTACTTATTAAATGCGCTGAGGATATTGGATTAGATATGGAGCGGTTCAAAAAGGATTTTCAATCTGATACTGCTAAACATGCTGTGATTCAAGATATTGAATTAGCACGTCATTATGGAATTAATGGTGTGCCTTCAATTGTTATTGATGGAACAAAAATGCAAAGTGGTGCAATTTCATATTCACAATTATTGAGAGTGCTTGGATTGAATTAAATTTAATTTAATCTTGTGGTGAATCTGTTTTTTGCTTTTTCATTTTTTTGAAATCAGGTATACCAAGTAAAAAACCCATTATAAATCCATAAGCTGTTGAATTAAACCAATTAGAAGTAATTTTACAAGTCCCAGATTTGCAACCTATAAAATAATAATAAGCATAGCCGAGCAAAGCCCCGACTATGCTTATTGTAGTCCATTTAACAATTTGTTTTTTCTGTAGCATTATGATAATATAATTGGAGGTTTGACTCCGAAAATTTCTTCAATTGCTTGAATATAGGTTTCCTTTGGCATTGCACCTACTGCCATTCTTGGCTGGTCCCAAACAGGACAAAACAGTACTGATGGGATGCTCTGAATGCCAAATACCTCTGCTAATTCTGTTTGTTCATCGGTGTCGATTTTGTAGATGTTAACTTTTCCTGCATAATCTTTTGAAAGTTCTTCCATTATTGGGGCAACCATTTTACATGGTCCGCACCAATCTGCGTAAAAATCAATGATACAAGGTAAATTGCCTTTGTATGTCCATTCTTCGTTATTTTCATAGTCAAATACTTTTTCGAGAAAAGTTTCTTTAGTTAAATATTCCATATAATTCCTTGTTTAAATATTACTATTTAGTAATATAAACGAATTATTTATAATATTATTGAAAAAAATAAAAATTTATAATAATCGACAATAAATAACTTTTCAAAAGATTCAAATATCTTTTTTTACTTTAATTGTTATGGATAAAATCAAAATATATATAGAAACTTATGGTTGTCAGATGAATGAATATGATACCGAGCTTATTGCAGGTATTTTAACTAACGATGGTAACTACAATATCATTGAATCACCTGACTATGCTGATGTAATTTTGCTAAATACCTGTAGTGTTAGAGAAAATGCTGAAAAAACAATTTATAATAGATTAACGCACCTAAAGCATTATCGAAAATCTAATTCTGACCTTGTTGTCGGTATTATTGGATGTATGGCAGAACGATTGCGTAATGATATTTTTGAAAAATCTGATTTAGTTAAGCTTGTAATTGGACCCGATGAATATAGAGCTGCACCTGATATGATTAGAAAATCATTATCAAACGAAAAAGGAATTGCTGTAAAATTAAGCAGGGTGGAAACTTATGAAGATATAGAACCTTTAAGAACAAATGGCATATCTGCTTGGCTAGCGATTATGCGCGGTTGCAATCATTTCTGCTCATATTGTGTCGTACCTTATACGCGCGGAAGAGAACGCTCCCGCTCTAAAGAATCTATTATAAATGAAATAAAATCACTCGAGGACAAAGGTTATAAGGAAGTAACCTTGCTTGGCCAAAATGTTAATAGTTATAAGGATGTAGGTTCTAATACTGATTTTTCAAATTTATTGAGAGAAGTCGCAAAAGCCGCACCTTCGATGAGAATACGGTTTTTAACTTCTCACCCACTCGATATGAGCGATGATTTGATTTATGCGATGGCTGAATATGATAATATTTGCAACTACTTGCATTTACCTTTTCAATCAGGTTCAGACAGAATATTGCAGTTAATGGACAGAAAATATAAGCGGGCACATTATTTAAATCGTATTGCTAAAATTAGGGAAATTATCCCCGATTGTGCTTTATCGACTGATATTATAACAGGATTTCCCAGTGAAACAGTTGATGATCATTTGCAAACGTTGGATTTGATACGTAATATTGAATTTGATGGAGCCTTTATGTTCAAATATTCTGCTCGGCAAGGTACAAAAGCTTATAAAATGGAAGATGATGTGGCTGAGAGTGAGAAGATTGCTCGCTTAAATGAAATTATTAATATTCAAAATAAAATATCTTACAAAAAAAATCAATCAGAAATTGGCAAATCTTATGAGATACTTGTCGAAGGCAGAAGTAAAAAAAATTCACGTGAATGGATGGGAAGGACAAAGTCAAATAAAGTAGTTATTTTTGATAATACTAATCTTAATGTAAATGCAGGCGATCTTATTAATGTGAAAATAGAAAAGGCAAATTCTGCCACATTATTTGGAAAATTATTATAAAAATATTCACCTATAAATTAGCAATTGTATGAGTAAATAATTCTCCAATCATTTTGTGAATTATACAAGTAATTATCATAGTTATATCTTTCATTTGCGAAATTATTAATATTTATACCCATTTTCGTAATTTTGTATTTTTATCTTCTCTATTTATCTATAATATGGATATTGATAATTTTGATTTTGAATTTAAACCATTTGAAAAAATGACCCCCGAAGACTATGCCCTCATAGGATTTAAAGGCGGTCTTGAAGTTCATCAACAAATATTGACTGAAAAAAAGTTGTTCTGCCGCTGTCCCGCAGGCCATTATTCTGAAAAATATAATTCTGAAATTCTTCGCCATATGCGTCCAACTCTCTCTGAATTAGGTGAATATGATGGCACAGCATTAATGGAGTTTAAAACAAAAAAAGACATCATTTATCATATAAATTATGATACCGTTTGTACTTACGAAATGGATGATACCCCACCATTTCCAATGAATGATCAAGCTCTCGATATTGCAATCGAAATTTCTATGCTTTATAATGCTCATATTACTGATGAGGTGCATATTGCCCGCAAACAATATCTTGATGGTAGTATTCCTACGGGATTCCAAAGGACAGCAATTGTTTCTGTCGGTGGTATAATTCCTTATAAAGATAGGTATATTAATGTCATTCAGTTATCTATCGAAGAAGATGCTTGCCGCGAATATAGCGATATTGGACATCAAAGAGTGTATCTGACCGACAGACTTGGTATGCCACTAATTGAAACTGTCACAGCCCCTGAGATGCGAACACCGCAAGAGATTGCTGATGTTAATAGAATAATTAGCAATCTTGCTCGTGGCACTCATAAAGTGCGTACAGGTATTGGCGCCGCAAGAGAAGATGTCAATATTAGTGTGAGAGGGGGAACACGTTCCGAAATAAAAGGCGTTTCACATATTGAAATGATTCCGAAATTGACTTATAACGAAGCTATGCGGCAATGGAGTTTGCTTCATTTACGTGAAGAATTAAAACATCGCGGGATTACTACTGAAACATTCCAAGCAAAATATGCAGATGTGACTAAATTAATGCGTCATAGTCATTTTTCACCAATTGCCCAGTCTGTTTCCAATGGGTTAAGTGTAAAATGCGTGGTCCTTAAAGGCTTCCGTGGATTGCTCCATTGGCAAACACAGACTGATACGTATTTTTCAAAAGAAATCTCCGATAGAGTGCGTGTGATTGCCTGCTTAACGACTTTACCTAATATAATGCATTCTGATTCGCAAAGTGAATTTATTCCATCATCAGAGTGGGCAAATTTAAAAAAATTTGTTGGCTCAGCAGAAAATGATACACTGGTGCTTGTTTGGGGAAATTATCAAGATACTGAAACTGCAGCAAATGAAGTAATTATCAGAGCAAAAGAAGCAACAATTGGCATTCCAAATGAAACACGTCAAGCTCTTGAGGATGGCACAACGGGTTTTGAGCGTATTTTACCAGGCCCTCAAAGAATGTATCCCGATACAGATTTACCACCAATTGTTCTTATGCAAGAACGAGTTGAAAAAATTAGGAATAATCTTCCTGTCCCATTTTGGGAAAAGAAAAATCATTATATCTCTATTGGTATTGATGAAATATCAGCTGAAAAATTAGCAATATCAAAATACTCAGACCTATTTGAAAAAATTATAAAAGAATTAAAAATTGATGCTAAATTAGCATCAGAAATTTTTATTATATTCCCCAAAAAGCTTAGAAAAAAAGATATAAATTTTGATGCAATAAACCCCGATGATCTTTTTGAAATTTTGAAGCATTTTGCCAATGGAAAGATGACAAAATTCAATTTGTTAGAGCTAATTCAAAAAACAATAGAAAATGGAAAATTTTCAGAAGATTTATTACCTCCTTCAATCGATGAACTCAAAATCCATTCCACAATTTTGGAATCCCTTAATGATTTGGATTCTATAGAAATACGAAATGGACAAGAAAAAGATAAATTATTAACTGCTATTGTAATGGAAAAATTGCAATATCACGCAGATGGAAATTTAGTTCATAAATTAGTTAAAGAAATTTTACAAAAACAAGAAAATTAAAATGGCAGAAGTCGAATCTAATACAAATACTGAAAAAGAGTTATATAAAGGTTATAGATCAAAATCTCTTGAGGTACTCAAGAAATATAATGCTTTTATTTGGAGTGAAGTTGATTTAATCACAGATGAACATACTTTTCAGGGGATTATTCTCCCACGTTCAGAAACCGCTGATGAATTTCATATTGTTTTAAAATTGCCAAGCGGGTATAATATTGGTATTTTATGGAATAAAGTTAATGATATTAAAATTAAAGGCCGCAAAGAAGCACATTATCAAATTCCTGAAAAGGAATTTCCATATTCACCCAAAAAACCACGTGTTAAGCTATTCGGAACAGGTGGGACAATAGCAAGCCGATTGGATTATCGCACGGGGGCAGTAATTCCTGCATTTTCTCCGGGTGAGTTATATGGTTCAGTGCCTGAACTTGCCGATATCTGCAACCTTGAAACAGAAAAGCTTTACGGTGTATTTAGCGAAAATATGGGTCCTGAACAATGGATTGGCACAGCCCGAGCAATTGCCCGCGAAATTGAAAAAGGTGTCGATGGAATTGTTATTGGTCACGGAACTGATACAATGCACCATACTGCTGCAATTCTTTCATATATGATTCAAGATTCTCCTGTTCCTATTGTTATGGTTGGTTCGCAACGCTCGAGCGACCGACCAAGCTCTGATGCTGCATATAATTTGATACATTCTGTTAAAGCAGCTGCTGAAAGCGATATCGCAGAAGTTATGGTATGTATGTTCGGTCCGACATCAGATATGTATGGATTATTACATCAAGGTACTCGCGTGCGAAAAATGCACTCAAGTTATCGTTCGACTTTCCGTACAGTAGGTGATACTCCAATTGCAATGGTTGATAGAGATAAAATCACACCTCTTCGTAATGATTATCATAGACGCCGTAGCGATAAAAATTTCAAACTTATGCCTTATTTTGACGAAAGGGTTTCTATTGTTTATTATTATCCAAATATGAAACCTGATATTATTGATAGTCTTATCGATAATGGCTATCGAGGCATTATTATTGCGGGAACTGGCTTGGGACACGTTAATAAACCCCTTTATCCCGCATTAAAACGTGCAAAAGATAACGGAGTGGCTGTATTTATGAGTGTGCAAACACTTTGGGGTTACGCTCAAATGTATGTTTATGATACTGGCAGGGATTTGATGGATCTTGGTGTTGTTCCATTGGCAAATATGCTACCTGAAGTAGCTTATGTTAAGCTTGGCTGGGCTTTAGGGCAGACAGATAATGCTGATGAAGTCAAAAAAATTATGCTCACCCCAATTTCTCGCGATATTACAGAGCGTGAGCCAAGTAATGGCTATTTGATTTTCCAGGGTGGTATTCCCGAAGTAGAAGAATTTATTTCAAAAATTAGAAGATAGCATTTAGCTCAATATTTCTTTTATTAAATGATAAATGACGTTGCGTTCAGCAAGGTATTCAATAATATAATTCATATTTTCATCGTTTTGTGCTATATATTCAGGCGGGATAATACCAATTTGCTTGCATTTCCCTTCGAGCATTAGATGAACCACTGCCGTGGCTGTATACCCTGTGGTTCTTGCCATTGAGGAAATCCTTGTTGCTTCGTCATATTTATCAAACAAATTATACGTGTATCTAACATTCTCTCCATCTTCTTCTCCCTCAATTATAATTTTCATTACTGTAAATTCTCTTTCATCAGGATCCAATTTCCATTCGTCAAAAAGAATTTTATTTGTAACTTCAATTGGTATTACTGTGTTTTTTCCAACTAAAATCTCTTTATTGGAAAAGAATCCTGCTTCAAGCAGAACCTTTATATATTCAATATGTCCAGGATATCGCAATGTCTTTTCTTTCATATTAGGTACTTTCATTGTTTTTAGCATTGTTCTCAGACCATCGGTATTGAAAGATTCGAGAGTTCCGATTTTATCAAAGTTAATATATTCGGCATCTGAAAGTGCAGGTGCTGTTTTAATTATTGAATTTTCAACATATCTTGCGGGGCGTGTATACTCTTCAATTACATCAATTGGAGAAAACGGTGCTTTATATTGAAATGGAAGTTTCCGAATAAATGGCAAACCGCCAACATAACACATAAAATTATTCACTTTCATCCGTGAATTGTGATATCCAAGCAGTATATTGCTCATCCCAGGTGCAACTCCACAATCAACTACTGCTGATACATTTTTTGCTGTCGCAAGCATATTTAATGACAATGAATCTTCGGGAAAGAATGATATATCTACAACATTTTTGCCCGCTTTAATTACTTCCTCGATTACGCGATATCCCATATATCCAGGTACAGCGCCAACCACTACATCGTAGGGTTCTATTAGGTTAGATATAGATTGGTAATTGCTCAAATCTGCGATTAGTGTGTTAATACCATATTGATTAATTTCTTTTAATTTAAATTCATCATAATCGCAAGATGTCACATCAAAATCATTCGATAAATCTAAAGCGATTGCACGCCCGACTAATCCACAACCAAGTACAATAATTTTATTCATAATTTTCAATATAATTAATTTAATTACAAAATTATTACAAAAATATTAAAATTATTTGCAATATTTTCGAAATTGTATTTTTTAATTATTTGAAATCTTATCTTTATCTGGAATTTCTAAAATCCATTTTTCAAGATTTTCTAGAAAATACTCTTTTGCAGATTCGTATTGATTAGGGATTATGCCATCTAAAATTGCCTCTTCGATTTTAGATTTAATTATTCCAATTGCCTTGCAAGGTCTAAGGTGGCAAATTTCCATAATTTCTTCACCGCAAACAGGCGATTTAAATTCACGAAGCTTGTCTTTTTCCTGAACCTCACGAACTTTATTCATCACAATTTCATAATTATTTAAATATTCCGTGGTCAAGTTCGGATTCTTTGTTGTAATATCAGCTTTGCATAATAATATTAGGTCGTCCAACGCATCACCTGCTTGAAATGCTAATCTGCGAATTGCAGAATCGGTGATTGAACTATCAACAAGCATCATTGGTCTTTGATGCAGTCTTATTAACGTTTGAATGTATGGTAAATGTTCAAGTGGGAGTTTCATACGGCGAAAAAGTTTTGCTGCCATTAATGCTCCTTGCTCCTCGTGTCCATAAAAAGTCCATCCCGTATTTGGCACAAAACGCTTTGTCTGAGGTTTGGCAATATCGTGAAGCAATGCTGCAAATCTTAACCAAACATTTTCAGTCATAATTGATATATTATCTACTACTTTCAATGTGTGCCTAAATACATCTTTGTGTGCAAATTGCTTTTGTCCTTCTTGAACAATTTCGACCCCTTTTAATGCTCCTAATTCAGGGAAGATATACTTCAATAGGTCCATTTCGGATAAAAAGTTCAATCCTATACTTGGTTTACGCGATTTAAGAATTTTCAGTAATTCATTTGTTATTCTTTCTTGTGAAATTATTGTGATTCTATCTGCCATCTCTTTAGCTGCAGTAAGTGTTGATGGATCTATGTCGAACTCTAATTGTGATGCAAATCGTGCTGCCCGAATCATTCTTAAAGGATCATCAGAAAAGGTTTTAAGTGGTTCAAGTGGTGTTCTTATAATTCTTCTCTTGATATCCTCAACACCTCCAAAAATGTCAATTACTTCCCCAAATTTATCTTTATTTAATGCAATTGCAAGTGTATTTATTGTAAAATCACGCCGTTGTAGGTCGTCATTCAATGTACCAATTGACACAATAGGATTTCGGGAATCGGGTTTATATATTTCCTTTCGTGTACCAACAAATTCTAATTGAATTTCCTTTCCAAGAGGAACCATTGCTGTAAGAAATTTTTGAAATATTACAGGTTTAGAATGGTAATACTCTGCCACATTCTTTGCAAATTCAATTGAATCGCCAACCACTGTAAAATCATAGTCTTGCCTTTTCAATCCAAGGATAGTATCCCGTACAATCCCGCCCACTGCATATACTTCACATTTATTTTCATTAGCAATTTTTCCAATTTCGCGTAATATTTTATCATTTATATTTGAAAAATTTAAGGTCTTATTTTCTTTTATACTACTAGTGGAAATTAGTACTTCGCTTTCTCTAATTATTCGCTTTCTCTTTGATTTTATTTCGTTCATTACTATTTAAATATTAAAATAGATGTTTTTGTTTGTTAGTTAATTGAAATTTTTAAAGGGAAAAAATTAATTTAGTTATTAAATCGACGTATTTAAATAATTTCTATTGATTTTGTCTGTTTAATTCTATTACAAACTTTGCACCATTTGTATAACTTGGATCCACAGAAATCTTTCCCTTATGCAGAAGAATGATATGTTTCACTATAGACAAACCAATACCACTGCCCGCTGATTTTCTAGAGCGTGATTTATCACTTATATAAAATCGTTCAAAAATCCTATCTCGATCCTCAGGACTTATCCCAATACCTGTGTCCAAAATTTCGATTATTACTTTGTCGTCATCTGTGTAAGCATTGATTTGAATTCCACCCTTTTCTGTGTATTTTATTGAGTTATTTATAAGGTTAATCATAACCTGTTCAAATCTGTAAGAATCAACGTTGATTTTTGGAAAATTAGCCTCAATATTTATAATTAAAAATAGATTCTTTTCTTTTAATTTTGGTTCAAAAAGCTTAGCTATTCCTTCAATTAAAATTGAAAAATCTACAGACGTAATCAATAACTTATCAACTGCTGATTTATCTTCCAATTCAGATAGAAGTAATAAATCTTGAACTATATCAATTAATCTATCTGTATGCCTGCGTACGATTTGAATATAACGTAGATGTTCGCTATCGGTTATCTCTTCTTCCAAGGTTTCAATAAAACCTTTAATTGCAGTTAGAGGTGTTTTAAGTTCGTGAGAAACATTGACTATAAAATCTTTCTTGATTTTTTCTAACTTCTTTAATTCTGCGACATTATGAAAAACAAATATTATCTCATCAGTTCCAATTATTTTACTAAGCGACACAGTATAAGAAGTATTATTAATTTCTATTTCCTCAGTATAAAAAATTCCAGCTGAATTCAATTGTTCAAGTAATTTTGTTAAAATTTGATAAGAATTTATTTCTTGGAGTTCAGCTTTGTCTGTTGGTATATAATTAAATATCTTTTCAAAAGCATTATTTGTAAGCAAAATTAAATTGCTTTTAATAACTAAAATACCATCGGGAATTGTTGATATTATCGAGCGGAGTTCATTTCTTTGGGAATTTAGTTCATTAAAAAGCTCATGTATTTGCTTCGACATAATATTAAAATCTGCAACAAGTTCGCCAAATTCATCTTTCCTTTTTGTTGTTAATTGAGTGGCGAATTCACCTTTTGCAACTTCTTTTGTCGCGGTTGAGAGCTGTGAAATTGGTTTTGATATATTTCTTGCAATAATATAAACTCCAAACATCACAAAAATTATTGAAATAATAAGTATTGTTAAAAGATTTTTAGATAAATCTTGCATTAGTGGATCTAAGTCTTTAAGAAAATAACTTGTGCGAACAAATCCTATTATCTCATTGCTATTACTATAAATCGGTAATGCCACATATAGCATATCATTTTTCAATGTATGGCTGTACCTCTCAGAGCTTCCTTTATGATTCTGTAAGAGTGCTTGCTGGATTTCAGGTCTGTTTAAATGATTTTCCATTGTATCAGGATTTGCTTTTGAGTCCGCAAGTACTTTGCCATCCTTTCCAATAATTGTCAAGCGTATATTTATCTTCTTGCCATTTTCCTTAATATATTGTCTTAACGATGTTGTATCCTTTGAAATAATGTAATTCTTTACGTTTCCTCCTAATACGTCATTTAAATTTGTAAGATCTTTTTTGAATATTTCTATGTTATATTTTTTAATTGAACTATAAGAAAGAGCTGAAGTGATTATTGCAAAAGCTAGAAGTATAATAAGAAATCCCGCGAATAATTTTGTAAATATTGATTTCATTATTTATTCTTCAATTTTATATCCGATACCTCGGATATTCTTTATGAACCTAGCAGCAGGCCCAAGTTTCTCCCGAATATTTTTAATATGAACATCTACAGTTCGGTCTAAAACACCTTTTTCATATCCTCCTAATTCTTCCAAAATACTTTCCCTTGAATATACCCATCCTTTACGTTCTGCTAACATTCGTAATATACGGAATTCTGTCGATGTCAAATCTACTCTATTATTATTTACATTTACTTCATACCTTTGCAGATCAATATCTAATATTCCACCAATATTTATCTTCTGAGACTTTGTTCCCGTTTCCACACGACGAAGTACAGCTTTAACCCTTGCCACTAATTCACGTGGTGAAAAAGGTTTTGTGATATAATCATCCGCCCCGATTTCTAATCCAAGCACTCGGTCCATTTCGTCTGTTCTTGCTGTAAGCATTATGACAGGAATATTATTATATCTATCATCTTTCTTTAGTGTTTTGCATACTTCCAATCCATCTGCATCCGGCAACATTAAGTCAAGTATTATTAAATCAGGAATATTTGAATTTAAATATTCCATTGCTGATGTCCAATTTTCAAAGGATCGAACACGGTAGCCATTTTTTGTTAAATGTATATTCACTAACTCGATTATATCAGGCTCATCATCAACTATCACAACACTTTTCTGATTAATTTGCACTTTTTCCGTTTCGTATTTATAAACTAAAACCATAAAAATCCTAAATTAAATTTCAAATGTTAATTTTGTGTGTATTTTTATTTAATTTTAATTAATTGTTTATATTTATAAAATTAAATATATCTTCTATCACATAGATCGGGATATGTCCTGCTTTTGTGTATTCATCGGGAGTGGATTTGTTGGTCCCTTCCAAAAATAAATGATTCAGATTTGGATATGTTTTAAACTGTGCGTCTTTATTATTTCGAAATGCAGATTTCCATATTTCGTAATCTTTCATTGTCACTTGAAAATCTCTCTCTCCCTGCAATACCAATACAGGCTGATTAATCTGATTTGCTAATTTAATATGGTCATATTTATGTAAATATTGCCAATAAGCCGGTGGCATTGCAAAAGGATAATCTGTTGGGGATTTCATAAATGAAAAATCTTCTTTCTTGATTTTTTCAATTATCTCTTTAATTTCTTTTAATTGTTCTTGAGTAATTTGAGAATTCGGTAATTCGCTAATGTATTGTGTCTGGTCAATCAATAAATCTTCTAATGGACGCGCAGAGCCTGCAAGTATTATAAATCCTGCAGCCTTTGGTAATAATTCTGCTATTTTTGGTATTACATAGCCACCTAAACTATGTCCAAGAATGTAAATACGGGAAGAATTAATGCCCTTTTGTTTTGCAACGAATTTATACGCTAATACAACATCTTCCAATACTTCTGAATTTAATGTCATTGTATCCATAGATTTTGATAATTCTTTGCTGTACTGATTCGTTCGTTTATTATAACGAAAGGTTGCTATTCCATTTGAGGATAAGCCATAAGCTAAATCTTTAAATGGTTTATTATCATATATTGTTTCATCCATATCATTTGGACCAGAACCGTGAACAAAAATGATGCAAGGCACATCCTTTTTCCCTGTTGGTAAAGTCAATTCTGCATCCAAAGGGAATTTTTTACCAAATTTTAATGATTTCCGCTCGAATTTTGTCGTATCTGCATATTCAGGTAAAGTATAGTTAGATTTATGCATCACAGGCTGAATATAAAACCCTGCAACTTGATTTTCTTTATTATATGAAAGTAAAAAATTCAAATCTCCTTTTTCAAAATGCACTGTATTGATACAAGTTATATATTCTCCTTGCGTTGTACAATTTTGCATAATAATGCTATCTATTTCGCCAACTTGTGAGAATAATTGTGTCTGAATTTGTTTGAGAGTTGGAATTGGAATTTGTGCCTTCATTGTAGAATCAAACATTGCATAAATGCCTTCAAAATCTTGTGCTTTATATTTTTCAATAAAGTTTTTAGATAGTTCGCATTGCTGATAATTGCTAGTAAACTGCGAGTAAGATACCGAATTCAATAAAAAAATAAATAAAAGACACCACCTATTTTGTTTCATTATGTATCTAAATTTTTAACATATTTAGCATTTTTCTCAATAAATTCCCGGCGAGGTTCGACTTTTTCTCCCATTAGCATTTGAAATATCCGTGATGCTTCTGCTGCTTCTCCTATTTCCACTTGAATTAATGTCCTCTTTTCAGGGTTCATTGTTGTTTCCCATAATTGCTCAGGGTTCATCTCGCCAAGTCCTTTAAATCGAGAAATAGAAATTCCATTCATATTCAATTCCTTCTTTTCTTCACTATCATCATTCTCATAATCTTCTGTCGATAGAACTTTTGCATTAGGATCATCTTTTTGAAGACTTAACAGCACTTCATTGAGTTCATTCTCATCATAAACATAAAATTCTTTTTTGCCTTTCTTAACGCGATATAAAGGTGGCATCGCAACATAAACTTTACCTTGTAGTATTAATTCATTTAAAAAGTTATAAAATAAAGTCAGCAAAAGTGTTTTAATATGAGCACCATCAACATCAGCATCAGCCATCAATATAATTTTATGGTATCGTAATTTGCTTATATCGAAATCATCTCCAAAACCTGTTCCCAAAGCTTGAATTATTGCGCGAATCTCTTCATTTTCCAAAACCTTATGCAGTCTCGCCTTTTCAACATTTAAAATCTTTCCTCGCAATGGCAAAATTGCTTGAAAACGGCGGTCTCTACCTTGTTTAGCCGAACCACCAGCAGAGTCTCCTTCAACAATAAATAATTCGCATTCCTCAGGATTTGTCGAAGAACAATCCGATAATTTACCTGGTAATGTGCTGTTTTCAAATGCATTCTTCCGACGCACTATATCTCGGGATTGACGTGCTGCAATTCTTGCCTCTGCTGCAAGTATTGCTTTATCTAATATCCTTTTAGTTTCTGTAGGATTTTGGTCTAAATATTGAGATAATTTTTCATTTGTTATTGTTCTTACAATACCTTCCACATCGCTATTTCCAAGCTTTGTCTTTGTTTGCCCCTCAAATAATGGATCTGGTACTTTTACTGATATAATTGCCGTTAATCCTTCTCGAAAATCATCCCCTGTAAGTTGTACCTTTGCTTTATTTCCATTCAACCGCTCAGATGCGTAATTATTTAATACTCGAGTCAGTGCTGACCGAAATCCTGAAACATGGGTTCCGCCTTCTATTGTGTTGATATTATTTACATATGATAATATATTTTCATTATAGCTATCGGTGTATTCCAAACAAATTTCCACCATTACATCTTTGCCTGAATCATTTTTGCCTGAGCCTGTTATTAATATCGGCTTTGTCAAGCTATTAACTGATATATCAACATATTTTATAAAATCAATCAATCCACCTGCATAATGATATGTTTCCTCAATATTTTCTCTCTCATCTTTCAGAGTGATGATTACACCTCTATTTAAATATGAAAGTTCCTTTAATCTTTCTGAAACCTTAGCAAATTTAAATACAGGATTGCGAAAAATTGTTGGGTCAGGTAAAAAATGAATTGTAGTTCCCGTTCTGTCTGTATCCCCAACGATTTCTACTTCTGTAACCTTTTTTCCTTTAGAATATTTTTGTCTATAAATATGACCATCACGATAAACTATCGCTTCAAATTCTATTGAAAGCGCATTTACGCAAGATACGCCGACTCCGTGCAAACCACCAGATACTTTATAACTATTATTATCGAATTTTGCTCCTGAATGTAGATACGACATTGCTACTTCCAATGTCGATACCTTTTTTTGAGGGTGTATTCCTGTTGGAATTCCTCGTCCGTCATCTTCGACTGTGCAGGCTCCATCTTTATGCAAAATCACATTTATATGCTTTGCGTATCCCGCAACCGCCTCATCTATCGAATTATCTACAACTTCTTGTATTAAATGATGTAAGCCCCTCTCTCCAATATCTCCAATATACATTGCAGGCCTTTCCCGAACTGGTTCCAAACCTTCAAGAACTTGTATGCTACTTTCATTATAGTCATCTGTTACTTGAATAATATCAAAATCTTCTGCCATATTATAATTATTATTTTTATATTTACAAAATTACGAAATTTTAATGACTTTTCAAAGTTCTAAATTTCCATAAAACTTAGTCTAGTATTGAATTCTTGCCACTATCGTGTTATAATTTCTTTTATAACAGGATTGCTTAATTTCTCATTTATTTTTTCTATTAAATTCCCTTTATTCAATGATAATTCATAAGCCCAAATTGAATTCTCCGCCTCCAAAAACAATTTGCCATCCTTAAAGTATCTAACTATAATTTTTTTTGAAAGATTTTCTCCAAAAATTTCATTGATTGCAGAATTAATTTCCGACTTGTAAAGTAAATCTTCCCGTCCGCTTTTTTTGAATATATCTTCAATCGTATTTTTTATGAGTTTCATTATTAATTCCTTATTAATTAATTATACTGATTAGAAATGTTTTATGCTTTATAACAGGTTGCTTTTTTTTACTATTCCATCTTCAACTTTATAAAATGAAATCTTTTCAATATAATTGTCAGATAATTCAAAGGGATAGCGATTTGTCGATGTTATAAATGTTTGCGCATTTCTTTTGAGTAATTCCCCCAGTACAAGATTCGACCTATGCTCATCAAGTTCCGAAAAAATATCATCTAATAACACAATTGGAAGTTCATTTTTCCTTTCCTTCATATAATCGAATTCTGCAAATTTTAATGCTATTATTATTGATTTGTGCTGCCCCTGTGATGCTCTATCCCTTGCGGGATAACCATTTATCAATATTTGGAAATCATCCTTTTGAGGTCCAAAAAGAGTTAATCCCCGTATTTTTTCGATATTTAATTTCTCCTTAGAAATTTTATTATAATGTCCCTTTATATCATTAATATCAAAATTATATATATTTTCATTTTCATCAAATCCACTAGGCTCATATATCAAATTTACTTCTTCATTGTTAGATGTTATATATTGATAGTAATTTCTAAATAATTCAGGGAAATCTCTAAAAAATAATAGACGTTTATATACAATTTTGGTTGCATAATTTATAAAAATTTCATTCCACGAATCGAAGACGTTGCCATTAAATATTCCCTCGTTTTTATAATTATTCAAAATTGCATTACGATTTCTCAATGCTTTCCGAAAGTTGATTAATTCCTCATAATAGGATTTGCTAATTTGTGAAAGAATTTTGTCAATAAATTCCCTGCGTTTTTCAGGTACACCCTTAGAAATTTCATTCAAATCAGGCGATAAAACGACAAGCGGCATCTCACCAATTATATCTTTTGGTGATAGATTATCTCCAAAATTAGTGCTTATCTTTTTCCGCATTCCCTTCTGATATAGCAATTTTATATTATAATCCAAATTCATTATATTCTTAGCATCGCAGTTGATTTGAAAAGCGTCAGCACCCGTATTAATTAAATTTGTATCAGGCGTTTGAGTAAAGCTTTTTGCTAATGAGCATAATGATATTGCCTCGAGAATTGTAGTTTTTCCCGAACCATTTTTACCATAAAAAACATTTAAATTGTTGTAAATTTCAATTTCAGTATTTATATGATTTCGTAAGTTCTTTATATGTAAATATAGTATTTCCAAAAAGATGAATAATTATAATTATTAAAAAAATTAATTTATATAGTCAATTTTTTCCAATTCCTAAAACCAAATATCTGCTCGCCACCAAATATATTATTCTCTATAAATGATAATATTTTGTTCCAAAATTTATTATGCTTAAATGAATTATTTGCATTTTTATTGGTATAATTCAATTTATCAGCCCAATTAAATTTATCAATTACTTCTTGCATAACCTGAGGATGAATACCTTCAAATTTCTTCAATCCTCCTATATATCCATAATCAAAATAAGCTGGTCTCTGTAGATACAATTTCTCTGCAGTATCGATTCCTTTATGAATTGAATCAAGTGCTTTGCTTTTTTTCTGCATAAGCTCAGGAGGTCGTACCCACCCATAGTGATATATGTACGCATCAACAGGAGCAACTTTGAGTTTAAATGTATTTTCCCTTTGACGATAGTGAATACCATCGAAATTAGGAATTCTACGAAACGATTGTGCAGATTCCCACGAATGAATATCGGGATCATTGCGAACAATCCTTATTTCCTTTGCATACCATGAATGAGATCTGTGATAATGCCAATAATCCCCCCAAAAATGATAATAATTAAATAATATTCCCTCAACTTCTTTGTTATCGTAAAGATCTTCACATCTTCTCAGAATTTTACTTAAATCTTGTTCGTGGCAAACCTCATCAGCTTGCAAATAAAACAACCAATCACCTTTGCAATGTGATTTTGCGATATCAGTTTGGTGGGCATTTTCCATCCCGTTTGGAAATTTATTTGTGTCCCAAGCAGTATTGATGATCTTTATCTTATTTGAATTAATCGACTGAATTTCCTCGATTGTCCTATCATCGCTATCGCAATCGCCAACTGCAATCACGAATTCATCAACAATCGGTAAAATCGAAGCTATAGATTGCTTGACTGGATAATAAAGCTTTGCGCCATTTTTAACAAAAGAAAAACCCGATATAGTCATTTTGTATAATTTGTTATTATTCAAAATTAAGCAATAAAAACAACAATTTGAATTAGCATTTGTACCAAAAGCATCCTTGCTTTTGAGAGTATGAGGTTCGAAATAGTAGCACAATCATCCTTGATTGTGCCTTTAACCTACGAATTGGAGTCGTAAGTTCCAAAAATAGGGCGATTCATGAATCGCCCCTAGTGATAGAGATACGCGCACCCTGCCTCTACTTTCTTCAATACCTTGCCCTTTACTTGTATTGTAGAGACGCCATTTAATGGCGTCTCTACAAGAGAATTTGCCCTGCACAAAGATTGTACAGCCACATATTTTATATTTTATTATATCTTATTCTTAAAGAATTAGTTAATACTGATACTGAACTGAATGCCATTGCCAATGCTGCAATCATTGGATTAAGTATGCCAAATGCAGCGAGAGGTATCCCTATTGAATTATATATAAATGCCCAAAATAGATTTTGCTTGATTGCCCTTAATGTCAAATTAGAAATTTTTATTGCTTTGACCACATTCGTCAAATTATCGTTCATAATAACAATCGATGCTGTTTCAATTGCAATATCAGTACCTTTCCCCATAGCAATTGAAATATCACTTTGTGCGAGTGCAGGAGCATCATTGATTCCATCACCAACCATTGCAACAAATTCTCCTGTATTTTGATATATTTCTATATTCTTTGCCTTATCCTCGGGCAAAACTTCAGCGACAAAATCATCAATTTCCAATTCCTTTGCAATCCTTTCTGCACTCTCACGACGGTCCCCTGTAAGCATTACAGTTTTAATTCCCATAGATTTTAATTCCTGAATGACTTTGCTTGCATTTTCCTTGATTATGTCTTTAATGACAAATACGCCTGCTATTTCATTATTTACAGCAAGATACACAATACTACTATCATCGGTTTTCTCAATTATGTCGCCTGTTTGATTATAAAACTTGATATTATTTGTTTTCATCAATGATTCATTTCCAATAATAATATTGCAACCATCGACATTGCCTTCAATTCCAAATCCAGGGTGAATTTTAATTTGCTTAACTTCACTGAAATCAATATCTTGCCTTTTTGCATATTCCACAATTGCAGTTGAAATGGGATGTTCTGATTTGCTTTCCAATGAAGCGGCGTATTTAATAAAATTTTTCTCGCTATGGTCAAATGAAATGAAATTAACAACTTGAGGTTTCCCAATTGTTAAAGTCCCTGTTTTATCAAACACAATAGTAGTGATTTTTTTTGCCTTTTCTAACGTTTCGCTATCTTTAATTAAAATTCCATTAGATGCACCAAGTCCTGAACCAACAAGCACAGCCGCAGGGGTTGCAAGTCCTAAAGCGCAAGGACAAGCAATAATCAGCACAGATACAAAATTAACAAGAGCAGTATTAAATTGATTGTAGCTTGGGATAAACATCCAAATGATAAATGTAATTATTGCAACGCCAACAACTACAGGTACAAATATTTCTGCAATTCTATCAGCTAATTTTTGAATTGGTGGTTTGCTTGACTGGGTTTCTTCGACAAATTTTATAATTTTCCCAAGCATCGAGTCGTTGCCAACTTTTGAAACTTCAAATTCAATATACCCGGATTTATTAATTGTTCCACTAATTACATTATTTCCTGTAGACTTCTCGGTAGGTAAGCTTTCGCCCGTTATCATTGATTCATCAATTGATGATTCGCCAAGAATAATTTTGCCATCAGCAGGTATTTTTTCACCAGGTTTGACAGCAACAATACTTCCAGGTTGCAATTCGCTTATTGGAATTGTGAGATATTCTCCATCTTTTTTAATTGTCGCGTTTTGTGGCTGAAGCATAATTAATTTTTGTATTTCAGCACCCGAGCGAGACTTTGCTTTACTTTCAAGCCACCTTCCAAATAAAATAAGAGTTATAATTACAGCGGCTGAATCGAAATATACTTGATGCGATTTATTGAGATTTGAGAATAATTCAGGAAACAGGACATTCATTGAGCTATAAATATATGCTGCTCCTGTACCAATTGCAACAAGTGAGTTCATATCAGCTGTAAAATGCTTTAGATTATTCCAAAAAATTTTGAAAAACCGTTTTCCTGGGATAAATATTACGAATGTAGCGAGTATAAAGAGTATTTTATTTATTGTAATGGGGTTGATTGGAATAGCTTTATTAAACCAATCGAACATCATCAGCATACTTATTAGAAAAATGGGTATGCTAAATGCGGCTGAGATAATTAAGTCTTTTTTTATTTCATTTTCATAAGAATTTTGAGTTAGAATATTCCCATTATTTTTTGTTTTTTCGAGGAGATGCAATTTGTATCCTGCATCTTCGACAGCTCGCGCAATTTCTCCCAAATTGACAGCATCTTGATCAAAAGAAAAAGTTGCTCGTTCAGTGGCAAGATTTACTGAGACATTGCTTACGCCTTTGAATTTGCTAATGGTTTTTTCGACTCTTCTTACGCAACTTGCGCATGTCATTCCTTCAACAGGTAAAGCAACCGTCTCTATTTTCTTTTTTGAAGTCATTTTACTTCGTAGCCTGCATCTTCAATTGCTTTGACAATTGATTCTCGTGGAGTAATTGCCTCGTCATATTCTATAGAGGCAGAGCCAATTTGCACATCTTTAATGTTAAGATTTAATTTAGAAAGTGCATTTTTTACATTTTTTACGCAATGTGCACATTCCATTCCTTTTATAGTTAATACTTCGTTTGTCATAATATAACCTGAAAAAAATTTATTATAGAGATGAAAAAAGATTTAAATTATTTTAGTTTAAACTAAATATTTTAAAAATTCAATATATCATACTCAATTACGTTAATAAATTAAAAATTTATAATTTTGTAATTTTCAAATTTGTAAAACAAAAAAATGAGGTAAATTGAAAACAATACAAACAGCAACTCTCCCATCAACTACGCACAAGAACAGAGTCAATGACGAAATAAATGCAAAAGAAGTTCGTTTGATTGACCAAGATGGAAAAATGATTGGAGTTGTTCCAATCCTGCAAGCATTAAGAATAGCGGAAGAAAAAGACCTTGATTTAGTAGAAATTTCACCAAATGCAAATCCACCTGTTTGCAAAATTCTTGATTATAGAAAATTTATATATGAACAACAAAAACGAGAAAAGACTCAGCGTAAGCAGCAATCTTCACAAGAAATGAAGGAATTGCGTTTTACTTGGCGTACAGCAGAACACGATTTTAATTTTAAAGTACGCCACGCTCGAGAATTTTTAGAAGAAGGAAATAAAGTAAAAGCTACGGTTATGTTTCGGGGGAGGGAAATAGCTCACCGTGAGGTAGGCGAGGAATTATTGAGTAAATTTGTGGAAAGCTTAAGTGATATTGCTAAGATTGATACACCAATCAAGCTTGATGGCAAGCGTATGAGTGTTATATTAACCTTAGACAAAAGCAAAGCAAAAAAATCACAAAAAACTGAAATTTCCTAATTTTTTCGTAATTTGCAAGTTTTCAAAAATCAATTTTAATTGGAGTGAACAATGCCAAAAATGAAAACACGGGGCTCAGCAAAAAAACGCTTTAAAATTACCGCAACAGGTAAAATTATGCGTGATAGAGCTTATCATAGCCACATTTTGACAAAGAAATCGCAAAAACGGAAACGTAATTTAAGAAAGGCAACTTTAGTTGATAGTACAAATGAGAAATCAATTCTCAGAATGCTTGCAATGAAATAAAATTGAATTTGTAAATCAATCATAAGTGAAAGGGGAAGGTGCTCTCCCTCAACTTGTTATATTAATCTAAAAAGGAGTAATTATGGCTAGATCAAAAAATAAAGTAGCATCCCACAGAAGACGAGTACGTTTTATAAAACTCGCAAAAGGTTATTGGGGTAGAAGAAAAAATGTTTGGACCGTTGCAAAGAATCATATTGAAAAAGGTCTTACCCACGCTTATGTAGGGCGAAAATTAAAAAAGCGAAATTTCCGCAGATTGTGGATAACACGTATAAATGCAGCTGCTAGGGAAAATGGTACGACTTATTCAAAGCTAATCTATGATTTGAGAAAGAATAATATTATCATTAATCGCAAAGTACTGGCTTATTTTGCAATGAATAAGCCTGAAGTTTTTAAAGCAATTGTTCAAAAAGTTTCCTAACTGTTTGTCCGATGTTCGAAGAAATCACATCATTATTCAATGAAATAAAGGACAGATCTTCTGACTTTTCAAATTTAAACGAAGTCGAAGAATTTCGATCCCTTTATCTTTCCAAAAAAGGAAAGATACAATCACTATTTGATAAGCTTAGCCAATTGCCAAAAGAGCAAAAGCCTCAATATGGAAAGCAACTGAACGAATTGAGGAAATTCGCTGAAGAAATTTATCAATCAGAAAAAAATAAATATCAGAGCCTGTATTTTTCAAAACCTACCATTGACCTCACACTACCTGGTAGGAAAATGAATGTCGGTTCTGCTCATCCTGTAATTCAAACGATGAATAAAATGATTGATATCTTTATAGAAATGGGCTTTACGGTTGCCGAAGGACCCGAGATAGAAGATGAATATCATAATTTTGATGCATTAAATTTTCCAAAAGACCATCCCGCTCGAGATATGCAGGATACATTTTTTATAAAAAATGGTGAGAATCTCTTGCTTCGCACTCATACATCTCCTGTGCAAATTCGCGTAATGCAAGGTATGAAACCACCAATTAGGAGCATTATGCCTGGGAGAGTATATAGAAATGAGGCTATTAATATCCGGTCTTTAGCAGAATTCCATCAAATTGAAGGATTATATATAGATAAAGATGTTTCTCTTGCTGAACTGAAAGCTACATTGATTGCGTTTGCAAAAAAGATGTATGGAGATGATATTAAGTTTCGGTTTCGCCCTTCATACTTCCCTTTTACTGAGCCAAGCGCAGAAATGGATATAAGCTGCTTTTTATGTGGTGGTAAGGGTTGTAGAGTATGCAAAAATTCGGGGTGGCTTGAAATTGTGGGTTGCGGAATGGTGCATCCTAATGTTTTGAAAAGTGGTGGAATAGATCCTGAAATTTATTCAGGCTATGCTTTTGGCTTTGGAATCGAGAGGGTTACGCTTTTACTTACGGGAGTTGATGATATCAGATATTTCTATTATAATGATGTGAGATTTTTAAATCAATTTTAAATATAAATTAATAATAATTAAAACATTAACAATATTTTTCTTAATTTTGAAGTTTTTGAAAATTAGGATTGGAGCAATTTAATGAGTGAAAAAAAATTATATGAAACTACATTTATTATCAATGCAGCATTTGATGATAATGATATTGATAATATTATCCAAAAAGTTTTAAATCAAATTACAAATAATGGTGGGACCATTATAGAAACAAATAAATGGGGACGTCGTCGCCTCGCTTACCCTATCAATAAAAAGCAAAATGGATATTATGTCCATACAGTATTCCGTTCGTTACCCGAATTTATTCCGCAATTGGAAAGATATTTAACATTGGATGATACAGTACTCCGACACTTGACTTTAGTATTATCCGAAAAATTGCTTGAATATCGCAAACAGCATGCCCTAGAATCGGGCAAAGAACTTACTTTGGCTGTCGAGGAAGAAATCGAAGAAGTTGAAAACGTGGAAGAAGTTGTTAGCGAGCCTGATATAGAATCGATTAATAAAAAAGCCGATACTAAATCTCAGCAACAAGAAGAATTGAATACTGAAAAAGTAGATGCAACTAATAATAGTGATAATTAATAATCATATGGAAAATTATGAAAATAATATTGAGAAAAAATCTTGAAAATTTAGGTAATATTGGCGATGTAGTCAGTGTTAAAAATGGATATGCACGAAATTATCTAATTCCAAATAATTTGGCTTTTATTGCAACAGATGATGCAGTCAAACGAATTGAACGTGAAAAGATGAAGTTGATTAACCAATTGACAAAAGAAAAAGAAAATGCAGAGTCAATTTCTCAAGCGTTGTCAAATATTCAACTGACTATACCAATGCGTACAACAGAAGAAGGCAACCTTTATGGTTCGATTACAAATCAGCTGATTAGCGAAAAACTTGCTGAACTCAATTTTAATATTGATAAACGTAATATAATTATTGATGAACCTATTAAAACTCTTGGCATTTTTGATGTTAAAATCAAATTGCATACTGATGTCACCACTACAATAAAAGTGTGGGTTATCAATGAAGAAGAGCAATAGGCGCAAGCTAATTATTGTGCATTATGCAAATTGTCATTGGAACTAATAATCACAATAAGTCGAATGAAATTATTAAAATTTTAGAATCAAATTTCTCCAATCCTTTTGATTTCTTAACACTCTCGAATTTCTCACAGAAAATTGAGGTCGAGGAAACAGCAAATTCATTCGCAGAAAATGCCGAATTGAAGGCACGTGGTATCTATGACATATTGCATATTCCTGTAATTGCTGATGATTCTGGCCTCGAAGTTGACATATTAAATGGTCAGCCTGGAATTTACTCTGCCCGTTTTGCGGGAGAAAATAAGAATGATTCAGATAATAGAAAAAAGTTAATCAATGAATTATCACATTTTGAGGGCGACTCATTCTCCGCTCAATTCCAATGTGTAATTTGTTTTTTTGATGGCGAAAATCTTATTAAAGGTTTTGGCACCTGCCATGGTAAAGTTATACTTGAAGAAAGGGGGAGGAATGGATTTGGATACGATCCTTTGTTTGTTCCTGAGGGTTACGATAAAACCTTTGCAGAATTAGAACCTGAAATAAAAAATCGAATATCTCATCGCTCGCAAGCTCTCAAAGATTTTGTTAATAATTTTAAAACTTTTTTGAAGAGAAAAAATTGAAAGAGAAAAAAAACATCAAAGTTCGAGATATCATAAAAAATGCTATTATTGGGGTAGTTTTGATTCTCTCAATTTATTATTCTCTCAAAGGTATAGATTTAGTTCAATTGTGGAATTATATAAAGACAGCAAATATTTGGTTTATAATAATTCCAGTTCCTATTATGGTGCTTTCGCATTGGTTTAGAGCAACACGATGGAAGGTTATTCTGGAACCAATCAAAAAAGATGTGAAGTTGAGAAATTTGTTTGCAACAGTAATGATTGGTTATGCTGTAAATAATATTATACCACGCGGCGGGGAGATTGTGCGCCCTTGGGTTTATGCTCGTGAGGAGAAAATTTCTTTTTCAGGCACTTTAGCAACGATTGTCTTGGAGCGGTTGCTCGATTTATTTATGTTAGTGCTTCTCTTTGGGATTGTTTTTATTTATTTTAGCGATAAAATTATCGCCGTAATGCCCACTTCGATTAATTATAAAAATATAGCATTGATTATATTGCTTGTTGCTGCTGTCATAATTATTTGCTTCTATCCACCATTCTTTGAATTTTTAATTCGCACCTTGATTAAACCAATTTCGGAGAAATTATATCACCGTGCTCTCGATATATTCAACAAATTCGGACAAGGTTTTGCAATAATTAAAAATCCAAAAAAATATCTCAATTTGCTTTTTCAATCTGCATTAATATGGTTCTTGTATGCTCTGCCATTATATATAATGTTTTATGCATTTAGCTTTGCTACTCACGGTCTGGATTTCCTTGATTCAGTATTGTTACTTGTCTCTTCAGGTATAGCATTTACAATTGCACCGACACCTGGATCGTTTGGTGTCTTTCATATTGTCGTTAAATTAATATTAGTAAGCTTTTATGGAATACAACCCGAACAAGCTCTTGCTTTTGCAACAGTTAATCACGGTGTTGGGTATCTTGTGCAAGTCCTTCTCGGTGGATATTATATTATCAAAGATGGCTTAGGCAAAAATATATTCTCAATTTCATTGAAAAAAGTGCAAGAAGAGCCTGAAGCTCAAAATTCCAATCAGTAAAATACAATTCAATAATTTATAAAAGATTATAATGTAGAAGGTATTTTAATAAGCGTATTATCAATTAATCGTGTTCTACCGACATATACAGCGATTAACAAAACTATTTCTTCACCAGGAAAAAATTCATCAGGTGTTTCAAGCGACTCAGCTCTTGCAGCATTTATATAATCTATTTTTATTTCGGGAATGGTTTTTATTGTGGACAAAATTATTGAGTTAATTATTTTACGTCTTCTTTCCCCTTGGGCGATTGTTTTTTTTGCTGCTTCAAGAGAAAGGAAGATTATAGAAGCTTTTTCTTTTTCTTCATCTGTCAAATACCTATTCCTTGAGCTCATTGCAAGACCATTTGCTTCTCGATAAATTGGGCATACAACCATTTTCACGGGCAAATTTAAATCCGAAATCATCCGCTTAACTACAAGAGTCTGCTGATAATCTTTTTGTCCAAAAATTGCATAATTGCATTGAGATATTTCAAAAAGCTTAAGCACGACTAATGCAACTCCATCGAAATGCGTCGGGCGTGAAGTTCCTTCAAATACTCCTGTTAATCCTGAAATATGAAGTGACGTGGAAAATCCAATTGGATACATACCTAAAGCATCGGGTGCTAATAAATAATCAACATTTTTTGCTTCAAGCAATGCCTTATCACGTTCAATGTCTCGAGGATATGAATCAAAATCCTCATTAGGTGCGAATTGCTTTGGATTGACAAAAAGGGAAGTGATAACAACATCTGCAATTTCTTTTGCCTTATCAACTAAAGCAAGATGCCCATCATGCAAAAAGCCCATCGTTGGTACTATTGCAATTGTCTTGCCTTGATTCTTTAAATCTAAAGCAATATCTTGCATTTCATTTGGTTCCTTAATAATTTCCATCAATTTTTCCGATTATTTCAAAATGTATTTTGCCATTAAATTTATTAACTATCTCGTTTTCAAATTCATTAACTTGCGAAATTAAGACATTTGGATAAAATTCGACGATTTCTGAATAATCAGCATTATAATCTATGGCGTATTTTTCAAATATTCTTTTTAATAATGTAATATTATTATAGTCGCTTATAATTTTATAAGAACGAGTTATATAGATTTTCTTGGGCAATGCCTTTGAAAGGCAAGCATTTGCGGAATCATAATATGCACGAAATAATGGACCAACACCTAATTTTATTCCGCCAAAATATCGAGTTACAATTACTAATACATTCTTATATTTGAAATGATCTATGGCTTGTAAAATTGGTTTGCCTGCGGTTCCACTTGGTTCTCCATCATCGGAATAACGATAAATATTGTCATCAATTCCCATTCTATATGCATAACAATTATGATTTGCCGTATAATGCTCCTTCCGAATATTATTCAGAATTTCTTCTATTTCTTTTGAAAATGTAATGGGGAAACAGTTGCCAACGAATTTTGATTTTTTGATTGTTAACTCGATTGTTACAGGAGAATCTATAGTTTGAAAGCTATCTATAATATTTTGGTCTGTATTTTCCGTGGCTTGCTTTGTTTATCTTATATAATTCTTTCAAATTCAGAAACTATTCTTTCTTTTGATTCTTCTATATCTTCGGATAAAATAAAGCTATAGTCAGAATTATTAAAAAATAGTTCGTTATTACTATTATTATCTAATAAAGGGTCATAAAGCCAGATAATTTCACCTATCTTTTTTGCCATTTCCAAGATATCAGGTTCATAAAATAAAGGATTATTGAATTTTATCAAATACTTATCATTTGAAGTATGGATTTCATTTAATATCCTATCAAGGATATTTGTAAATGTATGAATAAGATTCCCCTGAGGGATAATAAGATCATTGAACTTTTCGCTTGTATCAATTATTTTAAAGTTCAATTCAGAAGCAAGATGATTCAATAGTTCATTAATTTTATCAGTAAATGAACCTACAAAGATAAAATTATCATTTTTTGTATTCAGATAATTATCGAATTCATTAATTACTTCTTCTTTTTTTGAATGAATTCCTGTAAACATTTCGAATGACAATAATACTTGATTAATTAACCAATTATAACCAGAAATGAAATGATAATTATATAGCTTCTGCTTATCATAAAAGTAGGAATTATTATAAATAGTATCAATAATTATTTGATGTGGTTCAAACTTGAGTTCTCTGAGTATTTTTGAATTTGGGGGGATTGTTGATATTATATAATCAAATTCATTTATCTTTTGAATAAGATTTTTATCGTTTATATATGACACAACAAGATCTTCGGCTACCTTTTTTGCTTTTTCTTCGATTCTATCCCATATAAAAATATTAGCATTAAGATTTCTTATGGCAAACGCAGCTGTTCTAGCTGCTGAACCTGAGCCAAGTATTACGACTTTTTTCTTATTAAAAATTAAATTGTTGTCCCAAATTGTCTGTAAAATACCAAAGTAATCTGTATTGTAGCCAATCATAGATTCGTTATTAAACAAAATTGTATTTACAGAATTGAGGTTGCTTGCTTGATAATCAATCTTTGATAGCAATTCCATTATTGATTGCTTTAATGGATTAGTGATATTGATTCCATTCAGATTAAAATTCTTAGAAAAATCAATTATACTCTTGCTATTGAAAGTTGAAATTGGTAGATATTTTAATTCAATATTATTCTTTTTTGAAATTAATTTAAAGAGTTCTTTACTCTTACTATGAAATACAGGATTTCCCGCGATACCTAGTTTTAACATTCTATATTGTAAAAATCAAAATTTATTTTTTTTAACTTATGTAAATAAACATATTAGTGTTTTTTCGATATAAATTCTCATTTGAATTATTTCATAAGAATATTTTAGTAAAGAATTTAAAATCTCGGTCGCCTCAAAAAGGAACAGAGAAAACCTTCTTGAGGCAACCTGAATTGACCACAATTAATCAATAATTTTTGCAAGAATATCCGAAAATTGAATAATTTTCAGTTCCTTATTATCAATTGTGATCTCATCTCCACCATATTTTGCATAAATTACTTTATCTCCAACTTTAAAATTGCTTGTCACATCTTCACTTGTGCCAATTTCGATAACCTTGCCTGTAATAGGTTTTTCTTTTGCAGTATCAGGTATTATTATACCGCCCTCTGTTTGCTTTTGCATTTCGAGGGGTTCTACAAGTATTCGGTCTCCAATTGGTTTGATAGTCATATTATTTCTCCTTTATATTTTAATTATTAAAAAAATTTAGTTAGAATTAGTTTTTATATTTAGCAATCGATTTATTTCTGATTTATTAAATCCAATAATTGGACGATTATTAATTAAAATTACAGGTACAGCATTGTTTCCATTTGTTCTTCTTATCATATCTTTTAAAGCTAATTCGTCTTTTGAGACATCTATATCTTTGAAACGTATATTATTTTCCTTAAAATACCTTTTAGCATTTTGACATGCTGGACAAGTAGGTGTTGAAAATATTATTACTGTTTTATTCGTTTCCATATTTTTATATAAATATTTATGTATTTATAAAAATTTTTGAATAAATTATAAACGAAAAGATAAAAAAAATATTATTAAATTATAACAACAAATGGAAGACAATATTATAAATAATGAAAATATACATAATCTTGCAGTGAAATTTAAAGTTTTGGGCGAAGAAACACGATTGAAAATTATACGTTGCCTTGAAAGTGGATGTAAATCAGTAAATGAAATTGTTGAAACAACGGGATTGCTTCAGGCAAATGTATCAAAACATCTTAAAATTTTGGAGAAATATGGTATTGTAAAATACCAAAATAATATCCATTCCCATATATATCAAATCGCTGACCCTAAGATCCTTCAAATTTGCAAAATAATGTGTGAAAATGATAGCTAGATTTTGCTTATTTGTTACTAAAGCTTTGAGAATTGTATGGAGTATAATTGTTTTTGGCTCAAAAACATTATTTTTATCACAAGACAATAGAAATAAAAAATTCTATATCTATGCTAAAAAATGGGGTCAGAAATTATTAAAAATTACTAATGTTAAACTTGATATCAGAGGTCTGGAGAATATAAACCCTCACCAAAATTACATATTTGTTGCAAATCATTCAAATTTATTTGATATACCAATTTTGCAAGCAACTCTTCCAAATGATTTCCGAATAATTTATAAAAAAGAACTTGAACGTGTTCCTTTTTTTGGACTTGTATTAAAAAAATCGCCATATATTGCTCTTAGAAGAACTGCTTCAAAATCTACAATGGCAAGTATTGACGAAGCGATTAATCAGATGCATCAAGGTGCCTCAGTACTTGTGTTCCCTGAAGGCACTCGCTCAATTGATGGGACGCTGGGCGATTTCAAACGAGGTGCATTTTTGTTGGCTTATCGTGGTGGGAAACCTATTGTCCCTATTACAATTATTGGTTCAAATTTAATATTTCCACGAGGGAAATTGGAATTTAATTCTGTAAAAATAAGAGTGATAATTAATGAACCAATCGAAGTTTCTGATTTGCAAAATAAAACAGAAGAAATTAAGTTAATGAATAAAATTCACCTTATAATAAACGAAAATTTAAAATTTAGAGGTATGAATGTATCTTGATGTCTTATCGCCAGAATACAATTTTCTTGCAATTCCTGAAAATGTTTCACAATTAGATAATTCAAAAATCATAATCCTTCCCGCACCTTACGAGCATACCACAAGCTTTGGAAAAGGAGCAGCCAATGGACCCGATGCAATTTTGAAAGCTTCCGCTTATGTAGAATTTTATGATGATGAATTTGATAAAGAAGTTTGCTTTAATAATGGAATTGCCACTATTCAACCTGTTGATTTTGATAATATTTATGATGAAAATGCAATTTTCAAGGTATATGAAATAGTAAAAACACTAATTGAACAAAATAAATTTGTAGTGACTCTTGGCGGCGAGCATACAATTTCAATAGCACCTATTAAAGCTCATTTTGAAGTATATCCCAAAATGAGCCTATTGCAATTCGATGCTCATTCTGACCTCAGGGATAATTATGAAGATTCACCTTATTCCCACGCCTGTGCTATGGCGCGTGTCGCTGAATTTTTCCCACCAGAAAATATGACACAAGTTGGTATCCGTGCTCAATGTGTCGAAGAAGCTAAATTTATTAAGGAACATAATATTCATACGTTTTATGCTTCGGGGATAAGAAATAATAAATATGGGGATAATTGGATTGATAATATTGTTTCAACACTTAGCAATGATATTTATATTACTTTTGATTTGGATGCCTTTGACCCTTCAATTATACCATCCACGGGTACTCCTGAACCCGACGGATTAACCTATCAGAATGTTCTGGATATTTTCTGGTCTATAAAGAAAGCAAATAAAAGTATCGTGGGATTTGATGTTGTGGAGCTTGCACCAATTCCCGAATTACATCATCCTGATTTAACAGCGGCACGCCTGATATACAAAATTTTGAATTTTATTTTTTAATATTGATTAATTTAGTATTTTTAATAAATATAAAATATAATTATGGAAACAACAGAAACAATTCTTGAAGTAATGAAAAAATCAGGCAAACCTCTCAGCAATGGTGATATTGAAAAGCTAACGGGTTTGGATAAAAAAGAAATCGAAAAAGCAATGAAAAAACTAAAAGATGCTGGAAAAATTACATCACCAAAGCGATGCTATTGGGAGCCAATTTGAGGCTTAGCTGAAAATCAATGAAATTTTTAAAATGTTTTCTTCTTGCACCGAAGCTACATTGAATGTAAAGTCATTTGCTTCTGCAATTATTTGAATAACACCAAGCGCAATACCTTCATTGAAATCCAAAGGAGGATTTTTTTTGCATTGTGCTTCAATATCGAATTTGACGATTTGATCTGAATAATAAGTCCGGAATGTGATTTTGCCACAATTTTCAGCAATATATATTTTGAAATGCATCAGAATTATATTAATTGCATCTCTCAAAGCATCCTTATCAACATTAATAACAGGATCTTCAGCAGATAAATTTAAATCAATTTTTATCTCTGAAAATTCAAATATCTTTTTACAATATTCAAATTGTTCTTTAATAAATTGATTTAAATCTACTAAGGATTTCTTAAAATTTACCCCATAAGCATACTTAATGAACAAATTTGATATTTGCAAATAGTCATTTGTGTATTCATAAAACGAATTCCACTTTTTTGTAAAATTAATAGAAGTAGATTCCTTGAAATAATCTGAAAATTCCCCTAAAAAATTACGCATATTTTTAAGTATTTTGCTCATATCCTTTGCAATCATTGAGAATTTCTCTTTGTATGCAATTTCACGCGCTAATGCCCTTGATTCTTCTAGCTCTATTATTGGACGTAAATCTGTAATGATTGCCACTCTGCCCATTATTTCGGTTTTGGTCTTTATATCGAATATCTTTAAATGTACAGGCACCTCCTCTCCCTTTGAATTAATAAGAGTTGTTTTTACATATTCTTCAGGTGGATGTTCAATTTCTGTATTAAGAAAGAAATTTTCAGGTAGCATCTTTCTTGCTTGCGCAATGCCCGGCTTACGTTTTACATCGAGGTCGAAAATTTCCATTGCGGCTGAATTGAAAATTTGAAGCTTCCCTTTCCGGTCAATGGCAATAATAGCTTCAGATGAATTTTCAATCAAATTTCCATAAAAATTATGTAAAAAATTCAATTGCTCCTGCAATTTATTGATTTCAGTAATATCTGAATTGATTTCCATTACTTGTGAGACATTACCGTCTTGGTCATAAGCAATTGGAATTGAAGTCATCATATAGTATGCTTTCTCTCCCGTAGCGGTTATACCAATTTGGCTCGAAGAATGAACGCGTTTGGTTTCAAATGTTTCATTTGCAGGGCAGTGAGAACATATTTGCTTTCTGCGTTTATATACTTCATAGCACTTTTTCCCTCGTACATTCCCGAACGTGTTAATCATTCTGCGGTTTGCACGTAAAATATTGAAATCCTTATCTGTAATTGATATATAATTTGGGATATTATCAAAAAGTAAATTAAAATCATTTTCCCAATGATTTATCTCCTTTTGTGGTATGGTAAGCTCCTGCACAAACTCGATTTCGCCGTCTTTATTGAAAATTGGAGAGAAAATCACTAAATCAAAGCTGATATTGCCATCTAAATCAATACTTGTATCATTGACTATTTCCGCATTTCCCGACTCAAAGACCTTTTGGACCTGACACCGAATACACGGGATTTTTGTGTTATGGCATAGTTCAAAGCACTTATGATTGACCCATTGACCATAAAATTCCTCGAATTTACGATTTGCTGCGACAACCGTTTGCTCTTGATTGACAACTGCAATTTTAAATGGGAAATTATCAAAATAATTATTAATTAAACTCTCTAAAACTTGATTCCTCACTTCCAAATTCATTTCTCTCAAAATACAAATTGTAATAATATTAAATTACTAAAAAATAATATATTATAATTTCATTATTAATATAAATTAATTAAAAAATAATTAATCAATCAAAAATAATGAAAAATTATAAATAAAATAATAGCAATATAATACTATTGTAAAACGAATATTTAATAATAATTATTTCGTTATCGAATATTTCTACACATTCAATATTTTTAGAATAAAGGTAATAGAATAAATATGATAAATTAAAATTAATTTATAGAAAATGATACTTGAAAGAAAAAGTTGTATACAATTATTTCTTCAATAAAATTAGGAGTAATTGAAGATGTAGAAGTAAATGAAATCTTGTCGATGTTATTTAATTGCTCTTTTCCGACACTGCTCTTAATTTATTTATCGTACTTTCGAGTATTTTGGAATTGAAAGTTTCATTTTCAAAAAGCTCATCATAGTTTATATATAGATATTTATTATTGCTGGTTATCAATACAGTTGGCGTGTTGATAATATTGTATTTCTTGAACAATTCGGAGTCGTAATTTGAATAGCCAAAATTATCAGCAGAATTATAAACAAAAAAATAATCAATTGGTAATTTAAAATACTTCTTAAAATAATTCATATCGAGCCTTTTATCCATAATATTGCTCTTTGTCCCTGATAATCCAATTATTGAATAAAACCGTATATTTTTTTCTTTATTGGATAATTCCACGAAAAATTTATTGAGCTTTAAACAACAATCATGGCACGTTGGCAATGCAAGAAAGACAATAATATTCATTTGACTTGGGTTCAAATTTTGATTCAAATTTATAGAATCGCCCTTCAAATTTTCCACTCTTAATTCATTTTCTGCGGGAAATATATTCTCAACAGAAAAGAAAAACATTAAACAAATAAAAATAATTATTAATTCATATCTTTTCATTTCTCTTTGAACTTATATATGAAAAATGAACATTTTATATCGTTATTTTTATAATAGTCACCTTGCATTTTATTAAATTCCTGAAATGTTAAATTTTTTAAGTCCAATTTTCTTAAATCAATTGGGAAATATGACGAGACAATCACTTTATCATTTAAAACAAAATATTGCCAAAATAGTTGGTAAAAATAATCAAAATTAAATTTATCTTGCGGTTTCGGTGAAATATCTGTTAAATTTTTATAAATCAAATACCAATTATTTGAATTTTTATTTTTTCTCCAAACATCATAAAATGTTCTTATTTCATTCTGATTTGTTTGTGAACTGTTTGATGTCCAGCATACCATTATCGTAGAATCGTTTAGAAAATCTACTAAATGAACAACATTGTGCTTGTATGAATTCTCAGTGATAAATTTTCTTTTGGAATTCAACATGTTTGGAGTTTTAATATTTTTAATTTCTTCATTGAAAACTTGATTGGAACCTTTATCCCAATCTGATGTTGGGCGCGAAAATTCGGAAACTAATTTGAAGTCTAAATCATAGATTCTTATTCTATAATTAGTAATATCAGAAATAATTATATTACCTTTATAAAAATTAATATTCCTTTTTGGTGTCATATATGTTAGTGCAAATCCAACAGGATTGTCAAAAATATGGGTATAACCCTGATTTTTAGTTAAATCATAGATAAAAGCCTTAGTACCATTATCTTCACAAGATATGCAGGATTTAGTTAGAATTATTTTTTTATCGTAGATATAAATACGTGAAAATGATTCAGGAATTTTTATTTTATATTCAAAAATTGGATTTCCCGTAAATAAATTTTTATACACATAAATATAGTACTGACCTAATAGAAATAGCTTGTTATTATAGCAAGTAAAATTATTGAGCCAATCGTCTGCTTGCATTGTAACCTCTTTGTGTTTATGTCCCTCTTGGCTAATTTGATAAATAATTACTTTATCGCCTTTTTTTAAACTTGAAATAGGCTTTTCAATTAAAAAAAGAGTGTTTTCATTATATGAAATTAAGTAATCACCTGGTTCTACACCCTCTTTGTCTGCAATGAACTGATTTTCAAGTTGTAAATAGCTCATAATATTTTCGTTTGCCTCTGCGAAAGAAATGTAGCATATCACAAGTGATATAAACAAAAAAGTTGATAAAAAACGCTTTGTTTTCATTTTTACTCAAATAATTTAATTTATTTAACGATGCTTTTCTATTAACATTTTATATGCAATTTTCTCAGTCGGGATTGAATTAATCTGTTCAATTAAAGCTGAGTTTTTGAAAAATAATACTTTAGGCAATTCATTAATTTTAAAATAATTGAACAATTCATCATTATTTGTTATAAATTCAAATTTTTGGAGATTTGGATCCGACAATAGATCTTGCTTGTGTTCCTCGTAATTATTCTGTCCAATTAAAATTTTTATATTCGGATAATTTTGGACTATATAAGCCATTGCAATGGGAAAGCCAATATTACAGGACGCGCAGGTGTTATCAAGAAGAAATATAATTACAAGCGAATCTTTAAAATCATTGAATTTATAACTTTTTCTTGTAGTTTTAATAACAAAATTTGGTGTAATATTTTTTAGAATTGTTTCCGTCTGATTTTTAGTGAAATAATGGATGTCCTTTGGTGATATGTTTGAATTTTTATAGATCGTATTTAATGAATCATATAACTGATATGAAAAAGGTGAATTATAATAAAAGCATAATTTTAAATATTTTTCGGAGCTATCTATATTTTTATCTTTCAAATAATATTTTGTTAATTCTACTGCACTTAGAGATAATGCTCCATTATTAAACCTTTGTATTGGTGTTGTGGAAATATAATTTTTTAAATATTGTAATCCTTTCTCATTCTGTTCTGAATACAAAAGAGATTTTCCTAAGTCTAAAATCATAGAACCTGTAATACCTTCTGCACCCATATAAGCAGTAGTTATTGTATCAGTTGAAAGATAGTCAATTTTGCTTCCAATATTATATCCCAATAAAAAGAGTTCATCTCTTTGTGTTTTGTTTAAACAACCTGTCATTTCTCCAACTTCAGAGCATAGATGTGGTACCCACCTTGCGAAATCTACACGAATATTGTTTCTATATGTTGAATCAACTTTATGGATTATATAATTGCTAAAATTTGAAAATTCATAACTAAATTTATTAAAGAGCCAGAATTTGCTGCACCTTAGTTGTGGTTCTACTCCAATAAATTCTGAATATAATATATGGACAAAATAATTGTCGAGTTCATATGAATTAATTAATGGTACAATCTCAAATATTTTAGGTAAAATTTTATCACTAACTTCGTCATTTGATTTTATACTTAAATTAATAAAGGAATTAAGATTTTCTATATCCGGCATCTTTACATTCTCATTTGAAGATTTTTTTAATAAAATTATTAGATCTTCCAGTTCCTTCAAACATGAATCATAATGTTGAATGAGATAATATCCATAGGACAATGCAATTAAAGATGATATTTTTGAATCAAAATTATTTGTATTTGAATAAATCTCAATGATATTATTTATATCATTTTTGATATTATTAAGATCAGCATAACCTAAAGTAGTCATTTCCCAGTATGGGACATACCTTGCAGCATAATCAGGGAATAATTTTGCATCTTCTTTAAATATATCAAAAATATCGGTATGATTTTTTTGTCCCTTCAACATTTCAATAAGTGAACCTTTTTGAAATTCACCATTTTTGAAAATTGCCCCAGAAATATATTCATCACCTCTATAAACACCATATGGTAGAACTTGTATTGTCGCAAAATAGGAATCCTTTGGTATATAGAATTGAGCATAATAAATATTTTTATATTTACTATGGGATTTCATAATATACCTATATTTCAATTCTTTGTGATAATTATTTATATCAATTGTCACAGTCAAGCTATCTGCAAATTTAATCCTAGCATTTTTATTTCCAAGATTATAGAATACATATATATCTTTTCCATCTTCGGGCGTTTCAGGATAGATTGCCATCGGTTGATCTGATTGAATAAATTTCTTTGAAAATTCATCTAATTCTTTTTCTTCTTTTGTTGATTGACAAAATGTTAAGCTAAAAGTAAGGACTATTATTATAGGATGTAGTATAAATAATTTTTGGTACACAATAAATTCAATTAAAGTTACAAAAATAAGAATATTTAAAAAAAATATTCCTTATATATTATTAACGAATTTAAATTTGTTTTGGGGAATGTAAAATTTATTTTTTTGATTAATCTAAATTATAAACCAATGCCTTAATTTTCATCAACCCCGTAATTTTGCAGACTATGAAAATTGATTTATCTAAACGTATTCCGATTGAATTTTATCAACAAAAAACCGACGATGTTGCCCGCTTGCTTATAGGGAAATTATTCGTTCGTGTGATTGATGGTGATGTGCTTGCTTGCGAGATGCAAGAGACCGAAGCATATTTGCCCGATGGCGATTTTGCATCGCACGCTGCAATTAAGAAAACACCACGAAATTCTCCGATGTTTGAAAATGGGGGAGTGCTCTATGTATATTTCATTTATGGTGTTCATTTTTGCGTAAATATAGTCACAGAAAATGCGGGAGTTGGCTCAGCAGTGCTTCTACGTGCGGGAAAGCCAATTGCAGGTATCGATAAAATGATAGAATTTCGAAAAACTGATAAAATAGAAAACCTATGCAAAGGTCCTGGCAATTTTGCTCGGGCATTCAATCTTAATAAAAGTCACAACCTTCACAGATTGGATTCCGATGATATTTTTTTATGTGATTATAATACATATTCAGATAAAGATATTGTGCAGGCGCCACGTATTGGCATTAACTTATCAAAGGATCTTCCGTTAAGATTCTATTTAAAGGACTCGCAATATGTCTCGAAAAAATGAATTTTTTATGAAAAATATTTAAAATATTTTTTCCCTTAAAAATTTCTGAAGTGGATATGCGATTAAAAATCCAAGGGCTATGAGAATCAACCAGAAAAATCCGTGCATCACTACACTAAATAAAAATAAAATAACGCGAATTGCAACTATTCCAACGATTATTGCAATAATCCAACTAATTATTTGCTTAAACATAATAAATGGTCTTTAATTGTTTACTAAATTATATATTTTTTCAAAATAAAAAGTTAAAAAGCATAAACTTCCCATCAATCTCTAATTATTCTTACACTTTGAACGCCTTGAATTTTTTCAAGTTTTTTAATTGTTTCATTTTCAAAATTCAATGGAACATCATATGCAATATACTCTTTATGTCTCATCTCGCTTCGATTATTCAAAATGAACACCAATTTACCCGCTTTTGCCTTAGTATGCTTGAAAACCTGATGAATTTCCCATATCGTTTCTCTATTTGCAGCAGATGTATCTAAAATAATTTTATAACCTTTGCTTAAATTATTAATAATTTCATTTAAAGAAAATGCTTCATCAACCACAATTTTCAAATCTTCCTCTGCTGTATCCACTTTCCCATTAATTATTATTGGATGCCCTTCCTTTAATATTGCTTCATATTTAGCATAAGAATTGCTCCAGAATATTGCTTCTGCTTTGCCTGAGAAATCTTCAATTTGCACAAATGCAATGGGACTGCCTTTTTTATCACGGTTATTCCGTATTCCTGAAATTAAGCCGCAAAGCATAATTTTTTCGGCTGCGTGGTTTTCATCTTCTTTCCATTTCCCAATCGATATGTCAGAAAATGATTTAACGATTGTTTTGTATTCATTTAATGGATGGCCCGAAACATAAAAATTTAGGACTTCCTTCTCGTGAGCAAGTTTTTCGCTTTCTTTCCATTCCTGCACATCAGGCAATATTGGTTCAATATGGCTATTGCCATTGCCTGCATCGCCAAATAATGCATCTACTCCCTCATTTTTTGATAAAGATTTTGCATAATTCATAGCATCATCAATTACTTCATACAACGCTCGGCGTTTCCCATTAGCTATCGAATCAAAAGCTCCCGCAAATATTAAAGATTCAAGCACTCGCCGATTTACAAGCTTTGGATCTACCCGTTTGACAAAATCAAAGAAAGATAAAAATTTCCCATTTTGCCTGACTTCAACAATGTGTTTAACAGTGTTTACTCCAACTCCTTTTAAACCCGCCATTCCGAAATAAATTATATTACCACGCACCGTAAAATGAGCATCTGAAGTATTGATATCAGGTGGCAAAACGCTAATTCCAAATGATTTAGCCTCATCCATTAGTTCAACAAGATAATCCTGATTATTGATTTCAGCGGTCATATTTGCAGCTAAAAATTCCGCGGGATAATGTGTTTTTAAATACGCTGTCTGATATGCTAAATATGAATAAACATAAGAATGGGACTTATTGAAACCATAATTTGAGAATTTCTCAATCAAATCATAAATTTCATTTGCAAGTTTTGCATCAATTCCATTTTGCTTTGCACCTTCAATAAATTTTGGTTTTAATTTTTCAATTTTTTTGGCATCTTTTTTCCCCATCGCTCTACGTAAAATGTCAGCCTCGCCTAGTGTGAAATTTGCAATTTTTTGAACAAGTTGCATCACTTGTTCTTGATAGATGATGACACCATAAGTCTTTTGCAAGACAGATTCCATCAATGGATGCAAATATTCGATTTTCTTTACACCCCATTTTCTATCAATATAATCAGGAATACTTGCCATTGGTCCTGGACGATAAAGTGCATTCATTGCCGTCAGCTCCTCGAGATTTGTAGGTTTGAGCTTTTTCAAATAATCTTGCATACCACTGGATTCAAACTGGAACACTGCAAGCGTTTTTCCTGAAGAAATTAGTTCATACGTTTCTTTATCATTAAGAGGAATATGGTCTATATCTAACTCAATATTTTGATTTTGTTTAATTAAATTTAGCGTTCTATCAATTATAGATAATGTGCGAAGGCCAAGAAAGTCCATTTTTATAACGCCTGCGTGTTCAAGATAATTCATTGAATATTGAGTTGCAATATTTATACTCGATTCTTCGGATTTGCTGCTTTGCCCCCCTTGAAAAACGGGTACATAATCGCTAACCTCACCTTGTGTAATCACAATACCTGCCGCATGGGTGCCCGCGCTTCTGTTCTTATCTTCGAGAACTAAAGATAAATCAATTAATTGCTTTAATTTCTCATCTTGCGTTGTATTTAAATAATTTAAATCAGCAAGTTTCAATGCTTCGTTTAATTTAAATACTTTACCGAATTGCGTTGGAATTTTGGAAGTAATTTGTTTGATTGTATTCAAAGGAACCCCCGTCACACGTCCAACGTCAGTCAGTACCATCCGGGAGGATAATCTGCCAAATGTGATAATTTGTGCGACTGAATTTGCACCATATATATTTTGACAATATTGAATAACTTCCTCGCGTCGCTCATCATCAAAATCTATATCTATATCAGGCATCGAAATTCTTTCAGGATTCAAAAATCTTTCAAAAAGCAGATCGCTTTCTAATGGGTCCACGCTCGTAATATCTAATGAATATGCTACAATACTGCCCGCTGCTGAACCTCTCCCGGGACCAACACGTATTCCCATCTTACGCGCTGCACTTATAAAATCTGCCACAATCAAAAAATAATCGGAAAAACCCATTCGCTTGATGACATCCAATTCGTAATTCGTTCTGTCCTTAATTTCATCGGTTAAATTTGAGTATTTCCTGTTTATTCCTTCCCAAACAAGCTTTTCAAGATATTCATCGAGTGATTGCACTTTTTCATTTTCGGGAAGAGTAAATTGTGGCATTGCAATTTTGAAATTGAAATTCACATTGCATTGTTCGGCAATTTTTACGGTATTTGCAATTGCATCGGGAAAATCTTTGAATAACTCAATCATTTCCTTTTGCGTCTTGAAATAATATTGATCGCTATGGTACTTCAGGTTTGTTATATCAACATTTTGTGCATCCCCTCCCTTAACATCTTTGATTAGGAGGTATACATTATGGGCAAGAGCATGTTCTTTTTTTAGATAATGTATATCATTTGTAGCAACAAGCGGGATGCCCAATTCTCGAGCAAGTTTCGGGGCATCACGCAATACAATTTCATCCTGAGAAAGATTATGATTTTGTAATTCGATATAAAAATCATCGCCAAATAAATCCTTGAAATATTGAGCTTCGTGTTTTGCCCTATCCCAATCCCCCTCAATTAATGGAGCTGAAATCACGCCCGCAATACAAGCGCTCATTGCAATTAAACCATCCTTATACTTTTCTAAAAGTTCCTTATCAATTCTTGGGCGATAATAAAATCCTTCCGTGTGAGCGTAGCTTGTCAATTTCACTAAATTCTTATATCCTTGAAGATCCTTTGCCAGTAATATCAGATGATGATAATTTTTCTTTTTTGTAGTTGATGTATTATTTTTTTCAAATCGGGAACCAGTTGCCAAATATGCTTCCATCCCGTAAATCGGTTTGATATTTTTCTCTTTTGCTTTTTCTTCAAATTCCATTAATCCAAATAAGACCCCGTGGTCAGTCAATGCAACCGCCGATTGCTCATCATCGACCGCTGCCTGAACTAATTCTCCGGGTGTTGCGATTGCATCCAATATCGAATAGTGTGTGTGATTATGTAAATGTATATATTCGGACATTGCCGTTTTCAATTTTCCAAAAAAACTAAAATATAAAAATTTAGAAAAATGTTCGTTATTTAAGTTTTCAACATTAATTTTGTTAATTAATATAATTGACGTTTGAAAAAAGTTTTAATAATAGCAGGCGATGCATCGGGAGATTTACATTCCTCAAATTTGATGCGTGAGTTATGGAAAATAGATGAAAAGATTGAATTCGTTGGCATTGGTGGTGATAAGATGGAATCTCTGGGATTTTCATCGATTGTCCCGATAAGCGAAGTTTCAGTGGTTGGATTCTGGGAGGTTGCAAAAAAGGCGAATTTTTTCCAATTTTTATTGCAAAAAATTGGAAATTTAATCAAAAAGGGAAATATTGATTTATTTATTCCCGTCGATTTCCCCGGTTTTAATCAAAGGGTTGCAAAATTTGCCAAAAAATTTAATGTTCCCGTTGCCTGGTATATAGCTCCGCAATTATGGGCATGGGGTGAAAACCGTTCAAAAGACTTTGCAAAATTGATTGATTTATTGCTTGTTGTTTTCCCATTTGAAGCCCAATATTTTGAAAGATTCGGAATAAAAACAAAATGGGTTGGACACCCCTTGCTTGATTTGGAGATTTTCCATCAACAAATTAAAAACTATGAAGAGCGCGAAAAACGTATTATATTTTTGCCAGGTAGTCGAAAGCAAGAAATTAATTCACATATTAAATTGGTCAATTCAACAATCGAATTATTAAACCGCTCACTAAATGATTTTCAGTTTGAAATTGTGTTGCCACAACATCTCAAATATGAATTTTCCAAGAAAATTGCAACGAATTCCGACACAATTATTGCCGACGAATCATCACATCAATTAATGAGCAATTCTCTTGCGGGATTGATTAAAACAGGAACTTCAAATTTGGAAGCAGCATTGCTTGGTATGCCCTTTGCAATGTTTTATAGAACATCTCTATCGACCTATTTTATTGGTAAAAAGATCATCAATTTGCCATACTTATCATTAGTCAATATTTTATCTCAAAAGCAAGTGATACCCGAATTGATTCAAAAAGAAGCAAATCCCGATAATCTTGCAAAATCGATAATCCAGATAGTAGAAAATAGGAAATTATATGACGAGATGCAGAGTAATTTCCTATTTTTGAGGCAGCAACTTGGCGAGGTAGGCGCAAGCAAAAATGCTGCTAATATTATTTATTCGTCATTTTTAAAATAATAGATGAAGAATAAACTTTGCAAATTTTTAGGAAATTTTTTTATAACTGCCATAAGCAAAACTTGGCTGTTTCATATTAAAGGTTCATTTCCACAAAAGCCCGCTATCGTTGTGTTTTGGCATAATGAAATGATGCCTATATGGAGAATATTTGCAAATAAAAACGCATATGCTGTAGTTAGCCAAAGCAAAGATGGCCAAATTCTTTCTGATTTGCTTGAAAAATGGGGATTTATGCTAATTCGTGGTTCATCCTCCAAAGGTGGCAAAGAGGTAATGAATCAATTAGTTGAAAAAAGCCAGGATAATTATGTCTTGCTTACCCCCGATGGTCCCCGTGGTCCTCGACATTTTTTGAAACCAGGTGGAATTGTTGCTTCTCAAAGATCAGGAGCGCGATTTTACTATATAAAAGCAAATATATCCAAAAAAATTGTTTTCAAAAAAAGCTGGGACCGATTTGAGTTTCCATTGCCTTTATCACGAATCACTATTGAAATATCAGAACCATACATTATTTCTAACGAATTGAATAATAATGAGATTACAGAGTTGATTCATAATATTGAAGGGAAAATGCAATGATTAGACATTTTCTTTCAAAAATTTATGAATCGGTTGTAAATAAACGAAATTGCAAATTCCAAAATGCTATAATTTATCCGCCAGATAATATTCCTTCTAATGAAAAATTCTTTAAGGTTAGATATAAAGCAAAAATAATTAGTATTGGCAATCTTTCAGCGGGAGGAACAGGCAAAACACCGCTTGTGATAGAAATTATAAATAATTATTTACCAAAAGATAAAGCAGTATGCGTTATTGGGCGTAATTATAAAGCAAAATCAAGCACTGATGATGTCATTACAGGTATTGATGAAAATGGCAATCGAACATCTCCTTCATTATTAGGTGATGAAATGTATCTAATTCAATCCAAAACTCGCGCAATCGCTGTTTCGGGAAAAACGAAATACGTCAATGCCGCTTTCGCCGAAAAGCTGTTTCACCCTGATATTATAATAATTGATGATGGGTTCCAACATCAATGGATAAGCCGGGATTTGGATATTGTGATTATTGATAAAAATACGGTTGACAAACCTTTTGTTTTCCCACGTGGTCGATTGCGTGAACCCTTGACGTCGTTAATTCGTGCTGATGTAATTATGTACCCTGAATTTTGTGATATTTCTAAAATTCAACCATTTTTGAAAAATGATGTTATAATTTGTAAATTTAAAATTATATCTGATAACATTTATCGATTGTTTCAAGAGAATCAAATATCAGATAATTTATTGAATAATATTAAGTTCCTTCCCATTGTTGGTATTGCAAATCCAAATAGATTTTTAAATTCGCTTGATGAATTGAAAATAAATTATGATAAAAATAATCTTAGAATTTTTGATGACCATCACAATTATGATATAAATGATATAAAATCTATCAGTGCACTTGCAAAAAAGACAAATTCACAAATTATTACAACTGAAAAAGATGCTGTAAAGATATCATTATTTAAAGAATATTTTCTCGAGAATAATATCTCTATTTATGTTTTACCAATTAGATTTAAAATAATTACAAACCAAGATAAATTAATCGAAAGAATTAATGCAATTTTTTAATTTGCATCTTTAAATTTTAAATTATGAAAAAATCATTTATCCTAATTTTATCAATTTCAGCAATTCTTATAGTAAGTTGTGCAAAAGAAAAACCAATCAAAATTGCTATTTCGAAAGCTATTGGCTCAAAAAGCTATGAACGATATTCAGAATGGATAAAAAAATATAATACAAATATTGAAACAATAAATCTATATGGATTGCCAATTGATTCAGCAAGAAAGCTTATCAATGAATGCGACGGTGTCATTTTATCGGGTGGTCCTGATGTAAATCCGCAATATTACGCTAAGCCCGAGGATTCATCATTATGTGAAATTGATAATTATCGTGATTCATTAGAGTTTGCAATAATTGAACAAGCTCTAAAATTAAATAAACCTTTGCTTGCTATTTGCCGTGGATTGCAAATTCTTAATGTTGCAAAAAGTGGCTCGCTGATTGCAGATTTGCCAACTCAGAGACCCTCGAATGTAATTCATCAATGCGAGCTTCCCGATACCTGTTTTCACTTCGTAAAATTTTCAAATTCTTCAATGCTACCTTGTGCGCACAATAATATATATAAAGTTAATACAAATCATCATCAAGGTATTGATGAACTGAGCTCCGAGTTTCGAGCAATTGCATTTTCTGAAGATTCTTTAATTGAAGCTTATGAGCCGATAGACACGTTAAAATATAATTTTGTTCTTGCTGTTCAATGGCATCCTGAGCGATTAAACGATCCCGTTGTTTCTGATAGCATTGCTATAAAATTTATTAGAAAAATTCAAGAAATAAATAAATAATACGTCCCATTCACAAAAGTTTTATTTTAATGAAAAAAATAATAAAAATAGCAATAATAGCTGGATTCCTTGCTGCTATTTTAGGAGCATGTTCTGCTTTAAATACTATTACTAAATTGAAGAAATTGCAATTTAAAATTGAAAATGTAAGTAATTTCCAAGTTGCAGGTATTCCTATTTCAGGCAAGGCAAGTATAAGTGATTTAAATATGACAAATGCTTTGCAAATATCTCAAATATTTACTCAAAAGAAATTTCCTGCACAATTTGTACTGAATCTTGCTGCACTCAATCCAAATGATGGAAAAACATCCCCTGTTAAAACAGATGCCACTATTTCCAGTTTGGAATGGCGTTTAATTCTAGACGATACTCCTACTGTTTCGGGTGTAGTCAATGGTCCAATAACAATCCCTGGAAGTGGTCAATCAGTTATTATTCCTCTTACTATTAATCTTGATTTATTTGAATTCTTTGGTAATCAAGGTTATGATAAGCTAATTAATTTGGCATTTGCTCTTGGCGGAATGCATTCTGACCTTAGCAGGTTAAAATTGGATATTCAACCCACAATAAAAACTCCGTTAGGACCCATTCAATATCCTGGACGGATTACTGTAATTAATAAGCAATTTTCTAATTAATTTTCTTTTATTTCGTTTATATAAATATAATTATGTACCAAAATATGGAGTTTTTGAAATTTATTAATGGATATTCCGCTTAGTATTATCCTTTTTCTTATTGCTTTATCATTTTCTTTATTTTCAGGTATTATTGATTCTCTTACAATTAATGAAATCCAAGTATTAAGTCAAATTAATCCTAAGAAAACAGAAAAATTAAAAAAAATCAAAAGTGATTTTGATGCTAATTTAAAAACTTTTTATATTTATGAATTCCTTTTTTGTTCAATAGCTTATATAATTTTATTTAAATATTTATATAATATAAATTGGCAATTATATTATATAATTCTTGTGACTATTGGCATTGCATTGGTTTATTTCATTCTTCGTGGAATTATTTATGCTTTTGGCGAGACTAAATCCAATAACTACTCCTTTAAGTACTTGTTTTGGTTAAATTTAACACATAATATTGCACTTCCAATTGTAAAATTCAAAAATACTCTGATTTTATTAATCAAAGGCAAAAATAGAGGAGAGGAATCACGTCAGGAAATTCACGAGCTCTTTGAATCTGCTCTCGAGGAAGGTAGTCTCAATGATAAAGAGTATGCAATTCTAACTAATATTATGAACTTCTCCGAAATTTTAGTTAGCGATGTTATGACACCACATACAGTCATTTTTAGTTGTAATGCTAATTCAAAGGTGAAAGATATTATCGATTTGCCACCACTGCAGGTTTTTTCCCGATTTCCTATATGGGAGGGTGAAAGCATTGATGATAGGGTTGTAGGTTATGTATTAACAAAAGATGTGTTTAAGGCAGCTTTAAATCACCAGGAAAATAAGACATTAAAAGAATTTGCTCAGGATGTATATTTTATTCCTGAAACCGCCTCTGTCAGCACTGCATTGGAGAAATTTCTTCAAAGACGGCAACATCTTTTTGTTGTTGTTGATGAATATGGTGCTGTTTCAGGTTTAATAACTATGGAAGATGTGCTTGAAACGATTCTTGGTGAAGAGATTATGGATGAAGCTGATAGAATAAGCGACCTACGTAAATATGCAGCAGAGAAGAGAAATGAAAGGGTAAATTTGTTGACAAGTAAATTATGAAATTCGAGATGTATTATTATGTATAATTATTGTAGATTTCGTAATTTTGTAAATCTAGTTTTTTGAAAACGGGGCGTAGCGCAGTCCGGTTAGCGCACCTGGTTTGGGACCAGGGGGTCGGTGGTTCGAATCCACTCGCCCCGACTCAACTATACTATTTTTCTTCTTTTTTTTCTAATCCTTTTAATCTGCTTTGAGTTTCCTTAATTCTCTTTTCTTTTTCGTTGATTTTCGATAGAAGTATTTCATTCTTCTGGATAAGCTCATCTTTGTTTTCAATTTCAGGATTATTTAACTGATCTTGCAACTCAGCCAACTCAGCTTTGTCAGATTCAATTGTAGAATTCAAAATTGATAATTTTTCTTCTAGATTTTTAATTAAAGAACTGCCTGATTTCTTTGCAGCATCTCGTTTTTCAAAATATTCTGCTCTCTTTTCATCTAATACCTTAAAAGTATCTTTCAACATTGTATAGAGCTTATTACGGTGTTCGAGCTTAAGTTTCATCACACGTAATTCACTCTGTATTGTTAAAAGATCCTCTCTAATTGATTTAAAATGTGGATTATTGGATAATTTTGCTGCTTCTTGTTCAATTTTCTCTCTTAATTGATTGAAATTCTCTTCAGAAATCTTTGCAAATTCTTCTCGCTCTTCGTCATTTTTCTTGTTAATCTCGTTAAAAACAATCCGCAACTTTCCAAATAATTCGTCACGTTGTTCTTTTGTAAGCAACACATCTCTGACAGAATTTTGTGCAGCGGTCAATACTTCCCGCGCTTCTTTAAAAGAATCAGTGGAATTGGCGATATTTATAGCATTTTCAACTAAAGGAGCTATTTTTTCATAATTCTGATTTGCTTCTTGGTTAAATTTCTCCTTTTCCTTTTCTTGTTTAGTTAAAAGTATATCAAAACCCGATCTGATCATTTGATATAATTCTTCTTGCTGAGAACGTTTTAATGTCTTTGTACTTATTATCCTTTGAGCATCAATAAGTTGTTGCCTGGATTTTGTTAAATCTTCAGAAGATTCCAAAGTTTGAATAATATTTTCAAAAAAACTCTTCAGCTGCAAATAGTTATCGGAGCATTCCATTTCGTAATTCTCCCTTTCGGCAATTTGCGATTGAGTTATAGCAGATAATGCATCTGCTATCATACGTTGAATATTTTCAAGAACACCTCTTGGAATAAATTCGGGAGGCGTATTAAGCTCCTTTTGCAGTGATAGTAATTTTTGCCTAGCGCTTCGTAAGTTTTGCCATTTGGGTTGAATCCTTTGAATGTTATCAATTTTTTTCTTGTACGAATCAAAAAAGCTTTGAATTTCATTCTTTGCCTTCGGTTCGTCAGTTTTACTTTGTTCGTTAACTTGTTCCTTATCAGGAAATTCCATTGTCGTCATTTATAACCTTTGATTTATTAATTAACTTTCTGATAAATTTAGACCTTCAATTGAAGGTAACTTTGGAGAGGCAGGTTTTTCTTCCTCTCCCGTTCCAATTTTTATATTTCTTAATGCTTCTATTTTTTTATTACTTAAAGGAGGTAATTCTAAACCCTGTACTAATGCTTCGAATTCCTCGTTATCGAGTGTTTCCCGCTCTATTAGTAATCTTGCACCTTTATGCAATAAATCTATATTCTCATTTAGAATGTTTTCAGCAATTTGACTTGCATTAATAAGTATTTTTCTTACTTCACTATCAATCAATTGCGCGGTTTCTTCGCTATGATCTTTTGCTTGCACAAAATCACGTCCTAAAAATACTTCCTGTTGCTCATTTGCGAAACTGACTGGGCCAATAGCATCGCTCATTCCCCATTCAGTGACCATCTTTCGAGCAATTTTTGTTGCACGTAGCAAATCATTAGCAGCGCCATTGGTCAATGTATTAAATATTATCTTTTCGGCAGATCGCCCACCCAATAATATTATAATTTGTGTTTCAAGGTAATCTTGCGTCTGTGAATGTTGTTCTTCTTTTGGTGTATAAGCAGTCAAACCCAATGCCCGACCTCTTGGAATAATTGTAATCTTATGGATCGGATCGGCGTTTGGTAAAAATTTCCCAACAAGTGCATGACCCATCTCGTGATATGCCGTAAGCTCTTTTTCTTTGGGTGAAATAACCATACTCTTGCGCTCGACTCCCATCAGAACTTTGTCCTTTGCCATTTCAAAGTCATACATAGTTACAACTGTACTATTTCGCCTTGCTGCATAAAGTGCTGCTTCATTGCATATATTTGCAATATCAGCACCTGATAATCCAGGTGTAGAGCGAGCTAATGTTTCAAAATCAATATCCTTAGAAAGTGGTAGCTTCCGAGTATGTACTTTGAAAATTTCTTTCCTTCCATTAACGTCAGGTAAATCTACAACAATTTGCCTATCAAATCTGCCCGGACGCAATAATGCAGGGTCAAGCACATCAGGGCGGTTCGTTGCAGCCATAACTATTACGCTCATATTTTGCTCGAACCCATCCATTTCTACTAGCAATTGATTTAAGGTTTGCTCACGTTCATCGTGACCACCACCCAATCCAGCCCCACGATGTCGTCCAACAGCATCTAATTCATCGATAAAAACAATACAAGGTGCATTTTTCTTTGCTTGGTCAAATAAATCCCTTACTCTGCTTGCTCCAACACCCACAAACATCTCTACAAAATCCGCCCCTGATATAGAAAAGAATGGAACGCCCGCTTCCCCCGCTACTGCTCGCGCAAGCAATGTTTTGCCTGTTCCAGGCGGACCAACAAGCAACACGCCTTTTGGTATTTTGCCTCCCAATCTTTGGAATTTTGTTGGTTCTTTTAAAAAATCAATTACTTCAACTAATTCTTCTTTTGCTTCATCTGCTCCTGCGACATCTTTAAATGTTACTTGTATCTCGTTCTTATTTGTCTGCTTTATTCTTGCCTTACCAAAATTGAAAATATTCTTTGTGCTATTATTTTGTCCACCTTGGAACCCTCTCATAAAATAAAACCAAAGAAATATTATTAATATAAAAGGCAATATTGTCAATATTGGACCCCAAAAGTTATTTTTAGCAACTTCGTATGTCCAAACTATACCTTTCTCTTTCCATAATTTTTCCGTTTGAGCATCCACAAATCCAAGCTTTACTGTGAATTCAGTAATTTCCTTTGGTTTGCCATTAATTGATATTGTGATTGGCGTTTTTAATTTTCCATAAAATTCGAAATTATTTGACTCATCTTTGATTACACGGGCGCTTTGTATTAATCCTTGGTCTAATATGTTTTCATATTCCGTGTATGTTATTGTAGTTGTTTTATATTGACTTTGGTCAAAATAAATATAAAGGAAAAATAAAAATGCACCAAATATTACCCAAACAATTATATTCCTTATATAATTTGGTTGATTTCCATCAGAATTTATTTTACGAAAATCATTGAATTGATTTTTGTTGAAATTATCTTTATCTTTCTGGGTTTTACCCATTTATTACTCCTTTTCCAATTTAGACGTTTTTTTTTATTAATAATTATTTGAGATAAGTCCTATATTATTGTAATTAATTAACTTTTATATATATATCTTTCAAATTACGACCTTGCTCTGCATAATCTATCCCATATCCCACAACAAATAAAGGATCTATCGAAAATCCAAGATACTTAATATCGACATTCTCACTTATTTTATCGGGTTTGAACAATAAAGAGCATACAGATATTGACTTTGGTTCATCTTGCTTAAGATTTTTTAATAATTTTGTCATAGTGATGCCTGTGTCGATTATATCTTCAACTATTATCACATCTTTATCCTTTATATCAATATCATTTTTAATAATATTGACTTCCCCGCTTGTTTCTATTTTCATTCCATAACTCTTTGCTATTACTGTTTCAATTCTAACGGTTAATGTTATTTCCCGTATTAAATCTGCAGCAAATACCATTGCCCCTTTTAAAGTTATAAGTATTGTTGGCTCTTTTCCTGCATAATCTTTCGATATTGCTTTTCCTAATTCCTTTACACGATTCCGAATTACTTCTCTATCTATATATTTTTCAAAGTAATAATCTGCAATTTGTATCCTGTCATTCTCATTCATAAATCTACAATTTTCCCTTGTAAAAATCTTTTTGTTTCTTTTGTTATTTTATATTTATCGTTTATTTGATGATTCAAAATCCAGATTACTTCGTTATCTTTCGCAAGAACATAAATAAAATTCTTGTCATACGTATTGATTTTATTATTTATTAAATAATCGCTTACCTTCATTCTTCCTGTCGCACCCAAGGGCTTAATAACATCGCCTTCTTGCCAATTGCGTAAATTAACAACTATTGGAAATTTATCAAAATCAAAATATTCTATACCTTTATCATTATTCAATAAAACTTCATTCTTTGGCACTTCCTTTAACGTTAATTTCTTATTTCCAAAAGTATATTCTCCAATTTTTTCTATTTGTAAATTTATTTTTAAGGGCAATAAATTCTTTTTAAATAATAAATCCTTTCTATCTTTAATGCAAATCCAAAATTTATCAATTGCAAAAATGCTTCCCGTTTCTTTATCTTTTAAATTCAATATTCCATCAATTTGTGAATAATTCACTTGCGGTATATCAAGATTTGTCTTTAAAAATCGCGATATTATCTCTCCCTGGATAAATTTATTATTTGAATTAAGTATATTTATATTTATTGAATAGTTATCAGGTGTATCCTTTTTAATAAGGATTTCTGAGATTTCCTCAATACGCTCTTGAATAAATTCATCAGCACCTTGCAAGAATTTTGTTATCCTTTGCACATTTCCTGTAATTGATGGACTGAATTCATTTTCAAGAAATGGTATTAATTTATGGCGTATTTTATTCCTTGTATAATCTAGCCATGCATTAGATTCATCTTCTCTCCATTGCAAATTCCTTACTTCTGCATATTCAATTAATTCATTTTTTGGAACATCAATTAGGGGCCTGATAATCCTTACGTTTTTGATTAATTGACGCACCTTCGGTATGCCCGATAAGCCTGTAAGCCCACTTCCTCGAAAGATATTCATAAAAAATGTTTCGACATTATCATCTTGAGTATGTGCTGTTGCAAGTATATCAGCATTTATTGTGCGGGAAACTTTCTCGAAAAAATTATATCTTAACACACGAGCAGCAGTTTCCACACTGATGGAATTTCTCTTGGCATAATCTTTGACTTTTCCGCTTGCAGTATTTATTTCTAAGTTATAATATTTTGATAATCTTATTACAAATTCTTCATCTAAATCAGAGGTCTTTGGGCGGATTTTATGATTGAAATGTGCCACACTTAATTGAAACCCAATTTTTTGGGAAAGATTATAAAGAATATCAAGCAATACCACAGAATCAACGCCACCACTCACCGCAGCAATCATTTTATAAGACTTATCAATGTATAATTCCCGCACAAGAAAGTTTTCAACTTTCTGTAGCAAATTAAAAATGAGAGTATTGTTCATCTCATTTTTAGATAATTTGGGTTTAAATCCGTTTTGAGAGAGTTTTTTCAAAAATAATTATGATAAAATTTCAAATTTAAGCAAATAAAAGGAATTATAGTATGTTAAAAATTTTACACACTTAATTTGCGTAGATTTACAGAATATTTATTGTTCTAATAATTTCAAAGCATTACATATTCTTAATATATTAATAATTAATATTTTTTATTTAAATTGTAATTAGAGAATTTGCAAGAAATTTATATTATTTGAAATAAATGTAGGTGAAAAATGAAAAAGTTGTTCAATTTAAAATTGTGGGCAATATTTTTATTCAGTATTTTTGTTTTTGCAAGTTGTGATGATAATCCCACAACGCCCGTAGTAAAATCCAACGCATTAGGCTTGGGTTCCGGAGTTGAACCCGACGAATCATATTCTGATGAACAATATGCTGCAATGTTAGATACTACAAATATCTATGGGGAGATTTCCCTTCTTACATATTCAATAAATAATAATGATGGCTATCTTAATTTATCTTATACTTTTTATATTTCTATGGCTCGTTTTTGGGATAAAAGCTTTCCGTATCCCCCTGAGCCCACAGATACTAATTGTGTACCTATAAAAAGTATCGAAATTAATGATACATCATTAAAATCAACTGGAACTTATAATGAATATTTTAGCAGTACTGCACCAATTTATAGTGGTTCGCAGTCTAATCATATTAATATTCAAATAAGTGATATCGATCCCGCTTTTGATACATTTATTACTATACCCCCCGCAATAAAAATCGAATATCCACCTGCTGGCAAAATTCTTTATGCTAATCGCAAGACTGTCCTTAAATGGAACGCTACTAATAATGGTTATGTTCGTTTTGTGATGAATTACGGGGAATCTGAGAATCCTAATTTTAATTTTCAAAGTATAGAAGGATATATTAGAGATGATGGGGAATTTACAATAACTGAAAAAGATTTTTTGGATTCCACAAAATTCCCTTCAGGCACATATACTATTTCCCTTGAGCGTACTAATCCCAATTTTATCAAATTTCCTAACAGTAAAACTTATTTAATAAAGGGAACAACACTGTATGAAATAAATTTCGTTTTGAAACATTAAGGAATGTGGTCAGGGACGGAATTGAACCGCCGACACATGGATTTTCAGTCCATTGCTCTACCAACTGAGCTACCTGACCATTTTTTAAAAATACAAAATTATAACTTTTTTTCCTATTAGCAAAATTTCATTTTTATCTTCTATACTTTTCTAATTCTAATAATATCTCTTTTCTTTTAAACTTATTGATAAAACTATACGTCAAATTTATATATTTTTTGAAATTTATTTTCATAAATTATATGAAAAAAAATATTATCTTTATATGCATTGCAATATTAATACTTGTATTTTACAATTCTCAATTTGCTTTCTCTCAATTCGGAAAAAACAAAGTACAATATGAACATTTCAATTGGAAATATATTCAATCAGAACATTTCGATGTTTATTATAACGAGGGTTCTAAATATCTTGGCGAATTTACAGCATTTCAAGCAGAGAAAGCACTTGTTAAATTGCAAAATGATTTGAATTACTCTATAAATCAGCGTATTGCAATAATTGTTTATAATTCACATGTCCAATTTCAACAAACAAATATTGTATCGGAATATTTACCCGAAGGTGTAGGGGGCGTGACTGAACTTTTTAAAAATCGAGTTGTTTTACCCTTCGATGGCAATTACGAGAGCTTTCGCCACGTTATTGCACACGAACTTACTCACGCTGTTTTGAATGATATGTTCTATGGTGGAACCTTTCAAACTTCTCTATCTACAAATAGTATGTTCGAGATTCCAATATGGATGAATGAGGGACTTGCCGAATGGGAAAGTCTTGGCACACTTACCACTTTGACCGATATGTATATGCGCGATTTGACAATTAGCCAGTTATTACCTGAATTAAAGGACTTGGATGGTTATTCTGCTTATCGTTGCGGGCAAACTTTTTATTGGTATATTGCACAAAATTATGGCGAAGATAAAATTAGTGAGCTTATTAATAAGCTGAATTCATATAGAAATGTTGATATGGCATTTTCAAGCACATTCAATATGAAATTAGATCAATTCTCCGAAAAATGGGTAAAAGATATGAAAAAGATGTATTTACCCGATTTAAAGGTATTTCAAGATCCTGATGAATTTGCCGACCATTTGACAAATCATAAAAAAACTCATAATTATTACTATTCATCTCCTGCAATTTCACCTAATGGCCAGAAATTTGCTTATATTTCTGATAAGGATGGACTCTTTGGATTGTGGATAAGAGATTTAGATGAAAAGGGTACACCAAAGAAACTTGTTACAAGTCTTCGCCAACTTGATTTTGAAGAGTTGAATGTTGTTACTCCGGGTATTTCATGGGATCCAAAGAGTGAGAAAATTGCAATATCAGCAAAGCATGGCGGAGAAAATGCAATATATATTGTCAATGCAAACACGGGAAAATATAATGTGCTAAGCTGGGGCTTGAAATCAATTTCGTCGGTAGCATGGTCGCCTGATGGAAAACAAATTGCTTTTATTGCGACATTGCCTTGCCAAAGCGATATTTTTATCTATGATCTGCAATCAAGCACCTTGACAAATTTGACTAATGATGTGTTTTCGGATATGTACCTTACTTGGTCTGACGATAGTAAAACAATTTACTTTATTTCAGATAGAGGTGATAATCTTAAAACTGATATATCTATGAATGATTTTAAAATGTGGAATCACAAGATAAATTCGCAAGATATATATTCTTTGTCTATTGATAAAAAAGTAATGAAAAGATTAACATTCACACCTTCGTATCAAAAAACAAGCTTAGCAGTAAATAATAAAGCTAATAAATTGCTTTATGTTTCTGATGAAAATGGAATAAGTAATATATATGAATTAGATTTAGAAAATTTAACCACAAAACCAAAGACCAATTCCTTAATTGGAATTTCTCAATTGTCTCTTTCTCCTGACGGAAGCAAATTGCTTTTTACAGGCCAGGTCGATGGAGGATATGATATATATCTTATGCGTTTTCCATTAGAAAAGAATGTGGAAATACCATTTTTGCCTTTGACGGAATACAGGGAATCTGAACAGCAAAAAGAAAAAGTAATAGCTGAAATGACAAAAAATATAACAATCAAACCCGATAGTGTCAAAGTACAAGATACATTGGAAGGATATGGAGATTTTGAAATAAATTTTGAGCGACAATTGTTTGCGACACCTAACCCCGATGCTTTAAAAAAGACTGAAGCAAGGCAATTGACAACTACAAGTGGAGAATATATTACAAGCGATACTAATTTTGTGGAGCGCAATTATAAGCTCAAATTTTCACCTGATATTATTCTTGGCAATCCTGGATACAACACTTTTTATGGATTAGAGGGAACAGCACAGATGATGTTTAGCGATGTACTCGGAGATAATCGCGTATATTTTGAAGCATATTTAATGACAGATGTAAAAAATAGCTCATTTTTAATTAATTATAGTTATTTGCCGAATCTAATCGATTGGTCTTTTACGCTTTATAATAGTGCAGCTTATATGATATTAAGTAATTATATGCTCTATAGATATAGGAATTTTGGGATAAGTGTCGACGCATCTTTGCCGTTTGATTTATTTAGGAGATTTGAATTTGGACTTGGCTGGATGGATTTATCAAGAAACAATGTTGATTATCCAACAGAGCCATCAATTGAAAGGATGCTTTTTATACCGCGTATTCGTTATGTGTTTGATAATACTCTTTGGGGATGGTTTGGTCCAATGATGGGTGCAAGATATTATATTGAAGCGTTGGCTTCCCCTAAAATTACATCTAATGCAAAATCATTTTATAACGTAAATCTTGATTTTAGATATTATCAACCAATTATCGAAAATTACTTGACATTTGCAATTCGGGGAGCAGCAGGTGGCAGCTTTGGACCTGATCCTCAAAAGTATTTTCTTGGTGGCACTGAAAACTGGATAAATGCAAAATTTACAGGTAATTATATGCCATTTGATGACCCAATTGATTTCGGATTTATGCAATTTAATATGCCGATGCGAGGCTGGGCAGTCGGGGAGAGATATGGGACAAAATTCTTTTTATCCAATGCTGAATTGCGTTTCCCATTATTTACAGCATTACTTGCGGGACCAATTCCTGTTCTTTTCCAAGGGGTGATGGGATCAATCTTCTATGATATTGGTGGAGTATGGACTGATTCATTTAAATCGACTTATAAAGATCTAAATGGTACTCCACATCCCGCTGATTTACTTATGAGCGCAGGTATAGGCGTGCGCACTTATCTGCTTGGATTACCCATAAAACTCGATATTGCTTGGAGCAATATGTATCGTGTCTGGTCTAAACCTCAATATATGTTCTCATTAGGCTATGATTTTTAAATATTTAAATATTCAAATATATGAATGATTTATCAATTTCTGCTGCAATAATAGCTAAAAATGCAGAAGATACAATTAGCGATACAATTCAATCGATTTTACCCTATTGTAACCAAATTATTATGGTTGATACGGGTTCCGATGATTCTACTCCCATAATTGCTTCATCGCTTGGCGCCGAAGTTTATTTCTATTTATGGAACGATGATTTTTCAGAAGCAAGAAATTTTTCATTGAAATTTGCTAGAAAAGAGTGGATACTGATTATTGATTCTGATGAAATACTGGATGAAGAAAGTTTCAAAAGTAATTTGTATTTACTAAATGATAGCAATATTGGTGGAATAAATGTAATTATTAAAAATTATCTAAATGACGACCGTGAACAATATAGTACTCATCGCTATACACGAATATTTCGCAATAATCCCGAAATTATTTTTACAGGCCGCATTCACGAACAAATTCGTGAAAGTATTGAGAATATGGGCTTGAAAATTATTGAATCAGATATTTACATAAATCATTATGGATATAATGAAGAAGACCAATCTAAGAAAATGCGAAATCTTGAGATTTTAAAGCAAGAAACTAACAAATCTATTAATGATTATTACTTAAAATATCATCTTGCAAGCACTCAATTTAGCTTAGGTAATTATTCAGAAGCAAAATCCAGCTTTCAAGAAATCGTTAATTCTAAATTGCTCTCAATAGAACAAAATGAAATGACACAAATTCGCTTAGCACAAATTAATTTATCTGAGAATAATCTTGAAATAGCAGAGCACTGGCTTGATTTTCAAAGCACTGATGAGAATATCGAAGGATTTAGATTATTTATCTTAGCAGGTATAAAGCTTTCTCAAAAAGATTTTGATACAGCCAAACTTCTATATTCAAATGATAAGGTACTTAAATCGTCTTATGTTGATAAAAAAATCATAGAAGAAGTAAATAAATTATTCTCATTAATGTAGTATTGTGGAACAAAAATATTCTCATTTAATAAATCGTGACCGTTCCATACGATTGCTGGCAAAGAACGCCTGCTTTCGAGCAATTTTTGTAAAGAGTACAAATCTCTCTCGTGAAGCAGCGGTACGACATAATTTAAATTCGAAAGCATCCATTTTGCTTTCAAAAATAATGACTGCTGCAGCCCTTATAGCATCCACTTTAAAAGGAGAAGAACGCGCCATTATTGAACTGATTTCAAATGGATATTTTAAAAAAGTATTAGGCGAAGCCAGCCAGAATGGCGAAATTAGAGGTTATGTTCAGATAAATGATAATCTTACAAATTCGAATATTGAAATTGGAAGTGGTTATTTTATGGTAACTCGTATTCTTTATGACCATGCTGAACCTTTGACAGGGATTATAGAATTACAAGATGGTGATATTGACGCAAATCTCAGTTATTATTATTATAAATCTGAGCAAATTCCAACTGGTGTTATTATTTCTGCTGAATTAGATTCAGATGGTATAATTAAATATGCAGGTGGATTGATGGTACAGGCTATGCCGGGATATAAACGCAACGACTTAGAGAAAATCTATAATAGCATGAATCAAATCAAATCTCTTGAAGAAGCGATTCTTTGCGATGAAAATCAATCAATCGAATTTTTGAAAAATCACCTCCCCTTTGATTTTGATATTTTAAAAAGTCAGATACTTGATTTCTTTTGTCGCTGTTCTAAAGAAAGTTTCATTCAAAAGCTTTCATTACTTAATCTTGAAGAACTCAAGGAAATGCAACATCTTCATCAAACTGAACTTGTATGTCAATATTGTAATGCCCATTATTATTTAGATGAAGAGGAATTAGAAAATATTATTACCCAAAAATCAGCACTTCAGAATTGATAATTTTTGTTCGTTTTTTATATTTATTTTGTAATTTGAATATAAAAAAATTACAATTATGAAAATTTCTGAACAAAGATTAGTAGTAGACCCTAAGCCAATGTATTACAAAGAAATAGCGCAAGGGTTCCAAATAAGCAGAATTTTATTTACAAGTCTAGAACTTGATATTTTTTCGAAAATTGGGAATGAAGGTAAAAATCTTCATCAATTAGCCACTGAGATCGAAGTAAATGAAAATGCTTTGGGACGTCTTCTTAATGCATTGGTAAATTTCGGTTTTCTCGAAAAAAAAATGAGCTTGTATGTTAATAAGGTCGATACATTACTTTATTTAAGCAATGATAGTCCAAATTATCTTGGAAATCTGACCCATATTGCATCATTATGGGATGTTTGGAGCGATTTAACATATACTGTTAAAGAAGGTATTCCAAGAAAATACCAAAATCTTTGGGAAAAAGATGTGAAATGGATTGAGTCTTTCATTCTTGCATCATATCACGAATCTAAACAATATGCAAGTCAAATTGTGCCATCAATTCCTTTAAAAAATTGCTTAAAAATGCTTGACTTGGGAGCAGGTTCGGGAATTTACTCAATTGAATTTGCAAAAATTTATCCTAAATTAAGGGTAATAGCGTATGATTTGCCTCAAGTTATTCCTATTACTCAAAAATTTATCGATAGATCTGGATTAAAAGAGCGAATTTCTACGTATGGAGGCGATTTTACTAAAGATGAAATTGGAGAAGGATATGATTTTATTTTTATTGCTGATGTATTGAGTGAATATCCATATTCAACAACACTTGAATTACTGAAAAAAGCATATAATGCATTAAATTTTGGAGGCGTTATTGCTATATTTGAAACAATGTATAATGATGAAAGAACTGGTCCTAAAGAAGCAATTTTGCAATCCTTGAATTTGCTTGTTAATACAATCGGTGGAGATGTTTTTAATGATACAGATATTTGGTTTGCATTGCGTGAAGCGTGGTTCGATGATTTATATAGAATTAATACCGATTTTGGTAAAAGCCTTGTGATTGGCTTTAAATAATATAGGGGTCCCAAAAATTTTAAACTCCTATAGAATAGAATACACAAACAGAGGGCTTCAGCCCTCTGTTATAGTTCTCTGTCATTTCGAACATAGCGAGGAATCCATATTACCGGCAATGGATTCTTCACTTCATTCAGAATGACAGAAATTTACATTGTTAATATAGAGACGCCATTAAATGGCGTCTCTACACAACAGATTCAGAATAAAAATAGTGTCATTTCGAACATAGCGAGGAATCCATATTACCGGCAATGGATTCTACACTACGTTCAGAATGACAGAAATTTACATTGTTAATGTAGAGGCGCCATATATGACGCCTCTACAAGAGAATTTACATTGCACCAAGATGGTGCAACCACCTTATCGCATAATATTTATCATCTGATTAACTTGCCCCGCTGCACCTAAAATCTGCAAATAATATGCTCCGCTTGGCAATTGCGATACGTTTATCTCCTTGTTATATGTTCCCTCTGCTTTGTAGCCTTCCGAAATTGTTGCAACTCGCTCTCCTAACATATTATATATTGCTATTGTTATGTTCTGGGGACTAGATAAACCGTAGCTAAATCGGATGACATTATTTGACGGATTTGGTTCAATTGAATTTAACGATAATCCATTGTTTGAAATGATTTGCTCCTTATTTACTCCCGCACTACTTTTTACCTCTATAAAATTAGATTTTGTCTCTGTAAGAAGTACATCATCATATCCAACTGTGAGCTTTACTGTATATTTGCCAGGTAGCGTGTATACGTGTGTTGGGTTCTGCTGTGGGCTCATCTTCCCATCTCCAAAATCCCAATTCCTATATGTGATATAACCTGTTGATTTGTCAGTGAATTTTGCCTCAAATGGTGCATATCCTGTGGTTGCTTCTGCTTCAAAATCGGCTCTTATATTGTTTATTAAATTAATATCTATTTCTAGCGTAGTCGAACATCCATATGCATTTGTTTTTATTAATCTTATCTTTCCGCTCTTATTGTTTCCCCATTCAACATTTATTGATATTGTCGTGTTGCTCCCTAATATTTTACCACCAGAAACGCTCCATTCATAATGATCGCCCTCTGCTGCTTTTGCATCTTCATAATTCTCTGTGCTCCCAAACTCAGGTGTCATATTGCCTGATACTTGGATTTCAGGGGCAGGTATTTCACGCAAGTGAATACTTCCTTTCATTTCATTTGTGCAATTTCCATCGATTGTCATCGCTACCACAGTATATGTGCCTGAAACATTATATTTCCCTAAGCTCAAGATTTTTCCTGTTCCAGCAATTGGTGCACCCACAGGATTGCCATCCATCATTAGTTGATATAATACTCCAACATCAGAATTGCTAAGGATTATTTCCGATCCTTCGCTACCTGTGCAGAAGTAATCCAATCCCGCAATGTTGTATGTATTTGGCTTCGGTATTTTATGCGTGCGTGCTTCTCCTTCCATTAGCGTTGAACATCCCATACTGGTTGTTTGTGCTATAACTGTATAAACACCCTCATCTTTGAATTTCCCAAAACTGATGCCACTCCCCGTTCCATCGACAGGTGCTCCAATATTTTCACCATTAAATTGCAATTGATAGATTACACCGGGTTGCGAGCCGCTTAATGTAATTTCAGCACCTTCCTCTCCTTCGCAATATTTTTCAGTAGAAGTCAATGTGTATTTAGTCGGAGCAGGTATTTTCCGGACTGTAATGCTTCCGTTCATATCATTTGGACATCCAGCTATAACAGTGAAGGCTTCGACAGTATAGGTTCCTTCTTCTGTGAAAAACCCGAAACTTATCTCTTGACCCGTAGGCAACACAGGAACACCAACGTTTTCACCATTTAATTTGAGCTGATATTCAACACCTTCATCACTATTGCTCAATCCTATTGCCACTCCCAATTCACCTTCGCAATACGTGCCATCACCAGGTTCATTATATACTTTGCTACCACCTATCATATTATAGCGTTTTGGAGTTGGAATCATTCGGACATCAACTTCAGCAGTTAGAAATCGCTTGCAACCAAATGGAGTTGTCCCCTCAATTGTATATTTCCCAGGGGTTTTATGGAAACCCAAGCTTAGTTCTTTGCCGGTGCCGATTATTTGTATTCCAGTGCTTCGGCCATCTCTGTATATTTCATACAGTGTTCCCTCCTCACTATCTTCAAGCTTAATTTCGGCTCCCTTTGGATCTCCTTCACAGAATGCTCCATCGCCAATGATTTTGAATGGAAATGGGAAGGGCATAACTGTTAAATCATATCCATTATCGGGACTAGTTATTGTTGGTTTTGAACTGACAATCCTAATTTTATAGAACATTCCCGAAGGGGCATCCTCAGGAATTGTGCAATTAATTGTGCCTGCATCGACTCCTGCCAATGTTCCTATTACTGTCGGTTTTGTAAGAGATGTAAAAGATCCATTCTCGTCAGACAGCTGAACAGAAAAGACATTACCATCTAAATAGATACCTCCGATTGAAAATGATACTGTTATATCCTCACCCGCACAAAATTCCGAGGCACTAATGGATTCAATTGTTATCGTTCTTGGTGGTCCGACATCGAATTTAGCAACGAATACTTCAACTCCATTATATGTTCTATCATACGCACCGACAGTAGTAGGAAAGTTACTTGATCCTGTATATCCCGCAATTATTGCATTATTCCCACCATAAGCTACGCAATTATACAAATAACCATAATCATAACTTGAACCACCCAGATACGTTGAATATTCAAGGTTAGAACCATCTGAATTTATGATAGTAAAGAAAGCATCATTGCTTCCATTTGCTGTATTATCAAAAGCATCAAATGTAGTTGGGAAATTTGTTGAACTTGTATAACCCCCAACAATGGCATTCCCAATATCATCAAGAGCAATGCCCTGTCCATAATCGCTTGAAGTACCTCCAAGATATGTAGAATAAACTAGCCCAGAACCAGTTGTATTGAATTTGGTAACAAATGCATCAGTTGAATTATAATAATTATCCCAAGCACCAGCAGTTGTTGGAAAATTACTTGAACTTGTATATCCTGTAACATAAGCACAACCTGAACCATCAACCGCTACACTATATCCATACTCGTAGGATGTTCCACCAAGATAAGTTGAGTAAACTAAGCCTGTTCCTGTTGAGTTGAATTTGGTAACAAATACGTCTGTTGAATTATAATAAGTATCCCAAGCACCCGCAGTTGTGGGAAAATTGCTCGATGATGTATAACCCGTAACATAAGCATTCCCTGTACCATCAACCGCTATACTATACCCATACTCACCTGAAGTTCCTCCAAGAAAAGTAGAATATACAAGCCCCGTTCCATTTTGATTCATTTTTGTAACAAATATATCAGTTGAATTATAAGTTGCATCCCAGCATCCTGATGTTGTAGGAAAATTGCTCGAATATGTATACCCCGTTACATACGCATACCCTGAACCATCAACAGCTATTCCATAACCATAATCGCTTGAAGTACCTCCAAGATATGTAGAATAAACAAGCGCTGAACCAGATGAATTCAATTTTGTTATATAGACATCATAGCTACTATAAGAATTATCCCAGCATCCGGATGTTGTCGGAAAATTGGATGAATATGTATACCCCGTTACATACGCATTTCCTGAGCCATCTACCGCTATTCCATATCCATATTCTCCCGATGTTCCACCAAGAAAAGTAGAATAAACTAAATATGACCCTGATGGGTCCATTTTTGTTACAAATACATCCGTTGAATTATAAATCTGGTCATATGCACCAGTTGTTGTTGGAAAATTACTTGAAGATGTATACCCCGTAATATAAGCATTAGACATATCATCTGCAGCTACAGAATATCCATAATCACTACTTGTACCGCCCAAATATGAGCTAAATACTAAGGGGTCAATTATTAAATCCTGATCTGGATTATAGCTTCCAAGATCAAATGATACGATGCCATTACCCTCATCTTTGAATTTGCATTCGATTACATTTTGTGTTCCATTCTGCATTTGATATGCAAGCAATTTTGCATGCTCCACTTCGCCAAGTGATGTCTGCAATACTAAATCTCCTTTCTCATTCACGCGCATTCCATTTTGCCCCTCGAACTTAATTCGTATTTTGCTTGGATCTCCACCTGGACGCACTATCCAATCATATCGAACTAGGCTATTATCATAATAATACCGGACATCAATACCATTATAGATATTATTTAATTGCACAGAGCCATAGAGTGGAACAAATGACGCCCATTTTGCTGGATCATTTCCAATGAAATAATTGTAATATGCCTCGCGTTGCTCAAATACTTGCGGAGTAAAATGTTCATTTGTTCCGATGAACTTTGAACTAATTATATGTCCCCACATCTTTTTGACTTCACCCGCTCGTGGATTGGGTTCGCCTGACTCTAACGTATGCCTTTCGTCCCGTTCTATTTTATAATAATCATAGACGACACCTGAATTTGTGATCCACAAATTCAGCCCACCAAGACGTGCAAGATATTGCACTTGATTATCCCATTGCCCTTTATTTTCTATAAAGAACTGAGATTTTGGTTGCTCGATTTTCTGTGCAAATAGATTCGCGCTTGCTATTGCAAGGAAAATCACGAAGATTGAAAATAATTTTTTCATAATACACCTAATAATTTAATAATTCAATATTCAATTTTCAATACTACTAAAATTTGTAATAATAATTACTACATTACAATATTTTATTTTTACGAAATTAAAAAAAAAATATTATCTAACAAAACTTAATAAATTTTATTTAATTTTTATAATTTTATATTATTTAAAAATGTACTTTTAAAAATTATGGAAGCATATAATAAATCCTTTCTATTAGTAATATATTTTATTATTTTTATGTATATTATATCCATTCGGGTATATTCAAAATGTGATTATTCTCAATGTGCTCCGACTATTCAGACACCCGATCAAGAGTATATTCATCGCGTTAAATTTGGAGATATTGATAAAACTTCTTATACCCAATCAATCGTTGCTAATTATACTTCACTTAGTACTGATGTATCAATTAATTCAAATTATACAATAATTGTAACTAACGGCAATGCATCTCCACAGGACAATGTCAGTGTATTTATTGATTGGAACCAAGATTGTGATTTTAATGATTCAGGCGAAACTTACATTCTTGCAACAAGCGATAATGGATGGACATTTTCAGGTTATATTAATGTACCAATTACTGCATCTGCGGGCACTACGCGAATGCGTATTCGTATGACTTTTAATTCAACTCCAAATCCGTGCGATTTTTCTTTATATGGTGAGGTCGAGGATTATAGCCTTAATGTTATAACTACATCATCTATAAGCATTTTATCGATTAATGATTCGCTTTTATGTGTGGGCGATTCTCTCTCAATTTCATATAATACTGTTGGTGTATTTAATACTGATAATGTCTTTACAGCGCAGCTTTCTGATTGTTTAGGAAGTTTTAGTAATCCAGTCTACATAGGTTCAATGGTAAGTACAAAAGGTGGGAAAATAAGTTGCAAAATCCCCGATACCGCTTCAGCAAGTAATGAATATGTCTTAAGAATTGTTAGTTCCGATCCAGAAATAATTAGTTCAAATTTTGGTCCTATCTCCATTTATTCTGTGCCATTAGTCTTTAATGTAGTTGGTAGTGGTTTATATTGTAGTAATAATAATGAAGGCGCTTTGCTTGAATTAGATAGTAGTCAGAAAAACTATCATTATCAAGTAAAGAAAAATAATGTTAATATTGGAAATGTTATCGTAGGGACTGGTGAAAAATTATCATTAGGATATTATAAAGATGAGGGAAATTATACCGTCGAAGCGATTTCCCCAAGTGGTTGTGTAAGTATGATGAATAGAGATATTTATGTCAAGCAAATCTCCCTTCCGATTCAATATTTAATAAAAAGTGGCAATAAATATTTTGATAAGTCTATTGATACATTTTATTGTCAAGACCAAAATGGTATTGAAATTGGATTGAGCGGAAGCCAAAAAAATGTCAAATATATACTTCTTAAGGGAGAAAGACAGATGTTGACAGAAGATGGGACAGGAAGTGAAATAAGTTTTGGCTTTATAACAGAAGAAGGTAAGTATTCAATTAAAGCGATAACAGATTCAGGCGGATGTGAAAATAATATGCTTGGCAAAATAACAATTAAAATCATAAATGCAGCAACTAAATCTCCAATTATGGGCGGACAATATTTTTGTTCGGGGAGCGATGGTGAAGATATAGGATTGTTTAGTTCTGAAACTGGTTTCAAATATCAATTACTAAGGAATGGTTATCCTGTTGGCAATCCTATAAATGGGACAGGCGAGTATATATCTTTTGGCAAACAAAAAGAAGTTGGCATTTACACAGTAGAAGCTATATCACTCAAGGGAAATTGTGTATATATGATGCAAGAAAGTGTCAATTTAAAAGAAGTACCTATGCCAGAAATAGAGATAAAGGGCAATATTGCCCCCGATTTTGGAAGTTCAGAAAATTATGAGGATGCAAAAGCAATAGGAGGTGATAAATTAGTATGGTCTGTTTCGGGAGGAGAAATTGTAGGAAGCAACATAGGTATATCAATCAATGTCATTTGGGGGAATAATAAGAAGGGGAAAATCCAATTAACAAAAACAAATCTTTATGGTTGCTCATTAACTAATGAAAATGATATAAATTTGATCAATAACATAGTTGCTAACTTCGAAGCGGATAAGACAAAGGGAAATGCTCCATTAGATGTCAATTTTATTGATAAATCAACGGGATATACAACTAATTGGGAATGGGATTTTGGAGATGGAAAAATTAGTGATGTCCAGAACCCATTTCATACTTATATAGTTCCTGGATTCTATACAGTAAAGCTTACGGTGGGTTATGAGGATGTATTTATTTCAACAATAAAGGAAAATTTTATAACAGTAGAAGAAAAAGTAGATATAAAGAATGCGGTAATAAAATATGGGAATGGTATCGTTCTTTCAGCAATTGAGCCAAATCCAACAAATGATTTAATTCGATTTACATATAATATCAGCAATGCACAGAGCATCACAATTGCAATATATAATATTCTTGGAGAGCGTGTAATGCTAATTTCCGATGGCTATCAGATAGAGGGCACTCATAATAAAGAAATTAATCTTTCACAATTGCCAAGTGGAGCGTATTATTTGCAGATATTAGGTGAAGCAGGGCAGGTCAATCAGATGATAAATATTTTAAAATGAAATTTGTGTTCTTGATTTTGAACAACTACATTTTGGCACTACAAATAATACTCTATAAACAAAAAAATATTCCTAAAAAATTATCTTAGTCCTCTATAATTAATTGTCATTTCTTATACTACATTCTAATTATTAAAATAAGGAAATAAAAATTATTTTGTAACAATATGTAACTTTTTTACGATTTTACAGTCTACTATATAATAAAATATCATTAATTTGAAAATTATAAAATAATTAATAAAAGGAGTTTCTTTAATGGACAAATTATTTAAAATATTGGTCAAACTCGCAGCGATTATAGTAATTTTCATCTCTGCTTACAAAGCATCATATTCTCAGTGTGAGTATTGCTATGCTTATACTAGTTACCCATATGATGAATATATTTATGGGGTTGAATTTTTAAACCCATCTGATTGGACATATTATATATCTAATTGGACATATTCACAGGAAGATGTTGCTGATTATACTTATTATAGCGCTGACGTCAAAGCCGGCAGTAGTTATTATATTTATGTTTACAATGGAAATGCATGGTCATCCGATCAAGTGAGAGTGTTCATTGATTGGGATCAAAATTGTGATTTTTATGGGAGTGACGAAACTTACGTGCTTGACTCCTATGATGGTCAATGGACATTTGAAGGGTATATATATGTTCCAATGTCAGCTAAAGCTGGGCAAACCAGAATGCGTGTAAGAATGACTTACTCATCAACACCTTATCCTTGTGATTATTCAAGCTATGGAGAAATTGAAGACTATACGCTATATGTTACACCGGGAGTAACACTTCAAGTTCTACCTTTTGTCGAGTCGGAATTTTGCCCAGGGAGTAAATTTCAAGTTTCTTATGAAGCAACGGGTGATTATAATTGGGGTAACACATTCACAGCATATCTATCCGATGAATTTGGTAACTTTGGCAATCCAACAATACTGGGAAGTATTCAAAGCACAGCAAGTGGAACAATTGATTGTACACTCCCCGACAGTGCAAAGGGAAGTTATAATTATTTGATAAAGATTGTTTCATCAGATCCAACCACTGAAGATATATCAGATGAATTTTTGACTGTTTATCCTTTACCAATTGCATATAAAGTAACTGGGCCGGGTTCTTATTGCATAAATGATTTAAAAGGTTCTTCAATTGACTTAGTTAATAGCCAAGTCAAGACCTCTTATCAGCTATTGTTCAATGGAAATCCAATAGGAAATCCAGTTATGGGAACAGGGCGACAAATATCTTTTGGCAATTTTACAGCAGAAGGCAATTATACTGTAAAAGCTGTGTCTCAGTATGGTTGTGAAAATGATATGTATGGAATGGTGCAAGTAAAGAAAGTACCTTTACCAACGCCGTATTCAATTTCGGGTGGAGGTAAATTTTATAATGAGCCAGGGGATGGAACATATTGCGATGGTGATATAGGTGTGGCAATAGGAATGAGTAAGACTGATAATGACGTCGATTATACGCTTGTTTATAATAGTCAAAAAGAAATTACAACTATTACAGGGACGGGACAAGATATTAGCTTTGGGTATTTTACCGAGGAAGGAAATTACACTGTTACTGCTGTTTCTAAATCTGCTGGTTGTGCAAATAAAATGGATGGTATCATTACGGTAAAAAAGATACCTTCACCTACCAAATTTAATCTTATATCATCAGGTACATTTTGTGAAGGTGAGGATGGAGCTGAAATATCTCTTGATGGTTCTCAATCTGGAATAATTTATCAATTACAATTTAACGGCAACGATCAAGGAGCACCTCTTATAGGAACGGGTGGGGCACTTAACTTTGGAAAATATAAAGATGACGGAGTTTATACAGTGATAGCGCAATCATCAAGTGGAGGTTGTTCGTCTCAAATGGAAGGAGAAATTCATCCACAAATGATTCCAAAACCAACCGGTTACAATATCACAGGACTTGATTATTTCTGTGCGGGAAGTGAAGGATCAGAATTGTTTTTGGATAAGTCTGATGTTGGAGTCAGCTATCAATTATTTAGAAATAGTGAAGCAATAGGTACGCCAATTGCGGGAACTGGGAAAAGTATCAGCTTTGGCAAACAAAATATAGCTGGTGAATATACAATCGAAGCTATATCGGATATAGGAAGTTGTACAAACCCAATGAATGGAATTATTAACTTACGGGAAATTCCATCCCCTGAAATTGAACTTACGGGCAATATTGCCCCCGATTTTGGAAGTTCAGAAAATTATGAGGATGCAAAAGCAGCAGAAGGTGATAAATTAGTATGGTCTGTTTCGGGAGGAGAAATTGTAGGAAGCAACACAGGTATATCAATCATTGTCAATTGGGGGAATAATAAGAAGGGGAAAATCCAATTAACAAAAACAAATGCATATGGATGCACAAAAACTATCGAGGTTGATATCAATCTAATTAATAATGTAGTAGTTGATTTTGTAGCGGATAATAATAAAGGGAAGGTACCATTTACTGTGAAATTCACTGATAAGACAACGGGATATAGAACATATTGGAATTGGGATTTTGGAGATGGTAAATCTAGCCCTGTACAGAATCCAGATCATACTTATAATGTTCCGGGTATATATACAGTAAAGCTCACGGTTGGTTATGAGGATGTATTTATTAATAAAACAATTGAAAATATGATTACAGCTGAAAAAGATGTGGGTGTTAATGATGACCAATTAGTCAGCAAGAATGGCTTATCTATTTCAGCAATTGAGCCAAATCCAACAAATGATTTAATTCGATTTACATATAATATCAGCAATGCACAGAGCATCACAATTGCAATATATAATATTCTTGGAGAGCGTGTAATGCTGATTTCCGATGGCTATCAGATAGAGGGCACTCATAATAAAGAAATTAATCTTTCACAATTGCCAAGTGGAGCGTATTTATTACAGATTACTGGGAATACAGGCTATGCAAATCGGATGATAAATATTATGCGATAGGGTGTCTGCACCATCTTGGTGCAGTGTAAATTCTTTTGTAGAGACGCCATTTAATGGCGTCTCTATATTAATAATGTAAATTTTTGTCATTCTGAACGAAGTGAAGAATCCATTTCCGGTTGTATGGATTCCTCGCTATGCTCGGAATGACAGGAGTAAATTCCCCCTTAATAGGTAGCACAATCATCCTTAATTGTGCAATATTGTCATTCTGAACGAAGTGAAGAATCCATTTCCGGTTGTGTGGATACCTCGCTATGCTCGGAATGACAGGAGTAAATTCTTATTAATAGGTAGCACAATCATCCTTGATTGTGCAATATTGTCATTCTGAACGAAGTGAAGAATCCATATCCGGTTGTGTGGATTCCTCGCTATGCTCGGAATGACAGGAGTAAATTCCCCCTTAATAGGTAGCACAATCATCCTTGATTGTGCAATATTGTCATTCTGAACGAAGTGAAGAATCCATTTCCGGTTGTGTGGATTCCTCGCTATGCTCGGAATGACAAGAATAAATTCCCCTTAATAGGTAGCACAATCATCCTTGATTGTGCAATATTGTCATTCTGAACGAAGTGAAGAATCCATTTCCGGTTGTGTGGATACCTCGCTATGCTCGGAATGACAGGAGTAAATTTCCCTTAATAGGTAGCACAATCATCCTTGATTGTGCAATATTGTCATTCTGAACGAAGTGAAGAATCCATTTCCGGTTGTGTGGATACCTCGCTATGCTCGGAATGACACTATTATTATTCTGAACCTGTTCTGTAAAGACGGCAGGGATACCGTCTCTACATTTTATATATAATTAATTCACTTCGTATTTTGTCATAGATAATACTACTTTTTCATAAAAAAAAATATACAATAAATTATTTTCTTAGAATTTGTATTATATAATATTTTTTTTATAAATTTGTTGTTAAATTATAATGAATTTTAAAAAAAAATTATAAATTAAAGTAGTATAGAAAAAAATTTTATCAATAAAAAAAGGTGTATTATGAAAAAATTATTTTCGTTCTTTGTGATTTTTCTTGCAATAGTAAGCGCGAATCTATTTGCACAGAAAATCGAGCAACCAAAATCTCAGTTTTTTATTGAAAATAAAGGGCAATGGGATAATCAAGTGCAGTATCTTGCGCGACTTGGTGGTCTGAACTTGTGGGTCACAAAATCGGGCGTTGTCTATGATTATTATAAGATAGAACGGGACGAAAGACAAATATTGGAATCAGGCGAACATAATCCACGAGCGGGAGAAGTCAAAAAGATGTGGGGGCATATAATTAGTTCAAAGTTCATCGGAACAAATGAACACTGTACACCGCAAGTATTTGACCAACGGGAGTCGTATTATAATTATTTCATTGGAAATGATACTAGCAAGTGGGCGTCATTTGTACCTCTTTATGGTTCAGTTCAATTGAGCAATATTTATAATAATATTGATATACGGTATTATTATGATAATAGCCTAGTCCGTTATGATTGGATAGTGCGTCCAGGTGCAGATCCAAGCAAAATAAGGATAAAATTTGAGGGGCAGGATGGAATGCGCGTGAATGAGAAGGGAGATTTGGTATTGCAGACTTCGCTTGGCGAAGTCGAGCATGCAAAGATACTTGCTTATCAAATGCAAAATGGAATACAAAACATAGTAGAATGCAAATTCAAAGACGAAGGGAATGGCATTGTATCATTTGAACTTGGTAAGTATAATAAAAATCAGAATTTAGTGATTGATCCATTACTTGTGCATAGTACCTTTTTGGGCGGAACTTTTGAAGATAAGGCAATGTCCTGCAAAATAGATAATTTAGGATATGCATATATTACAGGGTATACAGTATCAAGCGATTTCCCTACTACAAATGGTGCTTATGACCGTTCATATAATTCCCGTGAAGATATATTTATAACAAAAATGAATCAAACTGGAAGCAATTTAATTTATTCTACATTTCTCGGAGGATCAGATCATGATTTTGGTATGGGAATAGCAGTCGATGGATCCGGAGGTGCGTATATTACGGGATATACTTTTTCAACTGATTTCCCAATAACAGAGTATGCCTTTGATAAAAATTTAACTGGTGGAAATGCAGAGGCATTTGTAACAAAATTAAATTCAACAGGTTCTTCACTTATTTATTCAACGTATCTGGGGGGAAAGGGAGGGGATGTCGGTACTGGAATAGCTGTGGATGGATATGGATGTGCGTATGTTGTAGGACGTACATATTATTGGGCAGGAACTAACGATTTTCCTATAACGATAGATGCATGGGATAGAATATGTAATGAACAAGAAGTATTTATTACAAAATTCAATATAACAGGCTCCTATATTGATTATTCAACTTATCTTGGTGGATCATCACACGATTGTGGATATGGTATTGCTGTTGATGGGGCAGGTTGTGCATACATAACAGGCTTTACAGTTTCTTCTGATTTCCCTGTAATAGTTGGTAGTTGGGATAATTCTAAAAATACAGAAGCAGATGCGTTTGTCACAAAATTAAATTCAAATGGGAGTTGGCTAATTTACTCAACATATCTTGGAGGTGATAATACTGAATACGGGAATAGTATTGCTGTGGATGCTTCTGGTTGTGCTTACATTTGCGGAGAAACAAGATCAACAAATTTCCCTACAACTTCAGGATGCTTAAATCCTTCTCTCGGTGGTGCACTAGATGCGTTTGTTATGAAATTGAATAATACTGGTACATCGCTTGTATATTCGACTTATCTTGGTGGTGCGGGAGGTGAAAAAGGATATGGTGTAGTAATAGATGATGTAGGTAATGCAATCATTGCAGGTAGAACCTACTCATCTAATTTCCCCGTAACTCCTGACGCATATCATCGTTTTTATAACGGCGAAGGTGACGTATTTTTTACTATCATTAATAAAGATGGGAAAAAACTTAATTATTCTACTTTTTTAGGTGGCTCAAGACCTGACAGTAATTATAATAATTGTGTTGCATACAACAAAAATAGCGCTATAATTGTGGGTTATACTATATCAAGCGATTTTCCAACCACTCCTGGCGCATGGGATAGAACATACAATCAAGGGGAAGGTTTTGTTGCAAGATTTAATCTAACGAGTGTCAATGTAAAGGAAGAACCGATAATAAAAGACAATAGCATAGCCCTTTCATTAATTGATCCAAATCCATCGAGCGATGGGATACGGTTCAGCTATAGCATCAGCAGTCCCCAGAACATAACAATAGCAATATATAATATGTTAGGAGAGCGTGTTGTTACAATTTCAGAAGGATACAAAGCAGAGGGAACACATAATAGGGAGATAAACGTATCGCAATTGCCAAGCGGTGCGTATTTATTACAGATTACTGGGAATACGAGCTATGTAAATCGGATGATAAATATTATGCGATAGGGTGTCTGTACTATCTTGGTGCAGTGTAAATTCTTTTGTAGAGACGCCATTTAATGGCGTCTCTATATTAATAATACATAAATTTTTATATTTTTAGAAACAAAATATTTTTTTATTATAAAATAAAATAAATTACTTAATATTATTCAATAAAAAGTTTGTAATTTGTTTTTTTCAAGAAAAGGAATTTTTATTACAAAAATTATTACAATTTTTTAAAATATTTTTTGTGATAAGCAAAATTTAATGATTTATTAAAAATTTTTGTCTTTCCTTTTCAAAATTAAATATTTGAGAATAAAAAGTAGGAACAATCCTTTGATTATAAATTAAGAGAATTACATATAAAATAATGAGATCTTATTTATAAATCTTATTAAGAAAAAGGAAAATAAAAAAATTATTAAAAGATATAAAAAATTAAATTATTATAAAAAGAGGTTTTAAATATGAAACGTTTTTTGGAAATTGCGATAATTACACTATTATTTTTAGGGTTTCTTTTTACTATGGGATGTACAAAAAGCAAAGTTTCCTCTCCAGAAACTGTCACAAAGGAATTCTTTAATTCACTTAAAAGTGCTGATTTTGAAAAGGCTTCAAAATTCACAGTCAATACGAACGATACTGCATTAAAAAATGAGATGATTGGTGATGCAACAAATAAAAGGTCGATGGAACTTGCAAAATTGATTTTTAATCATTTTACTTACAAGATAGGAAATAGCACAATTAATGGTGAAAAAGCAGCGGTTCCTGTTGTGATTACATCACTAGATATGGTTAAAATAGTTGCAACTACAATTAATGAATTAATGCCTACTCTATTAGCTGGTGCTTTCGGTGGAATGAGCGAACAGAATGCTGATTCTATATTATATGCTTATCTTGAGAATAGTCTGAATGATACTGATGCTCCTCAAATTACTACAAATACCAATGTAAATCTTATCAAAGTTGCAAATGAGTGGAAAATTAGTACGGAAAATGATGATGTGGTCAATGCAATTACAGGAAATTTTCTTAAGGCTTTCGATAGGTTTGGAAAGGTGAAATAAAAATCATTAAATTTATTTTCAAATTATTTGAAAGAAAATTATTTGAAAGAGAGTAAGTTATTTCGATCTTCTATTATTCAAATTTATCTAAAGATTTCAATATATTATCTCTTAATATTTCTTCGCTTGATTCTTTGGAAATATATATGATTTTGCCATAATCTTTATTGAGAGCAAGCCAGGCATTTGTGATTTTGATTTCGTTAATATCTTCTTTGGATAATATATTATTATCAGCTATGCCATTGAAGTAAATTTGATGGATAGTATTTGCTATTATTTCATTGATTTTGCCTTTTTTACCAAGAGTTTGATGATTGTAGAGACGGGAATTTCTGAAAAAGAAAATATCAATTAATCGTTCGGATGAATCATTTGGCAAAATTAAAATAAAATTCTTATCAGCAAGAGAATTATAGGAATTTTCATTGCTATTTAATACTTTTTTGATAGACTGAATTGCATATTTAATTTCATTTGCATTCTCGTATTCAAATCGATCAGAAAATTCAATCATTTTTTTCGAAAGGTTTTCGACTAATTTTTCAGCATTGCCCCTTAGAAAATTTCTAACATTTTGCAATTCATTTTCATATAAATTTTTATTTCTTTGTTCAGACGAGCAAGGAGCAAGGCATCGATGCATTTGAAAGTAAATGCAAGGTTCAATATTTTCGGTGCCTTTTATATTCTTATCACATTTAATAAGTTGGAAATTTTTATCAATAATATCTTTAATTTGCTCTGCAATCCATTTATTTGCAAAAGGTCCATAATATTCACCAATTTCATCGGGATGATAAGTGACTTCAACTTTTGGGAAGGAATCCATCGTTGTAATCTTCAAAAATGGGAATGAGCGCAAGCGGCGGCCAATTGTGTTATATTTTGGCTTTAATTCAAAAATCTTTTTTGATTCTTGAATTAGTGCAGAAAGTTCATTATTGGTTTCTTCCCAGCCAATATCGTGGATATGCTTAGAAAGTTCATTCATTTTATATGATGAGCGACTTGCAGCTTGGAAATAGTTCATTACTCTGCGGCGTAGATTTTTTGCTTTGCCAACGTAAATGACATCTTTATGTGAATTATAGAAATAATATACACCTGGTTCTTCGGGAATTGTATTTAATTTATTTTCAATAAAATCATAATCGCTAAGTTTTGAAATATAATGAGGATTTTTTGTATTTTGAAAAGCAAGCAAATCTTCAATTGTCTCAATATCATATTCATCTTCAAGTATTTCAAGAAGATAAACTAAAATTTTTGCAGTCGCTTTAGCATCACCATAAGCAGAATGACGGTTGCGGATTCTTATACCAAAGAAAGAAGCAAGGCTTGAGACACCTTTCTTTTGATTTTCGGCAAAAATATGCCTGGCAATTTTCAACGTATCGAGAATAGGTGGATTAAATTCCCCATAGCTTATTCGACGATATGCTTCTGATATAAAGCTATAATCGAAATTAGCATTATGTGCGACAAAAATTGTGTTATTATTATTAAATAATTCATTGAATTTCGGTATGACGTCTCTTTCTTCAGGTGCATTGGCAACGTCATCGTTAGTAATTTTTGTCATTTGAGAAATAAATGGGGGGATGAATTGATGGGGATTAATTAGGGAATGAAATTCATCCTGAATTTCTCCATCGCTCACTACTATGGCAGCAATATCCATTATTCGATTTTGGAGGGGAGAGTGTCCTGTTGTTTCTGTGTCAACAACTACAAAATTAGCATCCCATATACTTATACTTTCCACGAATTCAAAATTAGCAAAAATTCAATAAACAATATATAATATTTTTATAAACGTATTATATTTAATAAAATTGCACAATCACAACAGAGGGCATTAGTCTTCTATAGTAGCCTATACACGAGATAGTGTGCTGCATAAATCGAAACACCATTCTTGGAATTCTGTATATACTGCAACAGAGGGCTTAAGCCCTCTGTTGATATGGTTATTTGAATAAGGAGTAGCAGATGGCAAAAGCCATCTGTTGAAAAGATTGCAGATGGCAAAAGCCATCTGTTGTGTGAAATTATCTTATAATTTTAGAAAATTTGCCTATTTATCTTAAAAGAGTTAATTTTAAATTTTCTATATTTTGAAAATTAATAATTCATAAAATTATGCTAAATAATTCAATTCTAAATCCGAAAAATATTGCTATTATTGGTGCTTCAAACGATACAACAAAGCCTGGAGGCAAGGTAATAAAGAATCTTTTGACAGCACACTATCCTCGAGAAATTTATCCCGTCAATCCAAAAGAATCAAGTATTCAAGGACTAATATGCTATAACAATATTTCAGAATTGCCTGAAACAGATTGTGCAATAATTGCTATTGCTGCCAATGCAGTAAATGAGACAGTAGAATATCTTGCTAAGAATAAAAATACACGGGGATTTATTGTATTTTCGGCAGGATTTGGTGAGTTAAATGAAGAAGGCAAAAAGTTAGAAAAAGAGCTTTTGAAAATTGTTGAAAAATATAATGCAAATTTAATTGGACCTAATAGTATTGGTGTTCTTAATACAAATTATGCGGGTGTTTTTGCAGGTGCAATTCCAAAGTTGGAGATTCACGGAGTTGATTTTGTTACAGGGTCTGGCGCTACAGCAGTTTTTATTGTTGAGCAAGCAATAATAAAGGGATTGCCTTTTTCAAGTGTGTATTCAGTTGGAAATAGTGCGCAAATCGGGGTTGAAGAAGTTATTGAATATTGGGATGAGACATTCTCCGATGAAACTTCAAAAGTAAAAATGATATACGTGGAGCAGATTCACAATCCTTCGAAATTTTATAAACATTCGACGTCATTAATCAAGAAAGGGGCTAAAATTATCGCATTAAAAGCTGGGACTACTGAATCGGGCGCTCGCGCAGTATCGTCACATACAGGTGCATTGGCTGGGTCTGATACAGCTGTTGATGCATTATTTAAAAAGGCGGGTGTTATTCGTTGCTATAGCAGAGATGAATTAGTGACTGTTGCAAGTGTATTAATGTATAAAGAATTAAAGGGGCGAAATATTGCAGTAATTACTCACGCAGGTGGTCCTGGAATTCTTTGTACAGACCAGCTTACAAGGGATGGATTTAATGTTCCTAAGATTGAAGGTAAAGATGCAGATGAATTGCTAAGCAAATTGTTTTTTGGATCATCGGTTTCTAATCCAATTGATTTTTTAGCAACGGGAACAGCAGAGCAATTAGGAATTATTTTGGATTATGTAGAAAATAAATTTATCAATATTAATGGTAGTGTAGTAATATTTGGATCGCCTGGTCTCTTTGAAAATACTCCTGTATATAAAGTTTTGGATGAGAAAATAAAAAAATCAACAAAGCCGATATTTGCTGTTTTGCCATCTCCTGTTCAAACAAAAGAAGCAACAGATTATTTTATTTCATTAGGAAATACGATATTCCACGATGAAACTAGGCTAGCAGAAGCAATAGCACGGGTCTATAATTCCCCAAAATTAATCGAGGAAAATTTTCCATCATTTGATTTTGATATAAATTCAATTAATTCAATTCTAAGAAATTCCGAAAAGGGTAAATTTTTATCCCCAAAAGATAATGCAAAGCTTTTAGATATTATTGGAGTGCAACGTGTTCCCGAAATAATTGTAAAAAATGCGGATGAAATTGACAAAATTGCAGGTAAAATTGTATTTCCTTCAGTAATGAAAGTAACCGGGCCGATTCATAAGACGGATGTTGGGGGTGTGATTTTGAATATTCCAAATATGGATGAATTAAAGAATGCTTTTGTAAAAATTATGGCAATACCTGGGGCTGATGGTGCATTAATTCAACCAATGCTAAAAGGAACAGAGCTTTATGTTGGTGTAAAGAAAGAGGAAAATTTTGGACATTTAATTTTCTTAGGTCTTGGCGGAATATTTATTGAAGTTATTAAGGATGTTGTATATCAGTTAGCACCTTTAGGAAGAAAAGCAGCTGAAAGACTTATTAAATCAATAAAAAGTTACCCATTAATTGAAGGGATTCGTGGGCAAAAAGGAATCAATCAAGAGAAATTAATTGACATTATCTTGAGAATTTCTGAATTAACTCGTGTTGCTCCTGAAATTACTGAAATGGATTTAAATCCCTTAATAGCGATGGGTGATGAAATTTATGCAGTTGATATAAGAACAAAAATATAGTTTTTAATACTAAAAAAAGCGAAATGCTTCCTAATATTTTAACTGAATTCTAAATTATATTAATTTGATTATAGCATAATTATATTTTTTCATAAATTTGTTTTTATTTTATTTAATTAGAGGTATAGAGAATGGAATATCGTATTGAAAAGGACTCGATGGGCGAAATTGAAGTTCCAAATAATATGTATTATGGTGCTCAATCAGCCCGCTCATTAATTCATTTTGATATAGGTACAGAAAAAATGCCGCACGAAATAATTCGTGCTATGGGAATATTGAAAAAAGCTGCTGCACTTGCCAATTATGAACTTGGACTTTTACCAAAAGAAAAAATGGATTTGATTACAAAAGCAGCTGATGAAGTAATTGATGGAAAACTCGATGCACATTTCCCACTTTCTATTTGGCAAACGGGTTCAGGAACACAATCTAATATGAATGCTAATGAAGTGATATCAAACCGTGCAATTGAAATTGCTGGTGGAGTGATGGGGAGCAAAAAACCGATTCATCCAAATGATGATGTAAATAAATCACAAAGTTCGAATGATACTTTTCCAACCGCTATGCACATTGCCGCTGCAGAAGAAATAAATCATCGGCTTTTGCCTGCTCTTGTCGCATTGAAAGATACATTTGAAGCAAAATCAACTGAGTTTAAAGATATTATCAAAGTTGGCAGAACGCATTTACAAGATGCTGTTCCATTGACATTGGGACAGGAATTTTCAGGTTATGTTCAGCAATTAAAAAATGGAATTGAACGTGTGAAGTCTGTATTACCAGGTATTTATGAACTTGCACTTGGTGGTACAGCAGTTGGAACAGGATTGAATACTCACCCAAAATTCTCAGAACTTGCTGTAAGCAAAATTGCTGAAATGACAGGATTACCATTTGTGCCTGCACCGAATAAATTCGAAGCACTTGCTGCACACGATGCACTTGTTTTTGCTCATGGTGCATTGAAAACTGTTGCTGCATCATTTATGAAAATTGCAAATGACATACGCTGGCTTGCATCAGGTCCAAGATGTGGAATAGGGGAGTTAATTATCCCTGAAAATGAACCTGGTTCTTCAATTATGCCTGGTAAGGTTAATCCGACACAATCTGAAGCTATGACAATGGTTGCAGTTCAAGTAATAGCAAATGATGTTGCAGTAAATATGGCAGGTGCGTCGGGCAATTTTGAACTAAATGTATTTAAACCTGTTTTGATTTATAATTTCTTGCAAAGCGTAAGATTACTATCTGATACTGCTAGAATGTTTAATGAATATTGTGCTATGGGTATTAAACCAAATAAAGAAAAAATTGATTATTATTTACAAAATACATTAATGCTTGTAACAGCGTTAAATCCTTATATTGGTTATGATAATTCTGCAAAAATCGCAAAATATGCACATCAAAATAATATTACATTGAAGCAGGCAGCTCTTGATTTGAAATTATTGACTGAGGAAGAATTTGATAAATATGTTCGTCCCGAAAATATGCTTGGGCCAAATGTTAAAGAAGATTGATTTTTTTCTTAAATAAACTTTCATAAATTAAACCCGGAAAGTCATATTTCTGGGTTTTTTTAAATATTGTCTGAGTTATGCTTTAAAGTGGAATTAAGAAATTTTAATTTAATACGTTTATACATTTTAAAGATAAATAGAAAATAAAAATGGATAAAGATTTATTAGAGTTATTTGATGAAGGCATTTACTTAGGCTATTTAATAGTCAATAAGACTAATGGGAAAATTATTAAGTATTCAAAAAATTTAAATAATTTATTTAAGATTGATGAAAGAGGGATAACAAATTTAAAAGAAATAATTTGGATAGGTGATATAGAGCGATTTGAACATTATATTCAGAGTCTGACAAAAGAGTATAAAAGCCCCATTGAAATCGAGCTTTATATGCAAGATAGTACATACCGAAAACTATCTATAAATGCCAAGTATGATGAGAGAGAATCTAATCAAGTAATTATTTTGTTGAGTCAAAATTATTCACTTTATCAGAATGAAATCGATAGATTGATACAAAGCCGAAACTTGTTGAAAGAATTTTCATCATTATTTAATGGTATTTATCTTTCTATGGATAGTAATTTTAAAATAAATAAAATTTTCGGAAATATTATTGAATTAACAGGATATAATGAAAATGAGTTGATTCAAGAAGTACAATATTTTGATAAACTTGTGGCTGATGGGGATAAAGAAATTTTTAAATACTTTCATAATTTATCAAGCTTAGGGCAAACCTTAAAATCGATAGAATATAAAATTATAACCAAGGAGCAAAAAACCTTATGGGTAAATGAGGAGTTTAAATTTTCAAGAGGGGATGATAATTCTTTTGTTATACAATGTTTATTAACAAATATCGAAAGAAGACGGGAAGCAGAAAATGAGCTAAAAAAATCACGGGAACAAATAGAAAGGCTCGCAAACCATTTAGAAATGGTTAGAGAAGAAGAACGGAAAGAATTCGCACGTGAAATCCATGATGAGATCGGTCACTCACTTACAGCTTTAAAGCTTGATATTAATTTATTATTAAAAAAGCGGTTTTTAAGAGAAGATGCTCTTGAGAAAAAACTAAATGAAATGATGGTTTCTATTGAACAGACTATAAAAACATTGCAAAGGATTTCTTCACAGTTGAGACCTTCAATACTTGATCATTTTGGATTAGTTGCCGCTATTGAATGGCAAGCCAAAGAATTCCAAAAACAAACGGGCTTGAGATGTAAATATCTAATCCCTGAAGATGATATAGAATTGTCCGAGCATAAAAGTATCGCTATATTTCGTGTTTTTCAAGAAGCGTTGACTAATATTGCACGCCATTCAAAAGCAACACGAGTGGATGTTTCATTGGAAGTTGTTGATAATAATATAGAATTAAAAGTGTCAGATAACGGTGTTGGGATAAAAAAAGAAGTCATTGATGACCCTAATTCTCTCGGTCTTCTTGGAATGAGGGAAAGAGTGAATTTAATTGGGGGAAAAATTTCAATAAGTTCTGTATTAAATTTAGGGACAACTATTCTTATAAATGTTCCAATTAATTAATTTTGAAAATATTTAGGAGATCACTATGGCATCTAGATTAATACGGGTTATTATTGTAGATGATCATGCTGTTGTGAGGAAAGGTATAAGCCAAATACTTGAAACAACAGAAGATATAATTGTAACCGATGAGGCATCTTCGGGCGACGAACTTTTAGAAAAAGTAAAAAATTACAAATATGATGTTATTTTATTGGATATTTCAATGCCTGGGAAAGATGGATTGATTACTTTGCGTGAATTGAAACAAATAAAACCAGATCTGCCTGTGATTATTTTTACAGTTTATCCTGAAGAGCAGTATGCAATACGTGTCTTGAAAGCTGGGGCAGCTGGGTATATCAATAAACAAACTGAACCACAAGAGATTATTACAGCAATTAGGCGTGTTGTCGAAGGTAAGAAATATATATCTCCATCCCTAGCTGATATTCTTGCTACAAATGTTACTTCAGATATAAAAGCACCACTGCATGAAATTTTGTCAGATCGAGAATTTCAGGTTATGTGTTATATTGCATCGGGAAAAACTATTACAACTATTGCAAAAGAGCTGGGATTGAGTGTTAATACCATCAGTACTTATAGAATTCGTATCCTTGAGAAATTAAAAATGAAAACAAATGCTGAATTGACACATTATGCAATAAAAAATGGCCTCGTTTGATACTAGATTTCTTTGCTTCGCGGTTCCCAATCAAGTCCGTCGCAAGGTATATAATCTTCTTTTATATGCTGGTCATAAATAGTGCATAATTGTGCAGATCTATCGTAATGGATACAACTTCCGCAGATTATACTTTCGCTTAGCTCATCCTCTTGTTCGTTGAATTTTTGATATTTTTTATAAGCAGGATATGCTACGATAAACCAAATTGCAAGCAAGATTATGACCCAATGCGTTCGCAAATCAAATATGCCATTTATTACAAGTACAATTCCCATTATTATTGCAGTTCTAAAAATTGTGCCCGCAACTATCGAACCTGTTGTTATAAGTGGTATGGAAGTTGTAGCATTTTGTCCATGATTTTCTGAATTAGGAACATTAAAATTGAGAATTCTATATAATTTTAAAAAGATTTTTTCCATATAAAATAAAAATAATATTAAATAAGTCGATATAATTATTATTAAATTTTAATTCAATGAAGAAATTAACTATATATCTAATTGTCTTTCTGATACCCTTCTTTTCGTATTCTCAATCAGTGAAGAAAGAGAAATTTAATGTTATATATAATAATTCTAATAAGATAATCGAATCATATAATTTAAATAACAAATATTATGTTTCTATTAATCAATTATCGTATTTATTTAAAAATAAAGCTTATATAATTAATAATTTTAATATTGACTTTGGTTTTGCAAGTTTTACTTTTTTGCCTTATTCTTATTTTGCAAAAGTGAGTGTAAATAAAGAAACGAAAATCCGACAATACAATTTAACTGTATTAAAATATAATAATGAAGTTCTAATTCCAATGTATAGTTTTTTTTATTCCCTTGATTCATTGAATATTTTCAAAACAAAAATCGAATCCAATCAAATTACTCTTGAACATTTTCCTCGGGTAGCAAATAATAAAAATAAGAATACAAAACCCGCGCCTATTGGTTACAAAATTCCAAAATCTGTTGAGCGTCCCACAGTCGACGAATTATTAAAAGAAAAGTAGTAAGAACATAGAATTTCAAGAATTAATCAATTCTATTGTAAATAATCTTGAGCAAATTCAATTGAAATTAAATTTTATCAAGATAATCATTTTCTTTTGAAATATTGCTAATTAATGAATTTCTAATTTCTTCCCATCCAAATTTATTAAGCACATCCATCGCAAAAGCTTCCAAAAGCAAGTGTTTTGCATTTTCTTCTGATATTCCACGTGATTGCATATAAAACAACATTTCCTCATCAATTAAACCCGTTGCCTCTCCGTGTGAGCATTTCACATCGTCAGCATATATTTCTAGTTCAGGTTTGGTATAAATTTTTGCAGATTCAGATGTTAGGAGATTTCGATTTACTTGAAAAGCGTTTGTCTTCTGCGCGTGTGGATGAACCAATATTGAACCATTAAATATACCTGTTGAGTTGTCATTGAGTATTCCTTTATACAATTGATTGCTAAAGCAGTTTGGTTGAAGATGTTCAATAAATATGTGATTATCAATTGTATTGTTATTGAATCCCATAAATAATCCATTTAGCTGAGCCTCTGCATTTTCTTCAGCCAAATAAATTCGCAAAAAATTCCTAATAAATTTCGAGTTGTAAGTAAATGTATTTGACGAGAATTTGCTATCTCGTTTCTGAATTATATTGATATTATTTATTGACTGGAAATTATATAATTCATTTTCTAATATATAAAAATCAAGTAATGCATTTTGATTTAAAATAATTTCAGAAAATAAATTTGAAAATATCTCGCTTTTCGAAAAATTAATAAATTTATATGCGATTTTTACATTTGTATTTTCTTCTAATTCAATTCTAATACGCGGGGAAATAATGGCATTGTCATCGCTTTGAGAAATAAATAAAAATAATAATTGAATTGTGTCTGTATTTTTCTGGATTTTTAGATTAATTTCCTTTTGAGCAAGGACAGTATTTAAATGATAGAAATTATCCGCCTCAACTGATTGATTTGGATGATAATTTTTTGCGTATTGATTTAATTCTTGGATATCGTTTTCAAAAATAGAAAATCTTTTATCTATATTAATTAAGTTGCTTTTTAATCTACCATTTATTATAGGTATAATTGATGTATTTTGAGGTATATCTTTAATTTTATATAAATCATTAATTGACCATTCAATGATTTTTTCATCATTATACTGCACAAAATCAATATCTTTTATAGTAGATAAAGATGTGTATTTCCATAACTCATTTTTCGAATTTGGTAGATTATTATTTTTTAAAAAATCAATAGAATTTGATAAATATTCTAATTTTTGGCTTCCATCCCGATTAAATAAACCTATATTTTCTTTAATATCATTTAATTTCATATTTCATCATTATTGATTTGTGGCAAATTCTTCCCTTATCCAATCATAACCCTTCGCTTCAAGTTCCAAAGCGAGTTCCTTATTTCCTGACATCACAATTTTGCCATTATATAATACATGAACAAAATCAGGCACAATATAATCCAGTAATCTTTGATAATGTGTAATAATCAAAAATGAACGCTGTGGGTCTCGCATTTGGTTTACGCCTTCTGCAACAATTTTCAGAGCATCAATATCCAAGCCTGAATCTGTTTCATCAAGTATAGCGAGCTTTGGCTCAAGCATAATCATCTGGAATATTTCATTTCGCTTTTTTTCGCCACCCGAAAATCCTTCGTTTAAACCGCGATTTAAAAAGCTTGCATCCATCTTTGCAATTTTTGCTTTTTCCCGCATTAATTTGAAAAATTGTGCAGGTTCAATGGGCGTCAGCCCTTGATATTTCCTCTTTTCATTCAAAGCAAGTCGTAAAAAATTAGCATTCGAGACACCCGGGATTTCTACAGGATATTGAAATGCAAGAAATAACCCCATACGCGCACGTTCTTCAGGAGCAAGCTCTAATAAATTCTTGCCCTCGAATTCAACAGTTCCATCAAAAACTTTGATTTCTTTTTTGCCTGTTAAAACTGAGGCAAGCGTAGTTTTTCCCGAGCCGTTTGGTCCCATAATTGCATGAACTTCCCCAGGATTTATTTCCAGATTTATACCATGAAGTATTTCCTTATTTTCAGTTCCTGCTTTTAAATTTGTTATTTTTAATAATGACACTGTTTTCTCCTCTTATTGCTTATAATTATCATAATTATATAATAAATAATATATTAATCAATTTTTTTAATAAATTATGTGAATTTCAATCTTAACCGACCGAGCCTTCCAAACTTAGAGACAATAATCTTTGCGCTTCGACAGCAAATTCCATTGGTAATTGCTTAATTACTTCTTTAGCATATCCATTGATAATTAATCCGACTGCATCTTCGGTGGAAATACCGCGTTGATTTAAATAAAAGATATTTTCATCAGAGATTTTCGATGTTGTTGCTTCGTGTTCTACAATCGCAGTATTATTATCAATTTCAATATATGGGAAAGTGTGTGCGCCGCACTGGTCTCCAATCAGAAGAGAATCGCATTGCGAGTAATTCCGAGCATTTACAGCGGATTTTGCTACCCTAACTAATCCGCGATATGAATTATCGCTCTTGCCTGCTGATATACCCTTTGAAACAATTCGGGAGCGAGTATTTTTGCCGATATGAAACATTTTTGTTCCTGTATCTGCTTGCTGATAATTATTGGTCAATGCGACAGAATAAAATTCCCCAACTGAGTTGTCACCTTTGAGAATGCATGATGGATATTTCCAGGTAATTGCCGAACCCGTTTCTACTTGTGTCCAGGAAATTTTGGAATTATTGCCTGCGCACATCCCGCGCTTTGTCACAAAATTATAAATGCCTCCACGTCCTTCTTTATCACCTGGATACCAATTTTGTACTGTAGAATACTTTATTTCAGCATCTTTATGTGCATAAAGCTCGACAATTGCTGCGTGCAGTTGATTTTCATCTCGCATAGGTGCCGTGCATCCCTCCAGATAACTTACATAACTTCCTTCATCAGCAATAATCAAAGTTCGTTCAAATTGACCTGTTTGTGCCGCATTTATTCTAAAATATGTCGATAATTCGATAGGGCATCGTACACCTTTTGGTATATAAACAAACGAACCATCAGAAAATACCGCTGAATTCAATGCTGCAAAATAATTGTCAGAATAGGGAACAACACTGCCAAGATATTGCCTAACTAAATCGGGATAATCTTGAATTGCTTCTGAAATTGGACAAAATATAATCCCTAAATCTTGTAGTTTTTCTTTAAATGTTGTCGCCACAGAAACGCTATCCAATATTGCATCTACCGCAACTCCGGAGAGCACTTTTTGTTCTTCCAAAGGTATGCCTAATTTATCGTATGTTCTACGAATTTCGGGGTCAATATCTTCAATACTTTTTGGTTTTGATGATATTTTTGGTGCAGCATAGTAATGTATATTTTGGTAATCTATTGGAGGATAATGTACTTTTTGCCAAGTTGGTTCTTTCATTTTTTGCCAACTTCGGAATGCTTTTAATCGAAATTCCAGTATAAAATCAGGTTCATTTTTCTTTTGAGATATATATCGAATTGTATCTTCATTTAATCCCTTCGGAGCAATCTCTTGCTCAATATTAGAAACAAATCCATATTTATATTCACTTTTGGTAACTTCTTCAATTATATTATTTTGGTCAGACATAAGATATTTGCAATTAAATATTAGTAAAGGGACGATATTATCTTATTTAAATTTAATAATTATAAAATTTGCAATTAAGAATAAAGAAATTGGTAATTTTGTATCATTGAATCAAATTTAGAATGGAAAACCTTAATCCTGCTGTTAAACCAAAAATTATTACTCGTCCCATATTAATATTGTCGGTTGTAAGTTTGCTTACAGATATTGCAAGCGAGATGCTTTATCCAATTATGCCAATATATTTGCGTTCAATTGGCTTTTCTGTGGTGTTGATTGGAATTTTGGAAGGATTAGTTGAGGCTGTTGCGGGTATTTCAAAAGGATATTTTGGAAATTTATCTGATTCCATACAAAAACGAGCAATTTTTGTAAGAATTGGATACACAATGAGTGCAATTGCCAAGCCATTGATTGCACTTTTTACAAATCCTGTATGGGTTTTTTGCGTGAGAACTGTCGAGCGACTAGGTAAAGGTGTGCGCACAAGTGCCCGGGATGCCTTGCTTTCTGATTATACAACACCTGAAAATAAAGGGCGGGTGTTTGGATTCCATCGTAGTATGGATACGGTTGGTGCTGCTATTGGTCCAATTATAGCATTGATTTTCCTTTATTTTTCCCCTGGCCAATATGTAAAGCTTTTTGCAATCTCTGTAATTCCAGGAATATTTGCAATTTTATTATCGTTTCTTGTAAAAGATAAAAAGCAAGATATTCAACCTGTAAGGCAAAAAGTTGGTTTCTTTACTTTTTTAAGTTATTGGAAAGAAGCAACCCCACAATATAAATTGATCGTTTCGGGATTACTATTTTTTACCTTAATTAATAGCGCAGACACTTTCCTTTTACTATTTTTAAAATTTAAAGGTCTGTCTGATACTCAAATAATTGGGACATATATTTTTTACAATATAATTTATGCTGCATTAAGTTATCCCGTGGGGATTCTTTCTGATAAGATTGGACAAAAGAAAATTGTTATTGCAGGATTGTTTGCTTTTGCTGTAGTTTATGGGGCTTATAGCTTTGTAAATGCGTGGTGGGTATTCTTTGTTCTATTTTTTATTTATGGATTTTATGCATCAGCAACAGAAGGTATTTCAAAAGCATTGATAACTAATATTGTAGATAAATCGAAAACTGCTACTGCGCTTGGATTTTATAATAGCTTTGCAAGTATTGCGACACTTTTTGCCTCTTCACTTGCGGGATTTATCTGGAATACGTTCTCCCCACGTGCAACTTTTATGATATCATCTATTGGCGCGTTTTGCGTTGCTGTGTTTTTCTTATTAACTATTTTTAAACCACAGTATTCAATGCAAAAAGCAATATAGAAAGTATAAAGTATCAAGTGTAAAAGAATTATTGGCTGGGTTTATTAACAATTAATGTTAAATCCTTTACATCCTTGACAATTATAGTTTCCCCTTCCTTAATAAATTCGTTGCTAATTGCACGCCAATGTTCACCCTCAATTTTGACTTCACCTTTAGTATTTGGGAATATATCTTGCAATGCAATACCTTCCCGACCGATGAGGGCATTAGTTCCTGTAGCTTTTCGATTCTTTTGTGCTTTAAGCCCAAGATATAATAAAAATACTGTAAATGCTGCAAGAATTATGCTTGATAAAATTATTAATGCTGGAGAAACACTCATATTAACCTCATTATCAAATAAATATATTGAACCAAAAATATATGAAAGCAACCCTAAAAATGTTAATATTCCATAACTTGTGACCTTGACTTCTAGAATAAACAAAATAAAAGCGATTGTAAGTAAAATTAATCCTGTGAGGTTTATTGGTAATAAACTTAATGAATATATTGCCAATAATAAGGATGTTGTTCCTACAACACCAGGGAATGTGGCTCCAGGACTAGCGACCTCGAATAAAATTCCAAGATATCCTAATATTAATAGCAAATATGCTACATCAGGATTTGCAAAAAATGCTTGAATTGCTTCCATATAATTTGGAAATTATATAATTATTACAAAAATAAATAAATTATTCTATTTAAATTCATATTGCATCTGACTTTTATCTGTAATATTTGGGAAAATTTCCATATCGAATAACGGTTTGCCTGTTTTATTAATATCTAAAATTACAAGAGAATAACTTTGATAATGAAATACTCGCTTCAATGGCGATATATTTTTTAAGCCATCGAAATATAAGATTGTGCAAAGTTTTTCCGTATTTGTTGGATGATCGATATTTGCTAACATTATCGATTGATTTGATAAATTTTCTTTCTCGTTATATTTAATTGATTTATCATTTATGGAAATCTGCCTCGGTAAATTCTTTAAAGTATTCCTTATTAATTCATTATTTTGAATATTTCCCAGTAGAATTATTGAATTTTTATTAATATCGTTTTGAGAGATTCCTTTGGCGGTCTTTACAGGAAAATCCCATCCGCTTTTTTTCATTTCTTGAATAATTTGATTTGAAATTTCGTAGTCCGATGAATTTGTATCTGGAATTATTATAATGGGTTTAGCAGCAAGAATGCGATTAAAATTATATGGCTTTTCCCAATTATATAATGTACGGAGTACTTCATATTCGGGGTCAATTTCAATCTTTCTTACATCAAATCTTGGAGTGAAACTGATTGTAGTATTTTTATCAGAAATTACAAAGTATTGCTTTTGAGATTCTTTTTCGCCAACAAATAGAATTGGCAAAGATAATACAAAATCATTACTTTTATGTATATTTAAATTAATTTTATTACCATCTTTTTTTACTTTTACCAAATTGATTGTTGGAATATCAGATGAGGTTAGCCATTTATTTATAATGTTATCAAGAGAATATTTGTTTTCAATTTTTGGAGAAATTTTTGAAAATTCCATAATTAAATCGCTCCAATAAGCCTTTTTCCCACGATAATCATTTGCAAAGTTTTTTAATGAATTGAAAAAATTATCCTTTCCAATCAATTTAAAAATTTCATAAAATAGAAATCCACCCTTTTCATAACCAATTACTGCATCGTATTCATCTTTTTGGTACTTAAAATCAATTATGGGATAGTTTTTTTCTTTTGGCAAATTGTTAATTGAAAGCAATGCTTTTTTTCGCCAATCGATTGCGCCTTGTTCATTATTTGTCAAAACATTATAATAATAATTTGCAGAAAATGTAGTTAATGCCTCGCACCAATTGCCTTTTTCATAATCTGTATAAACACTATTGCCCCACCAATTATGCACAAATTCATGAGCAAGTGACCCAGGTGAAAGCAACACCCACGGCATATTCAATAATTTCCCTGAAAGTAAAGTATAACCAGGCATACCGAAACCTGTTGCAAAAAAATTATCTACAATTGAAAAGGAGTGATAAGGATATTGACCAAACAAATTTGTATACAATTTATAATAATTTATTGAAGCATCTAAATAAGTATCTGCCTGCGATGTTGAATCATTTGTATAAATCGCAAATTTCTTACCATCATATTCTTTTGATTTTTCTATATATCTTCCCCCAACTAATGTAATTTCATCCATTGGAAAATTTGTCCGAAATATATATTTTTTAAAAGGATTTGCAATACTTAAGAGAACATCACCACTCGTTATTAGTGTAAATTCTTCAGGTATGCTTGCCCTAATTGTAAAATTAGATAATTCATCAACTAATTCGGGATAAAATGAACCAGGGGGAAGATAAATTCCCTCATCTTTTTTTGCAGAAATAATACCCGCAGAATTAGAATGTCGCTGAGTTAGATTAATATCTTCAGGATTATTGTAAATTTTTCCTTTATAAGAGATTTTGATTGTTTCTTTTGATATTTGATTATTTTTATTTTTTAATGTTAAGGTTATATTATTATAATAAGTATCTAGTGTATCTATTTTATAATCATAATATTTAGATTGGATTTGCAGAATATTAAGACTTCGCAAAAGATGTAATGATAGTTGCGAAATTGGTTCGTCAATTGTAATTTCATCAATTCCTGTAAGATAAGAAGAATCGGGTTCAATAGCGATTGTAATATTATGACCCGCATTTATTTGAGCATTTGCAAAAATAGTACAAAACAATAATATAGTTGAGGCAAGGGAAATTTTTGAGAATTTCATATTTTTGATTATTTATAGAATTTCAAAATTAATAATTATTAAAATAAATTTTTAACGAAACAAAATTATATAAATTTCGTATTTATTTATTTATTTATATTGCTTTTAATAAAATAAGAGGAAAATTATGGCAGAAAATGAACCAAAATACCAGCCATCGCGATATGTACCACGTGCCCGGAGACGAAATTCGTGGATATTGCCAACTGTCATTATTCTTGCGGTACTTGCAATAATATTAGTTCCAACTATAATGTTTTTTACAACTATTGGCTCATTTACAAAATTTACAAAACCAGCAAAAGTAGAAGTTAAATCCAATACAGTTTTAACTATAGAATTGAATGAATTTAATGAAACGAGTACTTCCAATCCATTCACGGTCTTTGGTGGTAAGCAAAAAAGCTCTACTTTTCTTGAGACATTAACTTCAATAAAAGCAGCAAAGGATGACCCGAATATTAAAGGTATAGTATTAAAAGATGGAATTGGTAATTACGGGTTTGGAAAAGCGTCGGATTTATTGGATGCATTAAATGAGTTCAAGAAGTCAGGCAAATTTGTATATTCTTTCTTTAATTATGGAAATGAAAATACTTATTATCCCGCACTTGCATCCGACAAGATTTATGTGCCTTCAATGGGATTTTTTGAGCTGAACGGATTTGGTGTATCATCTGCATTTTTTAAAAACTTGTTTGACAAGATTGGAATAGAGTATTATGTCGAGCAATTTGAGGATTATAAATCAGCAGGCGAGCAATTTACACGAACAAAATTTAGCGACTCTGCAAAAAAAGAATTACGAATTTTGGTAGAACAGAGGTATCAAAATTTAATTGATACAATTGCAAAATATAGGAATTTAGATGCTAAATATGTTCTGAATTCTATTAATAGAGGCGTATATTCATCTGATTCGCTACTTGCTTTGAAATTTATCGATGGTGTAATGTCCGAACAAGATTTTAAGAAGGAAGTTTATAAAAAAGTTCTTGGCAAAGAAGTATCTGACTTATCAGATCTTGACGATGTAAGTTATATAGACATAGGAAATTATGTGCATCGCGAGAAAACTGATGGAAAGGCAAACGTTGAAGAACATAAAAAGATTGCTATCATCGAAGCTGCGGGCTCAATATCATCGGAATTCCAAAATAATCCCTATCAAAGCGAACAAGGTATAACTGATGCTCGATATATAAAATATCTCGAAGAAGCCAGGGCTGATAAAGATGTGAAAGCAATTATATTGCGAATTGATAGCCCAGGTGGAAGTGCTTTGGCATCAGATAATATTTGGCAAAAAATAAGAGAAGTTCGCAAAGAAAAACCTGTTTATGCATCAATGAGTGATGTTGCAGCATCGGGTGGTTATTATATTGCAATGGCTTGCGACACAATTATTGCATATCCACAGACACTCACAGGTTCGATTGGAGTTATTTCTATGATTCCAAATGTTAGTAAATTGATGGGGAAAATTGGTGTTTCAGTAGATACGATATCGGCAGGAGATAATTCTCAGTTCCTTAATGGTGCATTTCCGTTCAAAGAAGAGGATAAAAAGAAATTCAGAGAGTTAACATATCCTATGTATAAATCTTTTGTTTCTAAAGCTGCAGAATGCAGGCACAAAAGTTTTGAGGAAATGAGGCAACTTGCAAAGGGACGCGTTTGGACTGGTGAAGATGCTCTCAAAATTGGTATAGTAGATATACTTGGGAACTGGCAGACTGCAATTGATATTGCTAAAAAGCGTATAGGCGTTCCCGTTGATAAAAAAGTAGTTATTGAAGTATATCCAAAACCAAAGGATGAATTTGAAATGTTTATTGATTTTATGAAAAACTTTGGAAATTCAAATTCAGAAGGACTGGGGGCTATTTTGAAAACATTAGATTTCAATAAATCTCAAATTTCAACGTATAAAACATTATTTGATAATTTGCCACCAAATTTAAAACATCAAATGATATATAATTTGCAAATTATGGCATTATCAAAAAAGGAGCAGAACCTTTTAGTGTTTCCTTATTATTTTGAATTTTAAAGATGAAATTAATTAATTTTGTTATTATTAGTAAATTAAATTTTAGGTAATCAATGAGAATAATCAAAAAATTAGTCCTAGCGATCGCAGTGATTTCAATTGCAGGACAGGTCTATGCAAAAGATGAAAGCTTTAAACCAATCAAGTTTACAAAAGAAACTCTTGACAATGGTTTGCAAGTAATTTATACAATTGATAAGAGCGCGCCTGTTGTTGCAACAGTTGTTCACTATCGCGTAGGATCCCGGTACGAAATACCAGGGAAAACAGGTTATGCGCACTTTTTCGAGCATCTAATGTTCGAAGCGACAAATGCATATCCACGTGCTACGATTGATAAGTACGTCGAGGAAGCAGGAGGAAATATGAATGCTCATACATCAAACGATGAGACAGTATTTTATATTAAGCTTCCTTCAAATCAATTACAACTTGCGTTGTGGATAGAATCTCAAAGAATGAGAGGATTGCATGTTGATTCAATTGGGGTTGAAACTCAGCGTGGGGTTGTGACAGAAGAAATGAAAATGAGACGTGAGAATAGCGCTTATGGAACATTCTTTGATAAAATTAGTGCTTATTTATTTAAAGGTGGAAATTATGAATGGACGACAATAGGCGCTTATGATGATATACAAAATGCAAAGATTTCAGATTTTAAGGGATTCTATGATACTTATTATGTTCCAAATAATGCAACATTAGTAATTGCAGGCGATTTTAATATTGACCAAGCGCGTCAATGGGTTAAGGAATATTTTGGGAAATTACCAAGCAAACCAATACCACCTGAAAAGCCAATGACAATTCAACCACTGACTCAAACAATTGTAGATACAGTCTATGACGAAAAGGCACAATTGCCAGCATTATTTATAGGATATCAAGGCACATCATCATTGGATTCAAATTATTATCCATTATCTTTATTAACAACTATCCTTGCAGCAGGTGAAAGTTCCAGAATGTATCAGGAACTTGTTGATAAAAAGAGAATTTCTGTGGAAGCAGAAGTATTTCCATTATCTATGGAAAAGGCGGGAGGTATTGTTTTTATTGATGTAATAGCACCTGGAAAAACTATTGATGAGAATATTAAAGAAATTGATAATTTAATTAAACAAGTAGCCAAAGAAGGCGTAACTGCCGAAGAATTACAAAAAGCAAAAAATATTATGGAAGCCAGCTTTGTTGGTGATAAAAAGAACGTTCTCCCAAAAGCAATGTCTCTTGCAAGCTATAATAGCTACTATCAAGATCCTAGCTTAATTAATACTGAATTAGATAAATATATGAAGGTCACACAAGAGGATTTGAAACGGGTGGCTAATTTATATTTGAAAACAGATAAAAGAGTTATTTTAATTTATTTGCCAAAACAAGGATCATAAGGTGATGAATATGAGAAAAATATTAGTTGCAATTTTATTATTTGTTTCGTTTTATTCAAAAGGTATTTCCCAGGAGGTTCCACCGAAGCCTGAACCATTACCTGCAAATCAATTTGTATTCCCTGAATATAAAACTGTTACTTTGTCCAATGGATTAAAAGTATTTCTAATCAAAGATGATGAACAGCCAACTATTATGATTAATCTGCTTGTTAAGGGTGGTACAGTGCTCGATGGCAAAAAATCAGGCTTGATGGATTATATGTCTTCTATGCTTACAAAAGGTGCGGGTAAACGAACTGCACTTGAAATCGCTCAAACTCTTGATGGTATAGGCGCAAGTGTAGGTGCAGGTATAAGGGGTGAGTATATGGAAGTTACGGGATATTCTTTGAAAAAGCATTTTAATACAATGTTTGATATTTTTGCTGATGTTGTACTTGCTCCCACTTTTCCATCTGATGAATTTGATAAATTAATGGATCAATACATTGCTTCTATCAAACAGAGGAAATCAAGTTCGCAAACAATCGCAAGTGATATGGTAAAAGCAGCTGTTTATGGTCAAGACCATCCTTTTGCTCAATTTATGACAGATGAATCGCTAAAATCCATAAAAATTGGCGATTTAAAAGATAGTTACAAAAAGACTTTTTTCCCGAATAATGCTACACTTTCCGTGACTGGTGATTTTGATGAAAAAGAAATTATAAATATTCTGGAGCAAAAATTTAAAAATTGGAAACAAGGTACGCCACCAAATCTTGAGCCTCCTGCACCAAAATCTATGAAACGCGGTGTCTATTTCATTCCTCGCCCAGGTTCAAAACAATCCTCTGTTGTTATTTCCCAATTAACTATTCCTAGGAATCATCCTGATTATTATGTGCTAGATTTGACAGGTTCTGTAATGGGTGGGAGTTTTGGAGCAAAGTTGTTTAGAACATTGCGCGAAAAATATTCATTTACTTATACTCCATTTGCATATCATACTTCCAGTAAATATATTAATCGATTTGCCTGCGGAGCTGAAGTTAAGAACGAAAAGACAGATTCATCTATCACAATTATTATGGAACAATTACAATCTTTACAATCTCCTGATGGATTGACAAAAGAGGATCTTGATAGAATTAAAAGCTATAAAATCGGTAGTTATCTTATGTCTTTTGAAAGTTCAGGTTATATTTCAGATTTAATACAAGGCGCAGATTTTTATGGTGTCCCAATGGATCAAATTAAAAATTATCCTCAGATTATTCAAAATATTACAACTCTCGATATTTCTAAGGTTGCAGCGAAATATTTAACAAATGAAAAATCATATATAGCAGTGGTTGGATTGCCTTCATTGAGAGATTCATTAAAGAAATTTGGTCCTATTTATGAATATACATTAGATATTAAACCTGTCGAAGAAGAAAAAGCAAGCAAAAAAGCAAGTGGTATTTCCAAAGAGCAAGTGATTGATAATTTTGCAAAAGCAATTGGCGGAAAAGATGCAATAAAAAATGTGAAAGCTTTAAAAATTGAAGGCTCACTAATTCTATCAGCTCAGGGACAATCCTTCAATGGAAATGTTATGCAAGTCTTTGAATTTCCTGACAAGGTTCATACACTTACTAAAACTCCTTTCTTTTCGACAGAAGTTTGGATTGATAAAACAAAGAATAAGGGTTGGACAAAAGCTCAAGATTCCACGATTGAGCTTACAGGTGATCAATTGGCTGAAGCCGAAGAATCAACAAAATTTGAACTCTTTGATTTGATCAATATTTTGGATGATCCAAAGTATAAAGTTGATGTAAAAGGTGAAAAGGAAGGAATGATAATGCTCAAAGTTGTTGATCCAAAGGAAAACCAACAAATTTATTATTTCAATAAAACAACAGGTCTGCTCGATAAGATTGAAACAACACAATCTACTCCTCAAGGACCAATGGACATTAGCATAGAATTCAAAGAATATGAGGATTTTAAAGGTATAAAATTACCATTAAAACAAATTACAACTACACCTATGTTTTCAACTACAGTCGATGCTAATTACTGGATAAACCCAGATTTATCGGGAGAGTCTTTTCAACCGAAATGATTTTGAATAAATAAATATAAATTTAAAAAGGCAACATTTCTGTTGCCTTTTTTTATTTGTACCGAGGGAGGGATTTGAACCCCCGACACACGGATTATGATTCCGTTGCTCTAACCAACTGAGCTACCCCGGCTTTTGATAAGATTACAAAATTATCAAAAAATAACGAAATATTAAGAATTGTGAAGCAAATTTTGAATTTCATCACGAAGCTTGGCAGCCAGCTCATAATTCTCATCTTCAATTGCTTTATCCAAACGAGATTGAAGAATATCAAGTTTTTTATTGCCTGTTGTATAATGTTCTTTTTCGCGTTCCGGTTTTGGTAAACTTCCATAATCTTCTGGGTCTTCCTCATCATCTTCTTGGTATTCCTCAGTCTCACCAAGTTGGGGGGAGACACCTGCTTCATCAAGAATATCTTCATTAACATATATCGGAGCATGCATTCTTAAGGCAATTGCAATTGCATCGCTTGGACGACAGTCGATTTGGACATCTTCCTCATCAAAATTTAATTTTGCATAAAAAGTTCCTTCATCTAAAGAATCTATTATTATAGAACTCAGTTTATATCCAAAAGAATTAAGTATACTTTTTATTAAATCATGGGTCATTGGTCTCGGCGGATCGATATTTTCCATTTCGAAAGCTATTGATTGTGCTTCAAAACCGCCTATTATGATTGGGAGTCGTCGCGAACCATTCACTTCTTTCAATATTAATGCAAAAGCATTGCCTCCCGGCGTAGAAGAAATACCTAATATTCTTACTTCAACTTTATTCATTTCCTTTTTCTTTTAAAGTATTGACGAAAAAGATATTATTTTTATGTTATAGGTTTATTCTTTTAATTTATCTAATTGATTTATCAATTTTAAACTTATTAATCTACTTGAACCAGCTGATTGGTAAATATGATTTTTTGGGATTTCACCCAGAGAGTTTCTTTTTTCTTTATCAATGATTAGTGAATACAACCATTGTGTTAAATACTTTGGTGAGGAGATAATTTGCAATGCACCATTTTCCAAAAAATATAAAGCATCATATGATTTTTTTATTTTTGGACCACAAGACAAAGGTAGCCCATAACCCCCAGGCTCTGCAACCGAATGAACCCCTTCACCAAATCCTCCACCTATATATGCAAAATTCCCAATTGCATATAGTTGCAATAATTTACCTATGGAATCGCAAATTATATCTCTATAATTAATAATTTGTCGTATTTCATTATATGGTTTGTTTGATTTTAAAAGCTCCAATACCTCACTTAAATATATAAAGTTGCCGAATAGAAGATTTGATAAGAAATTAAGCCGTTCCTTTGTTGGTTCATGAGGTACATATAAAACGCGTATTTTTAAATTCAGCTCCTGCCTTAATTCTTCAACTGCTTTATATATAAGTTTTTCATCGGGTTCCCAAGTACTTCCTGCAATCAATACATATTCATTTTCATCGAATAATTCGCGAGGTATTATCTTTTTGGTTTTGGCTTCTTCGATTTTTGCAACTATTCTATCATATCTTGTATCTGTCATTGTGCGAATATATGAACGAACGCCAATTCGCTTGAAATATTTAGTGTGCTTTCTACTAACTGTATATATATTATTAAATAAATTCATCGATGAACGGATAAATAATTGTGTTAAAATAAAATTGCGGTAGAATTTCCTAGATGGTTGCGTCGCATTAATTAATATTCGTGGAATACTTTTTTCTTTTAATATCATAAGATGGTTCCGCCATATTTCATATCGCACGAAAACAGCAATGCTTGGGTTGATTAACTCTATAAATTTTTTAGCATTACGTTTTGTATCAAGTGGCATATAAACAATAGCATCGGCGTAGGGATAATTTTTTTGTGTATTATAACCAGAAGGTGAAAAAAATGAGCAAATTATCTGAACCTCGGGTCTCATTCTTTTTATATTTTCTATTACAGGTTTAACTTGCTCGAACTCGCCCATAGATGCCGAGTGAAACCAAATACGCGGTTGATTCTCAGGCAAAATATCAAGCGCCATCCAGCTTTTTCTGCAATTTTCTTCTCGCTCAGCTAATTTTGCCTTGCGCTTTTTAAATAACTTAACATATAGCAAAGCAATCGGGATAAATATATAGTTATATATAAATGAGTACATTAATTCTAATCTCCATAATCCTTTAACTGCCAATAAGGTGGCGACGTGATAATTAGATGCACTGATTCATCTCTTACCTCACTCATTATACGAGAATCACCATTTATAATTATATGATTTGTTCTTGTGTCCATCCTATCTAAAATTGTGTTTAAAATCCCTAAGATTATTAATTTTGAAATATTAAATGATATTAGAATGCAAATTAAAGAAAATTTAAGATATATTGCTAAAATTCTCTTTCTAGCCCTTATTATTACTTGTTTGATTTCTCCCGATTTGTATTCTAAAAGCAAGAAAAGACACCGTTCCTATCGCCCGCGAATTGTCAAAATTAATATTTCAAAAATCGATACTCTTGACCATCAAACTTTGCACAATGGAATTGATTACTATAAGATTAATCTGGGGAATGGTAAATCTCATTTTTCAGTTCATTTTGCTGAAATTGATCTGAAAAATAATCAATTATCTCCTGTCGTTATTAAATCAGGAAATCAAATTAATGGTCTTGAAAAATTGCCCGTACTTTTTCAGAGATATAATGAAACCTATATCGATAGTCTATTTATTGCAATAAATGCAAATTTTTGGCGTGCATATTCAAATACTCCTATCGGTCCCACAATTATAAATGGAGAGGTAATTGAATTGGCTCAGCATAAAAATTGGAGTAGCTTTTTTATTGACAATCAGGGAGTGCCATATATTGATAATTTTAATATTACGGGTGAAATATCGGGCAAATTTAAATATAAGATAAGGCAAATCAATCGACGCTCTGATTCTAATGGTGTCGTTATGTATAATCATATTGCAGGCAATGTGATTCCTTTTATTCAAAATAAAAAAATACAAGATGCACTTGATTCCGCTTATGCTGTATGGGCAGAAGATTTGCCAATTATTGATGAAGATTCCGTTGAAATGGAATTCGATACTGCCGCTTTTATTGAAGATTACACTATAAAACTCCGCGAAAATATGATTGAACAACCCCTTACTAAGTTATTGGTTCAATATATAGATAGCCCGATTGTTAACAAATCATATAAAGCAATTGTTAAGCAAATTTCATCTGACACAATTAAATTGCCAATCGGTTGTGCTGTTATCTCATTTGGAAAAGATATTCCTCCTGATTTAATTCCTAAACTTGGGGACACATTGACATTTTTTTTCAGGACAAATAAAGAACAGGATAAATATTTTAAAATGGGAATTAGCGGTAGTCCTAGAATAGTTCGAAATGGTGTTGCCAAGCAAGAATCAGCAACGGAAGGCAATAGCTCGCGACGGTTTATAAGTTGGCAGCTGCCTCGCACTGCGATAGGTTTTGATAAATCACAATCAAAACTACTCCTGGCAGTTGTCGAAGGTACTGATTCTAAAAAGGGACAGTATGGAGCAAGTTTGCAAGATTTGGCAAATATAATGAAAACGTTGGGTGCATACCAAGCTATGAATTTAGATGGGGGAGGCTCATCCACTTTTGTAATAGACGGAAAGAATCTATTACGTGTTAATGACACATCGAATTCAAGGAAATTAAGCATTATTTTCGGAGTAAAAAAACAATGCGAAAATTAGGAGTAGAATGGTGAATTTATTTTTGGAAAATGACGCATTTAATGAAACAGAAAAAGCTAACTATACTTTTCATCTTACTATACAGATTTATGAAGATTTTCCTGTAAATGAAATAAGAATTTTGTTAATGACTCCAGGATTTTGTGCTTTAAAGAATCAAACGACTTCAATTGGATATTATAAAACAACATAAAAAAAGAAAATGAGTATAGAAAATATTAGACAATTCATAAAGGAAAAGGCGGAACAATTCGGTGCCAAGACTGAAAACGAATTCAATAAACCATATGTGGAACGAAATAATACAGGTCAAGAAGCTCTAAAAGACAACGGAGCATATTTTGGGTTCATTCATCCAGAGGAAGAAGCTTCCGGACCTTTTCACGACTTTTCTTTGACAATTTTTCCTAACGATCAAAACAAACCTTGGTTAGTATGTCTTGGAATTGGTTCTAGTGGATTCAAAAATGACTACGAACTTGCAACATATCCAGGACTAAGAAGATTATTCTCAAAGCTAACTGATGAACGAGGCTTTTGTAAATCTGATTTTTCAGACATAGAAACAAGTTTACCCAAATCATTCACTGGCAGCCTAGACTTACAGCACATAAAAAACACAATAAAAACCTATACTAAAGTTTTACCAGCCTGTCAAATTGTTGACGACCCAGAAAGCGAAGAAGGAAAGAAAATTATTGCTGCTTTTGTTGCAGGTTATGCAAAACTTCGAGACTGGCCTTCAAACAAAGAACATCGCAAAGCGGTTTCTGATGCTTTAGAGCCTTTTTTGAAAACTGGAACCATCGATGAAGTAGAAGAAGTAAAAACCTCTTAAACGAAAGGAAGTATATTGTGCTTCAAGGCCCTCCCGGCACTGGTAAGACAAGAACAGCAAAGAATGTTGCTGACAAAATTGATGCAAAAACATTCTTCACTCAATTTCATGCAGAGACAAGCTTTTCGGATTTTATTTTTGGAATTCGACCTGACACTACAAACCAAGAGCTTCGATACAGAGAAAATTTAGGTAGTTTCTCAGAGGCTTTAAAATATGCCATTGACCATATAAATGAAAAAGTCATTCTAATTATTGATGAAATAAATAGGGCTAATCTTTCAAATGTTTTGGGGCCAATTTTTTACCTTTTCGAGCATAAGATGGACATTTCGAATGTTGAAATTGAAATTGCTCCCAATTTTAAAGTAAGGAAACTTCCTAACAACTTTTTTGTAATTGCAACTATGAACACTGCCGACAGAAGTTTGGCTGTTGTTGACTTTGCACTAAGAAGACGCTTTGCCTGGTATACACTCAAACCAAAGGCGATAAATTCAAATCAATTTTTCAAAGAAGACTTTAGTAGAATACAAGAAATATTTGATTGGTATGCTACAAGTGCCGAACTTAACTTACAACCTGGACAAGGCTTCTTTATTGCAGATTCCGAAGATGAAATGAAAAATCGGATTCGATATGAAATATTCCCTTTGATTAAAGAATATCTGCAAGAAGGACTTTTACGAAACGCTAAAGAAGAGTTCAATAACTATTTCTCGGCTAGAATAAATCTATCACTTTTCGAATGACAAAGCTATTAGATGTTTTTTGCGAAATACCTTGCTTAACTGAACAATCAAAACAGTTAAGTGGAGTTGCATTGCAAAAAAAATGGTTCAAATCTGCGGATAAGAGAATTATTGGACAGTATCTTCAAAAATTCATTGACTATAACTCAGAGCAGTTTAAATTCTTAGGTGTTCAACCTTATATAGTTGGAACTGATCAAAACACTGCATTAACATTTCGTTCATCAAGTTTTATTGGATCTATTCCATTGAGAGCCTCCGACACTGGAAAACAAATAGGTGATTTTGTAGTAATGCCTAGATTTACCGGTACTGACAGATTTGAGGACTACATTGAAATTTTAAACTTACTTGAAACAGAAATCAGTCCAGAGGTCATAGACAGTTTACCACTAGCATCAGGGAAAAACTTTAGACCACCGTTGTATTTAGAAGCTGTTAAATTCATTGCATCCCTTGAAAAACTGACTATGGAGCCGTGGAGAAAATTTGATAACGTTGAAAAAATTTCAAGTCAACCTACTGGTCAAATCAATTGGACAAAGTACATCAACAATGAATATAAAGTAGAAAAACGCTTAAAGTATCCGGCTAAAACCAATATTTTAAGTGAGTTTCATATTGAATATGCTGAAATCAGATATGTTTTTGACATTTGTAAAAGTGAACTTCTTTCAGCTAATACTCCCCAGAGAATTAAGAACACATTAAGAAACAAATTAAGCTTTCTCGAAGAACGTTTGTATCATCATAGGCCAAAAGTAATAAATAGGATTCCAATTAAGTATTCAGACAGTCCGACTGTAAAAACTTGTAAAGAACAAGCAAACAAAATCTTAAACTTCAACCTTGTTGACAGCACTGCTTGGCGTGTGGACTTTTCGGATGTATTTGAAAAGTTTGTTCAATACATTTTTGGAGAAGCAGCAAAAGAAAGTGGTGGACGACTTTATTCAAATTTCAAGTTTCATTCTACGTCTTTAAATCATTATTCCTGGGAACTAAAACACATTGAACCGGACGCTATTTTCCAGAAAGGAAATGTTTTAGTCTTCATTGATGCCAAATACAAATCGAATTTATACAACAAGTTTGACCAAAGTGAGTTTCTTAAAGAAGATCACAGACACGACCTGCATCAAATTATGGCGTATTCATCATTTAGTAATTCAGATATTAAATTTGGTTTTCTCTGTTACCCATCTTACCAAATCGAATTGAAAAGCATTCAATACAAAAACGAAATTAACGAAGCGACAAATACGATATTGATTTTAGGTATCCCATTAAAAAAAAGCAGTATTAACGAGACAAAACGATTGCTAATAAGTGAACTTAACGAGATTGAAAGAAAAACAATCCTATAACAAGCTATTTGTTTCATTTCCGGTACAGTGCGTATTCGAACGACATAGCTCATATCAATATTAGTTGTAACTTGAAAGAAAAGTGCTGCGAAATCGGCAATAAACAATACTGCCAACCCATTAGAAGTTTAATATAAAGCATACATTAATATTGAATTTTTAATATATGGAGCAAGTTTGCAAGATTTAGCCAATATAATGAAAGCGTTGGGCGCATACCAAGCAATGAATTTGGATGGGGGAGGCTCATCCACTTTTGTAATAGACGGAAAGAATCTATTACGAGCAAACGATTCTCAGAACTCCCGCAAATTAAGCATTATTTTCGGAGTAAAGAAGCACAATGTGCAAAGCCCGTAGAGACAGGTCATTGTAGAGACAGGTCCTGTAGAGACAGGTCATTGTAGAGACAGGTCCTGTAGAGACAGGTCTTGTAGAGACAGGTCCTGTAGAGACAGGTCTTAGACCTGTCTCTACATTCAGATGCATTGGGATATTATAGTCTGTGAGAAAATCTTTATGTTGTTGGAACCGTAAACCAGGTTGCCTATCCTGACATTTCACTTATGACAATGATTAAATTAAGCAAGATAGTAATGGAGAAATGAGGAGCAAAAACGTTTGCCAGCGCACCAACCAATGGGGACTACGTTAATAACAAAACACTAAATTATGAAAGAGCCAAAAAATTTGATATTTGTAGAGACAGGTCTAAGACCTGTCTCTACATTCCCAAAATTATTTTGATTTCAATATAATTTTGTATATCGCGTTTTTAAAAATTATGAAAAGAAAAATAAAATTATGAAAATAGGGAGAAATTATTGATTTTTCATAAACAAACGTGAGAAACATGAGGTCTATTTCATAATTAAGTGTTATATTTGTATTTTATTTTAACTTAAACAAAACGGAGGTTATATGTTAAAAAAAATGATTGTACTATTTATCGTACTTTGTTCCTTTGGACTTACTATAGCAATGCCCAATGATAATGCAATATCCAATAAGGCAGTGAGCGCCTGGATGGATGAAAATCGGGGTTTTGAGCAAAACCTGGGTCAGATTAGTGATTTTGATGGAAATCCGGTAAACAATATCTTGTTTACGGCAAGAGATAATGGATTTAGCATCTTCATTACGGATAAGGGTGTAAGTTATGTTATTTACAAATCTGAAAGAACTCCTGATGATGAAATCTCAGAAATGCCCAATCCCAAATCCCAAAGTGCCAGGCTTCATTTTGCCCGGATTGACCTTGAACTGATAAATCCGAGGATTGAAAGCGCAAATGTCGTGTATGAGGATGAGATGCCGGGATACACGAACTATTATCTTCCCCAATGTCCTCAGGGTGCTTTGTTTGTTAAAACCTATAGAAAGGTAAGAATAAAAGAAGTTTATCCCGGGATTGACTGGGTCTGGAGATATGAAGAAGGGAAACTTCATCATGAGTTTGAGCTTAGCGAGGATGCGGATATAAGCAAAATAAAATTCCGGGTGAAGTATGCGGATCTGGAGATTAAAGATGGTAAAAGGCTTATCTTTTCAACACCCATCGGAAAGATCGAGGATGGAAATGTAATTGGTTATGAAGGGAAAAGTCCTGTTGCGGTTTGCTACAAAATAGCGGCAGATAGTCTAATTGGTTTTGATGTAAGAAACTGGTCAAGGAAAGAAAAACTTATCATCGACCCACCCCTTGCCCTATTATGGGGCACCTACTACGGCGGAAGTGATTGGGACAATGGCAATTCCATTACGACCGATGGTTCAGGGAATATCCTGGTAACCGGTGGGACTTGGTCAACCGATTTCCCGACCCAAAACCCTGGGGGTGGTGCCTATTATCAGGGGACACATGCAGGAGGTGATGAAGATGCCTTTATCTTGAAGTTTACTAATATTGGTATAAGAGTGTGGGCGACCTATTATGGCGGAAGTGATATTGACGAGGGCAATTCCATTACGACCGATGGTTCAGGGAATATCCTGGTAACCGGTGGGACTTGGTCAACCGATTTCCCGACCCAGAATCCTGGTGGTGGTGCCTATTATCAGGAGACATGTGCCAGTGGTATTGATGCCTTTATCCTGAAGTTTACCAATGCTGGTGTTATAGCGTGGGCGACCTATTACAGCGGAAGTGGTGATGACTGGGGTTATTCCATTACGACCGATGGTTCAGGGAATATCCTGGTAACCGGTTGTACTACTTATTCACCCGATTTCCCGACCCAAAATCCTGGTGGTGGTGCCTATTATCAGGGGACAGGTGCCGGAGGTTTTGATGCTTTTATCCTGAAGTTTACCAATACTGGTATAAGAACGTGGGCAACCTATTACGGCGGAAGTGATGATGACGAGGGCTGGTCCATTACGACCGATGGTTCCGGGAATATCTTGGTAACCGGTTATACTGGTTCAACCGATTTCCCGACCCAAAATCCTGGTGGTGGTGCCTATTATCAGGGGACACTTGCCGGACAACATGAAGCCTTTATTCTGAAGTTTGAAACATCAGGAGGAGTGGGTATTGAAGAAGAAACTGAATTTACAAAAGAATTTGCTCTTTCCCAGAATTATCCCAATCCATTTAGCAATTCCACCACATTTAAGTTTGCTCTGAATGTCCCAGCACATATAAAGCTCTCCGTGTATAATATTATAGGGCGACGGGTTGCCACTATCATAAATGAAAATATGGAGCCTGGCTACTACGAAATTCCATGGTTACCTGCTGATGGAGATCATTCACTAACAAATGGCATATATTATTACAAACTTGAAGTTGGAGATAAAACCTTTGTGAAGAAGATGATTCTGATACGGTGAGTTTTTTATCCAACAAGCAGAACAAAAAAGGCTGGGATTTATTTCCCGGCCTTTTATATGTTTAGCATATCCATTCCTGTGACCACCCTTTTTCAGTACATCTACGTAATATATTGATATTTAATATTGATTTTGTTATTATGGGTTGTAAAATAGCTGTAGAGACAGGTCTTAGACCTGTCTCTACAACAAAATTAAATAAATACAATTTATTAAATTTGTTTTATGAAAAATATTGAATTTTCGAAGCATGCGTTAGATATGATAAAAGAAAGAGACATTCAAGAACATTGGATCAGCGATACAATTGAAAATCCTGATTTTCTCGAGTATATTTCTGATAACGAAATTCATTATATTAAGCAAATAAATGAAAATTCTAATCGTTATTTAAAAGTGGTTGTGAATCCTTATTCGCAACCGGCAAGAATTATTACTGTATTTTTTGATAGGAGGATAAAAAATGGTCCTAAAAGTTGATAAAGAGACAGATGCAATATATTTTCGGTTAGACGATTCAAAAATTATTGAGTCTGAAGAAATTGAAAAAGGTATAATACTTGATTACGATGAATTCGGGAAAGTAGTTGGTTTTGAAATCTTAAATCTCAGCGAACGCAGCAAGAATATTGATTATAATATACTTCAATTTGAAACCCATTAACAAACGCTTGAGACACAATATATTGTGTCTCTACAACAAGAATATATGTATCATTTTTCCGCGTAGTAGAGACAGGTCTAAGACCTGTCTCTACAACTACGAATAATAAATTAATTTGTTTGTGGAGGTGGCGGGAGTTGAACCCGCGTCCGGAATGCATTAACTATTGCTTCTACATACATAGTTAATCTTTTAATTATGCCCTGACGAGCCGATTAACAGGCATCAGAGCAGCTTGAGATGTTAGTGTCGCGCAAATCCCATCTCAAAATTTGCGTCCGCTTGTCTATTTGCGACACCTTCAAAGAGACCGGCAAGCAAATCTCAGTGAAGATGTTAGCAGTCGTTTTTATTATGCTGCTAAAGCGAAATTATCGTTGGCATTTTAAATTTGACTGATTGTATTAACGAGCATCACCAGCCAAGCTCGGTATGCAGCAAATAATCTCTCGCATCCCGTCGAATCCATATCACCCCCGTAATGAAAAGAACGAATATGCATCTAATTTATTTTTCAATAAATTGTAAATTATAGAGGCGCATTGCTGCGTCCCTATAACTTTACATTAAAGTGCAAATATCAATAGAATTGATCTTCTTGGTCATCGTTATAGAGGTATTCATCATTTAGAACATCCTCATACTCAGGCCAGAGGTCTTCAATTCCTTCTATTACAAGCTCAGGGTCTTCAATTTCGAGAATATTATCCAAAACTTGCTGTGGCGCAGCTATACGCATTGCATAATCGTAAAGTTCTTCCTTTGTTGCGGGGAATGGAGCGTCCTCCAAAAATGCTGCTAATTCAGGTGTCCAAAACATTTTGTCCTCCCTTAAAAAAATAAGATTTGCAAAATTATAACTTTTTTTTCAAATAATTATTGTATATTTTATGGAATAATCGCAAATTTGTTCATTTCCCATAGAACATCGACACCATCAGAGTTTTTTCCTGTAATTTTATATAAATAAATACCCCTCGGAAGCTTGTTTCCCGATTTATCTCGCAAATTCCACTGCATTCCACCATTTGCATCAGTTTCTTGAAGTGTGATTAGTTCTTTTCCATTAAGGTCCATAATAGTAATCTGGGCTTGACTTGTGAGATTGCCAAACGAAATTGCATCATCATTTGAATAACTTACTGGATTCGGAAATGCAAATATTGAACTTAAATTTGGTTTTGTCAATACAAAAGATAGCGTATTGCCAGGACCATCAGTAATTTTTTTCGAATCAATTGAAAAAATATTCTTTGCTGTAATTGAATATTCGACGCCTGCTAAATCTCTATCCCGTAAATCCTCGCTTAATCTTAACATAACAGCATTTGAATCGGGATCGTTTCTGCTTGCAATAACGACATTGCCGTAAGGTTTCATTATATAATTATTTGGATTTTCGGCTGTTGTTCTGTCAATATAATCATTGAAATTTAGTATAATTAAAGTAGGCGAAAGTACTTTAAGAGATGTTAAAAAAAGTTCGTCCTTCTTTGGTTGTTCTGTAATTTCAAAATCAAGAAAATTTGCAATTGACGGTGATCCATAATAATCTTTGAAACTTGCAATATTTAATTGATAATCGCCTTGTAATAAAGGATATTGTAAAATTATAATTAAAGTTGTATCGCTTGCGACTTGCAAAGAATTTGGGAAAATAAAAGTATTATTTGATAAATCAATAATATTACAGATTGAATTATCATTTAGATTATTTTTTAATTTACCATTGAAATTAATAATTATAGAATTGTTAGAAATGACTTTTAAGCTTATGGGTTTAATTGGACTATGTGTATAAACTTCACATAGTTCAGAGAAATCACTTTCATTAATTTTACTTGATGAATCAATAGCAGTAATTATATAATAATAATATAGATGAGGAGATAAATTTGAAATAATGATTGAATCAGCTTGTGTCTGTGCGATAAGTGTCAGCACTGAACTTCCATCAGACTTAATTTTGACTTCATAAATATTGTATAGTTTTGCGTTTGGAATATAATTCCATTTAATTAAAATATTATTTTCATCTATAGAATAAGATGTATTGATTATGGGTTTATCAGGTTTTGCAGTATATTCATCTAATTCAAAAAAGCGAGTGGAATCGATTGTAGCAACGCCAATATCTTTTGTGCCATTTTTATCGAAATCATAAATAATAGCAGAATTGGTAAATGCATAAGGGTAGAGCCAAACAGGTTTAAAAGTTGAATACTCTTTATCCCACTTCATTGCCATAAAATTAGGAAATGTTGAAATACATAATTCATCGCCTGGATCCTTATCAAGATTAGCAGTTGTAACTCCATTGCGAAATACCATACGAAGTTGCCCATCAATTTCACGAACACCCAAAAAATTCTCTTGCCAAGTGGTTTTATATGAATTAAAACCGTCAGATTGAATTAACCGAAATGTCCAAATTGGAGGTGCTGAATTGTTCATACCATTAAACAATTGAACAGTATTAATCGCACCAATTATAATTGATAATTTTCCATTGCCTTCCAAATCAATTCCTGCTGCATAAAGTCCCTGGCCTGTTAGATTGTAAATTGTTGTGTCAATATATTCAGCAACCGATATATCCTGAGTAGCATTATTATGATATTGATATATGGCAAATCTTCCATAAGCATCAGGTATAAGTACTTCGATCTCGCCATCACCATCAAAATCGCCTACAACAGAACCCCTTGATACTTCGAAGCCTTTGCTTAAATTTGGTCTTTGGAAAAGACTAATAGACTGATATGCACCATTTAAATATTTATATACTAAAAAGTTAGCATTATTGTATGCAATCAATTCATCTTTGCCATCCTTATCTAAATCATATAAATTATCTCCCCAAAGAGTTTCCATCGGGTTGCTAAGAAAAATTACATTTGCATAAGGATTGCCACGCCCATTTTGCGATGTTGTTATGATTGATTGCCCGCTTATTTTGGAAAGTAATGCGGGTGTGTTATCAATGGGTGATTTACCTATTTTTACAGGTATCCAACCATAATCAATTGTGTCCTTTAATATAAATTTATTATTTACAAAATTATAAATCTCTGTTTTGCCAATGTCGAAATTTGATAAGTCATTGATTATTATTGAAGGTTGAGTAGAATCATAATAATTATTAACTGTATTAAATAAGTATCCTCTTTTCAAGGAATAAGGCTTTTCTATATAATTATATTGAGAGAAACTTGACGGTTGAAAATAAAAATTGAAGTAGAATTTCACAGTATCATTATTAGATGTTGTAGTAAATGCTGTGCCCGTGTAATTCCCTTTTGTTATAATATTTTCGAGTTCCAAATAATGAGTAGTTGAATTATTTGTAATTTGATCAACTCTAAAATGAAGTTGAGGGTCATCGGCTCTCTGTATTTCAACCCAAAATTTTGCTTGATAAGTAGTTGTAGCAGCAACGATTTGTATCTTTTTACCATTTTTATATGCAGATGTTGTTTTGAAATTTTCAATTTTATTTTTTGAATCTGAGGAAATAATTTGAATTAATTTATTTATACGAATGAATTGCCCATTTTTTAAATTTACTTTTAATGAAATAATATATGTTGTATCTTGCAACTGTGAAATATCAAGCAACCCAAGAGTATCATTCAATACCGTTTTATTTCCAGAGATTTGAGTGTCTTCAAATTGGTTGCCCTCATCTTTTGAAATTTGGAATTGATAACTATCAAATAAGGGGGTAACTACATTGGCAATAATTGGGATTTGATTATTTTTTGATTTGTCCATTATTTCAAATTGTTTTGGATAAATCATTTCCACAGAACTTTTACCAACATAATTTAACGCATTAGCGACATTGAGAATTCCCGCGCCTTGTCTTAAATCCCAGCCATTTGGATTTAATTTCTGGGCGGTTGTAATAAGCAGAGAACGTATCTCATTAGCATTTAAAGACGGATCTTTTTCGAGAAATAAAGCAATTGCAGCAGAAACATAAGGAGCGGCAAAAGATGTTCCTGAGACTATACTATAATTATTATTCACATCACTTGTAAGTATATTGATAGCAGGAGCAATTAAGGCAAGATTAGTACCGAAATTGCTTCCCGACCATACTGTTCCATTTTGATTTAATCCACCTACTGAGATGACGCCGTCATAATCCGATGGGAAATGAGGGTCGCTCCTGCCTTCATTTCCCGATGAAGCAACAATAATACATCCTAATTGTTCTGCGAAATTAATTGCATCTTCAACAAGTTGAGATTTGAAATAATCTCCGAAGCTGCAATTAATAATTTTTGCACCATTTAAAACAAGATAAAGGATAGATTGTGCAATATCATCTGCCTCACCCGCACCGCCTATATCAAATGCTCTTGCAGTAAGGATTTTAGAATTATATGCCAAACCTATAATGCCAATTTTGTTATTGCCTTCGGCTGCCATAACTCCTGCTACAGATGTTCCGTGGCCAAACTCATCTTCAGGGATTGGATCGGGATTAGACCAATCCCCAAAATATGCAGTATTTTCATCCACAAAGTCAAATCCTATTACATCATCGATATATCCATTGCCGTCGTCATCTATACCATTTAAATCGCCCGTGATACCATTTCGAACCTCATTAACGCTCCAAGGTTCAAATATTCCATTATGATTTATATCTTCTCTTGAATTAATTGCTAACTGATTAATTAAATCTGACTGAGTAAAATCAATTCCTGTATCGACAAAACCGATTATTATACCTTTTCCCGTTGCTTCTTGCCAAGCCTGTTGGGCATTAATTGCTTGCAATGCCCATTGCTCGCTAAATAGTGAATCATTTGGAGTATAAATCTTTTCGATGTGATAAATATAATTCGGTTCTATAAACTCAATATCATTATCTGCTGCTATTTTTGAAATTTCATTTGAATTTTTAACAACATAATATTTGTTTAATTCGTTAATTTGATATTGAATACTTTGCAGTTTAGAAGAATTGATAAGTTGCTTAGTTTGTGGAAATATTGCTTTAAATTCTATATTATGAGTTTTTTCAATTTGCTGAATTCTCTGAGTAGTTTTAAATTTTACAATATAACTGTCTGCAGAATTAGCAAAATTTGAAATTATAAAACAGAAAATAATGACTGATTTAATATATCTTTTCATTGCATAATAAATTTAATATTATAACGATAATCAGTTTATTTTATGAAATATACTAACAAATTTCCATTCTTCAGACTTCTTTTTACCCTTTTGAACTATGGCATAGTAATTGATTTAAATTTTAAGAAATAATATTTCATTTCGAGGAGTTAATGGTACAAACCGAAAATTATACAATAATCGGAATTGATGGAGGCGGTACAAATACACGCGGTGCAATTTTCCAAAATAAACAAAGAGTTGTGGAGAAAAAAATCTCTTCGACTGCACGTGTAGGTGCAGTAGGGCTTGGAGAATCTTGCGAGCGCACATTACAAATGATAATTGATTTATGCAACGAGGCAAAAATTGATGTTTCAGAGGTCGATGCAGTCGTTGTTGGTCTTGCAGGAATATGGCTTGATGAAGAGAAGCGTCGTGCTGAGGGACTTTTAAGAACTTTGGCACGAACTCAAAATATTCAAATCAATGAATTGGTTGTAATTAGCGATGCGGAAATTGCATTAGAAGGCGCATTGAATGGTGAAGAAGGTATACTTCTAATTGCGGGAACAGGTTCAATTGCATTAGCAAGAATAGGAAAAACCCAATTATTTCGATGTGGTGGATGGGGTATAGAATTAGATGACGAAGGAAGTGGAGCATGGATTGGCCGTGAAGGTTTAACTGCTCTTGTAAGATCTTTGGATGGAAGAGGGGAAAAAACAAAATTATTAGCAAAATTGAAAACAGATAAGATTATTGGACAGTATATTGATGAAAAAAACCCGCGAATTATTGTTAAAGCTTTTAATGAGCGAAAAATCGAATATTCTATGATAACTAAGCCTGTAATGGAATGTGCTGCGGATGATGATTCAATTTGCTACAATATTATCCAAAATGCAAAAATACACTTACTTGAATTACCTAATACTTTATCAAAGAAGTTCAAATCTAAGAAAATTAAAATTACTCTTTTAGGAGGAATATTTGAAAATAATACATTTTTAGGAAATGAACTAAAGGTTGAATTAGAAAAATCTCCAAAATTCGAATTAATCGAACACAAAGGGACAGCCCTTGATGGTGCTTATTTAATTGGTGAAAAAATAATTAAACAGACTATGGATTTGTAATAAAGGGCAATATTTAATTGCCCTTTATTATAGTATTAGAGAATACTAAAAATTTTGAACCTCTTTCAAAAATTCTAATATTTCATCAGCAGAGTCAAATTCAATTAATTTATTTCTGTATGATTCATTATTTAAAATACGAGAAATGCGGCTCAGCAATTTCAAATTCATTCCTACATTATTTTCAGGACCAATTAAAAGAAATGCTAATTTAATTGGATCTCCATCAAGAGAATCAAAATCTACAGGTTCAGATAGAGTTATCAACGCACTACAAAAATCACTAACCCCTTTTGTTTTTGCATGAGGCAAAGCAATATTTTTTCCTATCCCTGTAGAAAGCACTTTTTCACGGTCAAAAACATCCTTAATCACTTGATTCTTATCAATAATTTTACCTGAGAATTCAGCTAAGTCAATTAATTCGTTAATTATTTCTTCTTTATTCTTAAGAGAAGAATGTACACTTATACTATTTTTGTTAAGAATATCTATTAAGTCCATATTAATCAAAAATTTATTTAAAAAAAATTAGAATTCTTCTTTCCATTTATTTAACAAATCTATATGCTTTGCAATTAGCTCCTCGCAAATGGAAGAACTTTGTGCATCTGCATATATAAGAAAACTTGCACCTTCGGAATTTGGTAATAGTACAATAGAATTATCACCATAGAAAATTTTTACTCCTTCGACTAATTCTCGCGTATATGCTTCAGAATATTGCATAATACGCCGCATTATATAACCTTTCATTTCCCAAGGAACTTTAATCTCAGTAGATTTATAACATCTTCGAGGGATTTGCTTATCGATTTCTGAAATTTTTAGTCCTGTCTTAGAGAGCATTTCAAGAACTTGCCCGATTGAAAACATTCCGTCTGAAGCAAAAAGAAAATCCCTGAAGATAAACCCACCATGAACATTGCCAACAAATAGAACTTTATCATCGGTTGTTGATTCCATCATAGCTGAATGTGAATCCTTAATGTGGATTATTTCAACATCATAGCTTTGTGCAATCAAATCGACTTCTTTACTGGCTAAAATCGAGATAGCAATTTTATACGGTTCTTTATGGCGATGAGTTTCAAGAAAAAGTTTAGTCATTATTGTTAATAATCTCTGATGAGAATACCAAACGCCACGCTCATCTATTATTGATATTTTTTCTGCTCCAGGCTCTATCCTAAAACCGAGTTCATAAGCAATAGATTGCATAATTTTACTTATTTCATCATATTCTTGATGAATTTCTGCGGGGTCCTTCCGGAATCTTTGTGGGTCAATATAATTATTCAGTGAAATGACATCAACTCCCAAATCACCTAATACCTGTGGTAATATCGATGATGCTAATCCGAATGAATAGTCCATAAGAATTTTAAAATGCTTTGAGCGAATCAATTCCACTTCAAGCGAATCCATATACCGATTTAGATAAATCTCATTAGTTCTTTCAGGGAAACGAATTTTGCCAATATCTTTATAATGAACCCTTGATATATCTTCACCGAAAAAATATCTTTCAATGCTTTTTGCTTTTGAAATAGAAATATCTCTTCCATCTGCACTAAATATAATTATATCAGTATTATCGGGATTTCGAGGAGAACGCCGTGTATGGAAACCTCCGTTATATTTTCCTGTCCGAAGTTCTTGGCGAGTTTGCGGAATAGACATCATTTGTAAATCATTAACATTAACTCCGACAGAAGTCAATCCTGCAACCATTGAACGTTTGATTATACGTGAAAATGGGTCAGGATCACGGCTTGTAAGAAAATTGCTATTTTTTTTGAAAGCCATACCAATACAAGCTCCAAGCTTTGCTGCAAATTCAGGATAAATATCAATATTTGACAATGCAGATATCCTCGCTCCTGTAAATAATTCTCTATTCCATCGCTCTTCTTGAACAAGTGTATGGGTGACCATTGCCCCCTCTTCAATTATTTTTTTAGGCCATAATTTAATATTTGGATTAAAATAAACATTAGGACCAATAATGCAATTTTCTGCAATATAGACATTCTCAGAAATTGTTGTTGAATGGCCAATATTAACATCATTACAAACGACGCTATTTGTTATATCACAGAATTCTCCAATTTTGACATTATCCCAAATTACTGCACCATATAGCTTAGAACCCGTGCCTATTGTGACATTATTACCAATTATGGAGTCCTTGAGAATGCAATTTGGTGCAATTTTTGTGTTGTGACCAAGATGAACATTTCCCTTAATTTCCACATTATTAGCAACTTCTGTATCATCATATCCATAATATGAATCAAATAACTTTGAAGAAATATCTAATTTCACTTTTCCAGCAAGAGCATCTTTTTGTCCCATTAAGTATTCTTCTAAATTTCCAATGTCCTTCCAATATCCATCTGCAACATATCCATAAAGAGGCATTTTCTTTTCTAACATTAATGGAAATAAATCTTTGCCAAAATCAAATTCCTCCTGATAGGGTATTAAATCAAGAACTTCAGGTTCTAAAATATATATTCCGGTATTAATTGTATCCGAAAAAACTTGTCCCCAGCTTGGTTTTTCAAGAAAGCGAGTAATTCGTTTGTTATCATCAGTAATTACAATTCCATATTGTAGAGGCATACTTGACCGTGTAAGAAGTATTGTGGCTATAGAATGTTTCTCTTTGTGGAAAGTAAAAGCTTCTGTCAAATCAAAATCAGTGAGAACATCCCCACTTATAACAATAAAAGTTTCATCAAGGTATTGATAAGCATTTTTAACTGCACCCGCAGTTCCGTAATCGGCTTGTGCAATTATATAGTTTAATGAAACCCCGAATTTTTCACCACTTTGAAAATAATTTGTTATTATTTCGGGATGATAATACAGTAATGATACAATATTATTAATACCGTGATTTTTCAATAAGTTAATTATATGTTCCATTATTGGTTTATTTAATAATGAAACCATTGGTTTTGGGATGGTCATTGTCAAAGGTCTCAAGCGAGTCCCAAACCCTCCAGCCATAATTACTGCTTTCATAAGACCTCCTTCGAAAAAAATCTCTTTTTTGAAATTTGTATTATAAAGAAATTCAAATTAGTAAATTTGTAGATATTGATAAAATAAAAAAGGAAAATTGTGAAAGTTTTAGTAACAGGTGCTACAGGGTTTATTGGTAGCCATTTGGTTGATAAATTACTCGAAAAAAATTATTCTGTAATTGCAACAATACGAAAGACAAGCAACTTACAATGGTTAATTAATAAACCAATTCAATTGGTTGAAGCATCTTTAAACGATAAATCTAAACTTCTTGAAATTGTTAAAGATGTCGATTATGTCTATAATGTGGCAGGAGTTATAGCTGCTAAATCTTATGAGGATTTCCTCAAGGCAAATAAAGATGGGGCAAAAAATTTAATTGAATCTGTTTATGAAGTAAATCCAAATATAAAAAGGTTTATTCATATTAGTAGCCAAGCAGCAGCAGGTCCAGCAACATCTCTTGATAAACCTGTAAAGGAAAGTGACCAATGCCATCCTATTACTTCATATGGAAAAAGTAAAAAAGAAAGCGAGGATGTTGTGCTTTCCTTTAAAGATAAATTGCCCGTAACAATTGTACGACCACCATCTGTTTATGGTCCAAGAGATCCAGCAATACGAGATATCTTTCGCATAGGCAAAATGGGCTTAGGTCCTCTAATGGGGTTTAATGATAAATATGTGAGCTTGATTCATTGCGATGATCTCGTGCGTGGTATTATTATGGCTGGAGAATCCGAAAAAGCAAAAGGTGAGGTTTATTTTATTACATCCAAAGAATTTTATAACTGGCCTCAAATTATGGACGTCCTAAAGCAAGCACTTGGTAAAAAATTCTTTATTAAAATTAGATTTCCGCATCCTCTTGTTTTGGCAGCAGGAAGTATTTCAGAATTTTTTGGGAATTTTTCTAAAAAGCCTCCTGTATTTGACAAGGAAAAAGCTATAGATTTTATTCAAGATTATTGGATTTGCTCGCCCGAAAAAGCAAAAAATGATATTGGATTTGAATCTCAAATAGATTTGCAGTCGGGATTTAATGAAACTGCAAAATGGTACATCGAAAACAAATGGATTTGAAATGTCTTCAAGACCATTAAAAATAGCAATAAATACTATATTAATAATAATTGTAATAATTGCATTATCAATATTCTTAAATAATTTAACTAAGAATATATCAGATAAGGAAATAAAAGAATATCATTTTAATAAAATTAATACTGAGACTATAATTTCTTATAATTTTTACGGGATGCCCCATATTTATGCCTCGAATGAAAATGATATGTTCTTTGCTATCGGATGGGCACAAGCAGAAAGTCGCCTTTGGCAAATGGATTTCCTACGTCGTGCGGCTTATGGTAGATTATCTGAAATTATAGGTGAAGATGCTTTATCTTTAGATAAATTTCTAAGATCCTTAGAAATTAAGAAAATTTCAGATTCTTCCTACAATATTTATGACCAAAAGACAAAGGATATTTTGCAGCATTTTAGCGATGGTATCAATGCTTACCTTGAATCTAATAAGGGCAATCTCCCTATAGAATTTGCTCTTTTAACCTATAAACCCGAAAAATGGAAGCCTCAGGATTGTATTGCTATTGGTAAATTGATGGCTTTGGAAATGAGCATAAGCTTTATATCTGATATGACTTTTGGTGAAATTGCTCAAAAATTGGGATTTGAAAAGGCAAAAGAGCTTCTGCCATCGGATAAGGAATTGCTTTATACTCTTGATAATCAAATTAATCCTCTATTTTTTCAAAAAAATAATAATATTGATTCTATTTTGCGTTCAGTCGAAAATTATAAATATACGTCACTTCAATTTAATTCAAATTTATCTGATTTTGTAAGTGAATTTCAAAAATTAAATTTCTTTTATCCCCAATCGGGAAGCAATGCCTGGGCAGTGATAAGTAAAAATACAGATAATCCAAATATAAAATCTGCAATTCTTGCCAATGATCCTCATCTTCCTTTGATTCTTCCACCAATTTGGTTTGCTATGCAATCGACTTGTTCGAATTTTAATGTTACAGGCTTTACAATACCTGGCATACCATTATTTTTAATTGGAAGGAATGATAATATTGCTTGGGGCATTACAAATATAATGCTTGATTGTGCAGATTTTTTTGTTGAAAACATTGACTCAAGTGGTAATTACTATTTATCATCTGACTCAATTAAAAAGAAAATTACGTATTATCTTGATACAATTTATATTAAAAACAAAACACCATATATATATTACATTCGAAAAACAGAACGGTCAACAATTATTTCCGATTTTCACCTACTAAAAAATGCGAGTTTCTATGATAAATCATTGCAAAATAAATCCTCATTTTTTGATAAGACTGCTCTAACTTATGAATGGACAGGTTCTCATATTACAAATGATGTTAGTGCTTTATATAAAATTAATACAGCACGTAATTGGCAGGAATTTCTACAAGGCAGAGATTTGTGGGGCGCTCCCGCATTGAATTTTACTTTTGCTTCAAACACAGGTGATATAGGAATTGCACCTGCTGGTCTTATTCCAAATAGGCAAAAAGATTGTAACCCAAATTTTCCCAATCCAGGATGGCAAAAAAACTCACAATGGAATGGTGTTTTACCTTCAAACTCATTTCCGGTACTTTTCAATCCCGAAAAAGGATTTGTGGCTAATGCAAATAATCCATTGTGCGATTCACTTCCTTTTTTTGTCACAAATTATTGGGATAAGTCATCAAGAATTGAACGTATTACAGAATATCTTGCTAATTCTCAATCTTTGACTATTCAAGATATAAAGAACTTGCAAATGGATGTTATATCACCACATTCTAAAGAAATGATGAGTGTAATTTTGCCTATATTAACAAAGTATACTCATTTAATGAGTCAAAACGAAAAAGATGTACTTAATTCAATGAAAAAATGGAAATTCAATCATTCGGCAAACAGCTCTCAAGCAAGTGTTTTCAATGTTATGCATTCTTTTATTTTAAAAAATACTTTCTCAGATGAACTTGGTGGCCCCCTTTATAATCAATATATATGGGTCGAAAGCATTCCAACTCGGAAATTGAAAGAAATTATCAACCAAGAATATAATCCTTGGTTTGATAATGTTAATACAAAAGAAATTGAAAATCGAGATTTTATTGTCTTTCAATCTTATCGAGAGTCTATTGAATATTTATCTAAAATTTTCAATTCAAAAGATTATAATAACTGGCAGTGGGGGAAAATTCATACATTGAAACTTAAACACATTTTTGCCGAAAATAAGCTAATTCGCCCATATTTTTCAATTGATCCCTTAGAAATGAGTGGCAATGGTACTACTGTAAATATGGAGGGTTGGTCGCAATTTTCTCAATTTGATATAACAATGGGGCCCTCAGCTCGATTTATTGCTGATATGAGCGATTCACTTGTTTATATGATTTTACCCGGTGGAGAGAATGGTGACCCAACAAGTATGCACTTTCTTGACCAGCTTACATTATGGAAAAATGGCGCTTATTTGAAAATTATTCATTCACAATCACATATACTATCGGATAATTTGAGAATATTTCGTCCATAAACAAAATATTTTTTATTTTAATAAGTTTATTAAATTTGAATTTTTTATTTGCGTCGTTTTAATATGTCGAAATTTTTACTAAATTTTTTTAAAACAATTTATTTTAAGATAGAGACTTATAAAAGTAAGAGCGCATATATTAATAAAATTTTAATTCAACTACTTTTCATCTTTTTGCTCTCATATTTTCCTTTGCAAGCCCAATATTTCTTAATAACTTCCTTGAATAATTTCAATCCACAAAAGAATGAATTAAGTTTTGTTTGTTTCGACAGTAGTTATAAAAATATGGATTTTTCAGAAAGTTCATTAAAAATGTCTATTGATGGTGCTAATGTTTCGATTGATTCGGTTTTGTATTTTAATTCTAAAAGCAATAATGAAGTATCAATATTTATAGCAATTGAATACTCTGAAGCAATTAATGATACCGATATAAAATTTATTAATCAATTGCTTGATTTTTACTCTCAATATGAATTCCTCTTAAATTGCGAATTAACTGTAGCACTATTTTCTAATTATCCAATTATAATAAAAAATCCAAATCAAAATGATAGGACGTTGATTCAGGACATACATAGATTGAAAATATATCCAAAACCCAATATCGATAATTGCTTCAATAGTTCATATTTTCAGCATTTTATAACGGATGCAAAATACCCTAAGCAGTTTCTAATTATTTCAAAAAGCCAGTTTGATTATAATAGTTCAAATATTATTACAGTTTTAAAAAACAATCAAATAAAATTCTCTAATATAATATTACCAAATGGAATTACGTCAAGTTTTTCTGATATTGTAAATTCCATAGGTGGACATATTTATGGAATTGATAGTAACTTAGACAAAATTAAAAATATTTCGTTTTATAATTTTTTTAATGAAAATTATTATAAGATATTTTATCACTATAATTTCTGTCCGGGGGAACATTCGATTAATCTTTCAGCAGACTCACTTTCTGATTCTTTAAATTTTATTACAACTCCAAATGAAGTCGCGGATATATCTCCAAAATGCAATTATATTAATTTTGGCAAAGTAGATACGGGAAGAACTGTAATAAAAGAGATGACATTTATTATTAAAAATGCAGAATTTTATATCAAGGGAATTGAATGTAGTAACCCGAATTTTCAGATACTTCAAGATTATAATGATAAAATTATTAAAAAAGATTCTATTCTAAAAATTCCGATCCAATATAGATGCAAAGATACCTTATTCAATCAATCTGAAATTACAATTCAAGGGAAAAATTGCCAAGTGTATAAATTTTTTGCTTTTGCAGGTGAAAAGCCAAAGAATTATAACATACCTGCCCATTTTGTCAGTCCTAATCAAAATGATACTAATCACAATGATATATTATTTTCAAATGAGATTTATTATTTAAAATGGACTGGTCCATATTTTGACGATTCATTATGGCTTGAATATCGCTTAAAAGGAGATTCACAATGGCATACAATTTCAAAAATAGCAAGCAATAATTGCTATGCTTTTGCTGTCCCTGATTTTAATGACACATTAATTCAGTTCAGAATTTCAATTTCAAAACCGACTTGGATTTCTGAAAAAGTAGTACAATTAGTTGGTCACAAATCTAATATTACAGATATTTGCTGGTCCCCTGACAATAGTGAATTGATTTCCTCAAGCGAGGATGGAAAAATTTATCTATGGAATACTTCGACAGGAAAATTAATTAAAGCATTGTTTCAATCTCAATTAAATGTGATTTCAGGGATAGATCTTTCAAATGATGGGAAGTATATCGCAATTGCAGCTAATGACTCGATTGTTAAAATATGCAATAAGGACAATGAAATTCTATATAAAGAATTGCATTGTTCTGAATTAATTAATAAAGTTAAATTTTCAAATGATGGGAAAAAAGCTATTGGTGTTTCGAATGTAGGAAACATTTTCTTATGGGATATAAATTCTGGGTCTCTGCTATGCTCAAATTATTCACAATCTCCTGTAATAAATGTCTTAGCTATAAATCCTACTCGCAATGTTTTTGCAACTGTCAGTAAAGATGGTTCTATTATTCTATGGAATTCATTGAATGGTAATTTTATTAAAACACTTTATTCATCAAATTATGAAATTTATGACTTTAAATGGAGTCCTTCAGGTACTTTTTTCCTTTTTACAGGGAATGATACGAAATTGAAAATATTTGATATAGACCAAAATAAAATTATTCAAACAATTTTTGAGAAAGAAAAACCAATAAGAGCTGGCGAGTGGTCTGCAACATATCCATATATTATGACTTCGAATGGAAGTAGCATTGATTTATGGAATATAGATGATGCTGCTTATCAGAAGCAATATGACCAACATTTATCAAATGTATATAGAATCAATTCATCTCATTCAAGTTCAAAAATTGCAAGTGTTGATAATTCGCATACAATACAAATTTGGTCTATAGATGATTTTCCGTTTGAGAAGCCCCAAATTATATTCGATTCTTCTTCATTTGTGAGGGTTGTTAATAAGAAGTTTATTACTCCCGATTTAACTCTTCCACTTTGTCAAGTCGGAGATACAATTTATTTGTTTTACGACAATTATGTGCAAAATCTAACTAATAAGATTGATAATAATCCATTTTCAATCTTTCTTCAAATTGATTCAATTTTTCAGCCTACACATAATCCATCGTATAATATTCAATCCCGGCAGTTTCCTTTTTTTATGGATTATAATAATGATGCTCCTATTGCATTGACATTTACACCTCAAACAAATTACGATTTTGCTACAACAATTTCGACAACTTCAGCTCTTAAAACAATAAATTCTAATGTTCAAGTCTCGATACTTGGGGAATGTATCAATAAAAAAGCCTACTTTATAGATTTCGGTAATGTTCAATTAGGGAATTACAAAGATACCTTATTTTATTTATTTCAAAATATTAGCTCTCAAAATATTTCACTTGATTCAATAAGATTTTTCTATGATTCCTCATTTTCTATTATTTCCCCAACGATACCTGTTAAAATAAACCGAATGGGTGGGGTATTTGTTCCTAATTTTCGTTTTCGTCCAAATAAAATTGGTTATTGTTCAGCACTTGCAATATTTTATTTTAATAATTCTATAAAATTAACTTGCAATTTTTCAGGGTATTCTATTGGTCCAAAACTTCAAGCTCCATCGGAGTTTTATTTTGATACATTAATTTGCGATGAGTCAGAAATCAAATCAATACCTTTGTATAATTCAGGGAATAGCATTTTAAATATTAAAAATATTACAATTGAAAATGATAGTGAAAATAATTTTAAACTATTAACTAATAAAACTTTTGAAATTTTACCAAATGAAACAAAGAATATAGATATTGAATTTAAATCTAATAAACCTGGAAATTTTGCAGCTCTTATTAAAATATCTACGAATTTACAATTTAGTTTGGATTCAATTACTTATATTAATTTGTTTTCAACCAAAGAAACAATCTTATTAGATACATTAACTAATTCTATTTTTTACAATCCATTAAATGATTCTGATAGAATTCAAAAAATAATTAATATTAAAAATATTGGTTCAATTCAATCTAATTTTCAAATTATTAAGGAACCAACTTGGTTTGAAATTGATAGCGTTATTTATGCTTATCCTATTTCATCCATTTATTGCACTTTTATAGGAGGTGCTAACCAAAGCGAATATTTAGATTCGATTCTGATAAAGGATGAATGCGACAAGATATATAAGATTGATTTACAGGCATAGATTAACAGTAAAATTGCAATTCTTAAAATAGCTGATTCTATAGACTTAGGCATAATTATGTGCCCTGGTCAAGTTGATAAAAATATTCAAATCGAAAACCTTGGTGATACTACTTTGCTTTTAACCAATTTTTCATTTCTTAAAACTAGTAATTTCTCAATAAAATCTAATTTGCCGATTAATATCCCACCTAATCAAAATTACGATATAATTGTTGCCTTCGAGAGTACTGCTGATGGAAATTATAATGATACATTAGTAATCGAATCAAATGCTCATAACTCCGATAAAGGAATTATTAAAATTCCTATTCAAGTTGAAGTCAACAGTATTAAATATGAAATCTCGAACGAAGTTTTTGATTTTGATACTTTATTGATAAATCAAAAGGATACTCTTATCTTTTATATTAAAAATTATAGTTCGTTTCCTATAAATTTAGCTATGATAAGCTCAAATCCTAATTATGTATTATCAAATACATCTCCTATGATTCCAGAAAAGGATTCTCTTCAAATTTCTATTATTTATAATGGAAATACAAAAGCGGGGGGTGATGCGGGGAAAATAATAATTCGAGATACTTGTGGAAATGAGATTGAAATATTAACAAATACATATATCATTCCAGAAAAAGATATTTACTCAATTTCGCTTTTAAAACCAAATCCTACAAATGATATTTCGCATATTGAGATAATATCTAATAAAAGCATATTTTATGAAATAAAAATTTATAATCTCCAGGGCAAACTCGTAAATGAGTATCCCCGAGTAGATAATTTCACAGGATCTGTAAGTATTCCATTAAATACTCAAGAAATTGCTATTGGGGTTTATATTGTAGAAATTACTACTTCAAAAGAAAGAACAATACGAAAGTTGATTAAATTGAAATAGAGTATTGTTTTAAAATATTAATTTTATTAAAATTTTAATAATTTTTGTTCAAGAAATACATAATTGCCATTTAATTCGTTTATTATATATTAAATAATTTTGCCAAATGAAAAAAGTATTATTTTCTCTCCTATCTATTATTCTATTATCGAATTCTTTATGGTCAAAAATTCTAATGCAGCCTTATCTTCAGGCTGTCACTGATAGCTCAATTGTGATTATGGTTGAATCTGATTCTCCCGATCCAATTTCAGCTAATTTTAGTACATCATCAAATTCAATGAATTTATCATCAAAAACACTTTTCTATAAAACAACTGATGCAGATCCAAAAACATACATCCATCGCATCTATTTAAATCATCTCAATCCATATACGAAGTATAACTATACAATTTCAGAAAATGGTGTGAATTATCTAGGCAATTTCACAACTGCATCAAAAGATGACGCAACAAATTTCACTTTTGCAATAATGGGGGATTGCCGCTCGCAAGTGAAAATACATACACGCATCTCTGATAATATTGCTGCCCACAACCCTAGTTTTTCAATTTATCTCGGCGATTTATGCTTTACATCATCTTATTCAGCGTGGAAAGATGAATTTTTTATTCCTGCAGAATTAAAACTTAGTGCCAATGTCCCTTTTGCTAATGCGATTGGTAACCACGAAGATTCAAAACCAAATACTTATGCATTTACTCAATCTAACGATATTAATAATAAAGAAGATTTAGGATATTTCGATTTTTATTATGGACCCGTCCATTTTATTGTTATAAATACGGAAGTAGGTTTATCAAAAAATTCCAAGCAATATCAATTTGTGAAAAATGCTTTGGAAAATAACAAAGGGAAATTTATAGTTGTTGCAGCTCATATTCCTGCTTATGTTGGGGGAGGCCATGGTGAAAATGATAATATGATTGCTATGACGAAACAATTGTTTGAACCTTTTAAAGTTGATGTCGTTCTATCAGCGCATTGCCATTTTTATCAGCATAATCTTATCAATGGTATTCATCATTTAATTATTGCTGGAGGTGGCGCTCCATTATATACACCAAAAGCCAAAGATTATACGCTTTTTACAAAGAAGACATATTGCTATGCAATAGCAAATTATTCAGATAATAAACTTACTATTACAGTTTATGATATTGATAATAAATTATTGGATAAAATAGAAATAAAAAAATAATATTATTTTCCTTCTGTTATTCACACGAATGTATCAATAGATTACTGTTTGCACGTGAATGACACTTTGTAAAATGAAGAGACACCATCACTGCGGTCTCTACTTAGGGTTAATTCGGTCATTCTGAACGAAGTGAAGAATCCATTGAGTCTAGGATAGATTCCTCACTACGTTCGGAATGACAGATTAGTTTTACGAAAGATTCAGTAATGAACCTACGACTTAAGTCGTAGGTTCAGAGCGAAATATCAATAATAATAGTAATTTTAGAAAAAAAGCGTAGTTTTCACAAAAATTCGTTAATTTTGTATTTATTCATTGTGTAAATCGGCGTGTGGCGCAGCCCGGGTAGCGCACTACTTTGGGGTAGTAGGGGTCGCTGGTTCAAATCCAGTCACGCCGACTTTGTTTTTATAATTTTTTTCGTAATTTTGTATTTTTTATTATTTTCAATCTGTTAGGATAAAGAATGATTACTAAGCAAAGAAAAGCATCACTTGTAGGAAAATTTGGAGATAATCCAAGCGATACAGGCAAACCTGAAGTTCAAATTGCAATATTAACCGATAGAATTGCCGACCTCACAAAGCATCTTGAAACACATCCCAAAGATTTCCATACACGTCGCGGTATGATTGCACTCGTCAATCGTCGCCGCAAATTGCTCAATTACCTTATGAGTCGCGATATGAATGCATATCGTACAATTATTAAAGAATTGAACCTAAGAAAATAAATAAAATTTATCCGCATTAAAATGTAGAGGCGCCATTCAATGGCGTCTCTAATGCCATTTAATGGCATCTCGAATATCATATATAGCGTCATATCTATTATCCAATTATATCTGAGGAACAGCCTCTCGCTGTGCTACTCTCGAATGTACTTCAATTTCAGTATCTGCGGGCAATTCAGTATAACTTATTACATTTACCATTGGAAACTGCGGGTGAATCATTCTAAAGAAATAAGGTCTGACTTGTGCCGAGCAAATCACGACAGGCATATAACCCAGAATTGAAAGCTCATCTATTGCATTGGATAAACTTTTTTGGATATTATTGATAATTGCAGGAGGTAACCCTAAAGTAGTGGTCAATGCCAGATTTGAACTGGATTGCAATGCTTGTGTCATTATATCTTCGATTTCAGGGTCGAGCGCAATCACGTGAATCACTCCTTTATCATCTTGATATAATTTTTTTATTGTCTCTGATAAATTATGTCGAACATATTCAGTTAGCACATCCGTATTTTTTGTGACCTTATAATAATCAAGTAAGCTTTCCAAAATTAATGGAAGATCCCTTATTGGAATTCCCTCGATTAATAGGTTTTGCAGTACTTTTTGAATTGTGGCAAGTGGCAAATTTTCTTGAGCAATCTCATCAATTAATACTTTATTAGTGGATTCGAGATTATCAATTAATTTTTTAACATCCTGGCGTGTAAGCAACTTATCTGCATTTCGCTTTAACAATTCTGTCAAATGTGTATTGAGTACCGTTGATGCTTCCACAACGGTAAAACCACGCAATTCTGCACTTTCGCGTTGAGAATACTGAATCCAAGTAGCAGGCAATCCAAAAACAGGCTCAGTAACCTGCAACCCATCCAATTTTCCTTCAGCAGTTCCAGGATTCATAGCAAGCAAGCGATTTGGATAAATTTTATTTCTTGCAATTTCGATATTTCGGATTTTGACAACATATTCCTCTGGATCTAATTGTAGATTATCTCTAACTCTTACAGCAGGCAAAAGTAACCCAAGCTCTTGTGCAAGCTGTTTGCGAATATTTGTAATTCGCTTAAATAAATCCCCACCCTGCTTCTCATCTACAAGTTGTATTAAATTGTACCCAAGTTCTAATTCAATGGGCTCGACCTTTAGCACCTCTTCTATTGGTTGTTCGACGGGTTTGATTTCTTCTGATTTAGCAACCTGTGTTTCCTTTTCTTCTACTATTTTTTCGTTTTTAATCGATTGCAAACGTAAATAACCCAATCCACTTAAAATTACAGCCAAAAGAAAGAATGGGAAAAATGGAAATCCTGGTAAAAATGCTATTAACAATAAGACAGCCGCAACTATAAATAATGGCTTGGGTTTTGCACCGAACTGCTTACCAAGTTCCATATCCAATTGATTTGCTGATGCTGAACGAGTGACAACTAAGCCCGCCGATACCGAGATTAATAACGCGGGAATTTGCGAAACCAAGCCATCGCCGATTGTCAATATTGTATATGTTGATAAAGCTTGGGCAAATCCCATTCCTAATTGAGCCATTCCAATAACAAATCCCGCCAAAATATTAACCACTGATATTATAATTCCCGCAATTGCATCACCTCGGATAAATTTTGATGCACCATCCATTGACCCAAAGAAATCAGCTTCCTTGCTTAAATTTTCCCTTCTTTTCCTTGCAGTTTCTTCGTCAATATATCCCGCATTCAATTCTGCATCAATACTCATTTGTTTGCCTGGTAGAGCATCAAGAGTGAATCGTGCCGTCACCTCTGCAATTCGAGATGAGCCTTTAATTATTACAACAAAGTTGATAATTACCAGTATTATAAAGATAATTACACCAACTACATAATTTCCCTGAATAACAAATGAACCGAATGCATGAATAATTTGTCCTGCATAACCCTGCCCAAGAATCAATCTTGTAGAAGCAACGTTTAAACCTAATCGGAATAATGTAGTTAAAAGTAAAATAGTGGGGAAACTCGAGAATTCCAAGGGTGTACGTAAATAAAGGGAGATTAATAAAATTAGCACCGAAATTGAGATATTTACAGTAAGTAGAATATCTAATAAAAATGGGGGCAGGGGAATAAGCAATAGAGCCATTATGACAAGCACACCCGCTGCAAGAATCAAATCGGGATTTTTTGCAAACAAACTAAAAACACGATTTTGCGTTATAGTCTGACTTATATTCGGTTCAAGTGCTAATTGTTTATTATTCGCCATAGTTATAATTATCTACATCATATTTTGTTTGAATTTTATCCTTCAGCTTTATAACTTATTAATTATAAAGTGGAAAGGAAATTCAAAGTATTATTATAATTATTCGATAATAATATAGACAAAAAGATTGCCAAAAGTGGAAAAAATAAAGATGATAATAAAATTAATTGTAATAATTAAAAATAAAAATAGAAGGGGAAGTATATTGTTGGGAAATTGCAACGCTTTTTGCGGAGAGGGCGAGATTCGAACTCGCGGTGAAGCTTTACACCCCACGACGGTTTAGCAAACCGTTGCCTTCAGCCACTCGGCCACCTCTCCTTTGGATATGTTATATTTTCTTTTACAAAATTAAATAATTTTTTGAAAATAAAAATTGTTTATTTTTATTCGTCTGTCATTCCGAATGAAGTGAGGAATCTATAGCCACAATGATAGATTCCCCGCTATGCTTGGAATGACCGATTACATTTTCTTTGCTGTTATTGTAGTAGTTGCTTGTGCAGTCGGTGTTACAAGTATTTCTTGAATACATACATGAGAAGGACGCGTTACAACAAACAAAGCAATATCGGCAATATCGCTTCCCGTCAAGGGTGTAAATCCTTTGTATACATTTTCTGCCTTCTCCTCATCGCCATGAAATCGAACTATTGAAAATTCAGTTTCCACCATTCCAGGATCGATATTTGTCACTCGAACGCCCGTTCCATTCAAATCAATCACCATTGATTTGGAAATCATTTCTACAAATGCTTTCGTTCCACAGTAAACATTGCCACCTGGATAAGGTTCGAGCGCTGCAATACTACCGATGTTAATAATATGCCCACTCTTATTCTCTACCATTCGTGGTATTATCAGCCTTGAAATATAAAGCAGCCCCTTAATATTAGTATCAATCATCTCATTCCAATCTTCAATTGAGCCTTCATAGATTTTCTCCATTCCCCGCGCTTTGCCCGCATTATTTATCAATATATCAATATTTTGCCATTCGGCAGGTAGTTGAGTGAGTGTATCCTGCACTTCATTAAAATTAGTCACGTCGCATTCGTAAACCAAAACGGGAACTTTATAATTAGTGCGTATTTTTTTCGATATTTCCTCTAATTTTTCAAATCTACGAGCGAGCAAAATCAACTTACATCCCTCTTCTGCAAATTTATATGCACACGCTTCGCCAATTCCTGCTGAAGCACCCGTAATTAATGCAATTTTGTTCTCAACATTCATTATTTTTTCTCAATTTTATATTTATTTGTTTTTTTCAAAAGATTAATTATACTATTCTCACCAATAGTGTGCCCTGCACCGACAACTACAAAATAGGTTTTGTCGCTTGCAAGATATTCTTCAATTTTTTCGGCCATTTTAATATTTCTTTCATCAATCAATTGGAGCATTAAATCTTGTAGCTTAGGAAAATTTTCATCAACGTCGAGAAAATACTTCATTAATGCGTTTTCATCACCTCTTTCCCATGCCTCCATTAAGTTATGAGTCTCAATACTCATATCCTTATCGGTATTTTGACGCTCCATTTCAATTATTTCATCAGCGTAATCGCCCATTTTTATTAAATAATCAATTTGTTCGCCGACCGACTCGATTTCCAATATAGGAATGCTATCAGCTCTTGCTTTATTTTGGAAATATACATCTACACCATATTCATTGCTTATGTCATTTTGAGAACTTATATTTAAACCTTGATACATAACAATTGCATACCATGGTCTAAATCTATCGTACATCATCGGCATAATTCCAACAGAATCAAAGAAATGTTTCAAAAATAAATAATTCTCTTGTTTTAGGGTTGATTTTAAAGTTGCAGAACCTGTAAATAATGCTTTTGACATTAAATCCTCTATCGAAGCATTTTCCATATCAATTTCGCCAACAAGATAATCGGATTTTTTATAGGCATCCTCAATCACATCCGCCATTGGATAATAGCTTTCTTTACCAACGTGGATCGACCCTAATAAGTAGACTGTTGCAGTGTTTGAGCGAATTTCCCAGAAGAATTTTGGAGAATTATTTTTGGAATAGCCAGTATAATTAGCAATAATAAAGATTATCGCAGTAATTATAATTGTTTTTTTATGGAAAATTATATTTATTTGCATATTTTCCCTAATCAATAATACAAAATTACAAATATAAATATTGATGATATAATAAATCTGCAATGTGATTTACAAATGTAGAGACAGGTCTAAGACCTGACTCTACGAAATGCGATTATATAAATATTGATAATGTTATAAATGTGTATGGACAATTAATGAATTCCCCCAACCTTGCAATGTGATTTTACAAATGTAGAGACAGGTCTAAGACCTGTCTCTACGAAATGCGATTATATAAATATTGATAATGTTATAAATGTGTATGGACAATTAATGAATTCCCCCAACCTTGCAATGTGATTTACAAATGTAGAGACAGGTCTAAGACCTGTCTCTACGAAATGCGATTTTATAAATAATGATAATGTTATAAACGTGTATGGACAATTAATGAATTCCCCCCAACCTTGCAATGCGATTTACGAATGTAGAGACAGGTCTAAGACCTGTCTCTACGAAATGCGATTTTATAAATAATGATAATGTTATAAACGTGTATGGACAATTAATGAATTCCCCCCAACCTTGCAATGTGATTTACAAATGTAGAGACAGGTCTAAGACCTGTCTCTACTACTACAAAATTAAAGATTTTGTAAATTTATTTTTATCCAAGGTAATCTTTTAATACCTTTGCTCGTGGTGTATGCTTCAATCTTCGGATGGCTTTTTCTTTTATTTGTCGAACACGCTCACGAGTTAAGTTAAATTTCTCTCCAATTTCTTCTAATGTATATTGATGACCATCAAGGCCAAAATAAAGTCGAATAACTTCTGCTTCTCGTTCACTCAAACATCCAAGTACATAATCAATTTCTTGACGCATAGATTCGTGAATTAAACCAGCGTCGGGTGGTTCTTGCTGTTCATTTGGAATAATATCGAGCAATCTATTATCTTCACCTTGTTGAAGTGGAGCGTCAACAGATAGATGCCGTCCTCCCAAGCGTATTGTTTCTGAAACTTCTTCTACCGACATTTCAAGTTCATCAGCTAATTCTTGAGGTGTCGGTTCACGCTCAAATTGTTGTTCCAATTCATTAAATTTCTTACTAATTTTATTCAATGCCCCAACTCTATTAAGTGGCAATCGCACAATACGTGATTGCTCGGCTAGAGCTTGAAGTATGGATTGACGAATCCACCATACTGCATATGATATAAATTTAAAACCACGATTAACATCAAATCTGTGAGCTGCTTTTATCAATCCAAGATTCCCTTCGTTAATCAAATCGCCTAATGAAAGTCCCTGATTTTGATATTGTTTTGCAACAGAAACAACAAACCTCAAATTTGCCTTTACAAGTTTCTCAAGTGCTTGGTCAGCATCGGGAGCGTTGTTTTGTATCTTTTTTGCCAGTTCAATTTCCTCATCCTGACTTAATAATTCAACTTTTCCGATTTCTTGAAGATATTTATCAAGCGATTGACTTTCACGATTTGTATATTGCTTTGTTATCCTCATAATTAGAATATTTAATTAATTTTTATGTAAATTGACGTTGAAATTTAAATATTATTTATATTACTAATATTATATCTTTTCGTTAAGTAATTCATCGACTAAATCCTCATTAATTTCCAAATCATCTGAAAGTAAAATTCTACCACAATGGTCACATAGATATAGCGTGTCTTTATTGTTGCGGACCTCCACAATCTTTTGGGGTGTAATGGTATTGAAGCAGCCCGAACACCGCCCTCTTACTATCTGGGTTGCTGCATCGCTAAAATTTTTCCGTATTCTGTTGTATTCTTTATAATTATATGTATGCAAATGATTTACAATCTGTTCCTTTTGCTCATTAAGCGAACGCACTTCTTCTTTTTGCTCGCCTGCCAATTCTTCTATATTTTTGCGAATATTTAAAAGTTCTGTTTTTAATCGTTCATATTTTGATCTTTGTTCTTCCAAAATTCTCATTAAATTTTCTTCTTTTATTCCTTCATTTCTATATCGAGTAGAAAGGTCATTATGTTCCTGTTTAAGTTGTTCAATTTCTTTTGAAAGTGCGTCGAATTCTTTATTATTACGTACCAAAAATTGTTTTTTAGCTAAATTTTCTTCTTTGTCTTTAAGTTCGATTAAAGTGACTTTTGCTGTTGAAAGAAATTTTTGCAGTTCATCAATAACATTTTGAGTTTCTTCAAGTTGGAGCTTTGCAAGCGCAAGTTCGTGCTGCTTATCTTTTTCTAATCGGGGAAGTTCTCCAAATTCTTCATTTAATTCATCTAATCTTTGGTCAATATAAGATAGTGAAGCTAAGAAATGATTTTGAGTTGCCATATTTATAACCTATTTTAATTATCAATTTTATTTATTTAATATTATAATATTTTATCGGATTAGTATTAATCTGAGAAAGGTGAATATTTATCTTTTCGTCATTTATGTTATGCTTTAGAAATTCTGCAATTGCGGGAGCAATAAATCTCTCTGTTTCTGAATGTCCTGCGTCTATTAGCCATATTCTATTTTTAGCTGTATGGAAATAATGATATGAAACATCACTTGTTATAAATCCATCCAATCCTTTTTCTATTGCTTGTTTTAAATATTCTTTGCCTGATCCCACTACTATACCTATTTTATAGACGAAATTAGAGCTTCCTTCCGTATATTTTATAATAGATTGAGTAATATTCTGGATTTTTTCTAAAAATTCTTCAGAAGAAATATCATTGTTAAAATGACCGATGATACCCATCCCATATTCATTATTTTCATTATTAGGTTCGAGAAATTTATCAATTTCCAATCCTAATGCTTTTGCAAATAAATAATTTGAGCCATATTGATATGTATCGAAACGAGTATGAAGGGAGATAACAGATATTTTACTGTCAATAATCATTGTCAATAATTTGCCCGGATGTTCCCAGAAATATAATCTCTCAATAGGAAAATATATCAAAGGATGATATGTTAAAATTAGCTGGCAATCTAAAGTTTTTGCTTCTTCGATTATTTGCTCATTAATCTCATAACAAACTAAAATGTTGTCAATTTCGAAAGAGCTGATTTGAATTTCCAATCCAAATTTATCATTTTTCATTGCAAATCGAGCAGGAAAATGTACTTCTAGGAAATCTAATAAATTATAAATATTCATTCATAAATATTGCAAAATCTTAATTTGCAAATTACGAAAAATCAAAGTTTATATAAAATCTTTTATAATATTAGCATTTTTTTATGAAAATCACGTCAATAATTTCTAAATTATTCATAATTTTACTTTTTTATAGAATTAAAAATGGAGATATTAAAATGTTGAAAAAGTTTTTGGCAATTGTCATCGCAGTGATTATAGCGAGTGGCATTAGTTATGCTCAAAATCAAACTAAGAATGCTCAACCCTCGGGTGTATTAAAAACTGAAGTTGACACTGTATCTTATTCACTCGGTGCACAATTTGGACAAGATTTAAAGAACAATGAAGTAGATGTAAATATCGAGAGTTTTACCCAAGGTATGAAGGATGTACTATTTGGTACAAAAAGTTTATTGACAGATGAAGATATTAAAACTGCTATACAGAATTTAAATATGCAATTACAACAAAAAGCACAAGCTAAACAAGCCGAACAGGCTAAAATTAATAAAGAAGAGTCTGAAAAATTCTTTGCAGAAAATGCAAAACGAGAAGGTGTTAAGACTACGCCAAGTGGTTTGCAATATAAAATCGTCGAGCCAGGGACAGGTATTTCACCAAAAGAAAAAGATACTGTCGTAGTTCATTATAAAGGTACATTCTTGAATGGCAAAGTATTCGATAGTTCAATCGATAGAGGTCAGCCTGCTGAATTCCCATTGAATCAAGTCATCAAGGGCTGGACAGAAGGATTGCAACTACTTAAAGAAGGTGGGAAAGCAACATTATTTATTCCATCAAATCTTGCGTATGGCGAACAAGGTGCGGGTGGAGTTATTGGACCTGGCCAAGCGTTGATATTTGAAGTAAATCTTATCAAGGTTAAACCAGCAAAATAGAACATTAAAATTGATTTTTTGATTTGTTTTTTATTAATAATTTATGGAGAAATGATTTATGTCACGATCACTTAATAAAGTATTATTGATTGGAAATGTGGGGGTTGATCCCATTATGAAAAAGACTCCAGGCGGTATTCCAGTAATTTCTTTTAGAATGGCTACTTCTCAAACTTGGAAGGATAGAGCGGGAAATTTACGCGAACAAACTGATTGGCATACTGTTATTGCATGGCGTGGCCTTGCTGAAATTGTGGAAAGAATTATTCATAAAGGTGCAAGAATCTTTGTAGAAGGCCGCTTGCAATCACGCGTTATTGAAGATAAATTAACTCAAAGGCAAAGGCAAGTCGTGGAAATCCTTGCGGATAATATACTTCTTTTAGAGGGTAAAGATAAAATTAATGGAATCAATCGAAATGGGCATAAATCTATTGATTCTAATCTCGGAACAGAAGATGTTCAATTTAATGAGGATGAAAATTTCTTTGATACTCCGAGTGAACCTTTAAATTTTGATGATTTCAATTTTGATTCTGACATTGATTTTCATTCAAATCCAAGCTGATATTGATTAATGAGATTGCATTTAAGCACAGAATTCAAAGTTGGATTGCTCATTACTTGTGGTATTATTTTATTAATAATCGGCATTATTGCAGGTCAAAGTTATCGAATTGCGTCAGGAAAAAAAGATATTTCTTTTATATTTCCTAATTCAGGGGGAATAAAAGTCTCCGAACCCGTTGTTATTAATGGAGTTGCTCATGGCAATGTTAAATCGATTAGTAATTATAAAGATTCTGTTCTTATAATTGCTTCTGTTGATAAAGATCTTGATATTCGCTCTGATGCAAAAGCCCGAATAACTATACTTGAGTTGACAGGAGGAAAAAAAATTGAACTATTCCCAGGCATAAGTTCCGAACCTTTAAATCCTAATAGTTTTATTTCCGGCTCTACTCCCCCTGATTTACAAGAACTAATTGCAACACTTGGCACAGCCAGTGGCAATTTAGCTCAAATTCTTGAAAATCTTGATAATACTCTTGCTTCTGTAAATAATCTTATCTCAAATGATACATTAGTTTCCAATTTACAGGAAATTATAAAAAATACTAATAATACAATTACTCGATTGAATTCTCTGGTAAATAATAATTATTCTAATCTCAATCAAACAATAAAAGATTTACATAATATTTCAAATAACTTAGATAACTTAATCGCAAATAATCAATCTGAGGTCAATTCAATTTCTCGTAATCTCGATACAATACTGCGTCATACAAAACCCGTTATGAATAAAGCAAATCTTTTATTTGATTCATTAAATATTGTCATCTCTGATTTGAAAAATCTTACAAATGAACTTCAATCAGGCAAGGGACTTGTATCAAGATTGATTTATGATAAGGAATTGTCGAAAAAATTGGATTCAACAATCATTCAACTTGATACATTACTTAATCAGATAAATCGTTATGGTATTAATACAAATGTAAGGTTAGGTAAGCGACCGTAAGTTGTTACATATCATTAAATTTCGAATTTGATGCAATTTGCAAAATTAAAAATATGGCTATTGCTAATTCCTTCTTTTTTTCTCTTTATCGCCTGTTCATCTCATCCTGAAAAAAGTGGATTTGAACTTCAGCGAGAAATCTGGGATTATACTGATGAGAATGAGGGAAAACCCATCTATATTACTTCGACACTTCCAATTGATTCTGCCGACGCCAACAAGCTCATTTATGATTTCTTCCGCATTGAAACGGATAAATATCCTGATACTGTAAAACTTTATGCTCGTGTGTTCGATAGTTCAGGGCATTTTATTACAAATATGGCAAATCCATATAAAAATAATCCCGATATTAATTATTTTAAAATTCTTGTAGAATATCTGGGTAAGGTATATAATGTTCGAGAGGTTCCAATTGAGTATTTTACAGTGCGGGAATTTGGAGCAAAAGATTCAATTCCTTATAATATTGTATTAACTGTAGATTATTCCGGTTCGATGACAGGTGTTATGGATGCAATTTCGACAGGCACTAATCTCTTTGTATCATTAAAAATGGAATATGACCAAATTGGTATTACGACATTTAATAAAACGACAGATATAAAAGTTCCATTAATGAAAGATAAAGATAAGATTCTTTCTCTCTATAATTTGCGAAAAAATCAAGGAATTGGATCTTTTTCAGCTGTATATGATGCAATATCTTCAAATATAAAGATGTTTGAATACACTCCGATTGATGTTCCGAGGGTGCTTGTAGTATTTTCAGATGGGGATGATAATTATTCAAAGGAAAAGATTGGGGATTTGATTGATTCAGCCAAAAAAGAGCAAATTCATATATTTACTGTCGCGTTTGGTTATTCTAAGGATGAAAATTTAAGATATTTAGCCCAATACACTGGTGGCAAATTTTATAAGGCATACACAAAAGAAGAACTTATATCAATATTTCGCGATATTTATATGAGCTTGCGTTATTATTATCTTATTACATATCATCCACCAAAATTTTGGGGATATCATAAGGTACGTAGTTATTTGGATATACAAGGACGCAAAGATACACTTTATGCTGAGGCGGAATATAATACATCGGATTTAATGCCCTGGGATGATATTGGCAAAGCATTTACTCGCCCTATTCAATTTGATTTTGATAAATATGATATTAAGCCTGAATCTTATCCAATTTTAGACGAAATTGCTGATGTTATGCTTTCTGACCCAAAATTAAAATTGGAAATTCAAGGACATACGGATAATGTTGGTGGCGTAGATTATAATATGACATTAAGTGAAAATCGCGCTCGTGCTGTTTATGATGCTCTAATATCTCGAGGAATTGAACCAAGCCGTTTGCGTTATCGTGGTTTTGGATTCTCTCGCCCTATTGCCAGCAATGATACCGAAGAAGGACGTGCAAAAAATCGAAGAACAGAATTTGTAATTTTAGCTAAGTAATAAATTGAAAAAAGTATTTAATAAAATCATTATAGTATTCTCTTTTGTATTTGTGATAAGTAATTCAAAAATAATGGCAATGGAAATTGATTCCGCCTATATTGTCAATCATTATAGCGATGTTGCTGATAAAATTATAAGCTTATCGGAAAAAGATAGCTCTGCTTGGCAAAAGCTTGCTTATTTCTGCGATATGTTTGGTAGTCGATTGAGTGGTTCAACAAATTTGAATAAAGCAATTGACTGGATGTATGAGGAATTTAAAAAAGATGGATTCCAAAATGTGCGTAAAGAGGAAGTAATGGTCCCGCATTGGATTCAACGCAATTCTACACTCAATATGATCTTTCCTTATAAATATGAAATTGATGTGTTAGCGCTTGGGGGTTCGATTGCAACACCAGAGAATGGAATAACTGCACCTGTGCTTGTTGTTGAAAGCTTTGATGATTTGGAAAACCATAAAAATGATGCTAAAGGCAAAATTGTAGTTTATAATTTTCCCTTTGAATCTTATGGAAAGACATTTCAATATAGATGGTCGGGCGCTGATAAAGCCTCAAAATATGGTGCAGTAGCAAGTTTAATACGTTCGCTTACACCTGATATTTCGACAATACCACATACAGGTGTTATGGGATATACTGATTCAGTTCCAAGAATTCCCGTAGGGGCAATTTCACCACAGTATGCAGCATTGCTGGGCAGAATTCAAAAAAATGGAATAACACCTATTTTGGAAATGAATTTTGACACAGAAAGACTGCCTGATACAATCTCATATAATCTAATGGGAGAAATTACAGGTTCTGAATATCCAAACGAAATAGTAGCGCTTGGTGGGCATACGGATTCTTGGGATGTTGGATTAGGTGCGCACGACGACGGTGGGGGATGTGTTGCAACGTGGTATGCTTTAAAAATGATAAAGGATCTCAATCTTAAACCACGTAGAACAATGCGAGTTGTCCAGTGGGTGAATGAAGAGAATGGGACACGTGGCGGGCAAGCTTATGCTGAAAAACATAAGATTGAGAAGCATTCGCTTGTTTTTGAATTTGATTCAGGTGTGTTTCCACCTAATGTTATTGGATTTACAGGTGACGATAAAATGCTTGCTATTTTGAAAGGTATGGAGCCAATTCTAAAAAAGATTAACCCTGCAATGATTGTCCGCAAAGGTGGAGGGGGTGTAGATATTGGTCCAATGATGAAGTTGGGTGTTCCTGGTATGTCTTTGGGAACAGAAGATGAAGGCAAATATTTCTGGTATCATCATTCAGAAGCAGATACACCTGATAAAGTAAATCCCGACCAACTCAATCAATGTATAGCAGCAATAGCAATTGCAACATATATTTATGCAGATTTGCCAGATTATTTTTCAACGAAATAAATCAATAACTTGAACCCACGATTTTAGTTGTAGGTTCAAATGATAATAAAAAAAGAATAAATAGCTTGAACCCACGACTTAAGTCGTGGGTTCAAAATATGTATAAGTAAATTAAATACAAAATATGACAAAAGAAGAACTTGGAAAAGAAATTTATAATTTATCCCATCTGACTGGAGAATTTCTCTTGAGATCCGGTAAAATAAGTAATGAATACTTTGATAAATACCAATTTGAATCGTTCCCGAATTTATTAAAAGCCATTGGATATGAAATGGCAAAATTAGTACCTTCAAGCTGCGAAGTGCTTGCAGCCCTTGAAATGGGTGGAATTCCGATTGCTACTGCTATAGCAATGGAAACAGGTTTGCCGTTAGTTTTCGTAAGAAAAAAAGCAAAAGAATATGGAACAAGGAAATTTTCAGAAGGTATTGAAATTGCAAATAGAAATGTTGTGATAATTGAAGATGTCGTCACAAGCGGTGGACAGATTATATTAAGTGCAAATGATATTAAAAGTATTGGCGCTAAAGTAGATACAGCGTTATGTGTAATTGATAGGGAAGAAGGTGGAAGAGAAAAATTGCTGGAAGCAGGATTAAACCTCATTCCATTGTTTAAAATGAGCGAGCTAAAACAGTGGGCATTAGTGGACTCGAACCACTGACCTCTCGGATGTGAACCGAACGCTCTAACCAGCTGAGCTAAACACCCTCTTTACAAAATTACGAAAATAATTGAAAATATGATTTGTAATCTTGTTATTTTGACCGTATTGAGAAATCCACTTAGCAATTTCTTTAATTACTTTATAATTCCTTTTTCCGATTAATTTTTAGGATATTAATTCAAAAATATATCTTAATTTTGTATTTATTAATATTTCATTATTTAAAAAACTGTTGTGTAACAAACGACAGAATAAAACAATAAAATTAAATTGAGGATAAAATGGCAGATAACTCTTTCAATCCTTTTCAAATGGCACAGCAACAATTTGATCAAGTTGCAACCAAATTAGGACTCGATGATGCAACAAAAGATTTATTGAGAAATCCCGATAGGGAATATCAATTCAATATTCCAGTAAGAATGGATAATGGAACATATCGTGTGTTCCGTGGTTTCCGTGTGCAACATAGCGATGCACGTGGTCCAGCAAAAGGTGGTATTCGATTTCATCCAGGTGAAACAATAGACACAGTTCGTGCTTTAGCAATGTGGATGACATGGAAAACCTCGGTTGTTGACATTCCACTTGGAGGTGGAAAAGGTGGCGTGATATGCGATCCACACACTCTATCATTACGTGAGCAAGAACTTATTGCACGTGGTTGGGTTCGCCAAATTGCACGTAATGTTGGTCCCCTACAAGATGTTCCTGCACCTGATGTAATGACAAATGCTCAGCATATGATTTGGATGCTTGATGAATATGAAAAAATCACGGGCTATAAATCCCCAGGTTTTATCACAGGGAAACCTGTAGGTTTAGGCGGTTCTCTTGGCAGAACTGAAGCAACAGGCTATGGTGTGATTATTACTTTACGTGAAGCATTAAAAGAATTAGGAATTGATATAAAGAAAACTACTGCATCATTCCAAGGATTTGGTAATGTTAGCCAATTTGCGGTCGACTTATATACAAAATTAGGTGGCAAAGCAATTGCAGTATCATGCTGGAATAATGAAGAAAAGAAATCCTATACCTATAAAAAAATGTCAGGCGTAACATATAACGAGCTAATTTCCATTACAAACAAATTTGGCGAAATTGATGTCAATAAAGCCCGCGAACTAGGTTATGAAATTTTACCAGGTGAGGCTTGGATTGAGCAAGAAGTTGATATTCTTGTTCCTGCAGCCCTTGAGAACCAATTAAATGCAGGAACTGTAAACAAGATTAAACCAACAGTGAAAGTAATTGCCGAAGGTGCAAATGGTCCAACAACTCCTGAAGCAGACGAAGTAATCAAAGCTAAAGGTATCTGGATTATACCTGATTTTCTTGCAAATGCAGGTGGGGTGACTTGTTCATATTTCGAGCAAGTTCAAAGCAATATGAATTTCTTCTGGTCAAAAGAAGAAGTACTTCAGAAACTTGATGACAAAATGACTACTGCATATCATGCAGTATCAAATATGGCACACGAGAAGAACGCTTATATGCGCGACGCAGCATATATGATTGCAATCAAACGCGTTGCGGATGCAGTAAAATTGCGTGGCTGGGTATAAAATTATAATTTAATTAAATTTAAAATAAAGGCATTCTTTTAAGGGATGCCTTTTTTTATGCTTTTGGATGAAAGTGTCGATGCACTTCCTTAATATATTCTTTATCAAGATGTGTATAAATTTGTGTTGTTGAAATATCTGAATGTCCGAGCATTTCCTGTACTGCTCGAATATCAGCACCGCCTTCAAGCAAATGTGTTGCAAACGAGTGCCTGAATGTGTGGGGGCTTACCTTCTCAGCAATTCCAATTTTTGTGGCATAGTTCTGTATTATCTTCCAAATTCCCATTCGCGTTAATTGCTTACCTCTTTGATTTAGAAAAATAAATTGATTATCTCCGGTGGTCGATAGAAAAATTGGTCTAACTTTTTCGATATATTCTTTAAGCCAAAATTGAGCTGATTTGCCAATTGGGACGATTCTTTCTTTTGAGCCTTTGCCTATAATTTGCAGAATTTCGTACTCCCATATTATGTTTCTCGATGTTAAATTCCTCAATTCAGAAACACGCAAGCCGCATGCATAGAGCGTTTCTATTATTGCCCGGTCTCTAATACCTGCATTTGTGGCAGTATCAATTTGTTCAAGAATAGCATCAATTTCTGCAAGACTTAATGTCTCGGGTAATTTTTTGGCTGAACGTGGTAAGTCAATTTTTTCACTTTCATCATTATCTGTTAATTTACTCATTAATAAGTATTTATGAAATGTTCTTATTGAAGATAAATATCTTCTTCGGGATGTATCTTCCAATCCCATTTCATTCAAAAGAGATAAAAAGTCGGATATATGCTGAGATATTACTTCTGATAAATTTTTAATATTATTTTCATCTAAAAAAATTAAATAATTCCTTAAATCAATTGCATAAGAATTAATTGTATTCTTGGATAATCCTTTTTCGAAATTGAGATAATTTAAATAATCTTTGTAAATCTTTTGAAAACTTTGCGGTATATTCAATAAATCATTATTCATCGAGCTATAGATTTTTTGAATTAGGTATTTCCTTATATTTTGTGCGTTGTGTGACACCAAGGAGTGTTTTTACAATTGTATCTTCAATTTTTGTAATATCGGAAAAAGTTAAATTTGTATCATTGAACTGCCCATCGTTAATTTTATTTTGGATGCCATTGTGTACCATCTTTTTGATTTCTTCATTACTTATATTTTTGATTTTTGAAATTGCTTCACTCATATCGCAAATCATCAGAATAGCTGTTTCCTTTGAATTTGGTTTTGGTCCTGGGTAGCGGAAATCATTTTCATCAATATCTTCTTTGGAAGTGACGTCTTCTAATGCTTTTGCATAAAAATGTTGGATTAAAGACGTCCCGTGATGCATTGGAATGAAATCAATAATTTTCTGGGGTAACTTATATTCTTTGGCAATTTCAATACCATCGCTTACGTGTTGCTTAATAATTTCTGCTGCTTTTTTAGGGGATAGGAATTCGAGTTTATTGTCAATATTTGATTGATTTTCAGTGAAATATTCTGGTTTTGGAATTTTGCCAACATCATGAAAATATGCACCAACTCGAGTCAATAACGGATTTGCTTCAATATCAATTGCGCAACGTTCAGCTAATATTGCAACGTTTAATGTGTGTTGGTAAGTGCCAGGAGCAACTTCACTCATTTTCTTTAATAATGGATGATTAGGATTGTCATATTCTTTAATTCTTAAATCTGTGGTTATGCTTGTTGTATTTTCAATCAATAAAACAAGTGCAAATGTCAAAAGTGGAGAAATATTTGAATTTATAAATGCCGCAATTACTCTTTGAAATGTCACAGCCATACTTGATGAGCTTTGCAAATCAAAAACGATAATTGAAAATAGAAGTCCAATAAAAATATAAAATATTGAGCGATACATTTGTGTGCGGCTTTGAATATCGCGAACAGTAAAAGCTGCAAGTACACCGACAAAAATAAATGATATTGCTGTTGTTAAGTCCCCCCCTCGAGTTACTGCTAAAAGCAAGGATGATGTAATAGTTGCATAAAATGCTGTTCGTGAATCAAATACAATAGCAACAAGCATAGAAATTGCAGGGAGCGGAACAAGTAATCCCAATGGAAATTCAGATGGAATTTCGACTGATAACCACGAGAGCAATGCTGCTAAAATTAATGCAGAGTAAAAAATCATAATCTGTATATTATCTGCAAAGATTCTTTTACGTAATATAGAAAAATAGACTAGTGGAATGAGAAATATGATTAATGACACACCCATATTTCCTAAAACATACGTTGAAGTTAAGTAATTTTCAGCAACTAATTTTTTTGCTTCTCGATATGATTCAATTTGTTGTTGAATTTCACGTGTGATAATTTGCCCCTTTTGAACAATAACTTGCCCCGATTTTATATAACCATCAAAAAGTGGAACACTTTGCTTTGCTAATTCAATTTCTTTATTTGTCAGGTCGGTGCTATAAATTAAATTTGGTTTAATATTCTTGGCAAGAAAGTCTTTAAATAAAGGCTGTGCATTACGGTTAAAATTATTCTGCAACAACTGATCGATTTGTTGTTCAATATCATCTTGGGTTAAAAGAGTAGATGTTTTTTTATAATAATATTCATTAGAATTTGATATAACTTTAATTTCAGTTGTTTTGATTTGCTCCAAAGGTACATCAACATATCCATTAGAATATAGCTTATTTATAAATGGTATGATAATTTTCCGAGCTTTATTTAATTCTTCTATCCTTTTTGGCTTAGGATTTTCAAGAAAAACTAGCAATAATCTTTGATTAAATATAGAATTGCCCTGCCCTTGGTCAAGTGAATCAGTTAATTCTAATGAATTTAAGAAATTGTTGATAGATGTTATTAAATTTCTTTGATTATTTTCCTTTAATACAAAGACCGGTAGGACTTTCGATTCTGCTTCACTTACTAATTGTTGATATTCATCGTTATTTTTATATATTGGAAATGTTTGGTCTGCCACTAATGTTTGGTTTTTCCAGGGCGTGCCAACTTGGAGCGAGCTTTTATCGATTTTGAGATGACTTGTATCAAAATGTACTGTTATGAAAAATGAACAAAATAATACAGATACCAATAGAATCAATATTTTTACTTGTAGTGAGGTTCTAAAGTTAGTGTTGTCAAAGTTCTCGCCTCGTGCTTTGAAATTAAAAACAGCATTGATAATCTGGGAAAATGTCATTTTTTCTCCATTACTTCTTTCTAATAACAGAATAAAAGCATTTTATTTATTACTTTTTTTGAATTATTCAAATTATGAAAAAATTACAAAATATGATAAAAAATCTTTTTATATAAAAAAATTGAAAATAAATATTCAATTTTTTTTACGAAAATCGTCATTAAAAATAATTTACAAATTAATCAAAACAAAATACGGAATTATTTATGCCAAAAAATTTTGTATCAAACAAAGCAGAGACACCTCGACTTTTTGAGAGTAATTTTATGGAATTCTTTTCGCATACAAATCCTGCGGTTCCTGCAATATTATATTTACCCGTTGTACTAATATTTCTATATTTAACTTTCTTTCAATTTGATTTGAATGTGCTGTACAGTATTTTATTATTTTTCGCAGGTATGTTTTTCTGGACCTTTACGGAATATAATTTACACCGTTTTGTCTTCCATTGGGTCCCCAATTCAGATTTTGGTAAAAAATTGCATTTTATAATGCATGGTGTTCATCACGATTATCCGAATGACCCCAAAAGATTGGTTATGCCCCCCGTAGTAAGTATACCACTTGCAGTATTCTTTTATTTTGTTTTTTATTTTATAATTGGTAAGCATTACTCTGCACCATTTTTTAGCGGATTTGTTCTCGGTTATGTTTATTATGATACTATGCATTATGCAGTTCACCATTTTCCATTAAAAAATAAATTTTTCTTAGATATTAAAAAGCACCATATGAAGCATCATTATCAAAATGAAGATTTGGGCTATGGTGTTTCATCCCCGTTTTGGGACAGAATTTATGGAACGATGTTTAAAAAAGAAGATGCATAATTAACAATTTAATATTATTAATTTTTTAAATAAATTGAAGAAAATATAATTACAAAAATTATATTAAAATTTAATTATCTAATTATTATAAATTTCGCGGTTTCTTGATTTACCCCTGATTTAATATTAACATAATATATTCCACTTGGCAACTCTTGAATATTTAACCAAATAGAATGTTTTTGAATAAAATTTGAATAATTTTTCGTCATTACGCAAGTTCCAATGTTATTATAGATATTTATTGATACATCAGTATCGAAATCATTTAATGAAGTGAATGAGATATAATCAGATGCGGGATTTGGATATACACTTAAAAGTTGTGAATTAGAGGCTTCTTTTACTGCTACATTTGTTGTTGTATCAAATGCTGATTGAACTTCATCGATTGTATTCCATACACCATTATCATTTTTAGAAAGTGCGACCTTTGTTTGAAGAAGTTGAGATGTTGTAATTTTTGATTTGTTAGAATATATAATATAATAGTCTTGGTCTGTTGGTAAATTGAATTCAATATTTCCTGATGAAGAAGTTTGGGAAACTTGGTATGCAGTTAGGGGCTGTCCATTTGTGAAATTTTGGTAATTACTTTCATCGCAAATAAAGAAATCTACATAACCAGGACTTTTAAAATTATGCCACTGATAATCATCAAGCCCAAAACCTGAATATTGCCAATATCCTCCACCATAATTTATACGGTAAGGAATTTGATAATTTATATCAAGTTTAAAATGATCAAGACCTGGAATGTTTTGATTTGTGATTTGAGGAGATATTGGAGTAGATCCATTTGTCGGTACAGTCATTAAAATATGCCCGCCTTCAATGAAACCATTTGTAGACCAAGGTAATGGGTAAATTTGATTATAAACAGATGGACCGTGCCCGCCAGACCAATCGGCTCTTAAACCATAAGAAATGTTTGTTCCCAATGGTAATTCTAATATACCATTTTGGTCTGTATATAACCAAGCAGCTAGATAAAGTTGTGTAGATTGAGGATCTGTCTCAGGTGCAGAAAAAATTGTTACTTGTGCTCCATCAACAGGGCGTGAGTTTTGATCCACAACATTAACTAATAAAGTGCAAACAGGTTGATAATGTGAATTAACTAATCTGATTGACCCATCGCCACCCCATTGGAAAATACATCCTTTTTTTGGATATTTAAAATTTTTGGTTACGTTTGTCGGGCCTTTCCACCTCCAGACATCGCACGTCCACCAATCATTATTTTCCCAGTATAATTCATCCCAAGCATGATCACCTGGAAAAGTACTAACTGAATATACAGGCATTAATGCTGTTCTAGCCCCCGCATTAAATAAATCTTGGAGTTCACCACAATTTCCATCGTGGTCGTGCAAAATTTGATTTGGTTGAACAGGTCTTGGATCTTTTGCTTCTCCCCATACTGTCTGTCCAGTCCATTGGCCCACAACCTGCAAGGCATGCATTGTATCGGCAAAAGGTAATGGATTTTGCAATGAATCAAAATTGGGCCACTGATGAGATTGACAATCCCAAAGAATTTTTGTATTCTCTAATATTTCCTTTAATACGGGATATCCTGAGTCGGCAACATTATAAAGATGCCGACGCCAAAATTGATTATAAACACTTGCATTCATTAGCGGTTCTTCGTCTGATAATTTTGGCATAACAACCCACCAATAATAAGCATCTTTAGGGATTTCAACCCATACTGAATCACCATCCTTTAGGACACGATATTTTGTTGTAGTATACCAATTGTCATTATCTACGTATTCAATAAGTTGAACATATTTCAAATCTTGAGAAATTGTATAAATATATTCAGCATTATCTTGAATAATTCGGGAATCGATACTGTTCAATGTTTGTGGTGATAAATAAGCAATTTGAAAAGCAATTTCATCGCGAATATCAGTTGGAGCGTTAATTATCATTTGAGCAAACCCATTTTGCTTAGTCAATTGGATTTTTCTAAAATTATCCAGCAATGCAGGTTGAATCCACTTCGGTGAGCAATTTACTGCATTTTTCACTGTTTCGCTAATTCCCAAAGAAGGATTAATCACCTCAAGCTTTTCAGAGGAGCTATTAAATTTAATAACAGAATATGTTCCCGCAGGCAGTATAAACCAATCCTTGCTATAATCTATTGCAATCTCACCTGGCGCTGGCTTTTGAATCTTTTGAATAAGGGAATAATCTTGAATTATTGCGGATTCGACTGCCTGGACATTAATTTCAGGCAATTGAGTTGTTATACCTTTTTGCTCTCCAAATAAAATTATAGGAAAAAGAAAAAATAATAAACATAAAAATTTCCTCATAATAACCATCTCAATTATTAATAAATTTCATAATTAATATGGCAAAATTAATATATTTTTGATTATAATTAATCGAAAATTATTCCATAATCATTAAATTGATTTGTTTTTTCCCTTCTGCCGTTTCAATGATTAATTGATATGAACCAACTGCGATATTCTCAATATATAAGTGCAATAACTTCTCTCCTTTTGTCAGCTCTCCATTAAATAAATATGCCACTTTCCTACCAAGATAATCATATAATGTGATTTTGACTAAGCTATTATTTCTCAATACAATATGCCCTGATAAAATAGAATTACTTTGGATTGGATTCGGGAAAATATTACGAACAATAATTGAACTATCAAATTTTGCTGTAATATTGTCATCATTAGGATTGAGCGGAAAAATATAATCCCATTCTTTTAATTGATTATCAGCGTTGATAATATTTTCAATTGTAGTATCAGCATAAATTATAAATTTCACACGTACAGTATCATTTTTATTTAAAAATATTGGTCCCGCGCCGATAACTGTTGATACATCGGTAATTCTGCTTACTGCACGTCCGATTCCGTTTTGGAGCATCCTAATTTTTTCATCACGAGTAAATCCATCCCACACTCCTGGATTATCATCTGAAGTTCCATCATTATCAATTGCCCAGAAATTTACGGGAATATCTGACGCCATTTTTACCGCAATTATAGGCAATGTATCAGTTTGGATATTTCTAATAAACGCAAGGTTATTTTTTGAATCCCAATTTGTATAATTACCCATCCCTGATGGTCCAATATCCCAATCGAAATAAAGACCTACATATATACTATCCTGAATTATATCACGCTTATTGATTATATCATAATCAATCATTATTGCATTATCAACATCCTGATAAGCAACAGTAATGTTTTGCTTTACAGCAATTCCCGCTTGCTCGTCTTTTACCGAATCCTGGAATTCCGTTTCTCCGACGTTATAACCATAAGAATTGTTTGAATCGCTAGCAATAACCCAAAATAAATCAACATCCATTTCAATAGGTTTTGTCATATAGAAATCACTATCTTGATAATCCTGATCTTCCCCTCGCGCAACATTTGATAACCTTTGGCTTCCCGATGCGACCATTAATGAACCTTCATATAACAAATTATTACTCTTTTTATACCAGAATCCGTGACCTTGTTCATTTTTTGGATAATCATTGAATCCAATATTACCCTTGCTATTAAAAGTAGCGCCAATTATTTCCGTTCCAATTGGTAAATATGTAGGATGTACATAAAATGAATAAAATCCTTTACGTATTAATGAATCATCTTCATAAAAATCCATTACAAGTTCAATTCGCTCGTTCCAAGGAAGTACTTCAGGTAATATAAATGTAAACAAATCCTTTAATTTTAACTTTGTTCCTGTGTTTAAATCTCCTATATATGCTTGTGGATTATTAAAAATAATATTTTTTGATGATGCAGAATTTATGGTTATGTTCAAATTTTTAATATCAGAAAGTACATTTTCGATTTCTATTCCAAGTTTACAAGTATCCCCTTCTAAAATAATAACGCCATAATTAGATGGTGTATTAAATTTTTTCGAACTGTTTGATGATAAGTAATATTCATTGATTTTTACACTTTTAGGATTTTGAATTGTGACGGCTTTATATGCATTAACTCTTCCGCTTCCTAATTTTCCTATATATGATTGATTTAAAGAATCAATATTATCGCAAGTCACAATAAGATGTTCTGCTACTTGAGATGGTGTATATTCAGGATGCTTGTTTTTTATCATAGCTGCAACAGCTGCAGCAATGGGGCTTGCCATAGAAGTGCCCGACATAATGCCATAACTATTCCAGGGCATTGTAGATAATATTTCCAAGCCAGGTGCTGAAACATCAACAGAATAATTATAATTTGAGAAGCTTGCTTTGAGATCCTCAGAATTAGTTGCAGCAACTGATATTACATTTGTATAAGCAGCAGGATAAAAAAGTTCATCGCGATTAGAATTGCCTGCTGCAGCAACAACAGTAGCACCAAGCGAATTTACATAATCTATTGTTTCTTTTTCCGTCGAGGAATAAGAATAGCCACCCCACGAGCAATTTATTACAGACGCTCCCATTTTTGCAGAATATATTATTCCATCAAAACCTACACCTAAGCCGATCGTCGATGAAAGTGGATTATCCCAAGCAATTTTGACAGGAAGTATCTTCACATTAATTGCAGTGCCAGCAATTCCTTGAAAGTTATTTACAACAGCGCCTGCAATGCCTGCGAGATGAGTACCGTGTGGGTTGCCTTGAATTGGGTCATTATCCTGCCCTAATGAATCAGATAAAAAATCCCAACCGTGCCAGTCATCTATAAAACCATTTCCATCGTCATCAATACCATTATTGCGTTTGTCTTGACCAAGCGAGTCCAATCCAATTTCACCCGGGTTTGTGTATATATTATTCATTAAGTCATCGTGCCTATAATCAATTCCTGTATCTACTATACCAATTATAACTGTATCCTGGGTGTCTAATGAATCCCATGCTTCTGTTGCGTGGATTGTATTTATATAATATTGTTGATTGAAAAGTGAATCGTTTGGTAAAAAACAAAGATGCCGTTCGGGTACAATTTCAGCGTATTCAATATTGGGCAGAGTATTTAAATACCTTATTAATTTATGTAAAGGATAATTTGATTTGTAATTAATTAAATAAATTCTCGAAAGGGATTGAGCATATTTATTTTGAATTTGTAATGATTGTAATGAATTTTGAGGTTTTCGAGCAGTCATCTGAATTAATCGGGGGTCAATCAATTTTTGGAATTGATATTCACCAACAATTTCTTCAATACATTTCAAATCAGTCGAATCATTTTTGCATTTTACAATCAAAGAAGATTCTGCATAAATTTTAGTTAAATTTAAAGCACTTACAAAAAAGAGAAAAAATAATATAAAAATTAATTTATTTTTCATATATATATTGTTAATAATTGAATATTATTTAGTAATTTTAATTTTTGCAAATTATAAAATTATGATGTAATTTTTACTTTGGATTAAAAATTGAAAAAGTATACACGATATATAATAATCTTTTTAATTTTTTGCGCAATAGAAGCAATTGTTATTATCTTTTATTCGAACCGAACAACATTGGAAGTTGATAAATATCTTAATAACTTAGAAAATGCTTATAAAAAAATTAATCAATCATCGTTCCAGAAAGCCAATAATTCATCAAATAATTTTTATTATTATTACCTTAAAAAGAGCAATATAATTGAACTGTTTAAAAGTGCCTATAATAAAAATACGACACAAAGAAATTTTATCAGGAATCAGTTGACTAACATAATTAATGAAGATATATCAACAGATACAAATTCTAATATTCTTGGGGTCAATTTTATATTTCCCGATAATACAGTTTTCCTGCGGACAGATAAACCCAGATATTATGGGGATAATGTTTCGCATCGCTCTATAATAGCGTTAGCAAAACAAAACAAACTTGTTTATTCAGGTTTCGATTTTGGACTTGCTGGAGTTTGTTATAGATATGTCATACCAATAGAAGAAAAAGGAACTTATTTTGGTATTATCGAAATTAAATTACCTCTTGATTATTTTTTTGATGGCTTCAATTCTTTGCCAAATGTAAGAACTTTTGCTTTAATCCAAAAAGGAATTGTAGATAACCTCTTACACCCCGACTTAAAATATAATTATTTGAAAATTAATGATAATTATAATTTTGTTTTAGATTCAGTATCATATAAAGAATTTGTAGAATTAAATAAGACATTGCAAAATGCAAGTTCAAAAAGCTTTGCAGATGATATAAATTTACTCGTAAAAGAATCTCAGAATACAACTGAAAATCCTTTTAAGTCTATTAGAAAAAGTGGAGATGATTATTATATCATATCTGTAATACACATCAAGAGCCTTACTAATAATAAATTAGGTGATTTTATAATTGCAAATAAAAACTACGTTGTTAGGGATATAATTGAAAATAATAATTATCACATAATTATTATTTCTATAATACTGCTTTCAATTTTTGTCCTGTATCTCTTTAGATTTAGATATTCCCAGAAAATTAAACTCGATATGGATGAATTACAAAAATCTCGGAATAAATTGAGTCAGATACTTACAGAACTCCAAAAATCACAATCTGAACTTCAAGAAAAGCAAGAATTTACAACCAAAATTAATAGTTTGTTAAGGGAACACGAAAAGGAACTTGAACATTTACTTATAGAGAAAGATAAATTTTTCTCAATTCTATCGCACGATATAAAAAATCCAATTGGGGGAATACTTACTGATAGCGAAACTTTAAATCGGTATTATGATAAAATGTCTGACAAAGATAGAAGAGAATTTATTAATCGAATAGAGGTAACAACTCAAAATTTAAATAAGATTGTTAAGGATATGCTTGATTGGGGAATGGTAAAATTGAACCGTCTCGAAGTGCAAGAACAGCGCATTATACCATTAGAAATTCTTTATAAAGTTAGAAGTCAATTAATTAAGAGCGCAGAAGGGAAAGGCGACCAAATTATTATCGAATGTCCATCTGAGCTTGAAATAACTACAGACCCAGATTTATTGACAATTGTTGCTAGAAATATTATTCAAAATAGTATAAAATTCACAGAAAATGGAAAAATAGAAGTAGAATGCTACACAAAAGACAGCGATGTCATTTTTAATTTTAAAGATACAGGTATTGGCATTGCTTATGAGAATATTGATAAAATCTTCAAACTTGATAAAACTTTTACAACTGAAGGAACAAAAGGGGAAGTCGGTACCGGATTGGGATTATTGCTTGTAAAAGATTATGTCACCAAATTAGGAGGTGAAATTTCAATTAATAGTATGGAAGGGAAAGGGACAGTTGTAACAGTTGTATTAAAAAATAAAATAGAAAATAAATAATATTTTTTTTATAATTTCGTTTTAACAATTATGGAGATTAATAAGAGAAAAATAGTTTTATTAATTCTTGCAAATGTATTTATTATTGCTTCATTTGGTTTAACATTTAAGAATCATTATTACGAAACTGAGAATTTTAAACCCAGGGCAATAGATCAATTTGGAGCAAATGGGATTATATCATCTTTCTGCTATTCAAATGAAATATATAACACTAAAGATGTTTTTGAAACAAAAGTAAAAAATGAGTATAGCCAACTTAACATTAATAAATTCGATTTATCTCCATCAGCCTTATATAATTCATTCCAAACATCAATAAATGATTCCGTATTTTTTAAAAAACCTATTGATGATATTAAGAATTCCAAAATAATAAAACAACTTGAAAATTATTATGAAACTGCGCAAGTAGTTATTATAAATCCTACTGTTAAATTTATAAAATTTATTTCCAAAATTTCTTCTTATAATACCGATCCAAAAGAAAGTTAAAAGTTTAGTTATTCTCTTATAATTCACTTTTTTGGTAAAATAACTGATGCAATACCAGCTACTAATGTTATTTTTAGCAGATCTCCTGCAAGAAATGGCAATGCACCAATAGATAGTAATTGCGTTAAGGATAAATTCTGTGCTAGTCCTGATTTAAACCATAAATTAAGTTGCAAAAGCCCAGGAATATATATTAATCCAAAATTTGCAACGAGTAATACTATTAGCATTGGGATAAAATCACGCATTTTGGAAAATTTGTCAACTGTATAGCCAATTAATGCAGAAGAAAGTATAAAACCAAATAAATATCCACCATTTGGACCGAGCAACACACTAATTCCACCGCTTAATTCAGAAAACCAAGGTAATCCGATTGCTCCAAGTGCAACATAAAATAACTGGCTTGCTCCCCCCCAATATCTACCGAGCAAAATCCCTGAGAGAAGCACTGCAAATGTTTGCCCTGTTATTGGAATTGGTGTAAATGGTAGAAAAATTTTAACTTGTGCTAAAATCCCTGTTAATACAGCCATTGTGAAAGTAAGCAACAACTTGTTAGTAATAGATAAATTGTTACGCCATTCTAATGCAAGCGTGCGTTTTTGTATGAATTCGTATTTTAAAGAAGTTATTTGCATAATTTTATAAGATTTTAAAAAAGACAAAATTAATAAAAATAGAGGGAATAATTCAACTTACATTTTATATCACTTTATTTGAATAATTTTGCATTAATTAGATGGATAAAAATTAAACAGATAACATTAACAATTAAGATATGATTAGAAAGTTAATAATTTTTTTATGTATCGTAAGTTTGTTTACAGGTTTCCTTGAAAATGAATCTAATAATGAAATTTTATCCCAACAAACTATTTCCAAATTCAATGAAATCGGAGAAAAAGCAAAATTGAATAATTGGAGAGATCTTCCCATTGGCGAATTAATTGCGAAGATTGGATTAGAATTTCTGGGAACTCCTTATAAAGATAAAACTTTGGAAGGTGAACCAGAAATGTGCAGGATAAATTTTGAGGGAATGGATTGTGTGACTTTTTTTGAAAATTCATTAGATTTTGCCAGAATAATTAAACAAGATAGACTGGAGATAAACAGCTTAATTAAAGAACTAACAAAAACCAGATATAGAAATGGTTATATAAATGATTATACCTCACGATTGCATTATACTGCTGATTGGATATACGAAAATCGAAATAATTTCGTAATAAATGATATTACACGTGCTTTAGGTGGTCGTAAATATCGATTTAAATGTAATTTTATGTCCCAAAATTATCAATATTATGAAGAATTAAAAAAACATCCCGATTATATTAAAACAATAAAAGCTTATGAAGATTCAATAAATGCACGTGATTATTATATAATTGATAAAGTAAATATTCCAAAAATTGAAAGGTTCTTAGCATCAGGTGATATTATTGCAATCGTAACATCAAAACCAGGGTTAGATTATTCGCATATTGGGTTGATTTATAAAGATTCGCTTGGAACTCCACGATTTTTACATGCCAGTTCAAAAGCAAAACAAGTAATTTTGGACACAACAATATCAGCATATCTTAACAAAATACCATCAGACATTGGTATAACAATTTTGCGTGCTAATGAACCAAATTGAAAAACGCAAAAATATCGCTATTATAGGTGCGGGTATCTCAGGAATATCAGCAGCAATGGAGCTAATTGATAAAGATGTTGCTATTGATATTTTTGAAGCTAAAAAAACAATTGGCGGAAGAGTTGCTTGTTTTGAAGATAATCTAACGGGTGATAAAATTGATAATGGCAAGCATTTGATGGTGGGCGCCTATTCAAATTTTTTTGATTTACTATCAAAATTAAATTCTTTCAAGGATCTTTATTTTCAGAAATACTTTAATGTTAATTTTATATCCAAAACAGGATCATTTAAATTTTCCAATGGTAAATTCGGAAAGCTATCACAACTCATTTCGTTCATCAAATTACCCGAGTTATCATTAAAAGAAAAAGAAAATAATATCAAATTTTTAAGTCAAATTCAAAAAAACGATATAAATACATTTGGAAAATCTGCGTTGCAAGTTCTTCAAGATTTCAATATAGGCAATGAAATGATAAATAAATTTTGGTCGCCATTAATTACTGCTACTATGAATACAATACCGAAATATGCAGCGGGTGAAATTTTTTTGAATATATTGAAATATGCATTTTTTTATGATAATAATTCCGCAAGGTTAGTCTTTTCAAATCAACCGCTCCAGGAATTATTGTTGCCTTTTAACAGAATTTTTCCAAACTATAATAGAAAAATCCACTTGCAAACTCCAATTGTTTCGATTAATAGGCTTAATGACAAAATTATAATTAAATCAAAGGATGGTGAAGAATTTCGTTTTGATGCTATAATTTTAGCTATAACGCCTTATGCTTTAAGGAAAATCGAAATGAATTTTTCGATACTATATTTAGAAAATTTTGTGCAATCACCAATTATATCGTTATATCTATGGAGCGAAGAAGATTTTATGGCTGAGGACTTTTATTCACTTATAGGAACAAATTTTCAATGGATTTTTAGAGAATCGACGCAATCTTTACGTTATACATTGACAATGAGTGCTGCCGAAGAAATTGTGAATTCTTCAAAAAATGAAATATTTGAAATGGCTTATCAGAATTTGGAAACGGTATTTCCAAAATTTAATCGAAATCTGATATATAATACAAAATTAATAAAGGAGAGAAATGCAACAATTAAATTAACTCCTCAAATTGAAAGAATACGCCCCCGGCAGAAATTATATAACGGTATATATCTTGCAGGGGACTGGACAAATACAAATTTACCCTCTACTATGGAATCAGCAGCATTAAGTGGAAGACTTGCCTCAAATCATTTAATTACTGATTTAGTGGTATAGGCCTTTCGTATAATCCATATTTTTTATAAACTGTACCTTGGATAGTTTGTTGTAAGGCTCTATTCATTTCTTGATTAATTTCAAGCACCCAAGAAGCTTCACCCTTTGTAATACCACGGGCAATAGCGCGTTTGCTAAGTTCATAATATAAAACGGAATCCGCTCCTGTATTGCGATATTCTTTTAATACACCTAAGATAATAACCCGCATTTGGTCAATTTTTTTGGATTTTGTCATTAAATTCCAAGCAGCACCAAGCATTGAACCTTTTTTATTATAAATTAATACTTGATTAATATCAGGAACACCAAGAGCAACGCCAGCGGGTTTTCCATCAATTTCGCAAATTAGTGCGAGATTGGGGTCAGCCACTTGTTTTAAATCTGCAACAAGAAAATCAAATTCCTCATCTGTCATTTTTACAAATCCCCAATTTTTCTCCCATGCCATATTATATATATATTTAAGAGTATCAACGTCTTTTTTAAATTGTTTTTTGTTTTTAAAATTCACGGGTCTGATGGTAATTTTATATCTTTCTCTTACAATTTTTTGCAATCTTTCGAGCTTTTCAGTCATATAATTGTTTGCATCCAAAAGCCAAGCATAAAGGGTCATTGCAAGATTGAATCCCGAATTTTTAATTAAGTCAATATAATAAGGAGGATTATACTCCATTAATATCATTGGAGGAGAATTAAATCCTTCAATAAGCAATCCAATTTCATCATTTTGGCTGGGATTTTCCGGTCCTCGCATAGTATCTAATCCGCGTTTTGCCAGCCATTGCTCAACTTCTAAAAATAAGGCATTTGCAACTTCCTGGTCATTAATTGATTCAAAAAAACCAAAAAAACCAACTTTATCATTATGTGTTATATTATGATTGTCATTTTTGATAGCAGCGATACGCCCGACTATATTATTATTTCTATATGCAAGAAATTCTTGCATTTCCGAATGTTTGAAAAATGGATTTTTCTCACGGTTAAAAAGTTTCAACCTATCAGCCATTAATGGTGGAACAAAATAAGGATCGTCTTTATAGAAAAGCCATTGAGATTTAATAAACTTTACTAAATCCTTATGATTTTGAACAGGTACTATTTGAATACTCATAAATTTGTTAATTTAAAAAATGTAAAATTAATAAATTTTTTTTATTATTATTTTATTTATTAAAAATTTAGATTTAATTTTGTATTTTTACAAAATAGAAAATTTACAGGTTTGAATATGAAAAAAATATTTCTTTTAGTCTTATGGCTTGCTATTGGAACAGTAGCTTTTGAAGGATTTCAATGTTCCTCTAAAGAACTAACAACTGCAAAAGTTGCTTATAATAACAAAGAATATGATCGGGCAATTGAATTTGCAAAGCAAGAAGTTGCAAAAAATCCTAAAAATACAGAAGCATATCTTGTGCTTGCTCAATCATATATTAAAAAAGAAGATTGGATGAATGCAGCCAAAGCTGCAAAGCAAGCCGATGAACAACAAACGGATAAAATTCCTGCTCAGCAGCCTAAATTGCTGTTATTTCAAATATGGACTGAATCCTATAATCGTGGAGTAAATAATTTAAATCGTTATTATTCAAATAATATCACAAGATTCTTGGATTCTGCATCTTATTATTTTAGTGTTGGTAAAATAGCACGACCCGATTTGACTGATTTCTATTATTTAATGGGAACCGTCTATGAAGCGAAACACGATACAGCATCAGCAATTAAAGAATATACAAAATTTGTGGAACTTTCCAAAAATGATATTGATATTTTTCAAAAATATAACTTATTTATAGGTATTCCAAGAAATGATGTGATTGCAAAAATGGGTAAACCCATTTTGACAACACCAGGAAATTTCAATGGTGTAGATTCAACAATTACTGATTTATATTCAATTGATAATAAAGACTTATATATATTTTATAAGGACAATAAAAGAGATTTGAATTATTCTTTATTTGGGCTGCGTTATGATCCTCCACAAAATTGGCTTGAAGCAGAACGTTCCGCTTTTACTCCCTTCAATACTGCTCCAATTGGTGGCTTAGCTCAGTTATATTATGCTAAAGGTGATTATAATCAAGCTCTGAATTATTTGAAATTGCTTGGAACATTAGAGCCAAATAATGAAAATGCTAATGCCTTTTTAGTTCAAATTTATCAGGATATGGGCAAACCTGATGAGGCTTTTCAATATGTCAATGAGCTTATTCAAAAAAATCCTAAAAATAAGTTCTATTGGACACAACTCGCTGATATGCAACAAAACAATAAAAAATACGATGAAGCAATTTCAAGTTATGAAAAAGCCCTGGAAATAGATCCAACTTATTATGTAGCAATTCGTAATATTGCAGCAGCTTATAAAAATAAAGCAAGTATTATACAAAAGCAGCAAGCTGATAAATTAGATAAGGATAAAAACTACAAACCAAATCCCGAAGAGTATTTCCCTTATTTAAGAAAATCTGCTGAATATTTTGAAAAAGCTGCTAAGACTAAGCAATATCAAAATGATTATCGTGTTTATGCTGACCTTGCAAATATCTATTTCGTTTTAAATGAAACTGATAAGCTTAATCAAAATATAACAAAACTTGAATCGCTCGAAAGCTCTGTTCCTGAAGGCGAAAAGGAAGGCTATTATTTGAATTTATTGAAATTATATAGCGATTTGAAAAATTCTGAAAAAGTAAAAGAAATCCAGGAAAAAATAAAATAGAAGGAAATAATGGATAAAGAAAATCAACAACCCCAGCAAATAAATATTCAGCTTGGTGAGAAAGAAGCTGAAGGAATTTATTCTAATTTGGCGATTATTTCGCATTCTAATGCAGAGTTTATTATTGATTTTACAAGAATATTGCCAGGTGTTCCAAATGCAAAGGTATTTGCTCGCATTATTATGTCGCCTGTGCATACTAAGTTGCTTACTCGAGCATTAAATGAAAATATTCGCAAATTTGAGCAACAGTATGGAGAAATTAAAATTGATGATAGAGGTGGAAATCAATTAGGAAATTTTCCCGGATTTCCACCTCCGGGCAGTATTATTAATTAGTCTTCTATGACTGATTTCATCGTTTTACAACTCTAATTTAATATAATTACTTATATTATAATATATAATTATATTTTATTTATATATTTAATCAAAAAAATAATAATTGTTAAGGTTATTTCGTAATTGAATTATATTATTAATTCTTAGATAAATAATGAATGAAACAAAGTAAAGCAGATTTAATTATGGTTGGCATCTCTTTTTTATGGGGGCTGACCTTCATTTTTACAAAATTAGGAATTGCAGATACTAATGAATCCCTTTTCTTAATTATTCGCTTTATTATTGCGTGCTTATGCATTGTAATCTTTTTTCCAGGTAACCTAAAAAATTTTGATTCAGCTTCAAAGAAAAATGGGCTTATTCTGGGCTTGCTTTATGGCATTGGTTTCCTATTGCAAACTTATGGGTTGAAATATACATCTGTTCCAAAATCTGCTTTTATAACAGGATTATCTGTTTCATTTGTTCCTTTTGTTTTTTGGATTTTAGAAAGAAAACACATTTCAATTTATTCAATTTTTGCAGTTGCAGTTGCCACTATTGGATTATATCTATTTACAAATCCTGATTTTAATGAATTAAATATAGGCGATTTGCTTACATTGATTTCTACAATCTTTTGGGCTTTATATATTACACTTATGGATACTTACACACGAGACAGAGAAGATTTATCATATACAGTTCAATTGACATTTTTACAATTCTTTATTACCCTTATATTATCAATATTTACATTCTTTTTAATAGATTTTCAAAATTTATATTTCAATTTCTCAGCAATATTGATTATTGCACTGATTTATAATGGAATAATGGCATCCTTTCTTGCTGCATTTCTTGAAACACGCTATCAAAAATATACTAATCCTGTTAAAGCTGCATTGATATTTTCGCTTGAACCGATTATTGCAAGTGTTGCTTCTGTAATTGTATTTAAATCGACTTTTTCGTTACAAGAAATATTTGGGGCAATTCTGATGATAACAGGGATAATTTTCTCAGAAATCGCCCCGATGATAATTAATAAACATAATAGCACAAAACAAAAGGCAATAGATGAAATTATTTGAAGCAAATTTTATTATTGCAGCACATAATCTAAAGGAATTCCCTCCCGAAACAATACCTGAAATTGCTTTTGCGGGCCGCTCAAATGTTGGAAAGTCAAGTTTTATTAATATGATAGTCCTGCGAAACAATTTGGCAAGAACATCACAAAACCCTGGCAAAACGCAATCAATTAATTTCTTTAATGTACAAAATCAGTTTATGCTTGTCGATCTACCAGGATTTGGGTATGCCAAAGCCAGCAAAACCGATCGGGAAAGCTGGCAGAAATTGATTTATGATTATATAATAAATCGTAAAAATTTGAAATTCACTACTGTCTTAATTGATTCCCGAATTGAGCCTTCAAAATTGGATCTTGCGTTTGTTGAAAAGCTAGAAAATGAGCAGAAGGATTATTTAATTGCACTGACAAAAGTAGATAAAATATCTCCCTCTTTATTAAATTCTAAAATATCTCAGTGGAAATTCTTGACAAATCAATGCGAGCATTTAATTGAAATAATACCCACTTCCTCAATTAACCGAACTGGTCGGGAAGATTTTTTAGCTATATTGAAAAAATATATATAATTCGCGGTCAATTCAATAAAATTTTATAATTTTATATTTTTTATTTTAGTATTTTTATTATTCTTCAAAAATTATGAAACCGATACATAGTTTTATTGTAAAAGCAAAGCTTCCGGAACGTATTGAAAAAATTCGTGAATTAGCATATAATTATTGGTGGTGCTGGGATTCTGACGCAAAAGAATTGTTTCAACGTATGGATAGAAATATTTGGAAAGATGTGCATCATAATCCTGTTGCATTGCTGAATAGGTTATCTCAACAGCAACTTGAGGATTTAGCTAATCAGCACGATTTCACTTACTTCCTTGACCAAGTTTATGATAGATTCAAAAAATATATCAATGAAGAGACTTGGTTTAGTAAGCAAATTTCATTAGAACAAAATAGTATAGCATATTTCAGTCCAGAGTATGGGATAAATGAAAGTTTCCCCGTATATTCTGGTGGTCTTGGTGTGCTATCAGGTGACCATTTGAAAACAGCAAGCGATATTGGGCTACCGCTTATTGGCGTTGGATTACTATATCAAGAGGGCTATTTCCGGCAAAGATTGAGTCAAAATGGGTGGCAAAATGAACAATATCCCGTGAATGATTTTTATTCAATGCCAATGACTTTAATTCAGGATAAAGATGAAAACCCCATTTTGATTGATGTGGATCTGCCACTTGGTAAGGTTTATGCTCAAATTTGGCAGATAAATATTGGAAGGAATATATTATATTTACTTGATACTAATATAGATAAAAACCAAATTGCAGAATATAAAAATATAACAGACCAATTATATGGCGGCGATCGTGATACACGCATCCAGCAGGAGATTTTGCTTGGTATTGGTGGAGTTCGTGCTCTCTATACATTAGGCGTAAGGCCATCGGTTATTCATATTAATGAAGGACACGCTGCTTTTGCTCTTTTAGAACAAACTCGTATGTATATGCAGCAGTATAATATTGATTTTAATTACGCAATGCAAATTACACGTAATAGTTCAGCATTTACTACTCATACTCCAGTACCAGCGGGAAATGAAGCATTTGATGTACCAAGAATGGGGAGATATTTTACTCAATATGCGCAGGATTTAGGATTGAAATTTGAAGATTTTATCTCTTTAGGCCAGGAAAATGGCTTCAATTATAATGAGGCATTTTCTATGACAATTTTAGGATTGCAATTAACAGAATTTCATAATGGTGTAAGCAAACTTCATGGGAAAGTCTCTCGAAATATGTGGCGTAATCTTTGGAAAGATTTCCCTGTCGAGGAGGTTCCTATTGATGCAATAACAAATGGAGTTCATATGCCAACTTGGATTTCGAGAGAATTATCAGAATTGTTTGATAGATATCTTCAGCCGAGTTGGGGGACAGATGTAGATAATCAAGCAATTTGGGATAATATTGATACAATACCAAATGATGAGTTATGGAGGGAAAAGCAGAGGCGACGATTGCGGCTTATACTTTTCAGCCGTGATTATCTAAAAACACGCCAAGCCGATTATCTAAGACCAGATCAGCTTGAAAAAATTAATGAATATCTTGATCCAGATGCTTTGACAATTGGATTTGCAAGACGATTTGCAGGCTATAAGAGACCTTTTTTGATTTTTTTAGATATGAAGCGATTAAAAGACATATTGACAAATAAAGATCACCCGGTTCAGATCATTATTTCAGGGAAAGCACATCCTCACGATATTGAAGGCAAACAGATGATCCAGTCTATTATTCAGAAAATACACGATTATGGATTAGAAAAGTATATTGTTTTTTTAGAAGATTATGATATGGTAATTTCGCGTTTGATGGTAAAGGGATGCGACGTGTGGCTCAATAATCCAATTAGGCCTATGGAAGCCAGTGGGACAAGCGGTATGAAAGCTGCGCTAAATGGTACAATTAATTTTAGTATTCTCGATGGTTGGTGGGATGAAGGATATAATGGAAAAAATGGATTTCCAATAGGCAGGGGAGAAGAATATGCTCCTTCACCAGAAATCGACCAGCTTCAAGCAGATTTGCTGTATGATACATTAGAGAATCAAATTATCCCATTATATTATGACAGGGGTGAAACTCGTGTCCCTGGAAAATGGGTTGAGCTTATGAAAAATTCAATTAAATCAATAACACCTCAATTTTCAACTCACAGAATGTTGAAAGAATATACTCGAAAATATTATATAAATGCTTGCAAAATGAATAAAATGCTTCAAGAAGATAATGCTCGAAACGCAATAGATTATTTCAAATGGCAAGAAAAAGTCAAAAATGAATGGATAAATATAAAAATTACAAATATTCAATTGCTTAACGACCATCAAGCGTGGATTGGGAAGCCAATCGAGGTTTCCTGTGATGTCGAATTGGGAGCATTGTCACCTGAAGATGTATATGTTCAAGTATTCTTTGGTGCGATTGACCCATATACAGAGGAGATAATTGGAGTTAATTATAAAAATTTAAATTTAATTGAGAAAATTGACAATAAATATAGATATGAAGGCTCATATTCTTGTCAGGAGACAGGCCAGCAAGGATTTACAATTCGTGTCATACCAAATCATAAATTAATGACAAGGGCAACGGATTTATATCTGTGCAAATGGGCATAATAATTATCCCCAAAATAAAGATATCCTGTATCTAATTAAAATGTATATTAGATACAGGGTTTCTTATATAAATTGGATATGTTTAAATTTCCCTGTAAATTATGCGAATTTTAAACTATCTTTACACATAGAAATCATTTTTGCAACTTCATAACCAATAGAAACCTCTCTATTATCAACTTGAATACGAAAAGGTCCAAAATAGGGAGATTTTTCGAGTAAAACTATTTCCTTATCTGGTATTAAACCTAATTCCTCAATATAATTTAGAAGTTCGCTATTTTCATTTTTAATACTAGAAATTCTTCCATATGTGATAGGTTCAATTTCTGCAAGTGGAATCTCTTCACGAATAGGTACCTCGCCATCTTTGCGGGGAATTGGATGGCCACAAGGGTCATATTCAGGGTCACCAAGTATATCGGTCACTTTTTCGATAAAATCCTCGCTTACATAATGTTCCAATTTGCAAGCTTCATCGTGTACTTTTGCAAGTTTATACCCTAACGATTCTCGTAAATATGATTCAAGTAATCGATGATGACGAATGACTTCAAGCGCTATTCGCTTTCCATCAGGAGTGAGAGTTACACCTTTGTATGAATTATAGTTAACTAATCGCATTGTGGCAAGACGTTTTAGCATTCCCGTCACCGATGCGCTCGATATATTTAATTCACGGGCAATATCAGATGTATTTCCTTCTCCATATAACTCTTCCAATTTATTTATTGTTTTCAGATAGTTCTGTATTGATTCACTAAGCACAGATTCCTTTTCTTCCATATAATTACCTAAATTTTAAAAAAATAAAAAATCAAATTATGTTAATCTAAAAAAAATACTAAATTATGAAAATTTTTTATTTAAATATAAATTAAATTTAATATTATTTTGAAAATAAAACTTGAAATAGTTGCAATAAGTAGACTAAATAAAGCACTTGAAATTGCAATTTTCCATTTGAACTCCTTCCATAGTACGATAAAAGTAGAGAGGCAGGGAAAATATAGACATACAAATACAATAAACACAACAACTTGCGTAATAGTCATTGGAAGATTGCTTAATGTGCTCACTCCAAGTGTTTGGTAAGTCATCACAAGTATTAATTCCTTTCTTAAAAATCCAAATACAAGAGTAGAACCAATTTTCTCAGGTAAGTCGAGCAATCCTGAGATTATTGGTGAGAACGCAGTATCAAAAATTGAGGAAATATTGAAATATTCAACCCAACCCAATATAATTCCACCAAGAATTAAAAAAATCAAAGCATCACCAAGAAAATCCTTGATTTTTATCCAAGTCTTTATTAATGAATTTTTAAAAGATGGGAATTTTAATGGTACAATTTCCATAATTAAACCTGACGAACCTGGCATTATAACTGAAAGAATTTTGCCGATAATACCAACTAAAAGAATGATATATAGTAAGATTATCACTGCCCAAAAAGGTCCAGTTAATGCAGCGGATAAAGCAAAAATGACGGTTAGTCTTGCAGAACAAGGGATAAATGGAATTAAAATTGCCGTAATCACTCTATCGCGTGGATTTTCAAGCATCCGTGTGGCATAAAGTGCAGGGACTGAACAGCCCATTCCAAGCATAAATGGAAGTATGGATTTGCCATGCAAACCAATTTTATGCATTAATCCATCAATCAATAGCACGACACGAGACATATAACCTGTTTCTTCTAATAAAGAAGTGAACAATACTAAGGGCAAAAAATATGGTAATACAATACCTAATGCCCCTAATATTCCTTGATATGCTCCATTGATTGAAGCCCAAAGAAAAGGGGAGGATTTTTCTAATGGGGCAAATGTGCTTCCGATTCTTGCAAGTATTGGATCAATTAAAGAAGCAAGGAAATTACCAACCAAAAAAATACAAACAAAAAATAAAAGAAGAACAGCAATAAAGGCAATATACCCGAAAATTGGATGTGAAATCAAGGTGTCCATTCTGTCTTGAAATGGAACTTTATTTTTGGAAATTCGAATTACATTGTTTGCCAATTCCGTCGCATAAATATGTCTGATATGCGAGATAAACTCAAACGGTTCTTGATTTAATTCTTGAGATATTTTGTCTTCTATTTCATTAATTATTTTATTGGTTTGCGGTTGTGAAAGTTCTGGAATATAAGTAGGATCTTCAATTGTTTTCACAGCATAAAAGCGAGGATTGTAATAAAGTTTTATGTTTGCTTTAAGTATAAGTTTTTCTAACGAATTTATATATCGTTCAATATTTTGAGTATATTGAAATGGTTTCGGAATTGAACAATTTGAGTCAAAGAATTTTTCAATTAAATTAACTAATTCTTTCATTCTATTGCCACTACGTGCAGTTAAAGAAATAGTCGGACAACCTAGTTCGTTAGAAAGAATTTCCTCATTAATTATAATACCTCTTTTTTGTGCTTCATCTTGAAAGTTAAGACATATTATTACAGGAATTCCTAAATCGAGCAATTCAGTAGTGAGCTTTAATCCACGTACAAGATTTGTAGAATCAATCATATTGATTATTAAATCAATTTTATTCTTCAACAAATAATTGATAGCAATTTTCTCGCTAAATTGGCTCGAAGAAAGAGATTGTATGCCAGGTAAATCTACAATTTTAATTTTTTTATTTTTAATTTTTGTTTCAGCTTCAGTAACTTCAAAAGTTGCATCGTAACCATGGCTTTTGAAATCAGTCAAAAGCCTAAAGATTGTACTTTTTCCTGATTGCGGTGGTCCAAGAATTGCAATTGTTTTTTGGGTTGTATCAATTTGATTACCAATATTGCTAATTTGAATATTATTGTATTGATTTTTCATTATATAACTCGACGATTATTTTATCAGCTATTCCTCTGCCAATTGCAAATCTCTCATTTCTTTCTTTGAGTTTCTGAATCAGAATAGGACCAAATCTTGCACCTTTTAATTTTATAATTATTTCCGAAGTATAAAGGTCTATAGTGCTGAGTTGTTTTTTTAGTCCAATACCTGACCTTAACTCAGTAATTTTTAATGGAACGTTTTCAGGTGCCTGTAATAAAGTCATTATTAATTATGACGAATTCGATAGTTAGTTAATTCTAATTCCACAAAATTACGCATAAAATTGTAAAAACAGCATTAATAAAATTGAAATGATGTAGCACAATCATCCTCGATTGTGCTTTGAACCTACGATTTAAGTCGTAGGTTCAAAAAATAGGGGCGATTCAAAAATCGCCCCTACGGATAGAGACATTGTTTAACGTGTCCCTACAATATGCAACAGAGGGCTTCAGCCCTCTGTCTTTATATTTATTATTGATTTACACTAATTCGCATCTTATAAAAGCTACGCCATACAAATATTAATGCAATTATTAAAAATATTCCACCAATCCACGGGGCAATAGCTCGGAAATTTGGTGCAATAGCTATTTCCATTGCAAGCAATCCAAATAAGGTTGTAAATTTAATAATTGGATTTAATGAGACCGACGATGTATCTTTGAAGGGGTCGCCAACTGTATCTCCAATTACGCATGCATCATGAAGTGGTGTGCCTTTTTCTTTCATATTGACTTCTACAACTTTTTTTGCATTGTCCCAACATCCGCCACCATTTGCCATAAATACTGCTTGGAATAATCCGAATACAGCTATTGAAATTAGATAGCTCACAAACATTGATACGGAGTTATTTGTCGAAGCGGGTGATGATAGGAATGCAAAGGCAAGTGCGAAAGAAAATATTGCAATAAATATATTGATCATCCCATTCTGTGCGTAACGAGTGCAAATTTTCACAACTTCTTTTGATGCTTCAACGGAAGCCGATTTGCTTGCATTTTCATCAAGATGTATGTTTCGCTTAATAAATGCAACTGCACGATACGCCCCCGAAGAAACTGCTTGCAAAGAAGCACCTGTAAACCAATATATCACAGCACCTCCAAGTATAAACCCAAGAATTGTGAAAGGATTTAGTACATTTAAAATAGTTTCAGGTTGAACACCTAATGTTTTTTGAATAACAAGAATGAGAGAGAAAATCATAGTTGTTGCTCCAACAACAGCTGTTCCAATTAAAACAGGCTTAGCAGTTGCTTTGAAAGTATTTCCTGCGCCATCATTTGCTTCAAGATACTCTTTTGCATTATCAAAATCGGGAGTAAAGCCAAAATCTCTTTCGATTTCTTCTTTGATATTTGGTTGCTCCTCAATTAGTGATAATTCATAAACAGATTGTGCATTATCTGTAACGGGTCCGTAGCTATCAACAGCAATTGTTACAGGTCCCATTCCAAGAAAACCAAACGCAACAAGTCCAAAGGCAAAAATTGTTGGATATATCATATAAACACCTAGACCGAATGTACTTGCTAAATAAGCAATAAACATCAAAGCAAAAAATACCATTCCCTGCCAGAATGCACTGAAATTGCCTGCAACAAGTCCTGAAATAATATTTAATGAAGCTCCACCTTCTTTAGAAGCATCGACAACCTCTCGAACGTGTTTTGAATTAGTTGAAGTAAATATCTTGGTAAATTCGGGAATCAATGCAGCCCCTAGAGTTCCACAGCTGATGATAATTGATAGAACTATCCAAATATTATTTGGTAGATATGATAATTGCCACCAACTAATCAAGAATGTTGCAATTATTGAAAGAATTGAAGAAATCCAAATTAAGTGTGTTAATGGCTTTTCATAGTCAATTTTATCTGCATTTTTATAAATGGACTTTGAGACCCCTTTATTAATATAAAATGCTAAGAGAGAAGTAATAATCATTGTTATACGCATCAAAAATATCCAAGTAATCAATTCAGCCTGATATTGCGGGAATACAGCAAGACAGATGAAGCTAATCAATGCCACACCTGTGACGCCGTAAGTTTCAAATCCATCGGCAGTTGGACCAACGCTATCGCCAGCATTGTCGCCTGTACAATCAGCAATGACACCAGGATTTCTAGGGTCATCTTCTTTTATTTTAAAGACAACTTTCATTAAATCTGAACCAATATCTGCAATTTTTGTAAAAATTCCACCTGCTATTCTCAGCGCCGATGCACCAAGTGATTCACCAATTGCAAAGCCAACAAAACAAGAGCCTGCAACTGACTTCGGTATTACTAGTAATATAGTTAGCATCATTATCAATTCAACACATACCAATGCAACACCAATGCTCATTCCTGAATCCAATGGTATATCAAGTAATTTCAAAGGTTTCTTTTGTAGTGAAGCAAATGCCATTCGAGAATTAGATAGAGTATTCATTCTAATTCCAAACCATGCAACACCATAAGAGCCGAGAATTCCGACAACTGTCCAACCGAGTATTATTGCAACTCCGCCTACTCCAAGAGGTGTAGGATTTAACACACCGAAGTAAAAACCAATTACAATTGCTATAAATATGAACAAAATTACAAGGAATCTACCTTGTTGCAATAAATAAGTCTTGCAAGTTTGGAAAATTGTGTTTCCTACATCGAGCATTGAAATATGAGCTTTTATTTTACGAATTTTAAAGAACCGATAAATACCAAATAAAAGCCCAAGCAAACAAATAATAAATCCAAGAGAAAGCAGTAGTGTTTGCTGAGAATTTAATTGAGGAATTATTAAATCAGCCTCACTCGCAAATAATGGACTTATATTGGCAATAAAGAAAATAGTTAGTGTAGCAAATATTGAACGTTTTTTTGACATTTGAAAACCTTGTATTTTTAAATTAAACTAAATTTCATTTTAAAATAATTAAAACATCAAAATTACAAAAAATATTGTAAATTCTATGTTAAGTTAGTTTAACAAGCAATTATTTTTTGAATTATAAACAAATAGAAATTTATAAATTGATAGTGTTAGAATGAGCTTTCTTCTTCATCACTTTCATTATAATAATTTCCTTCTTCAAAAGTTGAATTTTCTTCATCTGGAATGAAATCATCAGGTTCCATTCCAAAAGCTGGATTTGCAAATTTTGCATAATTTTTTAAGAATGCTAATCTTACTGAACCTGTCGGACCATTCCTTTGCTTACCTACTATTATCTCTGCCATATTCTCTGTCGGATATTTCTTCTCTTTATCAAAATAATTTATCCCGTATAGCTCAGGCCTATGCACAAACATTACAACATCCGCATCTTGCTCAATTGAACCTGATTCTCGCAAATCCGATAGCATTGGACGTTTGTCTGTTCGGGATTCAACTGAACGATTGAGCTGAGCCAATGCAAGAACAGGTATATCTAATTCCTTTGCTAATTGTTTTAAAGATCTTGATATGTATGATATTTCACGCTCACGTGTTTCTGATTTAGGTGCGTTCATCAATTGCAAATAATCAATAATAATAATCTTAATATCTTTTTCAATTTTCAAACGCCTTGCTTTTGCACGCAATTCCATTACTGAAAGCGATGGGCTATCATCAATATAAATTGGCAAATTTGATAATAATCCAAGACTTTCTACAATTTTTTTATCCTCTTCGTTTGAAATTACACCTTTTATAATCTTGTGCTGGTCGACCTCTGATTCAGATGAAATCAATCGTGTAACTAATTGATTTGCAGTCATTTCAAGCGAAAAGAAACCCACAGCATTTTTCTGTTTATAAGCAGCGTTTTTTGCTATTGATAAAGCAAGAGCAGTTTTTCCCATCGAGGGACGTGCCGCAAGAATAATCAAATCTGATTTATGCAATCCGCCTAATAAATGATCAAGGTCATTAAATCCCGTTACAACTTGCAATGAATCAATATCATTTTTTCGCATCATTTGAATGATTGAATACGCATCAGAAGCTAAATTTTTCATTGTAGAGAAATTCTTTTTCAATCTGCGCTCTGCAATTTCAAAGATTTTAGCTTCGGCATTATCAATTTCCTCTAAAGCATCAGAAGATTCGTCCATTGATGCTTCAATAATTCTTTCTGAAGCATCTATTAAACTACGTTTAATATATTTTTCAAGTAATATATGCGCATATTCTTCAAAATTAGCACTATTTGAAACTGATGCTGCAATTTGAGCTAAATAAAATGAGCCACCAGCATCCTCAAGTTGACTGTGGCTGCTTAAATAATCTGTTAATATTATCAAATCAATTGAGCGATTTTTTTCAAATAGTTTTAATACTGCTTCATAAATTAATTTATTTCGGGGATTATAAAATGCCTCAGGTGGTATTAATTCAATTGCTTTCAAGATATTTTTATTAGATAGCAGCATTGCGCCTATTACTGCTCTTTCGATTTCATCAGAGTGGGGAACGCTTCTTGCTGCTTGTGGAAATAAATTTATACCTAAATTTTCATTTTGATAAGTTGTCATAATTCAATTTTTAAAAATGCAAAATTAAAATAGAAAATTCCAAAAAGCAATTAATGGTAATTTTACACATTATTTTGACAGTTTTGTTCACATTAATATTAATGAAATTAAATTATAGGAAAATAGGTGTGGAACAAAAAAGTACTAATATTATTTTATTATGATAAAAATATTTTGTGTAATTTTGAAAGAACAGAATTAATTAGAAATGGAATCAAAATCATCAATTTCACATTTATCTCCTGAGCAAAAAGATATTTATGAAAAGCCAAAGTTTCTTCATAATTTTACCTCTTTTATAAAAAATTATTTAACTTTTATTGTTCTTTTTGCTTTATTAATAGATTGGCAGATACATCTCATTTTAAATTCACCCCATTCAAACGACATTCTTGAAATGCTTATAGTTTTATCATTATGTGCAAGTATATCTGAAAAACTAATTCAATCATTCTATTATTATATCCTACTGGGTGTTGTTTTTGCAATGGTTATTATTATGCATTATCTTGGATTTTCAACAATGCTGTGGATTTTATTATTTTCAATATTATTAGGGTTGAAACTTAATTCAATATTTAAAAGAAAAAAAATTTCAGCATAAAATATCTTATTTAATGTCATATTTTACAATATAATATTTAAATTTGAATACTATGATTGATGAAAAAAATCCCTCAAAATTCCAGATTTGGATATTAGCAGCTAGGCCAAAAACTCTCTATGCTGCGGTGACTCCTGTAATCGTAGGAGCTGCAATTGCTTATAGCCAAAAAGAATTTAATTTTTTTACTTCATTTCTTGCTTTAATTTGTTCATTATTAATACAAATTGGGGCAAATTTCTCAAATGATCTTCAAGATTTTTTAAAGGGTTCGGATACTGATGAGCGGGTTGGTCCCACAAGAGCATTGAGTGCAGGGTGGGTTTCTCGCAAGCAAATGGAAAGGGCAATCTTTATTGTCAATTTAATTGCGTTTTTAATTGGTTTATATCTTACTTACGTTGGCGGCTGGATAATTTTATTTATAGGTATTTTTTGCATTATTGCCGAATTGGCATATACGTCGGGTCCATATCCACTTGGATATCATGGATTTGGTGATTTATTTACATTTATTTGCTTTGGTGTTGCGGGAACAGTTGGAACTTTTATTGTCAATTCACATTTTTATTCAAATATTGCTTTAACGGCGTCCATACCTGTTGGTGCATTGATAACAAATATTCTAGTTGTAAATAATTATCGTGATTATGAAGAAGATAAAAAATCGGGCAAAAATACTTTAGCGGTTAAACTCGGTAAAACATTTTCTCGATATGAATTTATTTTTCTTTTAATTATTTCTTACGCAATACCAATAATAATGTATTTTCAATATAATTTTACTCTTTGGATATTACTACCTTTGATATCAATTCCAGTTGCTTATCGAATTATATCAATGCTATACAAATTTGAAGGCAAAGAATTAAACAAAGTACTTGCAAAAACCTCTCAATTTGCTGCAATATTTGGAATTCTATTTTCCATAGGATTGATAATATAAATATTATGTCTATATATTAATAAAAACAATAATTAATAATTAATAATTAATATATTTTTAAAAACGGGGATGCTTTCACATCCAATTATATAATTTAGCAAAATTCTCTTATTTTTGCATTCTATGATAAATGAAAAAATTATTATTCTTGATTTCGGTTCACAATATACCCAACTTATTGCTCGGAAAATACGCGAAATTGGCGTCTATGCTGAAATAAAACGTTATGATATTTCAATTGATGAAATTCAATCCACGAACCCAAAAGGGATAATTTTATCGGGAGGTCCTGCAAGTGTGTATACTCAAAATTCTCCACATTTAGATCCAAAGATATTTGATCTTGGAATACCAATTCTTGGGATATGCTATGGATTGCAATTAATTGCATATCATCTTGGTGGGGAAGTTGATAGTTCAGCTCGGCGGGAATATGGTCGTGCTTCATTAATTATTGATAAATCGAATCCATTACTTGAAGGATTATCTTCAAAGCAGGTATGGATGAGCCACGGCGATAGCTTAAAGAAAATTCCCGAAGGATTTAATATTATTGCACATACTGATAATTCACTTTTTGCAGCAATTGAATCAGAAAGCGGCAAAATTTATGGTGTGCAATTCCATCCTGAAGTTCATCATACACCTGATGGAAAAAAAATATTGGAAAATTTTGTTCGCAAAATATGTAATATTAGTGAAATTTGGAATGCAGGATCATTTATTGGCAGCGAGATCACAAATATTCGAGAAAAAGTTGGAAATGAGGAAGTGCTATGTGCATTGAGTGGGGGCGTAGATTCGACTGTTCTTGCTATTTTAATGCATAAAGCTATTGGAAATCAATTGCATTGCGTACATATCGATACGGGTCTTATGCGCACAAACGAAAGCCAAGATCTCGCAAAGCTTTTTAGAGAGAATTTTACAATTCCCTTAGATGTCATTGATGCAAGTAAAGAATTTTTAAATGCATTAGCGGGTGTGGTAGATCCCGAGAAAAAACGTAAAATAATAGGCAATAAATTCATAGAAGTTTTTGAAAGATATGCCCAGCAATTTCCAAATGTCAAATGGCTTGCTCAAGGAACATTATATCCTGACGTTATAGAATCAGGTTCAGTATTGGGTCCCAGTGTAACAATTAAGTCACATCATAATGTTGGTGGATTGCCTGAGAAAATGAATTTGAAAATTATCGAACCATTTCGCAATTTATTTAAAGACGAAGTACGAGCAATTGGTGCAGAATTGCACATTCCTGATACATTTTTGGGAAGGCATCCATTTCCAGGTCCTGGATTAGCAATAAGAATCTTAGGTGAAGTTACCCAAGAGAAATTAGCAATATTGCGGAAAGCAGATGATATTTTTATTGAAGAAATACGGAGAAATGATTTGTATGATGCTATATGGCAAGCGTTTGCTGTCCTTCTGCCAACACAAAGCGTGGGAGTGATGGGCGACGAACGTACTTATGATAACACAATTGCACTTCGAGCAGTTCGCAGTGTGGACGGAATGACGGCAGATTGGTATCCATTTGAACCTGAATTATTAGCGACAATATCAAATAGAATTATCAATGAAGTAAAAGGTATTAATCGCGTTGTATATGATATCACGAGCAAACCGCCAGGCACGATAGAATGGGAATAGGTTTATTTAATTAGTCCTTCTGCAATTTGTATTGCATTTGTAGCTGCGCCTTTTCGAACATTATTTGCAACTACCCAGAACCAGAATCCATTTGGTATAGTTATATCTTTTCTAATTCTCCCTACAAAAACCTCATCACGATCTTTAGTCATTTTTGGAGTAGGATATTCTTCTTGTTGTAAATTATCTAAAACAATAATCCCCTTTGCATTAGTTAAAATTTCTTTTATTTCATTTGCAGAAGTAGCGCGTTTTGTTTCAATATAAACAGCTTCACTATGGCCTACTTCAATAGGCAATCTAACACAAGTTACTGTAATTACAAGATTCGGTAAATGAAGTATTTTACGGGATTCATTAATCATCTTAATTTCTTCAATTGTCCAATTTGGATCTTCGGTCGAAACAGGATGAAAGACCGCATTTGAAAGAATTGAATGCTTAATATTTGGATCATAAATTCCAATTTGCTCATTATGCAATTGATTTAATCCTTTTTGCCCTGCACCTGAAATAGATTGATATGTTGAAACAACTACTTTATTCAATCCAAAAGCATCTTCTAGTGGTTTAAGTGCAACAACAAGCTGGATTGTAGAGCAATTAGGATTTGCAATTATATTATTATTTTTTGCATCATCTTGATTTACTTCAGGAACAACCAATGGGATATTTTTATCCATTCTCCAGGCTGATGAATTATCTATGACAATTGCTCCTTTTTGTGCAAATTTTGGTGCATATTCGCGACTAATATTTGCACCTGCTGAAAAAAATACAAAATCAAACTTATCAATATTATCGTCTTTGAGTTCTATAACGTTGATTGTCTTGGATTTGAATTCAAATGATTTACCAACTGAACGTGCTGAAGCATAAAGTGTTAATTCATCAACTGGAAAATTGCGTTCTTGAAGGATCTGTTGGATAGTTCTTCCAACAAGTCCTGTTGCGCCGACAATTGCTACTTTCATTAAATTGTTCCCCCTGAGTCGGAGTGACTGGATTTGAACCAGCGGCCCCTACGTCCCGAACGTAGTGCTCTACCGGGCTGAGCTACACTCCGTTTTTATTATAATTATACGATCTAATTTTATGCTTCATTTAGAATTTCGTCTAGATTATCAACCAAAATTTTACGATAATTATCGTTAGTTCTGTCTGTTTTGATTGTAATCTTAATTGCTGAATCATCAATCAGCTTTGTTCTATCAGCCCATTCTATAAGTTTTATTGCACTTGGATCATTTAAATATTCAGAAAAGCCAATTTCTTGTAATTCCTTATCACTTTCTATTCTATATAAATCTATATGATAAATAGTTATAGGGATATTCTTTTCTTTGCCTTCATATTTATTAATAATTGTAAAAGTTGGGCTCACCACAATTTCATCTACATCAAAATAATCACAAAATCCTTTTATTATTGCGGTTTTTCCTGAGCCTAAATCACCATAGAAAGCAACAATATCGCCTGGTACAAGGTAGGTTGCTAATTTTTTTCCAATGTTATATGTATCTGATTCACTAGTAGAATTGAATTCCATAATTTTTCAAAAAAACAAAATTAATTAAAAAATTTATATTTGTTCTAAAAATCCAATTTTTTTAGGTTTAAATACGTTTTAAAATAAAATATTTTATCAATGAAATTTTTTTACAAAAATTTTTATTTTTTGCTTTTTTTTCTTCTATATATTTGTAATATTTCAATTCTTTGTGCAACAGAAAAGCCACAATCACCACTTGAAGTGCGTTTCATTAGAGTATATGGGGATGATAACGAATCGTCTCCGCCCATACTAATAATGAAATCTAATGATGCTACTGCAAATATAAATGTTGGCGCTCGCCAGCTTACACTTGAAATTGATATTTATGCAGATATTCCTCCAACGCTTTTCGCTACTTTTACACATTGTGATATAAACTGGGAAGAAGATGCTAATAACTTTATTAATAATCAATCGATGATGCGAACAAGCGATTTTTTCTGGGAAAGCGCACCGACCAGTCATTCATATTATTCACATCGAGGAACATTGAAATTCCCAAATTCTGTTTTGCAATTCCGTTATTCAGGAAATTGGAAAGTAAAGTTATATGATTATTATTCACCTGATAAATTAATTGCAGAAACCAAATTTTTTGTTGTCGAACCAATTGTTCCCGTGCAAATGGAATTTATCTCGAGTATGTATAGCCCTCAATTTAACGTTATAAATTCAGCTTATAACATAGAAACAAGCATTACAGCTCCATCAAGAATCTTAAATTCTCAACTGAAAAATTTTGTTATATATCGAAATTTTAGATGGAGCGAGCCATATATTATAAGTGAATCTTATACGGACAGATATACAAACACTTTATATAAATATAGTTTTCCAATTATGGTGTCTGGCTTTTCTAATGTAGAAAAGAGATTTTCCATTTTTAATATTCCTGCTGAGAATGTATATCGAGTGATGGATATGTCAAATCTAGCAGAATTTCCATCGGGATCATATCTTGTGCAATTGCCATTTTCTGATTTAATACGTAATGGAAATTATTGGGAAGTGGATGATGACGGAGCAATGATAACTCGTTATATTTCTGAATCAGAAGATGAATATGTTTATATGGAATTTGTATTAGATCCACAAGGAGTAATAAGCGATGAAGATGTATTTATCTCGGGCTCATTTAATAATTGGACGCCAAATAAAAATTGGCAAATGTATTATGACCGAGAAACACGAACATATCGATTGAAGCAATGGATACGTCGGGCAAGGCATAATTATTTATATGGAACAGGCACATACAACCCAGATACACAACAATTTGAGAACATCTCCTTTGATAAATATGAAGGGAATAATGTATACTCAAATCATTCTTATATAGGATTTTTATACTATAGAAGTATGGAACTTGGGGGTTATGATGCTATTATAGGAGCGTCCATTACAAATCCTTTCGGAGTGGGTTATTTCAGATAAATTCAGAAATAAAGTTAGTCATCCTTATTAATAAAAAAAATATTTTTATATTAAATATTTTTTTTCACTAAATTTGTAAAAATAATAAAAATAAAAAATAAAATGAAAATTTCAACAAAAATTGTTTTATCAAATATTATTACTGTTCTCTTTCCATTATGTGCAGCAATATTTGCTGTATTCAGTATTTCTTCTCTAAATAAGCAAGTTGAGGATGTTAATAAAAATCACGTCCAAAAGATTCTTAAAAGTAGTCGGTATATGGAAATCTTCCAGGATCATATGAGATTGCTTCGTGAGTTAAGTATTCCTCAAGATAAAACGACTGTTTCAGAAATTGAAATTGAGATGAAAAAAATTTCCGCAGAAGTAAATGAATTAATGGATTATATGACTAAAAATATTGGGAGTGATGCTGAATTAAAAATTATTAATTCTCTCAAAACTACACGTGAAAAATTTCTTAATGCTCGGGAACGATATATTAATCTGTTAAATGCCGGAGATTTTACAAATGCTGTGCAAACATACAAACAATCTTTACAACCTCTCGAAAATGACTATAGAACCCTTTTAACTCAATATTCGCAAGTTGGGAAACAAGAAATTGAAAAAGTACAAAGCGATTCTCAAAGGAAATTTTCTTCGTCATTAATAACTTTAATTGTATTAGGTGTTATATCTGTTGTAGTATGTGTTATTATGTCAATTTATCTTAGCAGCACAATTAGAAAGCCAATAAAGAATGCAACTGATATTTCCCAAAAAATTGCAAATGGTTCAATGGAGCCAATTGATGTTAAAACAATTAATAAAGATGAGTTTTTACCATTATTTGAATCGCTAAATGTTATGATTACAACAATTTCAACAGTTATTGATGAAATTAGGAAGGCAACACAACAATTAACAGACGGTATCTTGTCATATCGTGTAGATCAATCAAATTTTAAAGGTGATTATCAATTATTAATAAAAGAATTCAATGCTGCGGTCGAAGAAATGGCAAGGCCTTTGCGAGTTATAACCAATTATGTAGATCAATTAGCAAAAGGGGAGATTCCTGATCTTATTACCAGCGATGAAAAAGGGGAATATAAAATTACTAAGGATGCTATCAATAATTTAATAAATACCAATAAAGAAATTATTGGACTTGCTACCAAAATTAGCAAAGGTGATATAAATGTTCAACTTGCAAAGAGATCTGGGGATGATAAATTAGTAGAAGCTCTTGAAAATATGGTGCAGGCACTTAAATATTTAATGCAGGATATCAATGAAATTGCAAAGAATTCTGCTGATGGAAATCTCGATTTTGATATCAATTCGAATAAATATGAAGGTAAGTTTAAAGATATAATTGTGTCATTTTTAAACACAATTGAATCCTTCAAATCCCCTTTAAAGGAAATAATCAGAATATTACAGAATCTATCAGAAGGAAATTTGACACAAATGATGAATGGAGACTATCGAGGAGACTTTGACAAACTAAAAGATACTACAAATGCAACTATTAATTCTTTAAATGATCTAATATATCAAGTACAAATTAGTGCTGAAGAAGTATCGCAAGGTGCAATGCAGGTTTCCGCCGCAAGTCAAGCTTTATCGCAAGGTGCAACTGAACAAGCAGCATCGTTAGAGGAAATTACAAGCTCTACAACACAAGTAGCATCACAAACCCGGGTAAATGCTGACAATGCCCATCAAGCTCAAGTTATTACAAATGAAACAAAGCAGAATGCTGATAGTGGAACTAAACAAATGAATGAACTTGTCGAAGCAATGAATGAAATCAATTTATCAAGCGAAAACATTTCGAAAATTATTCGCGTAATTGATGAAATTGCTTTCCAAACAAATTTACTTGCTCTAAATGCAGCAGTTGAAGCTGCGCGTGCAGAACGTTTTGGAAAAGGCTTTGCTGTTGTAGCCGAGGAGGTTCGTAATCTTGCACAAAGAAGTGCGCAAGCAGCAAATGAAACAACCGAATTAATTAATAATTCTAAAAATTCTGTATCAAAAGGATTGTCAATTGTATCCAAAACAAATGAAACCCTTGATGAAATTAGAATTAGTTCAATCAAATCGGCTGACATTGTAGCCGAAATTGCTGCAGCATCAAATGAACAAGCATTAGCGATTTCTCAAATAAATGAAGGACTTAATCAAATCGACAAAGTGACACAGACAAATACAGCGAGTGCAGAAGAAAGCGCTTCGGCAGCTCAGGAATTATCGAGTCAAACAAAGATATTAAAAGAAATGATTCAGCATTTTCGATTAAATAAGCAAGCAGCAGCATCTGTTAATAGGACAACTCAAAATACACTAGATCAAGGACCACTCCATAGAGAATTAGTGGAGAATTCAAATTATAATTATGATGTAAATCCTTCAGATGTGATAAAATTGGACGAAGATGATTTTGGTAGATATTAAAACTTATGGAATTCAGATTAAATGAATATGGTTTTGTGCGTGTAGCAGTTTTAAGTCCCGAACTTAGAATTGCAAATATTGATTATAACTTAAAAGAAATAGAACGTTTAATAAGGTTGGCATCTGAAAAGAATGCGCAAATTATATTATTTCCCGAATTATCCATAACAGGTTATTCTTGCGAAGATTTATTCTTTCAAAATAAATTAATTAATGATACTCTCATAGCATTAAAAGATTTATGCAATTTATCTAAGAATATTAAAGCTTCAATTATTGTAGGTGCACCAATTTTCAATGCAGGAAAACTCTACAATGCAGCAATATTTATCAATAATGGTGAAATAAAGGGAATTATTCCAAAATCATTTTTGCCAAATTATAATGAATTTTATGAAAAGCGATGGTTCTTTTCCGCTTTTGATTCTCAATATGATTTTGTGGAAATTGAAAGAAAACAAATTCCCTTTGGAAATGATTTAATTTTCTCATCAAATCAATTTCCTGACCTAAAGATTGGCATTGAAATTTGCGAAGATTTATGGGCTGTATCGCCCATTAGTTCTAAATTAGCCCTTACAGGTGCTAATTTGATATTAAACCTTTCTTCAAGTAATGAATTAATAGGAAAATCTAAATACCGTCGAGAGCTTATCGCAAATCAATCAGCAAGGATAAATGGTATATATGCTTATTCTGATGCTTCACCTTGGGAATCTACAACAGACCTTGTATTTTCGGGACACTGTATAATTGCAGAAAATGGAAAAATTATAGAGGAAAGCAAAAGATTCCAATTTGATTCTCAAATGATTATTGCCGATTGCGATTTTGAGATGATAAATAATGAGCGAAACAAGAATTCATCATTTAATTCTACAAATCATTATCTAGATTTTCGCGATATTAAATTTGATTTATTCGATGTAAAAGTATCAAATTTATATCGCGAAATATCGCCAAGTCCATTTGTTCCAAATGATAAGAACAAATTAGATGCAGTTGCAGAAGAAATTCTAAATCTGCAATCGACAGCTCTTGCTCGGCGTTTGCTTCATCTCAAAATGCAAAATTGCGTAATTGGGCTTTCGGGTGGCTTAGATTCCACTCTTGCAATGCTTATTGCTGTAGAAAGCTTCAAAAAATTGAATTTGCCATTATCAGGAATTTATACCATTACAATGCCGGGATTCGGAACTACAATTCGCACTAAATCTAATGCGGAGCTTCTTGCTCAGCAATTGGGAACCACCCTAAAAGTAATTGATGTTAAAAATAGCACACGCGCCCATTTTCAAGATATTGAGCATAATGAAGAAAATATAAATGTTGTTTTTGAAAATGCTCAAGCCCGGCGCCGCACTCATATTCTAATGGATTATGCAAATAAGGTAAATGGTGTTGTTATTGGCACAGGTGATTTATCGGAGATCGCATTAGGATGGAATACATATAATGCAGACCAAATGTCTATGTATAATGTCAATGCAAGCGTTCCCAAAACATTAGTCCAATTTCTAATAGAATGGTATAAAAATAATAAAGCTCCAGAAGGGATTGAGAGTATTTTACAAGATATTCTTCAAACACCAATTTCCCCCGAACTTCAACCCTCTAAAAATGAATTATATAATAATCAAGAAACAGAGAAAATAATAGGCCCCTATCAATTGCATGATTTTTTTCTATATTATGGAATACGATTTGCATTATCCCCTAGAAAAATATTCTTATTGGCAAATTTTGCTTTTGAGAATAATTTTTCAAAAGAGGAAATAATAAGCACAATGGAGGTGTTTTATAAACGCTTTTTTGCAAATCAATTCAAACGCTCTTGTTTCCCTGATGGTGTGAAAATTGGAACTGTGGCTTTATCACCTCGTGGAGATTGGAGGATGCCGAGCGATGCAAGTGTAGATATTTGGATAAAAGAAATTGAAGATATTAAAAATAGTCTATGAGGATAAATGTCAATTTATACAGAAAAAAATCCAATAAAAATTCTAATTGCTGATGACCATGAAATCTTGCGGGCAGGATTGAGGAAAGTTATATCTGTTGCCCAAAATATGGATATAATTGCTGAAGCTGAAGATGGCTTGCAAGCAATTAAACTTGCAGAACAATATCAACCAACAGTCGTTTTGTTAGATATATTAATGCCTAAATTGACAGGAATTGAGGCAGTTCCAAAAATAAAACAAGTCTGTCCTTATACTTTTATTATTATATTCACAGCTTTTGAAGATATAAATCATATTGAAAAAGCATTAAAAGTAGGAGCTGATGGTTATATTTCAAAAGGTGTATCCCCACAATTTCTTATTGAAGCATTAAATAATGTTGTGATGGGTCAAAAAGTGTACAGCAAATCTATAATCAAGATAATTCGCGATGGAATTATTACAAATTACTCTCAAACAGAAGAAAATGTTAATCTAACACAAAAAGAAAAAGAAGTTCTCCATTATTTAGCAGATGGTTGTTCTTCTAGGGAAATAGCCAAAAAATTAAATATTAGTGTAAGGACAGTTGAAACCCATAGATATAACTTAATGAATAAATTAGAACTTACAAATGCGGCTCAACTAATACGATTTGCTATTCTACATACTGACAATTAACAACATTCTTTCTTATTATTAATTAATCATATCTTCTAACTTTTCACGTACAAATTGCCTCAATTAATTAGTATTTGTCTTATTTCAAAATTTTTTTATCATATTAACTTCTTTATATAAAATATAAAATAATAATTATGAAAAGTCGAACACAAAAAATATATGAATCAATTCCTAATGAATTTTCTCAAGATTCTAAAAAAGAATTATTACCTGTGCTTCCATTAAATAATTTAGTTGCTTATCCTAGTACGTCGATTCCCGTTGTGGTTGGAAGAAATTTTTCAGTTAAGGCAGTTAATAAATCTATGTATGAAGGGAAAAATGTATTGCTTGTGCCACAAAAAATCGAAACCGACGATTTAGAGCCATTGGTTTCAGAATTGTTTGAATATGGCGCACTTGGAAAAATTCGTGGAATATTGCGTTTGCCAGGAAATATGATGAAAGTTCGAGTCGATTGTTTTGAAGTTGTTAAAATTAATAAATTTACTCAGAGTGAAAGTATAATTGAGGGTAGTTATACAATATTAAAAATAAATAGGGATATTGATAATAATGTCAAATTTAACGCTCTCCATGATAGAACAATAGAAGTTTTTCGAAAATATCTATCAACTGTCGAAGGAATAACTGATGAACTTTTCTATGAATTTATAAATAATGATGATTTGCTTGCACAAGCTTATATAATTGCTTCAAATATAGAAACAACGCAAGATGAGAAACTAGAGCTTTTGACAATTCAAAATCTTTATGATTTATATTTTAAATTATATGAAATATTATATAATTTAAATCAAGTCTTTTATTATAAAAATGAGCTTAATGAGAAATTAGATACAAAAATGCAGGAATATCATCGAAAAATGATGATTCGTGAACAAATACAATTCCTTCGCGATGAGCTTGGCGATGAAAGCTTAGAGATTGCTGCTACTCCTGAAATTATGGAATTGAAAAAAAATATTGAAAATAAAAGCTTCACTGAAATTGCCAAAGCAAAAGCAAATGAAACACTTCAAAAATTAAGTCGCTATTCATCCTATAATCCCGATTATTCAGTCGAACGCGATTATTTAGAAATGCTATTAGAATTACCTTGGATAGATAAAACAGAGGATAATTTAAACATTGATGAAGTAGCACAAATTCTTGATGAAGACCATTATGACCTTGCAAAACCCAAAGAACGCATCCTTGATTTTATAGCAGTACTAAATCTCGCAGAGAAAACTAAACGTCAAATCCTTTGTTTTGTTGGACCACCGGGAACTGGTAAAACCTCACTTGGTAAATCAATTGCTCGTGCTATGGGGAGAAAATTTATACGTATTTCACTTGGAGGAATTCGCGATGAAGCCGAAATCCGTGGGCACCGTAGAACATATATTGGTGCAATGCCTGGCAAAATTATATCAGCAATGAAACGAGCAGGAACAACTAATCCCGTTATAATGCTTGATGAAATTGATAAGTTATCTACATCTTTTCAGGGCGACCCTGCATCAGCCTTACTTGAAGTGCTTGACCCTGAGCAGAATTCAACATTTACAGATCATTATCTTGAAATTGAGTATGATTTGTCAAATGTGCTATTTATTACAACAGCCAATGTAATGTATGATATTCCTCAACCATTGCTTGATAGAATGGAAGTAATTGAAATATCTAGTTATTTGGATTTTCAAAAATTAGAGATTGCAAAAAATCATATTATCCCAAGATTGCTTGAAGAATTGAATATCAAGCGCGATAAAATTAAATTCACTGATGAAGCGATATTGAAAATTATTAATGGCTATACACGTGAGGCGGGTGTGCGTGAACTCGAACGCCAAATTTCAACTGTACTACGTAAATATGTGAGGCGAATGCTTTCTGAATTCAACGCTATGAAATTACAAACTCAATCAAAAAAAACTACTACTTTTGCCGATATGATGAAGCGTAAGAAATTAACAATAGATGTTGATGATGTTTATACATTTTTGAAAGGAGAGAAGTACCATAAGCTCTCTGATAATAAGAAATCGCAGATTGGTGTTGCAAATGGCCTTGCTTGGACAAGCGTTGGCGGAGAGATTTTACCAATTGAAGTATCAATTATGCAAGGTAATCAAAAACTTTTACTAACAGGTAAACTTGGCGATGTGATGAAGGAAAGTGCAATGGCAGCGTTGTCCTTTATTCGCTCTAATGCTGATAATTTTAATATTAGAAATGAATTTTTCCGAGATAATGAAATTCATTTGCATATTCCCGAGGGTGCTGTACCTAAGGATGGTCCATCAGCGGGAATTACAATGGGTATTGCAATGCTTTCGGCAATCACTCGTACACCTGTGAGGCGAGATTTGGCAATGACGGGCGAGATTACATTACGTGGTAATATATTGCCTATTGGTGGATTGCGTGAAAAATTGCTTGCTGCAAAACGCTATGGTGTTCGAACGGTGCTAATTCCAAAGGAAAATGAAAAGGATTTAGATGAGATTTCCGATTTTATAAAGGATGGTCTTGAGATAATACTAATTGTAAATATAATGGATGCCATCCCCATTGCCTTAGAAAAACAAAAGGAAGTAGTAGTGATGGGAAAATAGGTGGTTTATCCGTCCCGTTTGAAAAGATAAGCCCAATCGATCGAGCCTTTCATATAACCATCTCCTTTGGATATAATTCGATTATCGCTTGAAATGACTATATATTGCGGTGCACCGAAACCGACATCAAAGTACTTTATTATTTCAAATGCATTTGCTATAATTTTTGTATTAAAAAGCTCATAAAATTTGAAATTCTTAAGAGAATTTATATCATCGGGGCTAATTAATGCCACAAATACATCGTTTTTATCTAAATTTGAATTGAGGTAATCTGTCATTAAATCTTTGCAAATACTACATCGCAAATTGAAGAATATAAGAAGTTTAGGCTTGCTTAGATTTAATAAATTCACTTGGCTATTATCGGCATAAACAATTTTAGGCGCTTTTTCATTTAGGTATATTGCGGGAACCTGATACTTTGCTTCTAATTCTTTTATTAATTTCTCCCCTTCAATCCTTTTATTATTATACATTATTTTATTTAATTTTTCTAATAAGTGTGGTTTTGGAAGGATGTGATAAGCATAATAATAATATTTTATTGCAGAGTCCTTATTATTTTCTTCTAAATACAATTCCCCAATCTTATCATAAGTCATAGCTCTGTTATTGCTTGTAGGATCGAAATTTTTTAATGAATTTTTAAAATAATTTATTGCTCCATCATATTTCTTTAATTTTATAGCTTTATTATATACAATTGATTGGATCAAACCTCTTGTGACAAACATTTTATAATTTGGATCTTTGCCCGAAAAATGCAATTCATAATTACCATTATAATATTCTTCAAGAGCATTATTCAATAGATCTAATGTTTTATTTAAAGAAGCAAGAGAATCGGGTAAAAAGTATTTGCTCAATATTATACCCTTTGGGGTATTATAATATATAATATTAGGCCGTTTCTCAATTACTTTATTGATGACATCAATTGCAATGGTGGAATCTATCCTTTTGTTATCCCAAATTGTACCCCCACGAATTTCAGAACTGGTATAAAATGAACTTGGATTGTTTAGAATAAGTTGTTCTCTAATGTATTTAGTTAAATCGCTATGCAAACTATCATTTCCAAAAAGAACATCATTTAAAAGGCTTGTAAGTTCCCAATTATTTAACGCTCGTTCTGATTTAACTTTGTGAATATTTTTAATTGCAATATCAATTTTTGATTTATCATAATTTATTGTATATGCTATAAGTTGCAGTAATGGAAGAGCAGTGTTTTTATTATAATTAGCTTCCAAATATTGAATCTGATTTAGGACAGAATCTTTATTAATAATTCTCCAGCTAAGTTCATAATACCATCTTGTAGCATATATACCTAAATTATCAGGATAAGATTGTCTTTCGTTATAGAAATACTTTAAATATGTAGATGTATCTGCATATTTTAATAAAGGAATATTGGCACCAAATGAAAGTTGATGATCATTTTTATAAATTGGAATCATTGTTGAACGGTACATTTCATCCCCATAAGGTATATATACAAACATTGTTATCCAGGATGTATTGGGTAAAATCTTTATTTTTGTTGTATAATGAACACTATCAATTTTTTCAAATTTGTAAACGACTTCTGTATAATTATTAATTTCTTCTTGTTGATAATATACATCTAAAGAAAATTGCGTATCTATTGGATTACCAATTTTATAAATAACTTCATATTCTTTTCCCTCAATAAGTTTTTGCCCATTTTTGATTCTTATATTTTTATAAATATAATCTTTCGTCTCGTTGTTATTAGAGCACCCTGCAAAAGACAAAGTTATGATTATTATTAAAAAAATTATATGATTTCTTTTCATTTTTTTTATGTATCTTATTTTTTACAAATTTAAACAAAATTTTCAATTTTAGTATTCCACTCTATCCTCTTTTTGTAGCCACTTGTTAAATACTTCTTTCGCGGCGGGATTTTCAATATGTATTAATTGAACCTGTTTATTAGTATTTTCTTTTTCCAATTCATTATAAATAAATTCATCGCTGAAACCAATATGAGCTGCATCGTGGCGGGTATTTGCATAATAAACAGTGCTGATTTTTGCCCAATAGATTGCACTGAGACACATTGGACAAGGTTCGCAAGATGAATAAATTTCGCAATCTGAAAGATCAAATCTACCGAGTAGTCGAGCAGCTGTTCGTATTGCATTTATTTCAGCATGGGCAGTGGGATCATTTTCGATAGTGACGGTATTATGTGCTTCGGCTATAATCTCATCATTTCTGATAATGACTGCCCCAAAAGGTCCGCCCCCATTTTCAATTCCAATTCTCGATAATTCTATAGCTCGGTCCATATAATCATTGTTCATAATTTTACCAAATTTATATACATAAAATTAACTATTTTCTCTAATTTTGAGTTATTTTTTAATTTAATTTGGAGTATTTTATGTTAAGCAAAATTAAAGCAGTATTTTTATTTCTAATTTCCTTATTTTTATTGAATTCCTGTTCCAATAATAAACAGGAGACATATAAAATTCCTGAAATCAATCAACAGCAGCATAACTTAAACAGTCAAGATTTATTTTCATTTCAACGAATAAGCGAGCCAACAATATCGCCTGATGGAAAATGGGTTGCATTCATCGTGGCAACGCCCTCAATTGAAGATAATAAACAATATTCCGATTTGTGGGCAATTTCTTTGGAGACAAATGAGCTAGTTCAATTGACCAATGATGTTTATTCTGAGTCGAATCCGTCATGGTCACCTGATAGCAAAAGATTGGCATATATCTCTAATAAAGAGAAAACCCCTCAAGCATACATTATGGATTTTCCACAAGGTGGGATAAAAAAAGTCAGCTTTTATAAAAATGGAGCATCTAATCTCCGATGGTCATCGAAAGGAGCATTAATTGCATATACAACGGATGTAAAAATGAAGGAGGGATTATCTGACATCTATCCACAATTACCAAAAGCAGATGTGAGAATTTATGATTCATTGCCCGTTCGGCACTGGGACGAATGGGAAGATAATATGTATAATCATTTATTTGTATCTTTTGCAGATGGTCGGACGTCTTTGGATTTAACATTGGGTGCAAAATATGATATACCAATGAAACCCTATGGCGGCAGAGAAGAAATTGCTTTTTCCCCTGATGAAAAAGAAATAGCATACACAGCAAAAACAGATAGCGATTATGTAAATAGTACTAATTCTGACATAATTATACAAGGAATAGATTGGGCAATTAATGATAAGCCTAAATACAAAAGAATTAGTAGAGAATTGGGATATGGTAAAACATTGAATATAACAGATGGAATGATGGGTTACGATAAGGATCCTCTTTATTCTCCCGATGGTAAATGGATTGCTTTCAAAAGTCAAGAACGAGCAGGATTTGAATCTGACAGAGTTCGACTGATGCTTTATAATCGGGAAAATAAGCAAATAATTGAGCTTACTAATAATTTTGACCAATGGGTTGAGGAATTTGTCTGGTCTCCCGATTCCAAGAAAATTTATTTGACAGCAACAGATTCTGGATCTTATGGATTATTTGAATTCCAAATTGCTGATAATAGTTATAGAAGATTATCACAAAGGAATTGGAATTATGGTTCAGGATTGGATATTACTCCTGATGGAAGCAAGCTAATTTTTGGGAAGCAGAATGTAAATCATCCTCTTGAATTATATACACTTGAGATAGCAACATTACAAGAAAAGCAATTGACACATTTCAATGATGAGCGTTTAAAATTTATCAATCCAATAAAATTTGAAGAACGTTGGTTTACATCTCCCGATGGGCAAAAAGTGCAAGCATGGATATTTTATCCTCCCGATTTCGACTCAACAAAGAAATATCCGATGATTACATTTCTGCAAGGAGGCCCGCAGAGTATGACAAGCCCCGATTTCCATTATAGATGGAATTTTAATTTATTTGCATCACAAGGATATGTTGTAGTTGCATCCAATCGACGAGGTTCACCTGGATTTGGTCAGGCGTGGGTTGATGCTGTAAGTAAAGATTGGGGAGGCAAGCCAATAGATGATATTCTTGCTTGTACAGACCAATTTAGCGAAATGCCATTTATTGATAAAAATCATCGTGCAGCAATTGGAGCAAGTGCGGGTGGTTACGCTGCATTTTGGCTCGAAGGTCATCATCAAGGGCGATTTAAGGCATTTGTAGCACATTGTGGAGCATTTGATTTAATTAGTGATTATGGGTCAACTGATGAGCTTTGGTTCCCGAATTGGGAATATGGTGGCCCTTATTGGGATCCAGCAGCACGCCCGAATTATGAGAAAAATTCCCCTCATAATTACGTTCAAAATTGGGATACACCAATACTAATAAGCACAGGCGAGTATGATTTCCGTTTGCCATATACTCAAAGCTTGGAAGCATTTACAGCAGCACAATCGATGAATATACCATCAGAATTATTAGTATTTCCAAATGAAACACATTTTATTTCAAAGCCACAAGATTATTTAGTATGGTTTGATAAAGTAATGAAATTTTTGGATAAATACTGCAAATAACAATAAAAAAGCCTCGCCGTCGGGGGGAAGTGACGGTGAGGCATGCAGCATAAAGAAGTTAGGCGACTCTCGTCGTCGAGCGGGAAACGAGACTCGAACTCGCGACCCTAACCTTGGCAAGGTTATGCTCTACCAACTGAGCTATTCCCGCTTGCATTTTTTTGGAATTCAAAATTACATAATTTTGAATTAATAACAAAATACTTTTTTATTAAAAGAACAAATTATACAATCATATTAACAAATATCTTGCCAAATTATTGCAATTTTCAAAAGAATCCTAATTTTTCTTCAATTTCTTTTTGATAATAAACGCGATTTAAAAATAATCCTCTTGCAGGAGCAAATCCTGATGCAAATGATTTATCTTGTTTTTCAAAAGATATAAGAATATCGTCAATTGTGCGTTTACCTCTTGCATAATCAATCATAACACCAACCAATGCACGCACCATTCCATATAAGAAATGATTGGATTTAATAGTATATTTATAAATATCACCGGGTAATTTCTCCCATTCTGATTTACTTATAATACAGTTATTATTTTTTATATCTTCATTAATTTTTGAAAACGTAGTGAAATTGTGATTACCAAGAAAAATGCTTGCAATTTCATATAATTTATTGTCATCAATATTATATTTCAATTCTGCGATATAATTTCTTTGAAAAACGCAGATATTTTTTCCTATATAATAATTATATTCTCTCGCAATTGCATCAAAGCGAGGATGAAAGGGGAAATCAATATATTTTGCTTTTTTAATCTTAATGTCTCGGGGAAGAATTGAATTCAAGGCAATAGCAATCTTATTTTGTGGAATTATAATGTCATCAATTTTTGCTGATGCAACTTGTCCGATAGAATGCACACCTGCATCGGTTCGTCCTGCCCCAATAAAATTTACATTGGAATTTGTCAATTTTTTCCAAGTTGTTTGCAATTCATTTTGAATTGTATCAGCATTATTTTGGATTTGCCATCCTGCATAATTTGTTCCATCATATTCAACAAGGCAAGCAACTGAAATCATATCAAACTGTATTATTAATCAATTCGTTTATATACATAATTTCAAAAATAATATATCAGATGAAAAGAATCATCATTATTTTGGCAATATTAATTAGTTCTATAAATGGTGCATATTCCGAAAAGATTCTTATACCAATGGATTTAGCACAATCTGACCATCTAAAAGCTTATGGGATTGTGTATTGGACATTGAAATTACCTCAAAATGTAGATTGGTTGCTTAATTATCGGGGTGGATCTTTTTTAACCGAATATCGAGAGGAGATTATTGCAGAATTGCGTATTCGTGGAGTGTCGTTTGAAGTGCTCTCGGACGGCGATGCAGATGGAATTCTGACTATGATTAAAGGCGAAAATGTTAATATGGACGATGTATTGCTCGAAAAAGCTCCTAAAATTGCTGTATATGTTGCACCTGGTAATAAACCTTGGGACGATGCAGTTCGATTGGTGCTTGAATATGCAGAAATTCCTTATGATATGGTATGGGATGAAGAAGTTTTGCGTGGCGATTTGAAAAAATATGATTGGTTGCATTTGCATCATGAAGATTTCACGGGACAATATGGAAAATTCTGGGCAAATTATCAGAACCAACCATGGTATATTCAGCAAGTGACTTTGAATGAAAATATGGCAGGCAAACTTGGTTTTGCGAAAGTATCAGAGATGAAAAAGGCAGTTGTTCTGAAAATGAAGGAATTTATAGCAAATGGGGGATATATGTTTGGTATGTGTAGCGCGACAGATACGTGGGATATTGCTTTATCTGCATTGAATGTCGATATTTGTCCTGAAATGTTCGACGGTGATCCTGCTGACCCTCAAGCAAATTCAAAACTTGATTTTTCTCAATCTCTTGTGTTTGAGAATTTCCATTTGATTCTCGATCCATATATTTATGAATATTCTGATATTGATGTTAATCCCTCTGAAATCAACTTGAATCCCGAGAGTGATTATTTTACATTATTTGATTTTTCTGCAAAGTTTGATCCATTACCTACGATTTTAACCCAAGATCATGCGAACATAATTCACGGCTTTATGGGGCAGACAACAGCATTTCATCAACGCTTTATTAAAAAGAATGTAATTATATTAGGCCAAAAGGAAGGAACTGATGAAGTTAAATATTTAATGACAAATTTCGGCAAAGGATTTCTTTCCTGGTATGGCGGACATGACCCTGAGGATTATCAGCATTTTGTGGGCGACCCCCCAACAGATTTAGCATTATATAAAAATTCGCCGGGATATAGGTTGATATTGAATAATGTGTTATTCCCAGCGGCAAAGAAAAAAGTATTGAAAACTTAATCAATAATTTTGAATTTATTTATATCATTTTGATTGCCTGAAATCACAATTCTATCATTTTTTTTGAATTTATAATTTCCCGTTGGTATTATTACTTGTGTGTTATTCCGTTTATCTATTGATTTAATCAAAATTATTTCTACTTTGAATCTATTTCTTATGTCAAGTTCTTTAATTGTTTTACCAAGAAATGATTTTGAGACTTCTATCTCTTGCAACACATATTGACCAAAAATTGGAATGCCTTCCTCGGCATTTGATAAAGTTAAACTTGATGCTAAATTCATTGACATATCAAATTTTTTAATTTCTTGATTATAGATTTCATCTAAATCTTTTCGTGAAATAATGCCCACAATTTTAAAAGTATCTTCATCATCACTGACAGGCAGATAATCCAATTTACTTTGATTCATTACATCCCATGCAGTCTTAAGAGTATCGCTCTCTTTGATAATAGGACAATTTCTTTTTGCAATATCTCCTGCAATCAATAATTCTCCAAGTACATCTTGGTCAAAGAGTATTTCACGAACTTGATCCATTGTTATCAAACCAATAAATTTTTCAAAATTATCTTCAACTACAAGCACTGATATATTTTGTTTTAATAACTTAGAAATAATCAATTTCAAATTTTCTTTTTCTGATATGATTAGATAATTACCCGTAAAAACTTCCTTCACAGGAATTGAATTTAAGATGTTAAGCTCAGTCAATTGCGGCAAAAGAAGATTATTTTTTGCGAGTGGTTGCATATAAATTGATTCTCTAATTAATCTGCGTGATATTGCTATGCTAATCACACACGTAATCATTGCAGGCAATATAAAATTTTGATTTTTTGTTAATTCAAAAATCATTATTATCGAGGTAATGGGTGCATGAATAGTCCCCGATAATAAACCTGCCATACCCAAAATCACGTACGCTTCAGGTTGAGGAGCTAATTCAGGAGAAATATAGTTAAAGATGTATCCAAAGAATGAGCCTAAACTTGCACCAATAACTAATGTTGGTGCAAAAATACCGCCCATCCCGCCTGAGCTTAATGTTAATGAAGTTGTGAAAATTTTAGCAAAAATCAGAAAAAGCGCAATGTACCAAATAATTTTATTTTTCAAAAAATTATCAATCACATCATAGCCTACACCAAGCACTTCAGGTAATATAAGCCCAATAGCGCCTAAAAGAATACCGCCAAGCAATGCTTTGAGATATTTATTAATTCGTAATTTTGTCTTAATAAAATCTTCAAGCCAATAAAGAAATTTGATAAATAGAAAAGAGACTAATCCCGAAAAAACTCCTAAAACTGCAAAGAGTAAAAATTCAAATCCATTATGTAATTGATACTGAACGGAAGAAAATGAAGCAACATCTCCAAGAAGCGACCTTGATACAAAAGTGGCAAAGACCGTTGCAATCACAACAACAGAAAATTGATTAAAATGGAAATCCATCAAAATTATTTCAATTGCAAATAATGCTCCTGCAATAGGTGCATTAAAAGCAGCAGCAATACCTGCTCCAGCTCCTGCAGCAGCAAGAATTTGCATTCGCCTAGGATTTACATTGAATATTTTGCTAATTATAGATCCAATTCCTGCGCCCAAATAAATTGCAGGACCCTCAGGTCCAACACTCCCTCCTGTCCCAATTGTTATAGCAGATGTTATTCCTTCCGTAATTGGGGCGATAGGCTTAATTAATCCATGTTTTAATAAAATTGAATATATAACTTGCGAAACGCCATGCATCTTTGCCTTTATAGACAATACCTGCATTAAAAGTTGTGTTATAATAAATCCAATCGAAGGTAAAATAACTAAGAATACCCAGGTATAATCTTTAAATTTATTTCCTGATGTGATATTATTGCTAAAAAATAAATCTGTAAAAAATTCAATTATTAATTTTAATATTACTTCTGCGAAACCCGTTAAAAGACCAACAATAATTGCAAGCGCGAACACAAACACATATTCTGTCTGAGAAATAGATTGGTATACTTCTTTTCCTAAATTTCTATATTGATCAAGACTATATGGTAATTGAGCTTTAATTTTCATTTTGGATTATTTCGTTGCACATCTTCAAAATGTTTAACGAATTCCATTATATTTACAAAATTAAAATCTGCATTCGTAATTTTATTTTCCCCAATATAAATCGTATTTACACCTGCTCGCTTTCCTGCTTCAATATCGCTTAGTGAATCACCTACCATAAAACTTTGACTTGGATCTATATCATATTTTTCAATTGCTTCGAGTATCATACCTGGATAAGGCTTTCGGCGATAATCATTTTCACTTGCCAGTGACGAGCAGGTAAATATATCGTCAAGTCTATAACCCGTTTTTTCGGATAATTCATTTTGCATATAATTATGGATATCTTCTAAATCAGCAGCAGTCATTAAACCTTTACCCACACCTTGTTGATTCGAGATGAGAATTGCTAAGAAATCGTGGTCTTTTATTTTTTTAAAAAGATTGAAAAAATCCTCTATGAACACAAATTCATCGATGGATTTAACATAATCACCAATTAGTCTTTCATTAATTATTCCATCTCTATCTAAAAAAAATGCTTTATTTTTCATTGAACAATTCAGAAATTATATCATCCATATTTTTATAAATAATTTCCCAAGAATGAGTATTTAAAATATGTTGACGTCCATTAATAGATATTTTTTGGGCAAGTTCATCATTTTCTAAAATTTCGATAGCTAATTGAGCAAGTTCAACATCATTATTACCAATCATTAAATGTTCTCGATGAATTCCATATATACCCTGATTTCCTGATGGTGTAGTTACGACGGGAGCTCCTGCGCTCATTGCTTCAAGCACTTTGTTTTGGATACCTGACCCTCCAAGATGTGGATGCAAAAATACTCGAGCTTTCTGAAGATATGGAGTAAAATCAGGTACATTTTCATATAATTCAATATTTGGTAATTTTGTGAGTTTTTTTATCATATTTGGAGCTTTTGCCCCAATAATTTGAAATCTGATATTCGGGAATTTTTGTCGAATAATTGGTAAAATATTATTAACAATTCTCATTATCATCAGATCATTTGCCCATAAGTCTAATTTGCCCGTAAATACTATATTTTTCCTTAAATTAAAATCCGAAGGTATATATTTTTCTACGTCTGTACCATTTGTCAATAGTTCGTATCTTATTGTTGGATTCCATTTCTTTGAGAATTCAATATCTTCTTTAGTTACAAAAGTAACAATATCGAAATAGTTCATTATATGGGGTTCATAATGTTTTAATGATGCGACTTCATAAGTGCGAACTAATTTTTGAATTATATTTTTGCTATCTTTTGCCGACCGCGATTGGTAAAGAATGCGCGAATCTTCTGCAATTAATATCTTTTTATGGGGTAAATGCTTAACATATTCAGCTGTTCGCATAAAAAAGCTAATAATTAAATCGGGAGTTTCGGATTGTAGATATTCTTCAATTTTCTTTTTGAATGCATTTTGATAATAAAAATAGATTTCTAATGGTTTTAACTGATATAATCGGGGAATAGAAGCAAGGGTTGCTTTTATTGGATTTAATGGAATAACATAAACTTTAACTCCAATATCTTCAATTACTTTTTGAAATTCACGGTAATTATCATTCCCTTGATAAAATGTAATAAGAGTAACATTATGTGATTTAGCTAAATGTTGCAATAAATGGAAGGACTTGATTCTATCGCCACCTATCATTGGATAAGGTATTCTTGCAGATAAAAAAAGTATGTTCAACAGCAATTCAGAATATTAATTTTTGCAAATTAAGAATAATAAAAAGAATGGAAATTATAAATCATTTAGAAATTGAATGAATTCTTCAGAGATTCTTTGCCATTCAATTTTGAACCAAGGGGTAAATTCTGAATTGTTGCGACTTAATTCATCATTGATTAAGGACAGAGGGATATATTTAATATCAGAAATTTCATTCTTATTTGGATAAATTGGACTTGAATATTTCCCTGCAAAAACGCTGCATAATTCCCGTTCGCAACCAATATTCTCAAATTGTGCAAAATATTGAAATTTGAAAAGAAAATGTAAATTATTATCTAATTCAATACCTAATTCATCTCTAAGCCGCCTATTTGTTGCTAATTCTATTGATTCTCCTTTTCGTGGGTGGCTGCAGACCGAATTTGACCAATAATTTCCCCAAAGAAGCTTATTGGGACTTCTTTTTTGCAAAAGTAATTCTTTTTTATCATTAATTAAAAAAATAGAAAATGCTTTATGCAGAATCCCATTACCTTGATGACATTTGTTTTTTTCGAGATATCCAATTTCATTATCATTTTCATCAACAAGAATAAGCAATTCATTATTAAATGAAACGATATTATTTTCCATAATATAGAATTTTAATTAGAAATATCAGTTATAATTGTCTGATAGCCTGCACTTTCAAGAGCCTTTGAAATATGCTCGCGATTTTCAGGGCATAGCGCAATCATCGCCCCACCACCACCACCACCGGTTAGCTTCGCACCAAGTGCACCATTATTTCGTGCTATTGTTATCATTTCTTCTAATGTCAATGTTGAAACTTGTAACGCATTAAGTAATCCGTGATTCAGATTCATTAAATTGCCAATTTTTTCGAGGTCATAAGATGCAAGAGCATCAAGCGCCTGTAAAGTAATTTCATTTATTTCTTGAAAAATAGAATCATAAAGTTTTGGGTTCTTTTCCCAGCCATCACGAACTTTTCGAACCATTTTTAAAGTTAATCCCTCCTGTCCGCTTAATCCTATTAAGATTGGCAAAGGTTTAGATAGCTGTATTGGCTTTGTTCGTGGTTTTGCTTCTTTATTATACAAAAGCAATTTTCCATAAGTTGCTATTGTATTATCTATACCTGATGGAGTGCCATGCACTATCGTTTCAGCTTCAAAAGATAATTCATTGACTTGATTATCCGATAAATTTAGATTTGCATATTTACATAATGCGCGTATTATCGAAACTGCTAATGCAGCCGAGCCTCCCAAACCCATTGCTCTCGGAATTTGAGGAAATACTAAAATTCGGAGATTTTCCTTATTTAATTCTAATCGTGTTAAAATATGTTCAATAGCCTCGGTCATTGAATTTTTTTCTTCGACAGGTTTTTGCTTGACTTTTTTTTCAGTATCTGTAAATAAGTCAAATTCCATACCCCAGCGGGGTATAATTACTGCTGATTTATCATCCGATTTTTCGACTTTTGAGCGAATTGCGTAAGGTATTGGAGCGGCAATTGCATTATATCCATAAACCACAGCGTGTTCGCCAAATAAAATGACCTTGCCATTAGCAGTAGATAATTCACTTTCGGGAATTTGATTTTCTTTTTGAGTTTCTTCGGACATACTTTCCAATTTTTGATATATTTCTTTTGCTTTCCAGACTTTAATTTCGCCTGATTTAATTACTTCATCAACAACTGTATCGAAATATTTGTCGGGTATACCAGCTGCTTGCACAACACTACGGGCATGGAGACTCATATGACCTCGTTGAATTCCTTCATTAACGAGAGCTCGCAAAGCTGACAGATTTTGGGCAAGTCCCACTGATGCCATCAATTCCATTAATTCATTTGCTGATTTCAAATCAAGTATTTTATGAACTAATTTGACCATACTGTTAGATTGTAATGGAGCACCTACAATACCGACCTTCAGAGGTAATTCTATTTTCCCGACTAAATTTCCATCATTGTCTTTATACCATTGAGTAAGGGCAGTATAATGGTCACCACGACTTGCATAAGCGTGAGCTCCTGCTTCAATCGCGCGCCAATCATTACCTGTTGCAATTGCTAATGGGTCAATTCCGTTCATAATTCCCTTATTATGTGTTGTGGCTCGATACGGATCGATTGAAGCAAAATAATTTGCTAAAATTATACCATCACGGATCTCTTCTCCACTTGTGCCTTTTCCCGCAAGTAAAGGTGGGGGAATAACGCATAAAGCACGTGCAAGCGACCTATCTGATAAATTTGATAAAATTCTCATAAATGCTTTGGCATTTGCGATTTTTTCAACAAGTGGAGTAATTCCTTCGCAAATTGAATTAACAAGATTTGCACCCATTGCATCGCGAGTGTCAACGTAAATATTCAATAATACTAGGGCTTCAAAGTTTGCTACTGCGGGATATATTTTGACATCTAAATCAATGGCGCCTCCACCTCTTGCTTGCATCTTTGGTTGGAGATAATTGGCGAGTGCTAAAATATCATTCTTTTTTTGCAATAAGGTCTGCTTTGTTTTTGAAGGATTATCGACGTGGGTTAATAGAATCTGGCCTGTTAAGATGGGCTTTGTGCTTTCTGCTGTAAAGCCTCCTGCATTTCTTACAACTTTTGCAGCAGAACTTTGAGCAGCAACAATTGAAGGTTCTTCGACAACCATTGGGACAATGTAATCTTTTCCATTAACTCGCATATTAAGTGCAACAGATAAAGGGAGAGAAAAGACTGATATGACATTTTCAATCATTCCATTTGCTTTCTCGGAGGAGAGAGTATAGTCACCGTTGATAATATTCTTTATGTCTTCTTGCTCAAGAAAACCATTTTCTCGAATTATATCAAGGCGTTGGAAAATTGAAAAATCATAAAAATTAGGTATACGCGAGTTCCTCATTCAACCCACCCTGTGCTGTGAAGTTTTTAACGCCTTCCGAACTAAATTTTAAATCGAGAATATCAAATCCATTCTCTTTTAAATTATTATTAACTATTTTTATTATAGAAGGATCATCAGAAAATACAATTCCCAGATCTCCACCACCTGCACCTGATGATTTGTAATAAGCTCCCGAATTTCTAGCTATTTTATAAATACTGCTATGGGCATCAGAAATAACAGGTATGTTCATCTGTCCATTCATTTTTAATAGTTCTTTAAAGTATTGATCATAATACCTTAAAAATTCTGAAATATTATCATTTTCAAAATATTCAATTCCTGTGTTTGCAATGCTAATCATTTCTTCAATGGCATTTTTAAAGTCCGAGGAATGTTCCTTTTTATACTTGTTGAATTTTTCCACAAATCCTTTTGTTGAAGAAGGAACACCAGACCACACACAAGAATAGAAAAGATCCTTAGGAAATTCAATTTGCTTAAATTTAATCTCTTTATCTTTTATTTGATACTTTAAAGTTCCGCCATAAATAGATGTAACAATATCTGCTCCGCTTCCCTTAACGCCCTGTGCATTATTGTGGGAATCCATTGCAAGTTGGATCAAAAATTCGGGGGATAATTGCTCAGGGTCTATAACATTGGCTGATAAAAGACCAGAAACAAGTGCAACTGTCAATGCAGCTGATGACCCAAGTCCAAGTTTGATTAAATTCTGTGTATAAAAGAAATCAAAAGTATCAAGGAAAATTTCAAGAGGTGGAATTTTTATTCCACGATCGAGCAATTTCCTTACTGCATATTCAAAAATAGCTGAAAAGAAACTTGTTTTTTCTATAACTTCTCTTATGGGTTTCCCAATAAATTTGACCCTGCCTGTTTCATCAAGGAAAAATTTAAGCATTGGAACTTTAATAGCGGGAGCTTGAATCGCAAAATAGCCATCTTTGGAATTTTTAAAAATAGCATTTGCATATCTATTTGTTGCTGTTACTAAACAAAAGCCACCTTCCAATACTGCATATTCACCAAGAATAATTAGTTTGCCCGGTGTCCGCATCGAAACATTTATTTTATCTTTCAAGAATAGTTGCTCCTGAACCTAAATTAACGACGTATAATTTTAATATATTATTTAAATCTTTGATTTTCTTTAAAATTTTTTCACTCTCCTCTGGTATTGTAATTATCTTTACCTGAGGTCCCGCATCTATTGTAAAGAAAATTGGATATTTTAAAAAATGCAAATTACGAACAAATTCTATAATAGCATAAGTATTTCGATTCCAATAGAACATTGGTGGCTTGCTTGTCATCATTACTGAATGCATCTTTATGCAGCTTTCCATAGAAATTTCTGCCATAGTCTCAAAATCTTTATTTAAAATTGCAGAATGAAGGCTCTCAATATCGTCTTTTGTAGAATTAATCCAAGCATTATAAAATGGGGAAGTCTCAGTAGATACTTGCATTCCAATTCTTGAAGAAACTTCTTTTTTTTGCTTAGAAGTTATTAAAATAAAAATAGTCAATGGAAAATAGCTTTCATCGACTATCTGTTCAGCAAAACTATCTGAGCCTTTCTCTGATTTTCCTGAATGCATCCAAACATAACCACCAAACAATGACCTTGCTGCTGAACCACTTCCTTGGCGTGTAATTATTGATAATTTTTTTGAATTAAAATTTGTATTATAAATCTGATTTGCAGCAGTCGCTAAAGCAGCAAAACCCGATGCAGATGATGCAAGCCCAGCAGATGTCGGAAAATTATTCTCAGTAATTACTTTTGCAAAAGATTTAATTTTACTTTTATTTCTAAATAAATCTAGAAATTTTGATACTTGCAACCTCTCTTCTTCAGAGCTTTTTCTATTATTTATTGTAAATTCATCTTTATCTATCTTTTTATCTAATTTCAATGTTGTAATTGTTTCGAGTGTATCTAATGTTATAGAAATTGAATCCATTGCAGGAATATTAAGCAATATATTTCTCTTGCCCCAGTATTTAGCAAGAGCAATATTTGGATGTGCAATTGCAGTTATTTCCTTTTGATTATTCATAATGCACGGTTAGCCAAAATGTTAATTTATCAGTGAATTCGACTTTATGTTTTGTATTTTTTGGAATAATTAACCAATCGCCTTTTTTTAAATCATATAAGTTATTATCCCCAAAGAATTTCAATTTAGAATTTCCTTCTAAGAGTAGAACAAATTCATTGGAATCTTCTTCAAGCCATATATTGTCAGGAGTTTGCTGTCCATTAGATATAATTCGTTCAATTTTAAAGGATTTTTCGTTGAGCAAAGTTTCAAAAAACTCATTTTCTTGAGTAATATCATTGTTGTTATATGAAAATATGTTATTAATTGTTGTTTTATTCATTGAAATTAAATAAATTAGATATACTTTTTTTTGGATATTCAAGATATGTATATGCTAAATCAGTTGCGGTTCTTCCACGGGGAGTACGATTAATAAAACCTTGTTGGATTAAGAAAGGTTCATAGACTTCTTCAATAGTACCTGGATCTTCGCTTAATGCAATTGCAATAGAATTCACTCCTACGGGACCGCCATTGAATTTTTCGATAACAGTTCTTAGTATTTTTTTATCCATTTCATCAAGACCCCGTTCATCAACTTCTAACGCTTCAAGGGCATATTTTGCTATATCAAGTGTGATAATTCCATCACCTTTGACTTGAGCAAAATCGCGTGTCCGTCGCAAAAGTCGGTTAGCAATTCGTGGAGTTCCTCTTGATCGCGCTGCGATTTCGTATTTGGCATCTTCATCTATTTTAATATTTAGTATTTTGCCTGAACGAGTAATAATTTGAACTAATTCGTTAGTTGAATAATAATCTAATCTATTGATAATACCAAAACGTGAACGTAGAGGAGCTGTAAGAAGCCCTGCACGAGTTGTAGCGCCAATCATAGTGAAATGTGGAAGAGAGATTTGCACAGATCTTGCGTTGGGTCCCGTTTCAATCATAATATCAAGACGATAATCTTCCATTGCAGAATAAAGGAATTCCTCTATGACTGGATGCAAACGATGTATTTCATCAATAAATACCACATCCCCTTCATTCAAGTTCGTTAATATACCCGCAAGATCTCCGGGCTTTTCCAGAACAGGACCAGAGGTGATTTTTATATTTACACCCATTTCCTTAGCAATAATAAGGCTTAAAGTTGTTTTTCCAAGACCGGGAGGGCCCGTAAATAATAAATGGTCGAGAGATTCGCCTCGCAACCGAGCAGCTTTGATAAAAACGAGCAAATTATCTACAATTTTCTTCTGCCCAATGAATTCGTCGAAAGACGATGGTCTGATTTGCGATTCATCTTGCTTTTCTGCAAGTGTTGGTTGGGGATTAAGTATTGCGTTTCTATCGCTTGCATTTTTCATAAAATCAAAATTAAACATTTTTAATGAAATAAAGTAATTAAGGAATTTATGAGCATAAAATAGTACTTAGAATTTTAATTTTAAGAATATCATAGGAAGAATTACGTCTAATATTGGAAATTTATTAAGGATTTAAATACATAATTTATCATACACATTAAGAAATATTCAAATTAATAGTAATTTTGTAATTCTATATTATTTTAAATGCAAAACATACGAAACTTCGGAATTATAGCCCATATCGACCACGGTAAGTCTACTTTGGCGGATAGGATGTTAGAAAAAACTAATACAATTTCCCAAAGGGAAATGATTTATAATCAAATTCTTGATGATAATCCATTGGAGCAAGAGCGTGGTATTACAATTAAGCTTCACGCAATTCAGATGGAATATACTGCCAATGATAGAAATCAATATATATTAAATCTAATAGATACGCCTGGTCATGTTGATTTTACTTATGAAGTATCACGATCGCTTGCAGCTTGCGAAGGGGCAATTCTTGTGGTTGATGCAACTCAAGGAGTAGAAGCACAAACAATAAGCAATCTTTATCTTGCATTGGACCATAATCTTGAAATTATACCTGTAATTAATAAAATTGACTTACCGAGTGCTCAAACAAATATCGAAAAAGTTAAGCAGGAAATTATCGATTTGCTTGGTTGTAAGGAAGAAGATATACTTTATGCTTCTGCAAAAAAGGGAATTGGAATAGATGAAATTCTCGAAGCAATAGTTAAACGCATTCCACCACCCAAAGGAGATCCTGATGCACCCTTGAGAGCATTAATTTATGATTCGATTTTTGATGATTATAAAGGTGTAATTGTAAATATCAGAGTCTTTGATGGTACAATTAAGGAAGGAGATAAAATTCTTTTTATGGCAACAAGCCAATCTTACGAAGTTGAAGAAGTTGGAATAATGAAATTAAAAAGACAAAGGACAGGAGAGTTGACCGCGGGAAATGTTGGATATATTACTGCATCAATACGTAATATTAAAGATACCAAAGTAGGCGATACGATAACACATTTAAAAAATCCATGCGAAAAACAAATAGAGGGTTTTAAAGAAGTCAAACCAATGGTATTTAGCGGGTTTTATCCAACAGATGCAAATGATTTTGAATCTTTGCGTGATTCATTAATGAAATTGTCTCTCAACGATTCAGCGATTTATTATGAACCGGAGACATCGAGCGCACTTGGTTATGGTTTTCGTTGTGGGTTTTTAGGATTACTACATCTTGAAATTGTTCAAGAAAGATTAGAAAGAGAGTTCAATCAGAACCTCGTTACAACAGTACCAAACGTAAAATATAGAATAATAAAAACAAATGGAGAGATAACTTATATTGATAGTCCTGCTGAATTGCCTGACCAATCGAAAATTAAAGAAATACAAGAGCCATATATTCGTGCCCAGATTATAATGCCTGATGAATATATAGGTCCAGTAATGAAACTTTGTATGGATAGACGCGGAACACTTATGGATACTAATTATTTATCAGCTCAACGTGTGGATTTAACTTGGCATTTGCCTTTAGCAGAAGTTGTCTATGATTTTTATGATAGATTAAAATCAATTTCCCGTGGTTATGCCTCAATGGATTATGAATTTTATGATTATATCGCAGGGGATTTAGTAAAATTAGATATTTTAATAAATGGCGAACCTTTAGATGCACTTTCAATTATCGTGCATCGCTCAAAAGCAGCTGAATGGGGGAGGCGATTGACTTCTAAACTTAAAGAATTGATTCCACGTCATTTATTTGAAATAGCAATTCAAGCAGCCATAGGATCAAAAATAGTAGCAAGAACAAATATATCCCCAATGAGGAAAAATGTGACAGCAAAATGCTATGGTGGAGATATTACAAGAAAACGTAAGTTATTAGAGAAACAAAAAGAAGGCAAAAAACGTATGAAACAATTTGGAAACGTAGAAATTCCACAGGAAGCATTTTTAGCGGTTTTAAAAATTGATAATGAATAGCTTAATTTTTTATTATATAAAAACTAATATAATAATAGTAATAAAATAGATTTTTATAAACAAATTAATATAATTTCTTTAAATTTTATAATATGCAAAATAATCAGCAGATCTTGACAAAAGGTGTTCAAAAGGCTAAACAAACAAAAAAGCCATCAAAAGCAAAGAAAGAACCTAAAACAACGAGCGAGAAGGTATGGTCTTGGGTGAAAACTATATTTTTTGCAATACTTGTTGTAATGGTAATAAATGGATTGGCTCTTGCTTCATTTGTAGTACCGACAGGTTCAATGGAAAATACTGTAATGACCGGAGATTTTCTTTTTGTAAATAAATTCAAATATGGTCCAACAACACCACAAGTTATACCATTCATAAATGTACCATTACCATTTTATAAATTCCCTGCACCCTCGGAACCGAAGAAGGGTGATGTTATAGTTTTTATCTTTCCTGGATATCGAGATGAAGTCAAATCCTCTGAATTCCAATATTATTTGAAAAGATGTATAGCAACGGCTGGCGATACCTTACAAGTTAAAAAGAATATTGTTTATGTAAATGGAGTTAGACAACCATTTCCTGAGCATTCAATTGTTGATACTTCGGATTTTTATGACCCCTCAGATCCTTTTAGAACTTTTCCCCCAGGGAAAGGGTGGACACGCAATAATTATGGCCCAATTATAATACCGAAAAAAGGAGATAGGATAAATATCACGCCCGATAATTATCAAGAATGGGCAATTTTTATAATGCGTGAAGGTCATAAAATTGAAAATACAGGGACAACAATTTACATCGATGATAAACCAACATATAATTATGTAGTGGAAAATAATTATTGTTTTGCAATGGGGGATAATCGTGACCATAGCTTAGATTCGAGATATTGGGGATTTGTACCATATAAAAATGTCGTGGGAACACCTATGATAGTTTATTGGTCGTGGGATACTAATTTGCCGATGACACAATTATTTGCAAAGCTTGGTTCAATTAGATTCAATAGAATATTTAAAGTAATAAGATAAAAAATGAAATTTAATTGCTTTTATTTTTCAATATTTTGTATGATAATATTAACGAGCTGCCAAAAAGACGAGAATAAAGCATTAGATCGAACAAAGTCTGATACTGTTATAAAATCTGACACAACACATCCAGCTTTTTCAACCGAATCCGAATTAAATACTAAAAATATAATTAGTGAAAGTTCTGAAAATCAATTGAATAATGATTCTAATGTAAGTGTCCCTCATCCACAAAAAATAAATATCGATTATAAACTTGAAAAAATAAAAAGCCAAAATTTTGATTTAAATTATGATAAAAAGATTGATTTTTTAGTTTTTTATAGAGCAACTAAAAATCACGATACGACATATTTTCTTTCTATTTTTTTAAATAATAATGATAAATTAGAGGATATTTATTATTATGAGCTTCCAAAGAACTTGACAAAAATTGAAGACGCAATTTATTCTTATGATAATATTATCAAAATCAGATACAGAGCTAGGTCGAATCCAAATATTATCAATGAACAGTATTTTCAATTCACAGGGGTGGGAGTAAAGAAAATAGATTAATTATTTAGAATAACCTTAAAATTAAGCAATTATTTATGATATTATTGTTACATCTTATATTTTTTTGTATAATTAACTATAACTAATATGAATAAAATTGTTGAAGCTCATTTTCTATCACCAAACGTAAAGCTTTTCAAAATTGAAGCACCTAAAATTGCACAAAAACGCAAGGCGGGCCAGTTTGTAATGCTGCGTATAAATGAAAATGGCGAAAGAATTCCATTGACAATTGCAGATTCAAATATTAATGATGGCACTATTACATTAATTGTGCAAGGTGTCGGAAAAACAACCAAAACATTAAATCTGCTTGAATCTGGTGATTATATACTCGACCTTGTAGGACCATTAGGGAAGCCATCACATATTGAAAATTATGGAACTGCCGTTGTGATTGGAGGTGGGGTTGGAACCGCAATTTCATATCCAATTGCAAAAGCATTAAAAGAGGCAGGTAATTATGTGATTAGTATTATTGGTGGGCGAACAAGGGAGCTAGTTATTCTTGAAAATGAAATGAGAGCATTTAGTGATGAAGTTTATACAACTACTGATGACGGGAGCTACGGATTTCATGGTTTAGTTACTGATAAATTACAGGAATTAATTGACAACGGGAAAAAAATAGATTTTGTGCTTGCAATTGGCCCAGTACCAATGATGAGTGCGGTTGCTGAAGTGACTCGGCCATACAATATTAAGACAGTTGTGAGCTTAAATTCTATTATGGTCGATGGAACAGGAATGTGTGGCGGATGTAGGGCGATTGTTGGTGGAAAAACTGTATTTGTATGCGTAGAAGGTCCTGAATTTGATGCTCACCAAGTCGATTTTAAGGTTTTAAATCAACGTAATAAATCATATATTGCCCAGGAACAAAAAAGTTTACATAATTTTGAATGCTATATGGAACAAATGTATAAAAAACGTAAGACAGAAATGGAAAAGGAGATTGCTAAATGAAATCATATTCACCTGCAGAAAAATTGCCAATGAAAGAAAGGGTTAAAATTCCACGGCATAAAATTCCTTCTCAGAATCCTAATATTCGAAAAAGCAATTTTAATGAAGTTAATTTAGGCTATACAATTGAACTTGCCCAGGCAGAAGCCCAAAGATGTATAATGTGTGCAAATCCACCCTGTGTAAAAGGATGCCCCGTAAATGTAAAGATACCTCAATTTATAGATAAAGTTATTGAAGGAGACATTGCAGAAGCAGCTCGAATTATTAAACAAGATAATGCATTGCCTGCTGTATGCGGGAGAGTATGCCCTCAAGAAGAGCAATGTGAAGTAGTTTGTGTCTTAAATAAAAAATTTACTCCTGTTGCAATCGGACATCTTGAAAGATTTGTTGCAGATTGGGAAAGGAATAATATAGGAATTCAACCGCCAGCAATAAAAGAAAAAAAGAATAAAAGAGTCGCCATTATTGGTGGTGGTCCTGCGGGTTTAAGTTGTGCTGGAGATCTTATTCAAATGGGTTATGATGTAACAGTGTTTGAAGCATTACATGAAATTGGTGGTGTTTTGGTGTATGGGATACCTGAATTTAGATTACCAAAAGAAATAGTAAAAGCTGAGGTTGATGCACTCGCAAAAGCAGGTGTCCATTTTGAGAAAAATTTTGTGGTTGGATATACTCAAACACTTGATGAATTGCTTGCTGAATATGATGCTGCATTTATAGGAACAGGAGCTGGTTTGCCATATTTTATGAATATTCCAGGAGAAGAATTAATTGGGGTATATTCTGCAAATGAATTTCTCACTCGAGTGAACTTAATGCGAGCTTATGATTTTGACCATAATGATACTCCAATTATTGAAATAAATAACAAAGTTGTGGCTGTTATTGGTGGTGGTAACACTGCATTGGATGCTGTAAGGACATCTTTAAGACTTGGAGCACGTCGTGCAATGATAATCTATAGAAGAAGTGAAGCAGAAATGCCTGCTCGTATCGAAGAAATTGCTCACGCAAAAGAAGAAGGAGTTGAATTCCATTTTCTTTCAAGCCCAATTGAATATATTGGGGATGAACAAGGTTGGTTGAAATCGGCAAAAATTCAAAAAATGGAACTCGGCGAACCTGATGCATCAGGAAGACGTAAGCCTGTGCCAATCCCAGGCGCAATTGAAGAAATTCCGATTGATGTTGCCGTTGTAGCAGTCGGGAATGGCTCAAATCCAATTTTAAGTAAAACTACACCTGATTTGCGCACAAATAAATGGGGCAATATTATTGTGGATGAAGAAACAATGGCAACAAATAAAAAAGGTGTATTTGCTGGTGGGGATATTGTGACAGGTGGTGCAACTGTAATATTAGCAATGGGAGCAGGCAGAAAAGCAGCAAAGGCGATTGATGAATATCTGAAAAATCACGATAATTTTTAATTTTTTTTCTTAATTTTGAAATTTATATTTATATAGTAAAGTTATGAAAATTCACGAATATCAAGCAAAGGAATTATTAAGTAAATTTGGAATTCCTACTCTTAAACATTCGGTTGTATTTACAGCAGAAGACGCAGGTAAATTGACTTATGATGAATTTCAATCAAAAGGGATCCAAATTATTGCCTTAAAAGCACAGGTATATGCAGGTGGTAGAGGAAAAGGTATAGTTTATGATGTTCAAACAAACCAACCTATTAATTATAATGGAAAAGAAGTGCGAGGTGTAAATATAATTAGTGGGAATGACATAGCTCATTCTGCTTATGAATATGCAACTCGAATGTTAGGCAATAAGCTAGTTACTGTTCAAACAGGTGCAGCAGGAAGTATAATACATAGATTGTTGATAGAAGAAGGTTGCTCAATTTCACGAGAATTTTATTTAAGTATTACATTAGATAGACAAACGGGAAGAAATGTAGTAATGGCATCAACAGAAGGTGGGGTAGAAATTGAACAAGTGGCAGCAGAATCTCCTGAAAAAATTCTACGTGAAACAATTGACCCACGGTTTGGGCTTATGCAATATCAAGTACGTAGAATTGCATTAGGTCTTAATTTAAAAGGGGATGCATATAAGAATTTCATAATATTTCTTCCAAAATTAGCAAAAGCTTATGATGAACTTGATGCAAGTCTCTTGGAAATCAATCCATTAGTTCAAACATCTGATAATAATATAATTGCATTAGATGCAAAAATCAATTTTGATGATAATGCTTTATACAGGCATCCTGATTATTTAGAGTTAAGAGATTTTAATGAAGAATCCCCTTTGGAAGTTGAAGCATCTAAATATGATTTGAATTATATAAAATTGGATGGGAATGTTGGCTGTATGGTGAATGGTGCAGGTCTCGCAATGGCAACAATGGATTTGATAAAATATGCAGGTGGTAAACCTGCAAATTTTCTTGATGTTGGTGGTGGTGCAAATGTAGATAGAATTGCCAATGCTTTTAAAATAATGATGAGCGATCCAGATGTCAAAGCTGTCCTAATAAATATATTTGGTGGAATTGTTCGATGCGATAAAGTTGCTGATGGTATCGTTCAAGCATTAAAAGATACAAAAGTTGATGTGCCTATTATAGTTCGCCTAGAGGGAACAAACTCGGTAGAAGCAAAATTGATTTTGAAAAATTCAGGGCTGTCATTTAAAGTAGCGAATTCATTTCTCGATGCAGCACAAAAAGTAACAGAAGTAGTCAAGAATGTAGAGTAATTGATGCACATATAATGACATAATGAACTGAAATTATATTAACATAAACTTTCTATTTTGTTAGGTATAACTAATCTTTTAACTTCATAAATTTTTATTATTAAAACAATTTTTATTATTAATTTCGTTCTTTTGAAAAATTATCATCAATATGATTGCATTATCAATTGAAGCAAGAGAAAAACGAAATGCTGCATTATCATCAGTAGTTGCAGCGATATTTTTGACTTCCTTCAAATTTATTGTTGGAATTGCAACAGGAAGTCTTGGTATTTTTTCCGAAGCATTACATTCATCACTGGATTTGATAGCAGCATTAATTACGTTTTTTGCTATTTCAATTGCTGATAAGCCCCCTGACGAAGATCATCAATTTGGGCATGGCAAATTTGAAAATTTATCCGCATTCTTTGAGACAATTCTTTTAGTAATTACTTGTGTATGGATTGTTCAAGAAGCTATAAGAAGATTGACAACCGGCGAAACAGAAATAGTTGTAAATGCTTGGAGTTTTATAGTTGTTATTACAGCTATTATTATTGATTTTACACGTAGTAGGATATTATTACGAACTGCAAAAAAATACAATAGTCAAGCACTTGAAGCAGATGGTCTGCACTTTTCAACAGATATACTAAGCTCAAGCGTAGTATTAGTCGGTTTAATTTGTTCCTATTTCGGTTTGTATATTGTGGATTCAATAGCAAGTTTGGGTGTAGCAATTATTGTTTTATATATTTCTTATAATATAGGAAAAAGGGCAATAGATGCTTTACTTGATAGGACATCTACTTCTATTACAAACAAAATTATATCATTAGCAAAGGAAATACCTCAAATATTTCAAATACATTCAATTAAATCGCGTCAATCAGGTGCTTCAACATTAATCGAAGTAACAATTGAAGTTGATCCAAATTTATCAGTCACAGAAGGTCATGAAATTGCAACTAAATATGAAAATTTATTAAATAATAATTTCAATAAGGCTCAAATTAACATCCATATTGAACCATATAAAGAAGAATCGTCAGAAAAAACAAGTTAATCTGTCATTTCTGAAAATCTCTTTCTTGCTTCAGCTAGATCGGTTTCTGTATCAATTGAAACAAGATTCTGGTTTGTTTCGTAGCATAAATATCCAATGCCATCTTCGAGTAATCTTAATTGCTCTAATTTCTCCAATTTTTCAAGATTGGATTGAGGTAGCGAAATAAATCGCTCTAAAATTTCATATTTATATGCATAAATACCGATATGTTTATAAAATGTTCCGATATTCAACCATCTTTCAAATGGATAATCGCGGACGAAGGGAATTGGATTTCGAGAAAAATATAGCGCCTGATTATTTTTATTTATTACAACTTTGACGACTGATGGTGCAATCAGATCCTCAAGATTAGAAATTTCTTTAATGATTGTCCCCACTTGAAAATCGTGATGATTTTCCAAATAATTACAAAAATCATCAATGAGTTTAGGATTTACAAATGGCTCATCACCTTGAATGTTTAATATTACGTCAGCTTCAATATTTTCTTTTTTGATAGCGTACCAAATTCTATCTGTGCCACTTGGCATTTCGGATGGAGTCATAATACAATTAGCGCCAAAATTATTGCAGTGTTCTAATATTTTATTGCTATCTGTTGCAATATATATATCTGATAGTTTTTCAGAATCCTTAATGCCTTCATAAACTCTTTGTATTAGAGATTTTCCTGCAATATCAATAAGAGATTTTGATGGCAAACGAGTTGAAGCAAGTCGTGAAGGGATAACTGCAATAAATTGCATCTTATTCTAACATTTTTGGAACTTTGAAAAATACCTCATTATGTTTGGGTGCGTTTGATAATGCATCATCTTTTGATATTGACGATTTTGTAATATCATGACGAAAAGCATTTTTCCAACCGTAAAGATTTGTGGTTTCTTCTATCCCTTCAAGTTGAAGGTTTTCAATAATTGATATATATTCAATAATTTGAGAAAACTGGGCTTCAAATTGCTTTATTTCATTTTCATCAAAAGATAATTTAGCAAGTTCAGCAATATGTTTTATTTCTTCGATATTCATTTTCAAAAAAATTAAGAAATATTAAACTATTCAAAATACAAAAATAGAAATAATTTCAATTTAAATTACTTTTTAGCGGCAGGTGGTGTCCAACCTTGTCTCGAATAATATTTAAGTTCGATAAGAATTTTACCAACATAAACATTCATAAGTGCTTTGATAGGGATATGAGCAACATCATCGCTGAACCATCCCTCAAAAGTTCCTGTTAATCCATAAATTCCTTTCCAATTTGCTTTCCCATCAAAATAGATTGTTCGGACGGGGTACGGAATTGCATCAATTTTAATTGTTTCTCTTTTCCCGCTGAAATTCAATTTAGTATCGTATGGTGCATCTATAAATGTAGGGACATAGACTGTTTTTTTTAAATCCACATATTGGCGCGCAAAAAATAAAAGAGAACATCCATCATTTATTTTCCCTTTATATTCAAACTTATCATTTGTAACAAGAGTATCGCCATACCAGTGTTGATTTAAGATATAATTGTTTTTGTAATCAAATGTAATTTTATTATAATCCCAAACATTATCATACAATTGAGTTTGCCCTACAAATTGATATGAAAATGCTAAGGAGGGATCCATCCAGGCATTAAAAATTGAATGAAGGGAAAGAAAAGGTATGCCAGGATTTGAATTTATATATGTTTTTGCGTAATACGTCTGTTTTTTATTTAATTCAACTATACCCACACTTTCAAGTTTTATTGTTCCAAGCTTAATACCAAGGAAAGAAACATCATAAATTAGCACCTCACCTGGTTGAAAGCAACTTGTATAATTTTGAGAATTTGCTGAAATGGTTAAACTTAAGAATATTAAAATTAAAAGAATGAATTTATTTTGATGCATAAATTACAAAGTTTATTTTACTAATGACACATAAAATCAAAAATAATTTTAAGAATTGAAGGGTTTTATTTAGGATTTTATAAAGATGAATTAAGAAATTATTATAATTTTCTAAATATTTAGTATTTTGCAAAAGATATAATTGAAATTTTATAATGAAAATATTAATAGTAGGTGCAGGTGGTAGAGAACATGCAATTGCTGACAAATTAAATGTCCAAAACAATCAATTATTTTGTTTGCCGGGCAATCCTGGGATCTGGCAATTAGCTGGAAGAGTAAATATAAATATAGATGATTTTGAAGGAATTGCATCATTTTGCAAAAAGGAAAAAATCGAATTAGTTATAATTGGGCCTGAGCAGCCTCTTGCAAAAGGTATGACAAATTTTTTAGAAGCAAATAATATCAATGTCTTTGGTCCCTCAAAAGAATCAGCAATGTTGGAGACATCAAAATCATTTGCAAAAGAAATTATGGTTGAAAACAATATTCCAACTGCACGATTTATTACTTTTGACAATAGTAATATTGAAAAAGCAGTAGATTTTATCAAAAATCTTGGCAAGTCAAATAAATCTTATGATAATGATTTTAATTTTCCTATTGTTTTAAAGGCAGATGGATTAGCAGCTGGCAAAGGTGTAGTGATATGTCAAAAGAAAGAAGAAGCTGAGATTGAATTGATTAAAATGCTACAAGGCAAATTTGGAGAAGCAAGTAATAAGATTGTGATTGAAGAATATCTTGAGGGCGAAGAAATTAGCATATTTGCAATTACAGATGGTAATGATTTTATAACATTAAGTCCCGCACAAGATTATAAAAAAGTATTAGACAATGACCAAGGGAAAAATACAGGTGGTATGGGTTCGTATTCACCTGTTCCATTTTTGGATAAAAATACAGAAACAAGTATAGAAAATAAAATTATTCGTCCTATTATTTCAGCAATGTATGAAAAAGGTACTCCTTTTAAAGGTTGCCTTTATGTCGGATTAATTTTGACAAAAGATGGTCCAAAAGTACTTGAATTCAATGCGCGATTTGGCGATCCCGAAACACAAGCTATATTACGGCTGGTTGAAGGAGATTTTACTGAACTATTATATTCTGCGGCGAGAGGCAATATTAATAAGAATGCAATTTCGATTATAAATGAATTTGCTTGTTGCATTGTTTTGGCATCCAAAGGATATCCTGATGATTATCAAACTGGATTTGAAATAACAAATATCGATAAAATAAGTGACCCCGATGTCAAAATATATCAAGCGGGAACAGAGATTCAGAATGGAAAGCTTCTTACTAATGGAGGCAGAGTGCTAAATGTATCTGTGAGAAATGCCGACTATAAAACATCTATCGCAAAGGCATATTTCTATGCGGATTTAATTAATTTCAATAATAAATATTATCGAAAAGATATTGCGAAAAAAGTTATAAATTTTTATAATGAGTATGTACGAAAAGGAAGTTAAAATTGTAAATAGAGCAGGATTGCATACACGTCCTGCATCGATGATTGTAAAGACGGCAGCTAAATATAATTCGGAAATTTATATTAGCAATAATGGTTATAGCGTGAATGCAAAAAGTATAATTGGTGTAATGACATTAGCAGCGAGCATTGGAACAAATTTGCTTATTCATGCAGAAGGTCCCGACGAAGTAGAAGCTGTGGAATCATTAGTGGAACTAATTTCTCAGGGCTTTGGAGAAATGTGAAAAGAAAAGAATATTAATTTTTTTAAAATATAAAATGAAATGGAAAATGTGAATGACTTCCAAATTAGTGGAGAGAAAGTATTAAAGGGTATTCCCGCATCATCTGGAATAGAAATTGGCGAAGCATTTGTGATAAAACCTGATATTTTCATTGAAGAAAATCTTACTATTCCAAGTGATGATATTGAAAATGAAATAAAAAAATTTCTTGACGCAAAAAATAAATATTTAGAAGAAATCTCATTAGCTTTGTCAAAGGTACCATTAGAATCTAAAGAATTGCGTGGTATACTTGCGACAAATCAAATGTTGCTTGAAGATCCAATTTTTACTGATGAAATTATTAAATCTATACGGAATGGACTGTCATCTGAATCTGCAATTTTGCTAAATTTTGAAAAACAAAAACAATTTTTAAGGCAATCATCAGACCAAGTTTTTCGAGATAGGACAATTGAACTTGATAATATAGAAAAGAGATTATATTTTTATCTAAAGCAACCTGAATTTAGTATTAAAATTAAAAACAATACAATATTGGTAGTTCAATCGATAAGCACCACTGATTTAATAAATGCGCATTCACAAGGGATAAAGGCGATTATCACAGAATTTGGTGGAATGACCTCTCATATTGCGATTTTAGCACGTTCATTTAAGATGCCTGCAATAATTAGCGTAAATCATGCAACTTCTATAATACATAACAGTCAAAGATTAATAGTTGATGGTTATACAGGGGAAATATTTATTGAACCAAATGAAGAATTAATTGAAGTATATCAAGAAAAAATTAAAAGGGAAAAAGAATATAAAGAAAGTTTAAGTAAGTTTATTGAAATACCATCTTATACTAGAGACCACCATAAAGTTAGTCTGTGGTGTAATGCTAATAATTCAGAAGAAGTCCGTCAATCATTCTTAAATGGTGCTGAAGGGCTGGGATTAGTGCGTACAGAACATTTAGTAATATCACTTGATAGGTTTCCAAATGAGGAAGAACAATATGAATATTATAATGAAATTGCACAGATAGCATATCCAATGAAAGTGACATTACGGGCATTCGATATAGGAACTGATAAATATTCCAAACATATAGCCAAGCGTGAAGAAAATCCTGCTCTTGGATTTAGGGGTATTCGCTTTTTACTTTCTCAAAGAGATTATTTCAAATCTCAGTTGAGAGCTGTACTACGAGCTTCAAGAAATAAAAACGTGCGATTTATGTTACCAATGGTTTCTACAGTTGAGGAAGTTATTCAAACGCAAGCACTTATGAATGAATGTAAAAAGGAACTTGAAAAAGAAGGGGAAACCTTTGATAATAATCTTGAACTTGGCATAATGATTGAAACGCCATCAGCAGCACTGCTTTCAGATGAATTAGCCAAAATTTGTGCTTTTTTCAGTATTGGTACTAATGACCTCACTCAATATACCCTTGCCGTCGATAGAGATAATGAATTGCTTGTAGATTATTTTAATCCTTTTTCAAAAAGTGTTTTGCGGTTGATGAGCATTATAGTAAAGTCAGCACATAAAAACAATATACCCGTTGCAATTTGTGGAGAAATGGCAAATCATCCCGCAGCCACACCTATTTTAGTGGGATTAGGAATTGATGAGTTAAGTGTCTCTCCATCTGTCCTCTTAGAGATCAAGCAAACGATTTTAAATTTAAATTATGAAGATACAAATAGAAATATCAATAATATGTTACAAGTAAATAATCTTTTTTAAATTATTATATAATTTATGGATCAAATTGTTAATGATAAAGTTAAGCGATTGTTTGAACTTCGTGAATTAATCAAGAAATATGATCAAGCTTATTATATCCAAAATACATCTTTAATCTCGGATTATGAATATGATCATTTATATCATGAACTTGTTGATTTAGAAAATGAATTTCCTGAATATTTTGATGAAAATTCTCCAACTCAACGTGTTCCAAGCGATAAAATTTCGGGATTTCGTTCCTTACCCCATATATTTCCAATGCTTTCTTTACCAAACACATACACATTTTCCGAAATTGAAGCATTTAACAAACGTTGCATGCAAGCATTACCAAACCAAAAAATACAATATGTTGTGGAATTAAAATTCGATGGTGTTTCGCTGAGTATAAGATATAAAAACCGGCGTTTAAATCTTGCTCTTACTCGTGGTGACGGGATGACAGGAGATGATATAACTTTAAATGTTCTGCAAATTCCAATTATTCCCCGTGTAGCAAATAAAGTAAAATTAAGTGATTACAATTTGATTCGAACTTCTGTAGGGAATCCTGCAAATTCAGATCAATTCTATAATGAACAAAATAATCTAGATGAAAACAAATTCATCAATAATTTTGAAGTTCGAGGCGAGGTTTATATGACACGCTCTGACTTTGCAAAGGTTAATCAAAGACAAATTGAACGTGGATTGCATCCATTTGCAAATCCACGAAATCTTACTTCGGGAACTCTTAAGCTTCTGGATTCAAATGAAGTTGCTGAAAGACCATTGAATTTTTGGGCTTATTATTTATTGAGTGAAGAAATTCAATTTCATACACTCTCAGAAAATTTTGAAATTATGAAAAAATTGGGTTTCCCCGTAAATCCAAATTATAAATTATGCAATTCTCTTGATGAAATCTATGATTTTATAAATTATTGGGAAATAAAAAGGGAAGAACTGCCATATAATATAGATGGACTTGTCATAAAAGTTAATTCAATTGAACAACAAAAAGTACTGGGAAGTGTGGCACGTTTTCCACGTTGGGCAATTGCTTATAAGTATTCTGCCGAGCAACAGGAGACAAGATTGCTTGATATTGTTTATCAAGTTGGCCGAACAGGAATAGTTTCGCCTGTTGCCGAGCTAGAACCTATTAAAGTTGGTCAAACAATTGTAAGACGCGCAACACTAAATAATGAGGATTATATTCGAGAAAATGATTTTCGTATTGGTGATTATGTCTTTGTCGAAAAAGGTGGAGAGGTAATACCTAAAGTAGTAGGGGTCAATTTCGAAAAACGTGACCCAAACTCCAAACCTTTTGAATTTACAAAGGTATGCCCTTGCTATTTTAAATCTCCACTTGTAAAATATGAAGGTGAAGCCTATTATTATTGTATACATCCTGAATGTCCATGGCAAATTCGTCGAAAAATCGAGCATTTTGCTTCAAGAAATGCAATGGACATTAGCTTCCTTGGTGAGCGAACAGTGGATTTATTTGTGACGCTTGGATTTTTAAAAAATATTGCAGATATATATGAACTCCATAACTATGCAGAGAAAATTGAAAATCTTGAGGGATGGGGAAAAAAGAGCGTCGATAATTTATTGGAATCAATAGAAAAATCCAAGTCGCAACCCTTTCATAGAGTGCTTTTTGGACTTGGCATCCGATATGTAGGGGAGGTGTCAGCAAAAATTATCGCAGAAACAATAGGCGATATCGAAAAATTAATTCAAATGAGCGAAGAAGAATTGCAAACTATTCCGCAAATCGGAGAGACGATATCAAAATCTATAAAGACCTTTTTCTCAAATCCTAAAAATATCGAAATAGTTGAGAGATTGAAAAATTATGGACTTAATTTTCAAAATGAAAATTCTGTTGGTCTAGAAGATAAAGAATTGCCTTTAAAAAATAAAACATTTGTTTTCACAGGTGAGTTAAAATCTATGAGTAGAACCGAAGCTTCAAAAAAAGTAGAATCATTAGGAGGGAAAGCGACATCAAGCGTTAGCAGTAAAACTGATTATGTAGTAGTAGGAGAATCTCCTGGTTCTAAATATGAGAAAGCAAAGGAATTAAATTTAAATATATTAAATGAGGAAGAATTTTTAAAGCTTATTAATTATAATTAAAAAGCATAATATACTTAATTTTAAATGTCATAAGAAATGGATGATGAAAATCTACAATTGATAAAAAATCACCTTCTGGAATTATCAGATAAATTTAAAAATTATACTTATTATATTCCTTCTTTTTGGCTTGACTATAAAGACATAGATAATTCACCTATAAAAATTAATCCTATTGAATTTTTTATATTAAATATTAACGAACTTTATAATATTCATAATAATTATAATGATATTCCTCAAAAAGTTGAGCAATCTGTAATTTATAATTTTATTCCAAGATTATTTACATCTTATGACCATAATGGGGATGGGAAAATTGAATTAACAAATGATATAAATACATTTCGCGAAACAGGAACATTTTTAAAAACTATAGCATTATTGCCGTATTTAAAAAGAATGGGTATAAATACAATCTATATGCTTCCAATTTTTGAAATTGGTAGAGCACATCGAAGAGGGAATCTTGGTTCCGTATATGCAATAAAAAATATATATAAATTTGATGAAAATCTTAATGAACCTGTTCTTGAAATTCCTATTGAGAAACAATTTACTGCTTTTGTTGAAGCAGCGCATTTAGTTGGAATGAAAGTTGTGCTTGAATTCATATTTCGCACGGCGAGTCTTGATTGTGATTTAATTCCTGAGCATCCAAATTGGTTTTATTGGATTTATGCAAAGAATAATGAGAAACAACTTTTGCCTCCAAAATTCAGTAAACGGCAATATAATAATATATTAGAAAAGATTAATAATAATGATTTTTCAGAACTCCCACCTCCTCCAACAAAATATACAGGTAATTTTTCTCCTATACCAAAATCAGTTGCATTAGAAAATGGGGAATATATTGGAAAAATTGTAAATAATGAAATTGCAAAAGTACCGAATGGCTTTGCAGACTGGCCACCAAATGATGCTCAACCAATTTGGAGCGATGTAACGTATTTTAGATTGTATGATTATCCTGAATTTAACTATATTGCTTATAATACAGTTAGAATGTATTCTTCAGAACTTGCACGAGACGAAAACAAAGTTAGAGATTTATGGGAATATATAGAAAATATAATACCATATTATATAAAGAATTATGACATCGATGGAGCAATGATTGATATGGGACATTCGCTCCCCGCTGAACTTTTATCAAATATCATTGAAAAAGCTCGTGATATAAAAGCAGATTTTATCTTTTTTGAAGAGAATTTTGAATTAACTCACCAAAGCAAACAAAAGGGCTTCGATGCGGCAATTGGTCCTTTATTTTTGATTGAAAACGATTTTAGCGAATTGAAAAAGTTCCTTAGAAAAATTGTAAATAATGAAATTCCAATTCCATTTTTTTCAACCTCTGAAAACCACAACACGCCAAGAACATATTCACTTTTTAATAATGAGAATTTCTCAAGAATGATCCTTGTTTTGAATTCTTTACTTCCAGGATTATTATTTATTCATTCAGGATTTGAATTGTTTGAGGATAAACCAATTAATACGGGGCTAAATTTTACAAAATCAGAAATTAAAAAATACAGCGATGAAGAATTAGCTTTATTTTCAATTTCCTCGCTTAATTGGAATAGAAAAAATACTTTATTTGATTTGATACAAAAAACAGTTAAAATTAGAAAAGAATGGTTCAGTAACTCGTTAAAAAATAATTCAAGTGGATTTCATATAATTGAAAATTGGCATTATATAGAAATTGAATTATATTCCAAAATTAAGGAGCAATATCTACATTTTATAGCAAAGCTTGATGAAACAAAGGCTAATCCTAATGAAATAAAAATAGATTTAAACGATATAATTTTATCAAATAGAGTCAAAATAGATGGTAATAGCATAGTATTTGAAAAATTTGGATTTTTGCTTTATAAGTCTAATAATTAAGATTTTTCTTTTTTAATGCTTGTAAATTTCGTTTAAGACCTTCCGATTTAATTGATTTTATTGCCGAATTTTTAAAAATTTTATTAAACTCTTCGTTTGTAATATCAATAAGATGTAATAGGGAAATTTCGTTTTCATAATTTTTAACTAAAAATTCTTTTATTCTTGTATTTTGCTGCAATTTTTTGTTCCACGGGCAGACTTCTTGACAAATATCACAACCAAACAACCAATTAGGATTATGAGTATTAATTGTTTCAGGAATGTCAAGATTGTGTTTTGCTGCGATGGTCCAATAAGAAATACATTTATTCGCATCAATTACACTAGGATTGACAATCGCATTTGTTGGGCAAGCATCAATACATTTCCGACAAGTTCCACAATAATTGGGAATTTGATTATCTGATTCAAATTCAATATCTGTTATAATAATACCAATAAAAAACCACGATCCAATATTTCGGGAAATTACTAAACCATTTTTTCCTTGCCAACCAAGACCAGCTCGAACCGCCCACTGACGTTCAAGAATTGAACCTGTATCAACATAATTTTTAAAATTTGCATTTGGATAAAAGCCTTTTATAAAATTGATTAATTCATTCTGCATATTTTTAATGACAAAATGATAATCATTGCCGAGAGCGTATCGGGCAATTTTCACATTTTCTATTGAATTTGAATAATTCCTAGATTGGTAATAGTTTGTTGCTGTGACAATAATAGTTTTTGCTCCCTCAAGTAATAAAGATATATTATGTCGTTTATCAGTTGTACGTTCCAAATAATCCATTGAGGCATTATATTTTTTATTAAGCCATTCCTTGTAATATTTGATTTCACTATCTAAAAGTTCAAATTTAGCAAAACCGATATTTGCAAAACCAATTTCATTGGCTTTCGATTTTATTTTATCTTTAATCGTCATTTTCTATTAAATTTGTATTATGGATAATTTAAATAATAAATATTCGTTAAACGAAATTAAGCAAATTATATCGGGGAAAAAAATATTAAGCATTGATTTTGGATTGAAACGAATTGGCTTAGCTACGTGCGATACAATGCATATTTCAACAGCACCTTTAACAACCTTGCAATTTAATGAAAAAATTATTCAGAATCTTAATAAAATAGTTGAAGGTGAAAAAATTGAGATTGTTTTAGTTGGGTTACCCAAATGGAAAAATGAAAATACAGATTTCTATAGGAATTTAGAAGAATTAGTAGATATGATAGAAAAAGAAATTCAATTGCCAATTGTGTTTTTTGACGAAGCATATTCTTCTAAAAGAGGAGTTGAATTAATGGTTGATTCAGGGAAAAGGAAAAAATATCGCAAAAAGAAAGAAAATCTTGATAAATTTGCAGCTGCTGTTATTTTAAAATCCTTTCTTGAAGAATTAGAAGGGGTATAATTTCATTATTAAAGAGATGAATATGAAAAATATAACAATAATCATTTGCTTTGTAATTTTAATATTATTTAGCGTAGAATTAACTACTGCTCAAAATAGCAATTATTTAAATCCCGCATCTTCCTTTTATACAAATAAGATGATTTTTGCTTCGACAATGGTACTTCCATCGCAAACTGCTGATTCCGTTGATATATTCATATTTTATAGATTGCAACTCAATGAATTTCTATTTACAAATATTTCTGATGAATATGTATCAAAATATTCTCTCGAATTTTCTTTAGCAGATTCAACGGGGGTTATCAAATTCTCAAAAGTTGTATTAGATTCCTTTAAATTATCTAAGCAAATTAGTCCAACCGATCCTATACAATTTCAGCTAAATTTCATAAAATTTAGAATAAATAAGGCGAATTATACTGTTCAAATACGAGCAATAGATAATTATACTAAAAATTCTGATAAATCATCATTTGCATTGAACTTATTTGACTTAAAATATAAGCAGAATTCTTTTGCAAACATAGTTTTTTTGGAAAATCATAGAAGCTTTTTCACGCCAATTATATTGAATAATAATCTTAATTTTTCCGAGAACCCCATCGAATTTGGCATTTTCTTTTTTAACGGGAATTCAAACAACATAAAATATGAAATTGAGAAAAAGTATAATAATGCCAAAGCAATTGACCCGTGGGGCAATTTCCAAAAGCAAACAGGTCAGATAACAATATATCCTTTTTCTCAACCGATAATAAATAAAACTGAAAATTCTATTGAAATAAGATTTCCTGAAGAGGCAAGCCTTCCTGGACCAAGTGACGCCGGCACTGAAAAATTTGGAAAAATAAATTTTAAAAATAACATTTTTTCGCCTGGTGATTACGTATTAAAAATCTATACTTTAAAAGAGGACACCATAGAATATAAATTCAAAGTTATTTGGGAAGATGAACCAATTTCACTATTAAATATTAATTATGCTCTTAACATTTCTAAACTCTTTTTTAATGATGATGAAATGAATAAAATCGAGGAAGGAGATTATAATGAACAGTTTAAAAATCTAATTGAAGCTTGGAAACCTTTTGACCCCAATCGGGATACTCCTTATAACGAAGCAATGAACGAATTTTATAAAAGAGTTGATTATGCATATAAAAATTACTCAACTTTTAACGAAAAAAATGGTGCTCTTACAGATAAAGGAAAAGTATATATACTATATGGAACTCCGAATAAAATAGAACAAAAATTCAAAAATGGCAAGCTCTATGAAATATGGGTTTATACATCTCTCCTAAAAGAATTCACTTTTGAAACAGTCGAATCCGGAGTATTTAAAATTGTAAATATAAAGGAATAACTATTCCTGCTTTTCTTTTTTGCCTCTTGTGTTTATTTTAAACAACAAATAGACAGGGCAATATGAAATTGTCCCCGTAAGAATCATTAAGATTCCTAAAATTAACATTATTATATCCCATACTGTCGGAACAAAAAACGATAAGACAATAAGAACAAGTCCGAGCAAGATTCTAATAAATTGATCTGCTTTTCCAACATTTTTTTTCATAATTACATCTATATGAATTTTTAATAATTGCAAAAATATTAAATTATAAGTTCAAATGAATTAAAATAATAAAAATTTTTGAAAGATTTTAAGGGAGGGAAAAAAATGTAATTTTGATGTGCTCGGAGCGAGACTTGAACTCGCACGAGGGTTACCCCTCACAGGATTTTAAGTCCTGTGCGTCTACCAATTCCGCCATCCGAGCAAAATTGAGAATACAAAATTAAGAAAATTTCAAAAATAATTAACTATTTAAAAAATTGTTTAATTTCTCTTCGAATGTTTCTGATTTATTAACAAAATTCTCTATATATTTTCCTATTAAATCAAATTCAAGATTTACAAGGTCACCATTTCTATAATATTTGAAAATTGTATTTTCAAAAGTATGGGGAATAATAGATACTTCAAATGAATTTGTATTGAATGCTGAAAGAGTAAGGCTTACTCCATCAATACAAATTGAACCTACTTGAACTAAATATTTTCGATATTCGCTTGGATATGAAATTGTATAGATTTTCCCAATATTTTCTGATTTAATTTCTCTAATTTTTCCAATTGTATCAATGTGTCCTTGAACGATATGCCCCCCGATTCTATTCTGCAAAGTTAATGCACGTTCGAGATTAATTTTTTGATTAGATTTTAAGAATTTCAAAGTTGATTTTTTTAAGGTTTCTTCCACAGCTTCACATTCAAATGAATCGGAAACAACACTTACAACAGTTAAGCAAACTCCATTGACAGAAATGGAATCATCTACATTTAAATTTTTAATGACCTTCTTAGATTGAATTGTAATTCTTTTAGCTTGTGCGATTGGTTTTATATTTTTAATTATACCAATTTCTTCAATAATTCCAGTAAACACGTTAATCTCCTTCATAAACAAGATTAATTTGCCGCTTTTCAAAATCTACATTGGATATTCTTACACGAATTCTCGAACCAAATCCAAATTCCTTTTTGGAATGCTTTCCGATTAGCTTCATTTTTTTCTCATCAAAGAAATAAAAATCATCAACTAAATCTCTTAATTTTACTAATCCTTCCGAATTGATTGCATCGAGTTTTACATAAATTCCCCAAGTGGTTACTCCTGTCACAGTCCCTTCATAAACATCACCGATTTTTTCATTAGTTAAAAACAAAAATGCAATTTGGGTAGAGGCGCGCTCCGCTTGTTGTGCGATAATTTCTCGTTGCGTTGAAATTTCTGATGCTGACTGTGCTAATTCCACTAAAGAGTTAATTCGGTCTTGTTTGGGCTTTTTCTGTAAATATTCTTTTAACACTCTATGGATAAATAAATCGGGATAACGGCGTATGGGTGATGTAAATTGTGCATAATCTTTAAAGCCAAGACCAAAATGCCCAATGTTTTTTTCAGAATACTCAGCTTTTGACATTGCACGAATCATTAATTGATTTACAGTGTTTTCAATTGGACTGCCCTTGAATTTCTGAAGTATTTCATTTAATTGTTTGGAGGTTAAATTCCTTTTATGGGTTTTTGAATTTGTGGAATTATCAATGAAATTGAGCACGTTCTGCAATTTTTCATCGTCCGGCAAATCATGAATTCGATATATAAACGGCAAATTATTCAATAATTTATATTCTTTTGATAATTTTCTTAAATGTTCGGCAATCGTTTTATTTGTTATCAGCATAAATTCTTCAATCAGTTGTGTTGCGGGAGTGCTTTTTTTCTCAATGACTTTTGCGGGATATTTTCTATCATCAAGAATGAATTTATATTCAACAGTGCTGAAATCAACTCCACCATTTTTAAATCTGTTTTCCCGTAAAATTAGAGATAACCTATGCATTTGTTGAATAGTAGCAGCAAAATCACCTTGACCAGAATTAATTATTTCATCAACTTCATTATAAGAAAATCTTCGTTTGCTTTTAATTATTGATTCCTTTATCTCATAATTCACAAGTTTCCCTTCAGGTGTAATTTCCATTAAAACAGAAATAGTAAATCGGGGTTGATTTGGTTGCAGCGAACATATTTCATTTGATAATTTTTCAGGGAGCATTGGAATAACTCTATCCACAAGATAAACGCTTGTGCCTCTGCGTCTGGCTTCTAAATCAGTAGCAGAATTTTCGGGAATATAATGAGATACATCTGCAATATGAACTCCAAGTAGGTAATTCCCCGTTTCCAGTATTTTTAAAGAAACAGCATCATCGAAATCTCGAGCGTCTTCGGGGTCGATTGTAAATATCTCCTCATTCCGAAGATCCAATCTTTTTGCATAAATTCGATTAATTGGCTTTTTTATTTTTTCGACTTCTTCGATTACTTCTTTTGGAAAATTTTCCCTTAATTCAAATTCTTTAAGTATAGAATTGAATTCAGCCATAGGATTCCCCGTTTTGCCAAGAACATCAATAACCTCGGCAATTGGACTACGAGTGGGATCTGTCCATTTTATCATAATTGCGGAAACTTTATCTCCGCTTTTAGCATCTTTTAAATTCTTTTTAGGAATTAAGAAGTCTACATAATATTTTGGATCATCAGGAACCAGAAAGAAATATTCACCATCAAATTCAATTGTTCCTATAATAGTAGAATTAGCTCTGTTTAAAATTTTTGTAACTTCACCGCGTGGCTTTTTATTTTCCCTTTGGGCAAGCAATCTAACTTCCACTGTATCGCCATCAAGGGCTGTATTAAAATGGCGTCTTCTTATGATTATTTTTGGAATTTTTGGGTCATTAGTCAAAATCGCACCCGTATCTCCTGAAATTTCAATTACACCTTGATATCTATTTTGTAAAGTATTAGGTTTTCCCCAATTATTGTTTAATTGGTATTTATTATTTTTTAATTTTTGCAAAATTTTATTTCGGGCTAGTATTTCAATTGCTTTACGAAGAAATTTAGATTCTTGAGTGGATTCTTTTATAGATAAATATTCAGCAATTTCTTTGAAATTTAGAGGTTTATCAATAAATTTTAATAAATCTATTATAGAATCGCTAATTGTTTCGACATTCATTTAATTATTATAATTAATATATACTTACAGTATTTGATTTATTAAGGGATGATTGGAGCATTTTTAATGATTTAGTTGTTAATTTATCTATATCATCACCGTCTTCAAGTGTTGTGGCACCAATACTCACTGTTATAATTATCTTTCTCCCATTAACATTCACTGGTCCTTGTGCAATTTCTGACCGAATTTTCTCGCACCAGATTCTTAGCTCTTTTATATCAGTATAATTCAAAACAACTGCTATGATACGTTCTTCAATTTCCCCAATCAAATTATAAAGACGAATATTTCCTTTTAAATTTGTAATTAGATAATTATATAATGATTCCGTATCATAGCCTTTGGATTTTAATCCATCTAGGTCATCAATCATTAAAGTTGCTAATGAAATAGGATAATTAAAATCTTTTGCTCGTTCAATTTCTTCTTTCAATCTTATAAATAATGCTGATGGATTTAGAATACCGTATCGTGGGTCAATTTGGGCATAATTGTTAAATACTTTGATATAAAGAAATTGTTCAATTGTCGCGGCTACTTGGTTAGCAATTGTACTAAGAATTTGTAAGTCATAATTTAAAGCAGATCTATTGTTTTGATCGTAAACAAAAATTGCGCCATAACTGGAACTGATTGATTTTAATGGTACTGCCAGAAAATTTCCATCAGGATTGAATTCAATTTTATTATTTATGATATTTTTTTGATTCCCTATTGGTGAAAGCAATAACGATTCATTATTAAATAAGACTTTATCAATCAACCCATTGCGAGTATCAATAGCGACATTATGAAGCGAAGATACAAATTCTTCATTGCCTTGTACAGCTTGGACTGTCCAGGCATTTGCTTGAGATGAAAAATTACAGAAACCTATATTCTCGAAATTCAATATTTTGGAAATAGTATCAAAAGCATTTTTCAAAATCTTTTCAAACGAAACATTCTCTTGATTAATTAATTGTTGCATTGAGGTAAATGCATCTAATGTTTTGGCTGATATAATAAGTTCAAATTTCTCATTTAGGCTTGATAATATTGATGAGATAAGTTTCGTAAAATTGGCAATGTAACCAATAACATTTGAATCAAAGGGATTTGCCTCAAATGAATCAAGGGTTAATATACCAATCACTTTTTCATTAAGAAAAATCGGGATTCCTGCAAAGCTTTTGATTTCGACTGGCTCTTGATAATAAGGGAGAATATCAAGTATTGCAGAATAATTAATATCCGAAAGTATCTCAGGCTTTGCATTTATTAAGATTTCACTTAATATATCATTATCAATTGAGAATTCACGAATTTTTGAGAGTAAATCATTATTTTCTGTGATAAATGAATATAGATTTAATTTCTTTTCAGATGGATTTAGAAAAAACAAAGCTACTGTATTTGCAGAAATGCTTGACTTTATAATCATTAAAATTCTTGAAAGAAAATATTCAAGCTCTTGCTTTGGCTCGTTTCCAAACAGGGGATGATTCTCAAAAAATGTATTAATGGGGAAATCCATTGCAATTTTTTCAAAATTTAAGTTAATTTGCTGACTGGGTTCTGATTTAAATTCATCAACAATGTTGTTATTATTATCCTTCAAAGATTCATCATTTGTCAAATTCTCCGATATATCGTGAGTTTGCTCTTTATTGTTATTATTTGAAGAATCAGAACTGTCTTCAAAGTTTAATTGTATATTTCCCATATTTTGTCCTTCATTATTTATATTTTCAAAAGAATCAATTTTACGAACCACTCTAACTGATGAAAATTCATCAAAATAATAGAATTTAGATTTTTCGCTATTATTTTCATTAGATTTAGATTTTTCTGATTCTTCATTATTTTCATTTTTTATATTTATTAAATACTCATCTTTATTATCGAAGTTTTCAATTGTCTTGCGAGTTGCTTGATCATTGCTTTGAGTAGTAATTTTATAATCATAATTTTTGTTAAAAGTAGATTTTGGAAAATTAGAATAGTAATCAGTAAATTTCTGAGCAAGTGAGGAAATAAGGGCAATCACAAACAAAATCGCAATAGAGATTAATATTAATTTAATTGAACTATTATGTAGGATAATCCCGCTAAATAAGGATATAACAATAATAGATATATAAACCCAATCAATAGTAGAAATAATATTTTTTAAAATGTTAAAAAAATCTTTCATTAATTCAATTTTGAAAATATATAAAATTATTAAAAAATATTGAATATATATATATTATGGGGATAAATCCCTATTTTCTATTTTCTTATGTTTTCAAATAAATTATCAATTAATAATAATAGACGAAAATAATAAAAAAACTCCATTGCTATAAACAATGGAGTTTTTATTATCAAAAAAATTATTATTTCACAGGATAAGGTGGATGTGTTGTGGGTCTCTGTTGCTTTGGATTATTTTTCATTTCTTCAAAAATGACTTCAATTGCTTTGTTCAGCTGCTCATCAGTACCGCTCCATTCTAATGCAGGATCATTTTCTATTTCTATATCAGGTTTTACTCCTTCATCTTCAACAACCATTGTTCCATCTGCACCAAAGTTCCAGAATTCAGGACGCATCAAATAACTACCATCTGTAAATGGTAACGGGTCACGAATTCCGATAATTCCTCCCCAGGTTCGCATTCCAATTACTTTGCCAAGCTTGTACTTTTTAAATTGATAAGGAAACATATCACCATCTGACATAGATAATTGATTCACTAAGCAAACCAAAGGCCCCGGCATAACAGCATCAGGAAGTGGAGATACAACTTGTTGATTTCGAGCTTGTTCAACCATTGCAATTTCTCGGCGTAGTCTTTCAATTATTAATGATGAAACATTTCCACCACCATTATATCTATCATCAATTATCAAGCCTTCCTTTTGCAATTGTGGATAAAAGTATTTGACGAATTCTCGCAAGCCATTATCGAAACCCATATCAGGAATTTGAATGTAGCCAATGCGTCCATTTGTAGCTTTTTCTACTTTCCGCCGATTATCTTCAACCCAATTTAAATATATAAGCTTATCTTCAGATTCAATTGTTTTTACATATATTTCTCTTGCACCATCCTTTGATGGTTTAGAATTGATTAATAACTTTACAAATTCATTTGCTTTATTGACAAGCAATTTGTTTGGTTGATTGATAGCTGAAGTTGGTTCATCATCAATTGCTAAGATATAATCGCCAACTTTTACATTTAGACCTGGTTCGGTAAATGGGGAACGAGTATCATTATCCCAGTTCCTGCCTTCAAAAATTTTTGTAATTTTATAAAATCCTGTTTGTTCATCGAGTTCATAGCGTGCTCCAAGCAAACCAATTTTCTTTGGTTCAACTTTTGGCATATCACCACCACCAACATAGCAATGCCCTGCATCAAGTTCACCGATCATTTCGCCAATGAGTAGAGTTAAATCATATCTGTGATTAACATAAGGAACTAATCTGCCATATCTTTCTCTAATTGCATTCCAATCTAATCCATTCATATTTGGATTATAAAAGAAGTATTTCATTTGTCGCCATGCTTCATTAAACACTTGATTCCATTCTGCTCGCCTATCTAGGGACATTTCCATTTTATCAAGATTGAGCTTGCCTTCGTTTAAATCTACTTTTGAATCAAGTTTTGTTATATAATAATCGCCTTTTTGATTGATTAAAATTGATTTCCCATCATTTGAAATTCGATAAGATCGATATTTTCCTAGTTCTGTTTCCTTTTTATCCTTTAAATCAAAAACATAAAGTGTGGGTTCAACGCCATCTTTATAGCGGGCATAATATATTTTGTTTTCAAATGCATATAAGCCATAATAGTTTCCATTTGATATCGGAAATTCAAAAATTCTATTTTGAATATCGTCAAAATCAATTTTTATAGAATTATCGGGACTTGTTTTTTCTGCTGTCTTTGTTTTTTTCTCAGATTTAAATTTTGTATTTTGATCCTTAGCAGCTGTTGAATCAATTTTTACAGGGGATTCACCTTCATATTTTGCAAATGGATTGATTACATCTTTTCTCAATGCAATACCAAAAATAGTTTGCATATCATTGAATATGTAATTATATTCAAAGTTCCCCATTTTCCCATCAAAATGTCTATCGGATACAAAATATAAATAATTTCCTTTTGGATCCCATGTTGGTTGGGCGTTTTGGAAATATTCATTTGTTATTTGATATGATTTACTTTCCTTGATCGAATATAGGTAAATTACGGGGAAGCGATTCTCTGCATAATCCGTATAAGTTATCCACTGGCAATCAGGTGAGAACGAAAAATCTCTAATTTCCCAAACTTTTGAGTTCGCAATTGTCCGAACTTGCTTTGTGGCAATATCAATTAAATATAAATTCATAAGTTTATCGGAATTTAAAATCATTTTGCTATCAGGTGACCAAAGTAATTCCCAGCGATACGATTTTGCATCGTTTGTTAATTGGGTTAGCCCTGTTCCATCAGGTCTAATAAGATAAATTTCATCTTCACCTGTTTTATCAGAAATAAATGCAATATATTTACCATCCGGTGACCATTGGGGATTTCTATCGTGCACGCCGTTGGATTTTGTTAAGTTAATAATATTTCCTTTTTCTGCAGGTACTACAAAAATATCGCCCCTTGCTGAAAAAAGTCCAAATTTACCATCAGGTGATATTTCATAATTTTCAATATTATCTTTAACATTGACAATTTGCGTTCGAACTAATGGGAAATCTTCAGCAATTTGAACAGGTACTTTTTGATATTTTTCAGTATTTGTATTTAATAAATAAATCTCACCACCATTTGTAAATGCAATATTGCCAGCGCCAAGGGATGGAAATTTCACATCATATTCTGTAAAATTAGTCACCTTTCGAGTTTCTTTTGTATTTAAATCATATACAAAAACATTCATTGTACGGTCACGGTCTGACAAGAAGAAAATCTTATTTCCTACCCACATTGGAATTATATCTTGAGCAGGATTATCTGTAATTTTGGTGGTTTTCTTTGTTGCAAAATCATAAATCCAAATATCATCAGCCTGACCACCGCTATAACGTTTCCACATACGGAACTCACGAAAAATTCTATTAAAAGCTAATTGCTTCCCGTCAGGGGACAATGATGCAAAACCTGCTCTGGGCAACTCGACAATTTGCGGCAATCTACCCGTTGTATCTACAAAATATAAATTACCAACAAGTGAATTCCAACTATCTTGCCTGCCGCGGTATAAAATTCGTTTGCCATCAGCCGTCCATTGCATAATAATTTTATCGGGTCCCATTCGCTCAGGTAGATTTGGAATATCAACGCCATAAGTTAAGCGTTTTGGTTCGCCGCCTACGCTCGCAATAGTGTAAATATCATAATTCCCATCATAACTACCAGAAAATGCGATAGTTTTACCATCGGGAGAAAATCTTGAGAAAAGCTCCATTCCTGGAGATGTAGTGATTCTGCGAGCAATGCCACCTTGGATTGGTACAACATAAATATCGCCTGCGTACGTGAATGTTATCTCTGTTGCAGAGGGATTTGGGAAACTCATTAATTTTGTTTCTGTTTGTGCTTGTGCAACAAAAAATAAACAAATTGTTAAAGTTAGAAATGAAAAGATAAATTTTTTCACTTTTTATGCCTCATTTTTATAAATATAATTTATGCAAAATTAATAATTTTGAAATTTGTAATTATTATTTTTATTATTTATTTTTAATTTTCAATATCACTCTATAAAAAGAAGAAATTTAATGGATAAGAAACAAACTATAGAAGTCCTTGTTGTTACAATGAATCAAACTGATTGCAGTTTATATCAAAAAATGAATTTACAAACTGATGCAATTATTGCAAATCAAAGTAATCATTTTGATTATATTGAAAATACAATAAATAATAAAAAAGTCAAAATGATCACTACACCTGATAGAGGTGTTGGCAAAAATCGAAATATTGCTTTATTAAATGCAACTGCGGACATAATTATATTTGCAGATGATGATATGGTCTTTGTGAATAATTATGAAGATGGAATTATTGAAGCTTTTGAAAAGATTCCTAATGCTGATATTATCATATTTGAAGTGGATATTAACGCAAATCCAGATAGAGAAGACAAAAGAAAAATTGATAAGATAGGCAGGGTAAGAACATATAATTTTATGAGATATGGAACTTATAGAATTGTTGCTCGTCGAAATAGTATTATAAAAAAGAATATTTGGTTTTCTTTATTATATGGTGGGGGAGCCCCATTCTCAAGTGGAGAAGATAATTTATTCCTACGTGAAGCATTAAGAAAACGATTAAAAATATTCAAATATCCTTTTAAAACCGCTGATATGATTCAAAAGGATTCAAGCTGGTTCGAGGGTTATAATGAAAGATATTTTATTGATAGGGGAGTTTTAATTGCTAATGCTTTTCCTGTTATTAAATATTTTGTCAGTATTTATTTCGCTTTTCGCTTTAAAGCATTTACAAATGAATTTAATGTTCAGCAAATTTTTAAACTTCTAATTCAGGGTGAAAAAAAATATAAGGAAATATAATTAAAATATATAGCTTAAAATAAAATTTATTGAACTTTGTGAAGTAAGAACATAAATTTATATTATAAAAAAATAGCGAATGTAATCGGTATAATTTTTGCTTCTAACAACTAAAAATTAGATTAGGAAATATGGCTTTTTCATTATTTAAAAATAGGAATAAAAATAATTCAAAACCTAAAGCAAAATTATTGAATTATTTATTAAATGCGGTAATATTAATATTATTTATCTTGTGTGGTACTTTATTCTTTGCGTTTGCAAATAGTGTATTAAATTCTCCCCGTGTCAATTCTCAATTAGCGAGCAATGTCGAGAAAATAAATAATCAAGAAGTAATTCAAGTAAGTATATTGAATTCTACTGTGATAAATGGACTGGCAAATAAAGTTCGAACATATATGCAAATGCGCAATTTCGATGTTGTCGAAATTGGAAATTATTCTCAACCTTTGACACGAACAATAGTAATCGATAGGCTAGGTGATACTCTTTCGGCGATGAAGGTAGCTAAACTGCTTGGTGTTGCTGATTCTTTAGTCATTTCTCAAATAGATTCTTCATTATTTGTGAGAACAACAATTATAATCGGTCAAGACTATCCCACATTAGCCCCTTTTAATTAAACTTTTGGCAAGTATTTTACATATATTGTAATTACTTTTACCGAATCATATAAAGTAAATTTGCATTGGTCAAATTGAGGGATTTTAATTGATAATTTAGGATTATTAGATAAACCAAAGCCCTCCTTTGGATAACCAAGAACAGAACGATCCATTTCTTCATTTGCATTTTCATCGTGATGAATATCAAGAGCATAAGTTCCGTAAGGAATGTTTTCAAAGACTAAAGTGGCTTCCTTGTTCTTTGGCTTGACTACTATTCTTTTCATTGATTTAGGTGCCTCTAATGGAAAAGTAGCGGGATCATTGTAAAGATGGGAACGCACATAGCCCTTGTCATTTTTTAAACCTTTGACTTTGACAATAATTTTCCCAACTTTTTGAGAATGAACCTCCTGTGAATAAATAATATTAAGAATAATTATTAATAAAAGAAAAATAATATTTATCTTACGTGTGCGCATTTGTTTGAAACTAATTTCCAAATAAAGAATGTAATTTTTTATGGGCTAATTGTCTATGCTCTGGCTTTATATTTTTTGTTGCTAAAACAAGTACTGCCATTATTATACTTAAATCATCAGATAAACCAAGACCTGCAAAAAAATCTGGTATTGTGTCAAATGGTAAAATAAAATATGTTAGAGCGCCAACAATTGCCAATTTGACTTCTTGAGGTGTATCAGTATCTTTAAAAACATAATACAACAAAAGCACTTTTTCGATTAGACCTTGCCCTGCTGTATTAAGCACATTTTTGATTTTAGAAAACAAAGATTTTTCTGAAATTGTTTTTTGATTTGTTTTTTCAAGTTCATTAGTATTTGGATCTTGCATAATTTTCCTCATATATTTGTAAAATAAAATTGCTATATTAATTAAAATTGGAATCTTTTGTCTGTGCTTTTTGCATTCCTCGAATAACTATCTCTTCGGGAATTTCGACATCAAACCCAGATTGTGGGATTCCTCTTTTTTGTTTTATTCTTAGTAAAGTTTCTTGAAAAGCTTGAAGTGATTCATCAAATCTACCCAAATAAAGCAAAGCATATCCTTTCAAATTCATAGCAAAAACCTGGTCTGGGGCATTCTTTAATGATTCCTCAGACCAATATAATGCTTCTTCAAAATTCTTTTTATTTCCCATTATTTGAGCAAGAGTAGCCGATGCACTTGCAAGCACAGATTTGGACAAATTACCACATTGAATTGCCATCCTCACAGCATCTTCAGCTTCTTTAACTAATCTCATCTGCGCTAGTGTTTGACCGAGTTGATACCAAGCATAACCATTTGTCGGTTCTTCTTTTACGTGTTGTAATAATAATTTATAATTTCTACGAATTTTAGATTCCATTACCTCTCGGTTTTGATTATATCCTAAATGCTCAATTTTTATATCAGAATTAATAAACGCTTTTCCTTGTTCTAATATTGATGGAGAAATTTGTTCGTGAACTCTTCCACGAAAATAGATATTTGGATAACCAAGATTCCTAAATAATCTGGGATAACCACCTCGATGAACTTCAGTTGCACCATCAAAATTAAGATGGTTACTCTCAATTAAACAATTTATACCACCAATTTCAAGAGGTATATATTTCAAAAAATTTAAAAAAGCAGCTTTATCTGTAATTGATAATCTTTCATCAGCATCAAGATATAATATCCATTCACCTGTACAATGACGCAAGGCTTCATTTCTGGCAGCAGCGAAATCATCAGACCATTTGAATTGATAAATTTGATTTGTGTATTGTTGAGCAATTTCCATTGTTTTGTCTTTTGAACCTGTATCGACAATAATAATTTCATCTGCTATATCTTTTACACTTTCCAAACAACCCTTTATAAATTTTTCCTCATCTTTTACAATCATTGATAAACTAAGGAATGGCTTTTTAGATTGTCCTATCTGATTTTGATTAAGTTTTTGTTTAATTTTTTCATTTTTATTTGTGGATAATTGTGACTCATTATTTTGTTTTATGCTTTTCCTTAGTTTTTCAATATATGGATTATTTGGGTATAATTTCTCAATTTCATTTAAAAATCTGTTACCTAAATCATAGTTTTGCATTTGATATGCAGTATTTGCAATCCCTAATAAACAGGGAAAATCTGTTGGATTAATTCTAAGTCCATTTTCAAAATTTTTAATAGCATCTTCATAAATTTTCATTTCAGTAAGGACAAAACCAATTTTATAATATATATTTTCTTCTGGAATTTGGTATTGCCCGAGAATATTTGAAATTATATCTTCAGAATCAATATAATTAAGAGCCTCATTATATGAATAATATGCTTGGTCAAGTTCATTTAACTGAAGATAAGCGTCTCCAATTATATAATAAACATTAGCTTGTTTTGGAATAATTTGAAGAGATTGTTGAGCATATTTAATTGTATCACGATATTTTTTGTCTTCAAATAAAAGAACTGAATAATAATTTAAAGCATCAACTTTATATATGCTATCATTTGAACAATTATCTATGACTTCTTTAAAAATTTCTTTTGCTTCATTTGGTTTTGCTAATGCGGAGTATGTTTTTCCTAGATGAGTAAGTAAATAATAATTCTGTGGTTCCCTTTCCAATGCTTTCTTCAGCAATTCAATATTTCTTTTTTGTTTTTTTATAAAATCTTCTGAACTTAACAAGTATCCTGTATGTTGCAGAACAATATTCGAATTCTCAATTTTTAGACCTAGTGATAAAATACTCTCAAAAACTTGTTCGTGAATAATACCCTCAAATTTGATTTTTGGATTATTTTGGAATAGTCGTAAGAGGCTTGTTTGCATCTTTTCTATATTGCCATTCTTATCATAAGCTTTTGATATAACATTAACAAGCCATCCACCTGTATTTGTTTTTTTATTAGATATAGTAAGATTTATTTCTTCGGGATTTTCAACATATTCATCGGCATCAATTGAAAAGATAAATTCTTTTGTGGCTTTACTGAGACCGAAATTTCTTGCTTCTGCAAAGTTATCGTTCCAATTAAAATCAAAAATTTTATTTGTGAATTTAGAAGCAATTTCTTTAGATTTATCTGTGCTTCCCGTATCCACAATAATAATCTCATCAGAAAATTTAGAGATTGACTTAAGACAATGTTCTAAATTTTTTTCTTCATTTTTTATTATAAGACAAGAAGATATGCTCATTTAGCTCTTGAATTAATTTATTAAATTGACGATTAAATCGTTATTCAAATCTTTAAAAGTATTAATTTGCAAATTAAAAATTTTCAAAAAATAAAAAATGCCTTTAACAATCGAATTTCAACAAAAAACATTTCAAAATACTTATAGAGAACCAGATCAATTTGAAGAAATTGCATTGGAATTGCGTCGCGATGTTATTAAAAGTCTTTTCCTTGCAAAATCAGGTCATAGTGGTGGATCACTTGGTGTTGCCGACATATTTTCTGTATTATATTTTGGAGGAGTTATGCGGTATGATCCACAAAATTGGCAATGGAAAAAGCGTGATAGGTTTGTGCTAAGTGCAGGACATTTAGCTCCAATTCTTTATTCAACTTTAGCTCGAGCAGGATTTTTTCCAGTGGAGGAATTAAAGACTTTGCGAAAGATTAATTCCCGTTTGCAAGGCCACCCTGGTCGTGATATGGAATTGCCTGGTATTGAATCATCTACAGGCTCGCTTGGACACGGTGTTTCAATTGCAGTAGGTATGGCTCTAAGCCATAAATATCTTGATAAAACCGACCAAAGAGTTTTTACTTTATCTGGTGATGGCGAGCTTGAAGAAGGTTCCACTTGGGAAGCTGCTATGGCAGCAGGAAATTATAAATTAAATAATTTATGTTGGATTGTTGATAATAATAATTGCCAAATTGATGGATATGTTAATGATGTAATGAATATATATCCTTTAATAGATAAATTTAAAGCGTTCAATTTTGATGTAATAGAAATTGATGGACATAATTATAATCAAATTCTTGACGCATTTGATTATTTCATTAAAAATTCATTAGAAGATTATGCAAAACCTATTTGCATAATCGCACATACATTTATGGGAAGGGGAGTATCTTTTATGGAAAATAATTATAAATGGCACGGAAATCCACCCAATGAAGAACAAGCAATTCAAGCTCTAAAAGAGTTTGATGTATATGAACGAAAAATCAAATCATCCAATTTAGAATCTAAAATGGAGCAATAATGAGAGAATATAAATTAATAGATCAAAAACCAACGCGATTTGGTTTTGGTGAAGGATTAGTAACACTCGGCGAACGGTATGATAATGTGGTTGTGTTAGGAGGAGATATTACGGGTTCGGTTATGACCTCCCTTTTTAAGGACAAGTTTCCAGAGCGTTTTTTTTCAATAGGTATAGCCGAGCAAAATGCTACAACTATTGCAGCAGGATTGGCATTAAGTGGCAAAATACCATTTTTTGCGAGTTATAGTGCCTTTTCTGCATTCAGGAATGCAGATCAACTACGTATAAGCATTGCCTATAATAATGTTAATGTAAAAATTGGAGGTGGGCATTCAGGAATTACTGTTGGTGCTGATGGTGCGACTCATCAATCTCTTGAAGAAATTGCGTATGTCCGAGCACTACCAAATATGACACTTGTCGTTCCTGCCGACTATGAAGAGACAAAAAAGGCTACAATTGCAATTGGAGAGATGATAGGACCTGCTTTTTTGAGGTTTGGCCGTTCACCTGTCCCACAATTTACATTGCCTGATGATGAATTTACAATTGGAAAAGCGAATATTTTGCAAGAGGGGAAAGATGTAGCAATCATCGCATGTGGCATTATGGTTTGGGAAGCTTTAACTGCTGCAAAAGAATTATGGAACAGAAAAGGAATCAGGGCAAAAGTAATCAACTTGCATACTATAAAACCAATAGATATCGAAACTATCATCAAAACAGCAAAAGAATGTGGGGCAATCGTCACAGCAGAGGAACATCAAATTCACGGTGGGATGGGAAGTGCAATTGCAGAAGTTGTTTCAAAAAATTATCCAATACCTATTGAATTTGTTGGTATTCAAGATAGATTTGGAATGAGCGGGGAACCTGGTGAATTGATGGAAGCTTTTCACATTACTTGGAAAGATATATACGCATCAGCTTTACTTTCTATGCAAAGACGAGATAAAGGCAATTTAAGGCAAAATAGAAAAGTTATCGATGTACCACAATTTGAAGAAAATTAAATTTTTTTCGTCAAAAGTGTAACTTTTTTACTTTTTGATTGTCTTATATAATTAAAATTGATCTTCTATGAAAACAAAGTTATGCTATATATCAATTCAAATTCTATTTTCTATTGTTTTATTTACAGATCTAAACTTACTTGCAAATGATTCCTCCCTTTACGATAAATATTTGAACTATCAAAAGAAAGAAATATCAAAGTCAAAAATATTAGAATCTGAGTGGCTTCGTTTAGATTTGGATTATGTGAAAATTACGACTACAAAAGATGGCATTGCCCGATTAGCAATGAAAGATATTCTTTCATTTGAACCCAAATGGGAAGGAAAGAATTCAATTCATTTAATTTTATTATATAAGGCAAATGATTATCCTTGCTATTTAAAAGATAATGATGGACTTATATCAAATGATGATACTTTGTATTTTATTGGAAAGCGAGCAGCTGGGGATACTACTTGGTACGAAAATTACACTAATCAAGAACCATTCTTTCTAACTTATGACGAAGGATCAGATTCTAAAAGATTAAATCTCATTGAACAAAGTATTGATGGAACAAATTTAGTCAATTCAGTTCCCATTGATACGCACATTGAAGAAGAACATTATTATAATGCAGGAAAAGAACTTTATGATACATATACTTCGACTAATGAGGGCTGGTATTGGGATATGATTTCACCAGCGACGGATTGGGCTTATGGCTCCACTTTTTCTTATAATATATTTTTAGATTTAAATCCTGGAGATGAACTTAATTTATATTTGATTTTTAAATCATCTGCTGATACTTTATATAATTCGACAGGCTCAAATATTTATCCTGAATATAATCTTACTTTTTATTTTAATAATGATTCAATCGATAATCGAATTTTTTCTCGTGCCCATAAAGATTCTTTTTACATTCATTTAACTTATGATAATACAATTAAAGGATATAATAATATAAAAATTGTTGCAAATGAAAATCATCCACGAAGAAATGCAGAAATTAATATTGATTACATTACTCTGAAGGGAACTGCAAAACCATTTGCAAATACTCAACATTTTAATTCCCGTATAGAAAATCTGACGAACAAATCTCTTGTCAAAGTACCTAATTTTCAGAGCAATTGGATTGTCGGAATTGATTCACTTAATGATCAAATATTCTTCTCAACGAGTGAAGTGCAAAATAATGCATATATTTCATTAAAGAAAAAGGAAAGAGGTTTATTTTTCTTTGGTTTTCGTAATAATATCTGCTATGATACAATTGATAATTTTCATCTAATAATTATTCCATACTCAAATCCCGATTCAGTAATTTTCTATCATAATTGGTACTTTTCAACGGATTTTAAAAATCTTGTAGATAGTGCAGAATCAAATTCTATAATAATTTTAGCAATAAACGAGACTAATTATTTCGCTCAAGATGCAATTAACTTTATTATTAAAAATGGTGGGACACTAACATCAAAATTTTCAGATAAATCTGCTTATTATTTTATTTTTCAGAAGGATAAGAAAGTTATTGATGAAGATTTGATTCAATTAGATAAATATGCTAAGACCATATCATTTAATAATTTAAATTTGATAAAAAATTTGTTTACTGCAAATCTGGTTCTTCCAAATTCAAATTCAATAATATTTTTAGATGATGAGTCGAAAATTGAAAAGCCAACTATGTATAAAGTTAATAAACCCTACTTACGAAATCAAGATAATCAAGCAGAAGTTGTAGTCATTTATAATAACTATTTTAAAACTCAAACTGAAGACTATATAAATTATCGAAGTAAAACGACAGGATTAAAATTCTTAGCTGTTGATGTCGAGGATATTTATAATGAATTTAATTATGGAAAGAAAGGAGTGCAATGTATAAAAGATTATCTGATTTATGCATATAATAATTGGAAAATTTACCCTCTTAAATATTTGGCATTATTTGGAAATGCAAGCTGGGACTCCCGAAAAATTATGAGTACCTCAATTGCCACTGATTTTGTGCCTATATATGGTTTTCCACCATCTGATTTCTGGTATTCTTTATTAGATGATAATTTAAATCCTGATATTGGAGTCGGAAGAATATCAGCATCCACACTAACAGATGCAGAGAATTATATAAAAAAATTAAAAATTTATGATGCGTTACCAGATGAACCTTGGATGAAAAATTTTTTATTTCTGTCGGGTGGATATAATCCTGATGAAATTAGACTTTTTGCACTTCAGAAATATATGTTTTTTGATGAACCAATTGAATTACCTCCATTTTGTGGAACGACAGATTCTATTGTCAAAATTTACTATCAAGATCCTGTATCAGAAAGGCAAGGTGGTGAAATACGTGAAAAAATTAACAATGGCGCATTGTGGGTAAATTATTTGGGTCATGCCAATGCAGCATCTTTTGATTTCGATGGGTGGCAAGCTTTTCGATTAAATAATTATCCTAAATTTAGTTTCTTTTCTACATTATCCTGTAACACAGGCGCGCACGCAGAACCAGCTGTAATTAACTCAAGAAATGAAGATTATTTATTTTATCCTGATAAAGGATTTATAGGTTCTGTGGGGTCTGCAACATGGGGTTGGGTCGATGAAAATCGGTGGATTGTTCAAAAAATGGTTGAAAATCTTGCTGATTCTACTTCAAGCCTTGTTTATATGTCTGATTTGATAAATTATGGGAAAAAGAGTCTAGCTAATCAAGAAGCTCCACTTTATTCTAAATTTCATTTTACTTTGATTGGGGACCCATTATTAAAACTCCATACTTCAAGAATTCCAAATTTATATGTATATCCTGATGAACTTACTATTGTTAATAATAACAATTCAAAAATGATTCATACTTCTGACTCGTTAGCTTATGTAAATTGTGTCATTTATAATAATGGATACCAAACAAAGCATGAGAGTAAGGTCATATTAATAGATACTTACCAAAATAAGAGTGATACTATATCCAATCCATTACCAATTATTTGTTTTGGTTTATCTATGAGATTTACACTCGATATTAGTAATAAGCCGGGCCAACACGAAATTACAATTGTGATTGATCCCGAAAATTTGATTAATCTCGAAAAACCTCAAAATAGAATTTTTAAAACTTCCTTCTATGTTTATTCTGAAAATTTGATTATCCTAGACCCTCTAGCTGGATGGAATGTAAACAAATTTCACCCTATTTTTAGATTAATTGACCCAAATTCAAAACCAAACACGCATTATTATTTTTCAATAATTGATGAAGAAACTGGAAATACTATTAAAAAATCAACCGATGATGAAATTATAATAAAGGAAAATTATCTTGATTGGCAGCCAAATATTGAATTCACAAAGACACGTTATATTTTTGAGGCATATTACACATTTGGTGAAAATCAAACAAGTGAGAAAACAAACATCCCATTTTATGCCACCGATAACTCAGTTGATAGTATTGTGAATTATAAACTAAATAGTATGTATGATTTTAATAGAATGGAATTTACTAACACTAAAGTTGATACACTAAACAAAGCAATTACAATAAAAGATAACTTAGTGCATTATCATCTAGTAAGTGCAAGTAGAGATAATTCAATCAGATGGGGGAATATTGAAATTGGAGATAAGGTTTATGTAGATAATCAGTTCGCGCTTGGTTTCAATATTGTCACATTGCCAATTTATAATGATGGTTCTTTAGGAACATATAAGCGATTTGATACTTGGGGTTCTCATGGGGATAATTGGCAATTGGATTCTGTAGGTTTTGAATTAGTAAGATATTTAAGGGATTCTATTCCTGATGATTCGTATTTATTCATAGCAACTTGCGACAGATCATTCAGAATTCTTAGTATTTATCAAGCATTTGATTCAACTAGTTTGAGCTCAATGGATTCCTTAAGAGCAGTTCTAAGGAAATATGGTTCAACCTTAATTGATAGTATTAAAGGTCCTTTAGATTGGGTAAATACAGCTTGGAATACCTGGCCCCATTCTTTTGTAATGATTGGCAAAAAAGGTTGGAAACCAGGCGAAGCCATTGAAGCAATGGACCCACAAGGAGATAGCTCCTTTATCGATGGATACTTGCCTTTATATCAAATGGATGGGGAAGTCATTTCAGAAATTTTAGGACCTTCTCTAAAATGGAAAAATTTGACTCTAAATACCGATTTTGGAACAGATCATCCTTCAAATTCTCAAATTACATTTCAAATTCTTGGGGATAATAGTTTAAATAATGTGTTATATGAAAAAAATGTTGATAACTCTATAGAAGAGTATGATTTATCAAAAATGAATTTAGATAATTATAAATATTTGCAAATTAAAGCAAAATTAAAAAGGACTGATATATCTGCTAATCCATCGGTAAAGGGTTTTACCGCAGATTTTATACCTGCACCCGAATTTGCTATGATTAAATCAAAAACAATTATTAAGGATTCTATTAAAATGAGAGGAATTCCATCGACTATGTTATATGCATTCGAGAATTTATCACTTAGAACACCTGTTGATAGTATTTTATATAATATTATTAACTATACACAATCAGGTAGCTATCAAGTCTTTCAATCAATCCATTCTAATTTCAATCCTAATAGTGAAATTTTTGATTCCCTTTCTTTATCCACCGATTTACTGTCTAATGTGAATCATTTGACTTCTATCGTAAATCCAAATTCTAATGTGCCTGAGCCGTACAATTTCAATAATACAGTAAACAATAATTTTTATGTTTTTGAGGATACGACAAAACCTATAATTCAAACTACTTTTGATGGAAAAGAAGTTTCGAATGGCGATTTTGTCGCAGGGAAACCTTTAATTACAATTTCAGTTTATGATAATACTCCATACCAAATAACTGATTCAACAAAGATTGAAGTTTATATAAATGGATTATTTATTACACCACTTAATGTCAATTATTATGAATTTAAAAGCATACAAGATGGAAGTGAATTAAAAGCAATACTAAAGATAATACCAAATGATCTAGAATATGGTGAGGATACAATAAATCCATCGAATAATATCCGGGTAATAGCATTTGACCCTGCAGGCAATACTGATACTGTTTTATATAAAGTAAATGTTATGAAAAATAATATTCTTCAAGATTTAAGCACTTTTCCAAATCCGGCAGCTGACAAAGTCAATTTTAAATTTAAATTTTTGGGAACAAACACTAATGAACCTGGAAAAATTCAAATTTATAATCTCAATGGATTTTTAATGAAGACTTTAGCCATTAAAACACAAATAGGTGAAAATATAATTCCTTGTGATTTATTTGATTCAAATGGTAATATATTCCTTTCGGGAGTATATTTTTATCGGATTGATATGAATGCGGAATTCTATACTGAACCAAAATTAGGAATGTTTGTTATAACACGATAAATATATATGATAAAAGTAAAGGTCCATTACACAGCGATTTTTTTATTAATCATTGCAATTATAATATTTATTATTATTTCGCTTGAAGCCCCTATAAGAAATCTTAATGAAACAATCGTCACCATCCCATATAATTCAACTTCAAATCAGATAATTAAAGAATTTAATACCAAAGGATACTTGAAACCTGCTTGGTTTTATAATGTTTATCTCAAAATTTTATATAAAAGTAAGCATTCTTATATACAAGCTGGCTCATATAAAATACCCAAGGAAGTTTCAAATACAGAATTACTAGAAAATATATTTAATCGAAAGTTTTTTTTTGGCAAAAAAATTACATTCCCCGAGGGGTTGAATATTTTTGAATTTGCTAGTAAATTAAAAAAAGAAATTAATGCGGATTCTTCTGAATTTGTAACGTTAGTACTTTCACAAGATTTTATAAGTAAATTAGGTATTAAAGCAAACACTCTGGAAGGATATTTAATGCCTGATACATATTATTTTAATGAGGATCAACCTCTTGAGCAAATAATAAAAGTGCTTGTTGAAAATCAACAAAAAATAATCGGAAATTTTTCAAAAAATAAGGAATCTTTTCTAAACAATTATCAAGCTTTGATACTTGCCTCAATAATTCAAGCTGAAACGCCTCTTGCAGATGAAATGCCTATAATAAGTAGTGTTTATCATAATCGCCTACGACGAGGAATGTTGCTACAAGCTGATCCAACAATTCTTTACGCAATTTATCCGAGAAAACAAATATTTGCAACAGATCTAAAATTGGACAATCCCTTTAATACATATAAATATCCAGGATTACCTCCAACACCAATTAATAATCCTAGCAAAATTGCTATTCAAGCAGCTTTTAATCCTTCGAAAACAAATTTTCTTTATTTTGTGAAAGCAAGTGATACAAGTTCTTCGCACATATTCAGTCAAAATTATGCTCAACATAGAAAAAATGTAAATAATTTTCGTAAGAATTGATTTTTTTTATTAATCTTATATTATTTTTTATTAATTTGTATTTTTTTTAAATTAATAAGGATCTTTTTATGGATGAAAATACTAATTTAATGCCAGACAACTCAAATCCAATACCAACGCAGTTAGCTTTTAAAATGGGATCGGATATGAAATGGTCAGCAATCTTTTTGATTGTCATTGGTGCTTTAACTTGTATTGGAATAGTAACCGCATTAATTGGGGTACCAATGATAATTGCAGGATTAAGGATGAACGAAGCAGCCAAAGCATTTCAAGATTATTCACAATCTCAAGACCAAAATGCTCTTGATTATGCAATTGAACGACAAGGCAAATCATTTGCAATTTTAAAAATCTTAGTTATTGTTTATATTGTTTTCATTGTTTTGTATTTCGTGTTATTTTTCACAGTTATATTACCAAATTTATCAAATTTACCGACTTTTTACGGGTTTTAAGTAATTTTTTATAATAATTACCTTTTAATATCTTATTTCCAATTGAAATATCAAATTATTAGAATAATTATTTAATATTTTATCATTGCCGCCACTTAATTCTTTGAGATTATTTTTTGAAGTATTTGTATATAATAAACTTATATTGTAGTGGTTTAAAATATTATATTTTAGTCCAAATAAATAACGATTGCCATCTAAATATGCAGGGAAAGTTGTCATCATACTTGATATAAAATATTCATATTCCCATATTGCAGTATCATAGCTATCTGTTGAAAAATATGATATTCGAGCAAATAGCTTTAAATTATCTTTTGGCAAATAGTTAAATTCAGCAAATCCTGCAGCACCATATTCTTGATTCTGAAATCCTGCATAATTTATTATAACTCCCTCAAATCTAAATCGTGTATAAAAATGTTCTGAATAGGTGTAAATTATATCGTTTCTTAATGAGTATTTTTGCTTTTGATAAATATTATCTTGAGTATTTTGTATTATATTATCGGTCTTATTTTCATAAACAAAACGAGTAAGCGCATCAATTTCATCAGAAATTTTGTAATTAGATTCCATAAATATATTGAAACCTTTGACCATTGAAGGGACATAATAAGTATTACCATAGCTTTTATAAAAATCTAAGAATCCTGATATTTGCCATTGCCTATTAGCCTTGTAGATAACGCCACTATAAAATCCTAATTCATTTGCTGGATTTGAAAATTCACCAAAAATTGAACCGTAAGGGGCTCTATAATTTTCAGAAAATGAGCGAAAATGAAATGCTAATTTAAAGTCATTAAAATCAATAATAGAACCTAATTTTAAAGCAAAATTATCGTGTGCATCAAGGCTGGCTTCACTTCCGATAGATAAATTGTCTTTTAAATATTCTACCCATAAGCTTTTCAAAAATCCATTTTTGCCCTGGAATGCAGATGATGAAGAAGACATAATAGGATAATTATAATCTAAATAGATTGTACCAATTCCAAAAAGCAAGTTTGAAAATTGTGCTTCAATGGAGCTAAATACAGATTGTTCATTAAGCTTATCCTTTTTTGCAATTTCTGTTTGAGTTCGATAAAGACCAGATAAATAAACAGAAGAAATAGCACTCGAAACAGTGTCCAAATTACCCGATTTGGAAGTGTTAGATGCAGCAAGAGAAAATTTCATATTTAATTTATTATTGAGCAAATCGAATTTTTGTTCAATGCTAACTCCACGAAAAAATGAATAATCTAGGCTTGAACGAGATGGACGTATTCCTCCACCAAAATCTAAAGCAGGAGCAATAATATTTGAACCTTTTCGAGAAGGGAAATCCCGAGCTAAAATATTACCGAGCCCTAATTCGATAAAATAGTCGCCAATTATTAATTTAGTTTTATTATTATCGTATTTTAAATAACCAGAATAGAAATCAACTAGGTTCATCTCTCCCGCATCTTTATCTAAAACCAATCCCATTTCAAAATTATTATAGGAAGATAGTATTTTTTGCAAATATTCAAGTTTATTCCCTTGAAACTTCTGATTTTCAAACCCATATATTTTATCAAATTGGAAATTGTTACGCGTACGTGAATCGAACATAAAACCTTTGCCAATACTATTATTTATTATACAACAATTATCAAGTAATATTTCTTGTTCAGTGGTTAAATTCAAATCTTTACTTAATTTTGCAATATTTGTATTAGGATTATTTTTTAAATATTTGATAATTTTATTTACAGTAATTACATCGAAAGTAGGGAATTTTGTTAAATCACCTTTGCTTGCATCCAATAGATTTAATTTACTTATACGTCGATACTCGATATATTCAATCTCATTTTCTGAGTAGGGATTTCCCGAAGTGTTATCGAAAATCTCTTCAATCTGAGATTCATATTCCTGAGAGAATACAATTAAAGTAGTAAAACAAAACAAAAAGATGGAAATTGTAATAAAATATCTTTTCATAAACAACATAGAATGAGCATAATTTCAAAACTACAAAAAGTTACGTCAATACCATTAAGAATTTCAATAAATAAATTATTTGAGAAATTATGCACTATTAATAATAGATATAATAAATTAATTAAATTATATAATAATAATATTTATCATTCTAATATTAATTATTTTATTCCTTCGTTTATTAATCTATTAGCCGAATTATCTAATAATATTAATTCTAATACAATCGATAATATTTTAATGCATAACTTTGATTTATTAGGTTCATCTAATATAATTATTTCTTATAATACTGATGCAACTGGATTTAATGGAATTAAATATAAAAATAACTTACCATTATTTACTACTTTGTCAGATGCCTGTAACTTCTTATTATTAAACGAAAATAAACAAGTTGCTAATTCATTAGCTAAATTTATTTCAAATGATTATAAATTAATTGATTGGCAATTGGATTTTCGGAGTGGCTATAGATGGAGCGAAAAGATTGAAAGCAAAAAAATTAGAATTGGAGAGATGAAAGGTGCCGATATAAAAGTGCCGTGGGAACTTGCTCGCTTCCAACATTTGCCTTTGCTTGCGATTTATTATGCTAAAAATCCAAATTTAGATGATTCAGAAAAAAATAAGCTAGTAAATGAATTTTACAATGAAATTCTGGATTTCATAGCATTTAATCCCTTAAATTATGGAATTCATTGGAAGGTTGCAATGGAAGCATCAATACGAACATCTAATTTAATACTTGCATATCAAATATTTAAGTCTCAAAATATTCAATTTAAATCCGATTTTGAATCTATATTTTATAACTTTTTGCAAAATTCCTTACATTTTATTATTGAAAATATTGAGTGGTCAAGCGGATTACGAGGCAATCATTATTTTACCAATATTTCTGCCTTGCTTTATCTTGCCACATTTTTAGGTTTAAAGCAGTATCAAGAATTATATAATTTTGCAGTAAATGAAATAATTAATGAAACTTTAGTTCAATTTAATCAAGACGGTGGCGATTTTGAAGGTTCATTTTGCTATCATCTTTATATGGTTGAACTCTTGCTTTGGGATTTGCTAATTATTAATCAAACAAATCCAAATATACTAAAGACTAATAAGCAATTTGATAAATTCAAAAAACGTTTGCAAAAAATTCTTGACTATACTTATCAAATGCTCGGAAGAGATGAATTTATACCTCAAATAGGGGATAATGATTCAGGCTTCTTTCTGGGAATTGATAATGATAATAATTCATTAAAAAATATAAAAAAGATTCTTAAACTTCTTTCATTAGAAAATAAAAGCGATATTCAGAACATAATTCACGAAAGTGATTTGTATAAGTCATTAGATAATTATGAAATAACAAATAATGTTAATAAATCAATTATATTTAACCAATCAGGCGTATTTATTTATCATAACGATGATTATAAAATCTGGATAAATTTACCCACAAAAGCTCAATTCGGAAAGGGGGGACACAATCATCAGGATATAACTTCATTTATATTGCAAGTTGGGGACAATCCTGTCATCGTAGATCCTGGAACTTATGTATATACAGCATTCCCCGAGATTAGAAATCTTTTTCGCAGCTATTATTATCACAATTCATATTGTCCTTTGGAATATGAAATTAAAACAAGAGAAATCGATGATCTATTTTGGCTACAACAGGAAAAATGCAAATTTTCTATTAATTTAAATATTATTACATTAGAAAGAAAGATTGATAAGCTTATACATAAAAGAAAGTTTATACTTAATAATAATTCAGTTGAAATAATTGATGAATTTGACAAAATACCTAATGGCAAATTATTATTGCACTTGCATCCTTCAACTAAGATTTTAACGGAAGAAAATAATATTATCAATTTATTATGTAATAATATTCAATTATCTATAATATCAAGTAATAACAATATAATTCTTGATAAATATTATTATTCAAATAAATATGGTAATAAGTTAGAATCTAAAGTGCTTATATTCAATAATCTAATAAAAGATAATTCTATAAAATTTGAAATACTTAATGGAACTACAAGTAAGTAAAAATATTAATCGAATTACATGGACAATTTCAGATAAATCATTATTTTTATTATATGGATTTGTTAATTTAGTACAAATTAGATATTTAGGACAAATCGGTGCCGCAGAATATTCGTTCTTCATTCTAACGAATGCTTTCATTATGACTATTGCGGATTCTTTTGCTCTCGAATCTATTGTTCAATATAAATCACGTCCCGACATAATTCCCAAAGCAAATCTATATTCGTTTATTAGTCTATATTTAATAATTGCTCTATGTTCTTTAATCCTTATAATATTTGGCAATATTTTAGGGCAATTATTCAAAATTGAAAATTTTGTACAAATTGCTTTATATATTATTGCATTATCTTTTGCAATATCTTATAGATACATTGGCCAGAAATATATGGTAAGAGAATTCAAATTTAATTATGTGTTTTATTCCGATTTAATTTTCTTTGGATCTTTAACAATTTTGTCATTATATTATATTATTTCCAAGCATTTCTTGACATTTCCCATAATGGCAAATATCTATATATTTTCTGCAATTATTAGCTCACTTTTAAGTTTGATTTTGACTTTGCAATACTTAAGATTTTCTTTCAAAGGGAATTTGACAAGACGAGAATTTTTCAATTTTGGCGGTCCTATGACAATCAATGGAATTCTTACTTCAATTCCAAAATATTTAGATATTTATATAATTAAGCTCTTCTTTCCAATGGCAACAGTTGGAGTTTATTCATCGGCAAAAACATTATTTAGATTGTTCGATGAAGGCGCCAATGCTGTATATGGATTCATTTATCCAACTTATGTTAAATATATTGGACTGAAGGATTACGAAAATGTTCGCAAAATTTTAATAAAATCAAGCTCTTTTGTTTTCCTGTGCTCAATAATTGTAATTATTCCAATGGAACTTGGCTTAACAAAATGGTTAATTAATTTATTTTTATCAGAAAAATTCATAAATGCAATACCTCAATTTAATTTGATTGTTTTGGCAGGGATAGCATTCCCAATGTTTGTGCAATCTTTTGCTTTAATATCAGCGGGGAATTTGAGATACATATTTAAAACACTTTTTATTTCAAATGTAGCATTAATAATTTCTCTTGTTATCGTTGGATTTCTCAAAATTGATTTGCTAATACCGATTGGCTTAGTTGTGTTTTATTTTACGACAGGTTTAATGTATTATTTCAAATTAAATAAAGATTACGATTATAAATTGAGATATTTATTTCAAAGCATCCCTGATTCAATTAATTTTGTAAAATCATTAGTTAGGCAGAAATGAAGCGACTTCATTATTATATGATTAAACGGTTTATATCAACCTTTTTGTTCGCATTGTTGGCAATGGCGCTATTATTTATAATTGTAGATCTTTTTGAGCATCTTGAGAATTTTTTAGATAGGGAAGTATTTTTTATCAAGATCCTTGAATACTATATGTATTATATCCCCGATATACTTAAATTGGTAATTCCTATCGCAACATTAATGGCTGTGCTTTTTAGTGTTGGAATGTTCTCAAGCAATAATGAAATTACCGCAATGAAGTCAGGAGGTATGAGCCTTTATTCAATTATGTTACCATTTGTTATAGCAAGCCTTGCTCTATCAATATTTCAATTATATTTTTCAAGTGAAATTGTACCAAAATCAAATAAAATCAAAAATACCCTTGGGGAAGTTTATTTCGGACGAAGTTCAAGAACCGTTTATTTATCTAATTTATACATTCGTGATAATCCTACCAAGATTGTCAATTTTCGGGAATATGATGCAAATAGAAATCGTGGTTATTCATTGCAAGTTAATACATTTTCGGGAACTAATTCACCTCGCCTAGTCGAAACAATTAGAGCTGAAAATTTTTATTGGGATTCCGTCACAAATAATTGGAAATTAATTAAAATAAAGAAGCAAGTTTTTGCACAGGGGAATATTATTGAATCTCGAATTGATTCAATGAATTATAAGTTTTCTTTTAACCAAAAGGAATTGACCGAATTAGCAAAGCCATTCGACGAAATGACATTCCGAGAGCAAGACAATTATCTGAAATTTCAACAGAAAGGGGGAAAGGATATTAGAAAAGAATTGACAAATTATTATGGAACAATAGCATTTCCATTTGCAAATTTTATTGTAATATTATTTGGTGTTCCATTTGCATCTATTAAACAAAAAGGCGGAATTGCAATCCAAATTTCTGCTGCTCTAATAATTTCATTTCTTTATATTATTTTTGCAAAATTAGGTCAAATTATCGGTTATTCATTGCAATTTCCTCCGTTATTATCTGCCTGGCTTGCTAATGGAATATTCTTTTTGGGTGGTTTATTTGTGCTATATAAAACGCCAAAATGAATTTATTTATATAATTCTTGTATTTTATTGACCCTTTTTAAATTCGATGGAATCTTAAAGTCATTTGAAAAATCTGTATTAATCTTCTCAAATTTAATATTTGTAATATTTATATTAATTTGATTATTATCTTCTTTTAATGATATTTTTGATGGTAAAAAATTGTTAGATATAGAAATATAATTATTATAATTTATTTTTAATTGTACATTTGAATTAATAATATTTCTATTTATTATATAGTTGTTGCTAATATCTATAATATCAATAAAATTAGAATGAATTATTGAATGATATTGGAAAATATTATTGATTGTATCATTATTTTTAAAATGATAATACTTATCGCTGTATATAGGTTCAGCAATTAACAGAGATAAAATATTCGAAATAGAAAAAGAAAAAATTGGATACTGATTATTAATACTATCTACGGTAGATGAATAATATGTGCCATTCCATAAATTGCAAATAGCAAAATTAGATTTATATGCAATTATCTTTGCAATATTTATATTAAAGGGTCCAAATATTTCAACCAAAAGGCTATCTTTACGTGATGAGCAAAACCTAAAAGTGCCATTAAAATTTCCAAAATTCGATTTGAGATTGAAATCTCCTGAAAAAATTATTGATTGTATTTCAGGTTTATATAAATTGTGCAAAGGTGAGGGTTGCTCGACAACTTGCTTTGTTTCTGATTTTTGGACTTGTTTTGTTGTGCTACAAGAGGAAAGTGCAACCAGAATCGCGATGAAAATTATACTGTTAATCAAATGATTTTTTACCATATTGCCAAAATATTAAATAATGAAATACTTTTCAATTTTAATAAAGAAAAAATTTTAACGTCTTAAAACTAAATTTATTTAAATATGATTTATATTACAAGAAAAGAGATATTTTCTGCGGCGCATAGATTGAATAATCCCGAATTAAGTGAAAAAGAAAATGCCATTATTTATGATAAATGCAATAATTATTGGGGACATGGGCATAATTATGTCATCGAAGTAACTGTCAAAGGGGAACCTAATCCAAAAACTGGTTATTTAGTTGATTTAAAAAAATTACAAGAAATTCTTGATGTCAATCTTATTTCCAAAATCGATCATAAACATTTAAATTATGATGTGGATTTTCTGAAAGGTATTAATCCAACATTGGAAAATATGGCTGTAGCATTTTGGCAGCAACTGCAAAATAAAATTCCATCGGGACAACTATATCGAATAAAATTATGGGAAACTGAAAATAATTCTGTTGAATATTATGGAGAATAAATATGGAAAATGATTCAATAAATCAGAACAATTCAATTCAAAAAGCAATTCCAACAGACATAGTCAAAACGAAAATGACTATTCAGGAATACGAAGCAGCTTATTATTCTCAAGAAATTGAAGCATTTCCAAAATTCAATCAACTTGGATACGAACTTTATGATTCAAATGATAATCGAGTGTTGAATGATTTTGAAAAGCAGCAAATGATTATAGAGCTTGAAAAGCGAATTGCAGATGTAATGGATATTCTGCGTATATCACGCCGGGACCCCAACAGCACTCATACTCCATATCGAGTTGCAAAAATGCTTATTAATGAATTAATGGTGGGAAGATATGAAGCAGCACCAAAAATCACAATTTTTCCAAATCGCAAGCATGTAAACAATTTAATTATTAGTCAAGGAATTGAAATAATGTCAATTTGCTCGCACCATTGGCAAACAATTTCAGGGAAATGCGTTGTCGGTTATATTCCCGGGGATTATGTAGTGGGAATTTCAAAATTAAGTCGAATTGTGCAATGGTTCGCTCGACGTCCCCAAATTCAAGAAGAAATGGGAGAGCAAATTGCAGATTATATCCAAAGGATATTGAAACCAAAAGCTTTGGGAGTTGTTATAAAAGCAAAACATTACTGTATGATTTCTCGTGGAGTGGAAGAATCAGAAGAAGACTCCGAAATGATAACGTCTGTAATGCGTGGATTAATGCTTAATGATATTAATTTAAGAAATGAATTTTTAAATCTAATCAAGGATTTTTAATTTATTGAATTTGCCTGATTTCACGAATGAAAATCAATATTGGCAGGATGGAATGCTTGTAGCGGGCATTGACGAAGCAGGGCGGGGGAGTCTCGCAGGTCCAGTGGTTGCTGCTGCAGTAGTGTTGCCCCCTTACGATTTATTCTCCAAAGAAATCAATGATTCAAAAAAATTAACATCTACAAAAAGAACAGAGTTGTTTGACGCAATTCAAAATAATGCAATATCAATTGGTATTGGAATAATTGATAGCTCTATAATCGATGAGATTAATATTTTAAATGCGACCTTTTTAGCAATGGAAATTGCAATTTCAAAATTAATTCCTTTGCCTGAAATTTATTTGATTGATGGAAATCGCTTTTCAAACAAATCCGATAATTATATAACAATAGTTGATGGGGATGCAAAATCATATTCAATTGCTTCTGCTTCTATTATTGCAAAAGTTGTGCGTGATAAAATGATGGCAAATACATTTCATAATATTTTTCCTGAATATGGATTTAATGAACATTTTGGATATGGAACTAAATTTCATTTTATGAAAATTGATGAATATGGACCTTGCTTAATACACCGAATTTCATTTTTGAGAAAATATTATGTAAGAAAAAATCAGCTTAGAATTTTCTAGAAAACAAGAATTTAGTAATTTTGTGAAATTTTGCAATAACAATGAATATACTTTTCACAAATATCACCATTAATAGCCCACTAGATAAGATAAATTCTAATTATAACTTATGGATAAAAGATGGGTTTATTTATAAATTAACTCCCAAAGAAATAAAACCTGATATTGGTACAGAAATAATAGACGGGAAGGAATTTACAGCAATACCTGGATTATTTGATATGCATGTTCATTTTCGTGATCCTGGTTTTGAAGCAAAAGAGGATATTCTTTCAGGTGCAAATGCAGCCGCAAATGGTGGATTTACAGGCGTTTTAATAATGCCTAACACAAAGCCTTGTATTGACGATAAAACTGTCATACAATATATAAAATCAAAATCGAAAAATTTAATATGCGATGTTTTTATTGCAAGCACCTTAACTCAATCTATGGAAGGAAAAATCATTTCCAATATGATTGAGCTTGCTGAGAATGGTGCATTACTATTTACAGATGATGGAAAATGCGTGTTGAGTTCTGAAGTTATGCGACGTGCATTTGATTATGCTGCTCCTAAAAACTTTCTTCTTGCTCAACATTGTGAAGATTCTACAATGACAGAAAATTTTGATATGAATGAATCAAATTTATCAGTTCAATTAGGATTAAAAGGATATCCAAATGTTGCAGAGGAAATTATCTTGGCAAGAGATGTACTGATTTCTCATTACTGTGGAAATAGGCGGTATCATGCTCAGCATATAAGCACGAAAGGATCGGTGGATATAATTCATCAAGCAAAAAGAGTAAATCCTAATATAAGCTGCGAAATAACTCCACATCATTTTTCATTGACAGAAGATTATCTTGTTGAATATGATACTAATTTTAAAATGAATCCACCACTACGGAAACAATGTGATATTGATTCTTTAATTGAAGGATTAAAAGACGGTACCATTGATGTGATAGCAAGCGACCATGCTCCACATTCTCAATTGGAAAAAGATGTAGAATTTGATAAAGCACCAAATGGAATTATTGGGCTTGAAACGTCATTCGGATTATCATATACAAATCTAGTTGCAAAAGGATATTTGAGTTTGGAGGATTTAATTTATAAAATGTCTATAAATCCAAGAAAAATATTGGGATTAGAAGATATACATATTAAACAAGGTAGCAAAGCAAATTTGACAATTATAAATACAAATGCTAAATGGATTGTTAATAAAGAGAATTTTAAATCAAAATCACGAAATACTCCATTTGATGAAATGAAACTGCAAGGAAAAGTATTTTGCTCAATAAATAATAATCAAATGATTAAATCATCTTTATAAATTTTAAATTTGCAATTTTCAATTATGGATAAGAAAAACAATCTTGAAATTAAAAAAAACGATCCATTATATAAAGAACAAATGGTACAAGAAATGCTGAAGAAAATTGAGCAGCAAATTGAACAAAATAATCCAAATATGATTAAGGTTATTGAAGAATTTTCAAAAATGCCAATAGAAAAAGACACCAAAAAATAAAATGATAATTGGAATATAATCTATATTATGTAAACTAATATTAATATCAAATATGAATACTAAAAAATTAAACTTTATATTATTAAATCTATTGATAATACTTGCAATTGCAAGTAGATTTCTTCCCCACCCACCCAATTTTACTGCTGTTATATCGGTTGGAATATTTGCGGGGTTCTTATTTAAAAATAAAACAATTGGATATATTGTTCCAATAATTGCAATGGTCGCAAGTGATATAATTCTTGGTTTCCATAGCACTATATGGGCTGTATATTTAAGCCTTATTATCGCGACATTAATTGGTGCAAGAGTAAAAAAATCGAATATAGGAAGTATAACACTGTCTTCTTTAATTAGTGCTACAATTTTCTATATTATCACAAATTTCGCAGTATGGTCAAATGGGATAATGTATCCGATGAATTATTCAGGACTTATAAGTTGTTATATAAGTGCAATTCCATTTTTTGGCTATTCTTTATTAAGTACATTTATTTTCTCATTTATTTTATTTGGATTATATTCATTATTTGAGAAATATATATTTTCAAAACAAATCGATAATCAATTGAATTAAATATAAAATTTATTAATTTATATAATATTTTTAATAATATATTTATTAACTAATATCTCTATTTTACATAAAATAAATAAAAAGGAAAACTTATGAACATATTAGTTGCTGTTTCACGAGTTCCCGATACAGCTACCAAAATTCTAATTGGCAGCGATGGTAAGAGTATCGACACAAACAATGTTAAATTCATCCTTAATCCATATGATGAATATGCTATCGAGGAAGCTTTGCAATTAAAAGAAAAAAATGGTGGTAGAGTTGTTGCAATAACAGTTGGCCCCAATGAAAACCAAGAGACTCTAAGAAATGCCTTTGCAATGGGCGTTGATGATGGTGCGCATATAAAAACTGTTGATATGAATTTTGATTCCTTTTTTGTAGCAAAGAATATTGCTGAATATGCAAAATCGTTCGATCCCGATATTATATTTATGGGAAAACAAAGCATAGATTTTGATTCATTGCAAGTTCCTTCAATTCTAGCTGATTTACTCGATTTCCCTGTAATTACAATCGTAACAAAGCTAGAAGTTAATGGAAATAAAGTAGTTGCTGAACGTGAGGTAGAAGGTGGAAAAGAAATTATAGAAGCGTCTCTCCCCTGCATTATCTCTGCACAAAAAGGATTGAATGAACCTCGCTATCCAAAATTGCCCGATATTATGAAAGCAAAGAAAAAGCCAATTGAGGAAAGACCCGCTCACTATTATGATAATAAAATAGAAATATTGAGAATGGAATTACCAGTACGCCAAAGATTAAATAAGATATTTAATTCAAGTGACGAAGAAATAAAAGAAGTTGTTCGTTTGCTCCATGAAGAATCTAAATTAATATAGGAGAAAAATAATGAAAAATATCCTTGCTTATGTCGAATCAATAAATGGAAATATAAAAAGAAGCGCTTTTGAAGTCGCAACTACCGCAGCTAAATTAAAATCAAAGACAAATTCACTCGCAATTGCAGCAATAATTAATGGAACCGAAGAGATTGCAAATCAATTATTTGATTATGGAATTAACCAAGTTATAAATATAGAAAGTGATATACTTAAAAAATATTCTGCACAGGGTATTGCAAAAGCGGTTTATCAATTAGCAATTAATAAAGATTGTGATATATTATTATTCCCCGCAAGTTCTGATGGGCTCGAGCTTGCACCAATTATTGCATCCAAGTTCGATGCAGGTTATATTGCGGATATTATTGAAATGAATATAGAAAATGACGATATAATTGTCAAAAAACCGGTGTATGCAGGAAAGTCAATAATTACAACGAAAATCAATACTCCAATAAAAGTATTTTCATTAAGACCAAATGTTTTTACATCTGTAAGGCAGAATTCAACTTCAAAACAATTTGAAAGTTTCAATCCTGAATTGACAATAAACGATTGCAAAACAGTTGTTATAGATACAGTCAAAAATGAGGGGAGACTTGATGTAAAAGAAGCTGATATTATAGTGTCCGGTGGACGTGGAATGAAAGAACCAGAGAACTTCATACTTATTGAGGAATTAGCAAAAGTATTAAATGCTGCTGTTGGCGCCTCACGCGCTGCTGTTGATGCAGGATGGAGACCTCATTCCGAGCAAGTCGGTCAAACGGGTAAAACTGTTTCCCCATCTTTATATGTTGCTTGCGGGATTTCGGGAGCAATTCAACACCTTGCAGGAATGTCAAGTTCGAAAGTTATATTCGCAATTAATAAAGACAAAGAAGCTCCAATTTTTAAAGTAGCGGATTATGGCATTGTTGGTGATGCTCTTGAAGTACTACCTAAATTAACTGAAGAAATTAAAAAAATCAAAGAAGTATAATTAATTATAATTAGATTAATTTTAATAACTAATTGATTTAATAAATAATCAAATTTTCCAATTATATTATTATAATTAAATAAATAAATATTTTAATTAGTATTAGAAAATTTTATTGAAAGTTTGCAAAACATTTGAAACAGGAGTTAATTCAAGCTCAAATTTATTATGTAGTTTCTGAAGTGATATTTCGGGAAGAAATACAGCAGGGAATTTGAGCTTTTGAATCTCCGAGAGTCTCTGACTTATATTGCTAACTCCCCTGACTTCACCAGTTAAGCCAATTTCTCCTATTATTACAGTTTGTTGAGGCAATTTTTGGTCTTTAAAAGAGCTTATTAAGGCGCAGGCAACTGCTAAATCTAAAGCCGGGTCGGATATCATAACACCTCCTGCAATATTAATAAAAACATCTCTACTGCTGAAATTTAATCCCAACCTTTTTTCCAATACAGCAAGTATCAATTGTAATCGGCGTATTTCAAATCCATTTGTAATTCGTTGAGGATATGCAAAATTTGAAGGTGTGACAAGAGCCTGAACCTCCAAGAGAATTGCACGACTTCCTTCTATAGCGCATGATATTGCAACACCTGATTCATCTGTTGGATTGCTTAGAAATATTTCAGAGGGGTTTTTAACTTCAATCATTCCATTTTCTGTCATTTCAAATATACCAATTTCATTTGTAGAACCAAAACGATTTTTCAATGTCCTCAATATTCGATAATTATAATTTTTTTCTCCCTCGAATTGTAAAACAGTATCTACGATATGTTCTAGTACTTTTGGACCTGCAATTACACCCTCTTTTGTAATATGGCCAATTAAAAAGAATGTAATATCATTTTTTTTAGCATAATTTGTTATTTGATTTGTGCACTCGCGTATTTGCAAGAGACTTCCCGCAATTGCATCAATTTTATCGGAAGAAATTGATTGAATAGAATCGATTACTACAAAATGTAGGTTATCAAGTGAAGTAATTTTTTCAAATATATTTTCAAGATTAGTTTCTGATAATATTTGTAAATCCTCATTTTTATGGAATATACGTTTACTTCTAAGGGAAATTTGATTCAATGATTCTTCACCTGTAATATATAAGCAATTGCGGGGGTTAAACTTGCCTGATACTTGAAGCAATAGTGTAGATTTCCCAATTCCAGGGTCTCCTCCAAGAAGCACAACAGATCCTGGAACCATTCCCCCACCAAGAACACGATCAAACTCCTCTATTCCTGTTAATATTCGTAAAGTAGAATCTGATTGAATTTGAGATATTAAAATCGGCTCCTGTCCTTGAGGCGTAGTTCTTTTTAATGGATGCTGCTCGATTTCTTCTTCAACAAAAGAATTCCACGCTCCACAAGTCGGACATCGTCCTTGCCATCGAGCAGACCTTGTTCCACAATTGGAACAAATAAAGATAGTTTTAGATTTCATTAATCATAGAATTCATCTTTTTGAATAATGTTCTCAACATTTGATATTAAATTGGGATTCTCTTTTAATTTATTAAGAATTGACGTAAGTTCAATTACACGGGTTCGCAAGAGACTTAATTCACTTAGTAATTTAGCTTTTGCGATTAATAATTTCTCTTCGACAGGTTTGCTAAGAAAATCGTCTGCACCCATTTCAATTGCTTTTATTTGAGTTTGAACATCATTTAAAGCTGTCACGATAACGACAGGAATATTTTTCATAACTTCGTCATCACGCATCTGCTTTACGGTTTCATAGCCATCCATACGTGGCATCATTACATCCAAAACCACTACATTTGGAGGTGTTTCCTTTATTTTCTCTAAGCATTCTATTCCATCGAATGCTTCAATTACTTCAAAATTATGTGCAGATAAATATCTGTGCATAAGTTTAGTAGTAATTTTATTATCATCAACAACAAGTATTAAAGGATTAGACATTTATAAACTTATTTTTCTTACAAAATTAAACAAAAAATATTATGAATTGTTATTATTTAAATATTTTATCATAATTTTGAAATATTATTATTGGTAAATAAATCATTTTGATGATTTTGGAAACAGGTGTAAATCCTGTGCTGTTCCGCAGCTGTAAGGTGGAAAGAATTATCAATTAACCACTGGCATTGACTGGGAAGGTGATAATTCTTGTTGATACCAAGCCAGAAGACCTATCAATAATATTCTCATTGTTATTTGCGAGAACAAATATAATGAGGAGCTCAGTTATGTACCCATAGAACATTTTCCGCTTCTCATTATATTAATTCAATGTAATTTTTAAAATTTTAATTAATTATATTTGATTAATATTGATTACTATAAATATTTCATAATTGTCTACGGAGCTAATTAATTGTTAAAACGATTTAATTATATACTGTGTTTTCTGATAGTTACTAATATTTCAATACTTTACACTCAAGACGATACATTAGTATATAAAACAAGAACTATTGAAATAGACGCACCTCGTTTTGAAAAATCCAAAATAATGAGCTATTCGGATATTCATCATATTGAAATTTCAGAGATTGATAGACTGAAAAATTCAAATATTACTGATATAATTAAATATATTCCTAACACATATATAAAAGATTATGGCGGTATCGGCGGAATTAAAACAATTTCACTACGTGGTGCTGCTTCTTGTCAAACAGCAGTTTTAATTGATGGGATACCAATTTCTTCATCACAAAATTCTATTGTTGATTTTAGCTTGCTTCCTTTGACATTTTTTGATAATATTGATGTTGTCACAAATAGTTCAAGTTCATTATTCGGAACAAATTCAATTGGTGGTGCTATTGACCTGCACTCAAGAATCCAAAAAAGCAAAAGCTTTAATATTTCAGCATCAATTGGTTCGTTTGGATATTCAACTATTTCTACATCCGCGAATTCAACACTTTTTAAAATTCCCTATTTTATAAATTTTAATTATATAAAAAGTAAAGATAATTATCCTTTCGATTATAATGAATTTGGAAAAATTATATCAGTAATGCGACAAAATGCAGATATTTCAATTTTAAATGGAGCTGCATGCTTTGTGATTCCTATAAAAAAATATTTATTTACTAATAAATTATTTATAACTAATTCAGAAAGAGGCGTACCGGGTGCTGTCATTACAGGAAAAATTGAAAATTCCTTAGCAAGATTAAATGAATTTAAATTATTGAATTTATCAAATTGTTATATGAAAATTGACTCAAATATAAATAATGAAATCAAATTACTATTATCTTATAATTCATCAGATTATAATGATAAAGGGTTTTTGCCAAATGATAATTTTGCAAATTCGTATTTTATTTCTCGCGATGTCAGGATAATTGATGATTTTTCAATTAATAATAATAGAATTTCTAATTCATTAAATATTATTTTTCAATATTCTAATCTTTCAGGGAACAAACTTTCACTTGATGTTGGCAATTATGTAGAGCGATTGAACTTAGGAATTGGAAATAACCTTTCTTGTGATTTATTAAGAATGGAGGAATTTACATTATCAGCTTTATTATCAGCAAAATACGATTATTGGAGTGATATTAAAAACATATTATCTTATACAGCAGGTATTTATGGAAAAAATATTTTTGATAATACTGATATAAAACTTATGTATTCAAATAATTATCGGATTCCAAATTTTAATGAAATGTATTATCTTAATTATGGAACTACGAATCTAAAACCTGAAAAATCAAATTCTTATTCCCTATCAGTTGATTTCTTGCCAATCAAATTATTTAATATTAATCTAAATTGCTATTATATCTCTACAAAAAATCAAATACTTTCAGTTCCAAAATCAACCATTTCGTGGGCAGCGCAAAATATTGGGAATGTACATAATTACGGTGCATCTGTAAGTATACAATCATCATTATTTCATAATTCTCTATTTTTAATGTTTGCATTTACACACCAAAAATCAATTGATAAGACAGATAATTCCCCTTCCTATAATAACTTGCTTCCATATTTACCGAAGGAAATTGTAAGTTTTATGATGAATTATAAATATAACGTATTTTCAATTGGGACAGATATTTATTATAACTCTTTTAGATATTATTTAATGGATAACTCATTAAATTCCCTTATGAATTCTTATTATAATATAGATATTAATTTGTCTTATATAATAAAATTATTATCAAATAATTTAACTATTTCCTTAATTATTAAGAATATAACAAATCAAATTTATGAAATTATAAATAATTATCCGATGCCAAAACGAAGTTATGTTATATCAATAAATTACAATATTCGCTAAATAATGTTAATAATTATAACTAAGTATTCAATACAAAAAAAGATATAAAATATGTTTAATAAAAATAATAATAAAATGGACTCGAAAAGAATTATTTTTTTCTTCTCTTTTCTTTTACTTGTTTCTTGCACTGAAACCCAACAACCAAACCAGCCTAATAATTCCAATTATACAAAACCATCCGCATTCATTCTATGTGAAGGATTGTATAATTATAATAATGCAACTTTGACCAGATATGATATTTCAACAAACAAGAGCGATAATGATTTTATTGGAAATAATAATCCAGGTTATCAATTAGGCGACATTGCTAATGATGAATTAATAAAGGGAGATAGTTTATTTGTATTAGTGTCTTCTTCAAAAGTATTATATTTAATTAATGCGAACACAGGAAGAATATTAAAATATATAAGCTTCGAAGGTGACCGTTATCCACGTCGTTTAGCTATTGCAAATGATTCAATTATATATTTTTCAGATGCTTATGATAATTCGATTAATGAAGTTAACCTCAATCAATCAAAAATCACAAATAGTATTAAGGTAGGTCCCCAGCCTGAAGGTTTATTTGTTTATAGAAATAAAATATATGTTGTAAATTCAGGGTGGGGCGATTTAAATAAAGCTAATCCCGAAGCAGGCACATTATGGATAATAAATCTAAATTCAAAGAATGTTGAAAAGAAAATTTATGTAGGTCCAAATCCCGTAGAAATTATACCCGATAGTTCAAATAATAGATATTTTATTACATATTACAATTTCCCATCAGAACCTGATTCGCTTGGTGGGATATTGGAATATGATTTACAAACAAATACCAAATTAAAGCAGTGGCGAGGCAATTTTACAAATGTATTATTTGATGAGTCACATAACTCGCTATTTACTATTGTAAAAGATTTTTCAAATGATTCAACTACTTTTTGCAGCGGTATTGCTAAAATCAATCTTAATGACAATACTATGAAACAAATAATTAAAAATAATATACCGCAAAATATTTGGTATTCACTGGCTTTTGATAAAGCGAGAAATTATATATGGATTGGCAATGCAAAAAATTTCCAAGTCAATGGAGAAGTACTCATATACAATTTCAATAACCTTGAATTACCAATTAAATCAATTGAAACAGGTATAAATCCAAATAAAATTATTTTCTATAACTAAAAATTCAATTTAGTTTCATAAATTTGTATTTTAATAAAAAATTTGGATATATCAATGAGTATTCTTGTAAATAAAAATACAAAAGTAATTGTTCAAGGTATAACTGGGTCGGAAGGCACTTTCCATACTTCACAAATGCTTGAATATGGTACAAATATAGTTGCGGGGGTGACACCCTTAAAAGGAGGTCTTAACTATGAAGGAAGCGAGGAATACAAATTTATTCATCCTGTACCAATTTTTAATAATGTGAAAGACGCTGTAAAGGAAACAAATGCTAACACAAGTATAATATTTGTTCCTCCATCTTTTGCTGCTGACGCAATTATGGAAGCAATTGAATCAGAAATTGAACTTATTATTACTATTACAGAAGGGATACCCACAAGCGATATGGTCAAAGTCTATGAAGCTTTAAAATCATCGAAATCACGAATGATTGGTCCTAATTGTCCGGGAGCTATAACGCCAGGGGAAGCAAAAGTAGGCATTATGCCAGGCTTTATTCATAAGAAAGGGCATATTGGCGTTGTCTCACGCAGTGGGACATTAACATATGAAGCAGTCAAGCAAATTTCTGATTTAAAATTGGGGCAATCTACAGGAGTTGGTATTGGTGGGGATCCAATAATTGGCAGCCAATTTCTTGACATTATCAAATTATTCAATGAAGATCCTCAAACTCAAGCAATTATGATGATTGGAGAAATTGGTGGCAATGCAGAAGAAATTGCAGCTGACTATATTAAAAATTATGTAAAAAAACCTGTAATTGGCTTTATTGCGGGATTAACTGCACCTCCAGGGAGACGAATGGGCCATGCAGGGGCTATTATTTCTGGGGGAAAAGGGACAGCTAAAGATAAAATTGATGCTTTTCGCAATGCTGGTATATATGTGGTTGAAAATCCTGCGGAAATCGGATTAACAGTTCAAAGAGCTGTAAAAGAATATAAAATTTCTGAATTATCAAATCAAAAGCTTAAAAAATCTACTAAATCTGTAAAAAGTAAAACAAATAAGAAAATTAAATCTAAAAGTGTTGCAATTAAGCAAAATAAATAAAAGGAACTTATGAATAATTTAACATTTGGAATGATTAAACCTGATGCTATTGAAAAAAATTATACAGGGAAAATTATCGATTTTATATTACAAAATGGCTTCAAAATTCTTGCTCTTAAACAAATTCAAATGACTACAAGACAAGCGGAGCTTTTTTATTATGTACATCATAATCGTCAATTTTATCGAGAGCTTGTTGAATATATTACCCGAGGTCCTGTAATTGCAATGGTCATAGAAAAGGAAAATGCTGTGCAATCTTTTCGTGAAATTCTTGGAGCGACTGATCCAGCAGAAGCTGCCAATGGCACAATTAGAAAATTATACGGCGAATCAAAAGCAATCAATGCAATTCACGGCTCCGATTCTGATGAAAATGCTCAAATTGAAATCTCGTTTATGTTTAATCAATTAGAAATTATTAATGGCTAAGCCTTTTGAAACAATTTCTTCTGAAATTATTTCAATAAATGATTATTGGAATTACTGCCATAATAAATATGTACTTCCAACCGAAAAGATAAGTGATTATTATTACGCTGATTCTTTGGGTTCAGTTCATATTATCCCAATTTTAGAAGATGATATATTTATAATGATTAAACAGTTCCGATATTTAAATCAAAAAAGTAGCATTGAATTTCCAGGAGGAGGAATTCACAAAACCAAATCCCCTATTTCTGCAGCAAGATCTGAATTAAAAGAAGAAACAGGCTATAAAGCACATAATATAAAATTAATTGGCAAATTCAATCCTTGCGTGGGTATTACAAATGAAATTTGTTCAGTTTTTGTTGCAAAAGACCTCGAGAAAAGCTCTATAAAAAATGATGAATCAGAAAAAATTGAAATATTATTTGTTTCGTCAAATGATATAAATAAGATGATAGTATCAAATAAAATTTGGAACGGTATGACAATTGCTTCCTGGTGTATGTTTAAATTATCTCAAAGTAAAAAAAATGAAAATTAAGAATTTTGTTCTATTGTTAATACTTGCTATTGCAAATATGAGCGTGCTATACAGTCAGACAAATATGAGAGGTGAAAACCAATCAGCAGATACTTCAAAACAATATACTAGATATATAATACGCCCTAAGTATCCTGTAAATCTAGCATTTCACTATATGTACACAGATAATACTAAATTTGAGCAGACTTTAAGCGATTCTACAAAAAGGCAATTTGAAAGAAATATAATTTATTATTTCACACTATATTCACCAGGTTATCCCAAAGATGGTTTTACAACATTAAGAGTTTCAATTGATTCATTAGAATATACATATAAATCAGGTAATGATTCAATCTATTATAATTCTCAATCCGATACGCTATTGCCACCTTTCAATCTTAAAGATTACGATATTTCATCTGTCATTCTGGGCAAAAACTTCGATTTTATATATTCACCATACTGGGATATTGGAAAAGTTGAAGAAGGAAATGTCATCGAAAAACGACAATTTATTAATGACCCTGTGACGGGTATTGATGATCCTTATCGAAAATATCTTTGGAATTTTCAGTTATCTGATGAAAATCTTGGATATACTGTTGATCTGCTGAAAGGAATTATACCAGCGCATTCAATTGATACGAATATGGTAAAAATTGTCCCGATAAGAATTGCAGTAGAAAATTTATCAATACTTGCTGATAGCGCACGAGTCAAATTAATTACAGCGAATTCTAATAAGTATGTACTTAGAGCAGATTTTAATCATTTTGTACCCTTAAAAAATGAAGTAGTAATTCCTGAATTTCTTACTTTTGTTAATTTTGAAGGGGTAACAGGTGACGGCTCTTATATATTAAATTTGACTCCCCAAGGAAGGGTTGATTCAGGCGAGTTAAATCTAAAACTTAATTTACAATTTCGTGACCGAAAAGAAATTATTAATGAAAAAATTGAGAAACATTCTATTTGGCAATTACTTGAAAATTATAAAATTTAAATGAAAACAAGAACAATATTAATTTTATCATTTTGTATTATATTTATCAATTTACAAAAAGCTAAATCAGAAGCAAATCCTTTAACAGTAGAATTAGCAAGGCAATTTAGCAGTGATCTCTTTACTTCCAATGGAATTCCATTTCTTGAACCTGTTGTAAAAGTTGTAAATTTGACTTCTAATACGGGTTTCTTTTCAAATGCATTTGTACCTCATAAAGTTGCAAAACCATATTTTCATTTTAGCATAGAAGGTATGGTTGGATTTGTTCCTGATAAATATAAAACTTATACTCCATCAATTCCCAGCGTACCCTATAATACTAATGATTTATCAAAGTATATCTCTATAACTCCAGGAGGCATTAATATTGACACCATAGGTCTTATTCATTATTTTTTCCTCAATTTAATATATGATGGTGTCTCTGGAAATCATAAAGGTATGATAAAATTGCCTCCTTCTTCTGTCACAGCACTTGGGAGTCAAAGTGCGTTTCTTGAATTAAGACACAGCGCGTTAGATTCGTTAGTTAAAGCCCATCCTCTATATTCACTTTTAGATACTTATGGATTAAGTGGCTTAAAAGATAGTATATCAAATATTATCAACCATTTTCCAGAACGATTTACTTTACCAACGGGAGGAGATGTAAATACTATTTTAGCAGGTGTCCCTCAAATTATCATTGGTTCATTTTGGGGGACAGAACTTCTATTGAGATATGTTCCAAAAATAAATTTAGGTTCTACAATAGGCAATTTTTCATTTTGGGGTGCAGGTTTGAAGCATAGCATTACGCAATATTTTCCAAAATCTCCAATAGATGCTGCTTTGCAAATTGTCTATCAAGGAACAAGTCTTGATAATACGATTGGAGTTACAAATGCTAAATTAAAAGCCAATGCGGATATAATGAATATCAATTTACATATATCAAAAGAAATTCCTAAAATCTTAACAATTTACACAGGGATTTCTTATGAATCTATCCAAATTAAAAGCACATACACTTACACACTTCCCGTAGAGATTCAGTATCAATTAGGTTTGCTTGAATCCCCTCATAGAGAACCAACACCAGGCTTTCCAGGCGATCAAAATCCACAAATCGCGAAAGTAAATGTTTCAAATAATCATTTTAAATATACTATTGGATTGGCAAGAGCATTTGGACCAATATTAATATCGGGGAGTTGCAATATAACCGATATGGTCCTTCTCGGCTTTTCTATAGGATATAATTTTTAAATTTCTATAATACAATAATAAATATAAATTATAAATATAATACAATACTATTTTTTTAATTTTGTAAATGTTAACTATTTTTTAACTACTATTAATATGGAAAATAAATTAATTGAAGGAAAAATTGTTTCGGATTTTATTAAAGAAGATTTGAAAATAAAGACTGCTGAATTAAAACAGACAAAAAACATTACTCCGTGCCTTGCAGTAATGTTAGTAGGTGAAGATCCAGCCTCAAAAGTCTATGTAAATGGAAAAATAAAAGCCTGCGAAGAAATTGGATATAAATCGATTGTAAAGGAGCTTCCCGACACAACAATGGAAAAAGAAATTTTATCGATTATAGATGAATGGAACGAAAACCCTGAAATTCATGGAATACTTGTTCAATTGCCACTCCCCCATCAAATCAATGAGACAAAAGTATTACTCAAAATAAAACCAAGCAAAGATGTTGATGGATTTCATCCTGAAAATGTCGGGAGGCTGGTTGCAGGATTACCTGGATTTATAAGCTGCACACCTGCGGGAATAATTGAATTGATGAAATTTTATAAAATTAATCCGAGCAGTGCGGATGTTGTAATTATCGGACGTAGCAATATCGTCGGAAAACCTATGTTAAATTTATTATACCAAAAGAAAGAATATGCAAATGCAACTGTAACAATTTGTCATACTGCTACTAAAAATTTACAATATTACACTAAAAATGCGGATATCCTTATTGCTGCAATGGGGTCGCCCAGATTCATTAAAGGGGACTTTGTCAAAGATGGGGTCATTGTATTTGATGTGGGTGTAAATAGAATACCTGATCCAACAAAAAAATCTGGCTATAAATTAGTGGGTGATGTTGATTTTGATGAAGTATTCCCAAAAGCATCGAAAATTACACCTGTACCAGGCGGAGTGGGACCTCTTACAATTGCAATGTTGATGACAAACACATTCAAATCTGCAAATCAGGAATATAATTATTGATGAAACATAATAAATATTTTAAAATTATCTATGAAGATAATTCTATTATAGTTATCGATAAAGAGACAGGAATTTTAACTATTCCCGATAGATATAATCACAATTTACCAAGTTTATCTCAAATATTATCCGAAATATATGGTAATATTTTTGTTGTTCATAGATTAGATAAGGATACAAGTGGCATTATGCTTTTTGCAAAAGATGCAGATGCACACAAGGAACTAAATATTGCATTTGAAAATAATGAGATAAAAAGAATATATCATGTTATTACACAAGGTATAATACCTCAAGATTATATAGAAATTGATATTCCGTTAGTTCAAAGCCGCCAAAGATCACATATTACAATACCATCAGCCAAAGGCAAAAGTTCTTTAACTAAATTGAAAGTTTTAAAGAGATTTAAAAATGCTACTCTAGCAGAATGTGAATTAGTGACGGGTAGGCATCATCAGATACGTGCGCATTTGCAGGCAATTGGATATCCATTGCTTATCGATGAATTGTATGGCAATAATTCATCATTCTTTGTTTCATCAATCAAACGGAGATATAATTTAAAAAAAGAAACAGAGGAGCAACCCCTGATTTCCCGCTTAACAATGCATTCTTATTCTATAGAATTTATACACCCAGAAAATAAGGAACAGCTACAATTTGTAGCAAAATATCCAAAGGATTTCGCGGCATTATTACAGATACTTGAGAAATACTCATAAATCGAATTATGAAAATTAAAATCATTAATTTTGTATATTCTAATAATTGTCAATTAAATAAAACAGGAATCGTCAAATATTATATAAGAAAGAATATTAATTATAAAAAGGATAAAAAATGAGCAAGAAATTAAATTTGCTAATTATTGGATTAATTTTTTTATTTGTCATTGAATCTAATGCTCAATATAAAAGTTATAATATTCCAAATTATTTAAAACCCGAATTCTGCGATTCATATTTGAATAATCCCAGAATGACAAATATATTTACAAGGAAAATAAAATGGACTTACGTTCCTCCCGAAGTTGCAAAATATATGCCCAAACAGACTAGGATTCAAACGGCGGAAGGATTTGAGCTTATTGATATTTCACCAGGTTACGATGCACAATCAGAAACGTGGATTGCTATCAATCCAACAAATCCACAGAATATTATCGCTACTGCAAACGATAACTATTATCTTGGTGGCCGAGATAATTGGCGAATGAGCGCTTGGGCTTCATTCGATGGAGGCCAAACTTGGACACATAAAACAACACCCTCTAATCAGGGGATTTATATTGATCCACCTTCAAGTGGGTGGATGACAATTTTTGATCCAGGTGTGGCTTTCAATGCAGATGGCAATGCTTTATATACTTATGGTTATTGCCAAGTTAACACACCAAATCCAAGAAGTGAGATAAGTGGCGTATTTGGTTCATTGACAACAGATGGCGGAGCAAGTTGGGATGGCTTTGGTAGTGAAGTTCCCGTCACTGCGGTTGCCGTTTCAGCGTATGAAACAGGGAATCCGTTCCACGATAGATTTTCAGTTGCAGCAGATAACAATCCAAATTCACCATATAAAAATAGGTTTTATATTAGCTGGCAACGTTTTTATGTGAATGATGGCGTTGTTTTTGCATACACTACTGATAATGGTAATACTTGGGTTGGTCCAACTCTTTTGGGAACTGGTTCAACACAAGCACCACTACCCGCAGTAGGTCCTGATGGAGAGGTGTATGTTGCTTGGATTAATTCTAACTATCCAAGTGATGCTCAAGCAATAGTAAGAAAATCGACAAATGGTGGACAAAGCTGGGGTTCATCGGTGATTGCTCAATCAGTTGTAAGTATAGGCACAAAACATTCAAAATCAGGTAGATTTGTACTAACAGATAAACAAAGCATTAGAGTATCATCTCCACCTCAGATTGCTGTAGATAGGTCAAATAAATCGACTCGAGGATGGGTCTACATTGTTCAAGCAGGAAGAGATGTTGATGGAGGACCTTACAGAATTTATGTAGCACGTTCGACTGATCAAGGAAAAACATGGCAAAGCAAAATACGTGTTGATGATAATCAAGTTGGTAATGATATGTTTTTCCCGTCAATTTGTGTAGATCCAGTAACAGGGCTAGTTGCAGTCTTATATTATAGCTCTCAAAATGACCCAACAAATAATCAGGGAGTGGATGCTTATTTATCTATTTCAACTGATGGTGGAAATAATTGGAAAGTACTTAGGATTACACCGACTACAGCATATATTAATTCGCTGAACGATGTGTCGGACCAATCAAATGATGGGAGTGGAATTTCAGGCGGCAATTTGTATTGGGGAGATTATACATCAGTTGCGGCTTATAATGGGGTTATTTATCCTTTGTTTTGGATGCCTACAATGTCGACGGGAGATTATGGTTCTCTCGATTTGTTTACTGCACCAATTTCTCAAAAAATTAAACCTGTTACAAATTTGACGGGCAAAAGTATATTTGAAAATAATCAAATCAAAATTCAATTAGATTGGGTAAATCCTACAACTGATTTATTTAATGAAACGATTGGAAATTTTGATGTTCTTATTTATAGGAACGACAATCCTAATACGGCAATTGCAACAATAGCAAATACTTTACCATCTACTTATACTGATTATAATGTTGTAGATGGAACGTGGTACACTTATACATTTATTGTTCGAGCATTCGATGGAAGGGAAAGTCTCCCCGCAAGCGTTTCTGTACTAGCAGGTGGAACTTTAAAACCGCTACCTCCAACTGATATAACGTGGCGACCAAAGGATGATGGCGTCCAATTATACTGGACTAATCCATTAACCGCCATTGATGGTTCAACAATACGTGAATTATCAGGGGCAAAGATCTTCTTAAACGGTGCACTAGTTAAAACTATAACCTTAACACAAACACAAGCAGGACAGCAAACAACTGAATTTATTCCAATGGATCCTAAAACATTTGGCAAAGTAGAACTTCAATCTATTGCAACTCGAAATGATTTAACTGCAGAAAGCGATACAAGTGAAGAAATTCTTGTCTATGCAGGACCTATATACACTGCACTTGATGAAACGTTTGACGACATAGAAAATTCGATTCCACGTTATACGGAAAATGGGTGGGTACTTACAACAATAGTCTCAAGTTCAGCTCCAAATTCAATCGCAACAACACCTGATGCAAATTATACAAATAATATGACATATACAATGTATCTTGCGCCTGTAATTTTGGGAGATACATCTAATACTTTCAGTTTCGATAATATGTCCCTAATTCACAAAACTGACTACGGAGAATTAGCTATGTCAACAGATTGGGGTAAAACATACAAATCATTAAATTGGTATACTCTTGCTTCTTCAGAAAATTTCAAATCAAAAGATCCTCAGGGCAGCCAATGGAAAAACGAAGTCAAAGATATGAGGCCCTATAGGGGTGATACCGTACTTTATCGATTTTCACTTGTTTCAGGAACAGGATTAACTGATAGAGGTTGGTTTGTCGATAATATAAGATTAGATACTCGCTTCGATGTTTATGAAAATAACAAGCTCGATCCGTCTGTTATCAATATAACACCAAATCCTGTGCAAAATGTTGCTCATATTAAGTTAACAATTAACCAACCTGGCATTGTTTCGTATCATATTTATGATATTCTTGGAAAATCTCTCCTAAATAATAATATTGGCTACAGAGATAATCCATTTTATGATTTTGATATTGAAACTACTGCTTTACCATCCGGGTTGTATTTATTACAAGTCCAGATTGGTTCAGCTTCGGTCACAAGACCTATTATAATTACGAAATAATTAAAGGAATTGGATAAAATATTATTTCTAAAAAAAAGGGACTCAAATTGAGTCCCTTTAATTTTATATCAGAGTTTTTTATTTGACTATTATAAACGGTAATATTAACTTATCAAAATTTGTAGTTAATAAAATAAAATATTGTCCCGCGGGTAAATTTGAAGTGGTAAGTGTAAATTTATTTGTTCCTATTGATAATTCACCCTCATAGATACTCATTACTTTGTTCCCAATTAAATTATATAGTTCGATAGTTGCATTACTTATGAATTTCTGAGCATCGATAGTTATAATTGAAGAGTAATTAACAGGAACTGGAGTTAGCTTCATATTCAATGTATTGGATAAATTTGAAACGGTCTCTCTTACGGACGTACCTGTATCGGATACCCCCTTCATATAAATATAATATGATCCTGAGTTAAGGGCATTGGAGAAAATTCCAAGAGGCACGACATATACAGCTCCGGGTGTTAGGGGAGTGAATTTAACAGGGAATTTTATACTATCGTTCGGTTCTACATAAATTGGGAAATTAAAGGTTGTATCAATTGCAAAAGCGTCATCAGGATTCTTATCGGGATTTATATAAATATTATTTATTTTGAGAGTTTCAGAGCCTGGATTTTTAACACCTACGTATTCTCTACTAGTTCCATTGAGTTTAACACTTCCAAAATCCGCTGTATCAACTAATGCTTGGATTTGAGGTCCTTCAGGAGCGCCTGGTGTACTACCTTGCAAAGAGATATAAACTACAGGATGTTTCTTTGAATTAGAAACGACTTTGATTTTTGCAAGATAATTTTTTCCCCAATTTGTGGGTACGAATTTAACGGAAAAGCTATATTCTGCACCTCCTTTTACAACAATTGGTGTTTGCATCATTTGTGCAAACTGAAATGCATTTTCGGTATTTGAATCAAAATAAAGACTGTCGATGACAAGGTCTTGCAATCCGCTATTTGAAATTTTAATATCAATAACGGGTGCCCCTCCAACATTTATTGTGCCGTAATCATAAGGTTCCGCTTGTACAACTATATCAGGTTCAGGTGAAACATTCTTTCCTCCCCTTCCTTGTAGTTGAACTGTCAGAACTTCACCGTTTGATGCATTGCTATTAACATCTAAAAAACCAACAAATTCTCTCTCTTCCGTAGGTTTAAATTCAATTTCGAGTGTTCGGACTTCCATTGGGTCTAATGTTTCATTTGTTATATTACCTTTTGTAATAGTAAAAACAGTATCACCAAAATCAGAAATTGCAGTTTGATAGATTGTCAGTTTTTCTTTACTAAAATTTTGTAATTTAATAGTTTTTTTAACTCCATAATCTAAAGGGGCATCAGGAAATGTCAATGTAGTCGTCTCAAATTGTAAATAAGGTTTTAGTTTAGGCATATTTAGAAGTAACCAATCCATTGTAAATTGTATTCTCGTAGCAAAATAAGGCATTTCATTTAAAGCTGCAACGTTTGGAGCTAAAGTCCACATAATTAACCTACCCCCCTTACCGAGAACAGAATCAGCGCGTAAACCAACCCAATAATAAGGTGATATTGTAGTTTGCACAGTATCACCTACATGCCCAATTTGGTCAATATAGTCAAAACCTTTCGATTTAAGATTATTTTGAGGTAAAATAACAAAATCAACAAGTTCTTCTGAACGAATTGGCAAATCTGGTGGTATACCAGTCGATCTGCTCCATCCGATATTACAATATAACATCCAACTTAGAAAATAACTATCAATAGGTACGCCTTTGACTCGAAATGGGATATAAGTATTACTATTATCGAGAAATATCATACATCCAGAACTATCTTTTTTAATACCTAAATCTGATGTTAAAAATTCTGTAACAACAGGATCATTGTTTTCTGGTATCAAAAAAGCATCTGTGATTATTCTCCTTCCAATTATCATTACATTTTTATCAGCATTGAGCATTTCAAGAATTTTATCAATCACTTTAATTCCACCAGAAGTAGTATAATTAAGCGGGAATTCACCAATCGGGAAAATCGCAACATCAAAATCTGTTATATTATATTGAGCAAATGTTTGGTCAGAAAAAGAAACTTGAACTGTATGATTTAAATATGGGTCAGCTGTAGGGTAAATTTTCAAAGCATCAGTATATGCTAATTCAAAATAATTTGATACAGGTAAGTCCCGGTCAAGATTATCGAATATAATAATGTTTTTCCCTGTAGAAGCAAGTGGTTTGGGTTGTGTTGGTGATTTGTCATCAGGAATTATCAACTTATTTGTGTTTATTGGTAAATTATATTGTTCTAATGCAAAAGCAAAATTGCATGCCAATATAATTAATGTGAATAATAAAACTATTCGTTTCATTTTTTTACTCCTTTTATAAATTAATCATTCTTTTTATTTAATTCTTTGTAATTAAGACTATTTAATTAAATTAATATTGAATTTTCAAAATAATTTCAACTTATGATTATAATTAAAAAATATTAAAAATCATATTTTATAACTTTTTTGCAATTGCATTTGCCATATCAAGGGTTGAATCATTTCCGCCCATATCATATGTGCGAACTTTTCCTTCTTTGATCACTTCTGCTGTTGCTCTTTCAATAGATTTTGCTTTTTCATTTTCACCCAGCCAATCAAGCATCATTTTTACTGCTAATATCGTAGCAATAGGATTGACCTTATATAGACCCGTATATTTTGGTGCTGAGCCATGTGATGGTTCAAATACTGCAAGATTGTCTCCAATATTTCCTGAGCATCCAAATCCGAGCCCGCCAACTAATTGAGCAGCCAAATCTGATACAATATCTCCATACAAATTTGGAGCTATGAGTACATCATAATTATTTGGATTTTTAACCAACCACATCGTCATAGCATCAACATTCGCCTCATCATATTGAATTTCGGGGTATTCCCTCGAGATTTGCTTTGCAATATCAAGAAATAATCCATCACTTGCGCGAACAACGTTAGCCTTATGAACTATTGTGACCTTCTTACGATTATTCATTTTTGCAAATTCAAATCCTGCACGAATAATCCTTTCTGAGCTTTTTTGAGTATTAATTTTGCACGATATAGCATATTCATTTTCTTTTAAATTTGAAAATGGGTGGAAGTTCTTTGATAAATTTGTCAATGTTTCTTGGAGTTCTTTAGGGACTGGATTAAATTCCACGCCAGCATATAAGTCCTCAGTATTTTCGCGAAAAATCACTAAGTCAATATCATCTTTGTAATTTAGTGGATTTCCTATATATGCTTTACAAGGTCTTAAGCAAATGTAGAGGTCAAATAATTGACGCATTCTTACAATTGGAGAACGATATACATAACCTTTTCCTCTTAATGCAGGAGACAATTCCATTTCAGCTGTTTTGGCGGGTTTTGATGTGATTGCACCAAAAAGTGCAGCATCTACTTTTTTTAATAAATCAATTGTACGTTGTGGAAGTGCATCGCCTTCTTTGCACCAGAATTCCCATCCAATATCACCTTTTATATATTCAGCATCTAAATCGATTTTGTCTAACACGATTTTTGCTGCATCAAGTACATCAACGCCAACTCCGTCTCCAGGGAGCCACGCAATTCGATATTTTGCCATTTTTTCTATTTTTTTATTCAACAAAATAATAAATATGCAAATTATTACTTTTTTTTCAATTACATTGTTTCTTTCTTGATTATTTGAGAATTTTTTGTAATTTTATATTTTATATTATCTCATAATTTTTTTAGATTATTAAGGAGATGGATTTTGGATAATGAAACAAAAGAAATGATAAAATCCTTTGTGATTGAATCGCTTGATTCTCTTGACTCAGTCGAACCTCTTATTGAAAATATTAACGATACAAATGACAAGGAAAATATCAACGCCGTTTTCCGGGTCTTTCACACAATTAAAGGATTATCTCTCTTCTTCGGATTAAATAATTTAAATGCTTTGACACACAAAGCAGAAACTTTGCTCGATATTTTGAGAAAAAACCCAAGCTTAATTGATGACAATATTATTAGTCTTATTTATTCAACGCTTGATTTGATTAGAGAAATACTTGTTTTAGTATCAAACGAATTCTCTGATGAAAAAGAGGCAAATGATGTTGAAAATATTCTTTTTTTATTAGATAATGCAATCAACTCTATACAGAATTCTATCAATGAAAATTCAAATGAAATTTTCCAAAATGAATATAGACTAAATGATATAGATTTAGAGACTATCCCATCAATTGATGAAACAGATAATCCTGAAGAAGGTATTGATAATTTTACTGAGCAACAACTAGATGCGAACAGCCTAATATCACAGGATATGATTGAAACATATTTATCTGATACAAAGGATTACTTGGATAATATTGATAATATGTTAATTCAATTAGAAAAAGATCCAAATAATTATGAAATTATTTCAAATATTTTCGGAATGGTTCATAGTATTAAAGGAAATTCGGGATTTATGGGCTACAGTGAAATTCAAGATATTGCTATGGAAACAGAAACTATATTAGATTCAATCAGGAAAAATGAACTATTTGTCGAATCAAACATCATATCAATTCTACTAAGCAATACAGAAGCCATAAGAAAACGAATTAATCAAATTTCAGAAAAAGTTCATCAATCATCAAATTTAGAGATTAAGGAAAAGCAATTATCTCCACAAACTTCAGCAGAACAAATTCCACAGCAAAAGCCAGAAAAACAAATAGAAATTGAACCTCAGACACAAGAGCAAATTAATACTACTAAAAATCAAAATAATACACCAAAGCTTGATATACGAGTAGATACTACTAAGATAGATAAACTTTTTGATCTAGTAGGTGAATTAATAACTACGGGAAATATGATCACAAACAACCCAGATCTTGCTAATTTACAGCTTCCTAATTTTTCTAAAGCTACAAGCCAACTAAATAAAATCACTCGAGAGTTGCAAGAAATAACAATGTCAGTTCGTATGATGCCTTTAAGTGGACTATTCAATAAAATGAAGCGCCTTGTTCGAGATACATCATTGAAATTAGGTAAAAAAGCCAATTTAATAATGTCAGGACAAGAAACTGAAATGGATAAAAATATTATTGAGCAAATTTCTGATCCACTAATGCACCTTGTTCGTAATGCACTTGATCACGGAATAGAATCCCCCGAAGAACGTATTGCTAAAGGAAAACCCGAAACTGGGACAATACATTTAGCAGCTCGTTATGATGGGAATGAGATTCTTATAACAATAACTGATGATGGTGAGGGTATAAATCCCGATATTATTAAAGAAAAAGCAATTTCACGTGGTCTCATCAATTCTACTGATAGCAGCTTGTCAGAAAAAGATCTTATACAATTGATATTCGAGCCTGGATTTTCAACTGCTAAAACTGTCTCGGATATTTCAGGAAGAGGCGTTGGGCTTGATGTTGTTAAAAAGAACATCGATAAATTACAAGGTAGTGTAGATGTTATTTCGAAAATAAATGAAGGTACTACATTTACTTTACGAATTCCCCTTACACTTGCTATTATGGATGCTTTACTTGTAAAAGTTGGAGATACAGTATTTGCATTACCACTTCTTAATGTTATTGAAACTTTTAAGACTGATTCTTATCTTATCACAAAAACAATGGATGGGGTGGAAATGATAAAAACTCATAATAAACTCCTTCCTTTTATTAGATTATATGAGATTTTCAAAATACAACCTAAACATAATAATATCGAACAGGGCTTCGCAATGCTAATTCAAGGGAAAAATGAACAATGTTGTTTTTTAGTAGATGAACTACTGGGCAATCAACAAATAGTTATAAAAGGATTTTCTGATTATATCGGTAATGTGCCCGGGCTTACAGGATGTATGATATTAAATGATGGAAACATAGGTCTTATTATTGATATTGAAAACACGTTAAAATTATTCGAAAACCCGTTCACTATTGCAAATGAAATATTATCGTAAAAAATTAAATAAATATGGAAAATAACAGTCAGTTTGATAATAATTTAGAGAGTGAAAGCGAGCAACTTAGCAAATATTTAGCCTTTAAAATTGGCAATGAGATCTATGGAATTTATGTAAAAAATATTAATGAAATTATTGGTATACGCTCCTTTACTACTTTACCAAATGTACCAAAATTTGTTAAGGGTTTAATAAATCTTCGAGGCAATGTTTTTCCTGTTATTGAACTACGCGAAAGAATTGGATTACAACAAATACCCTATACAAGTAAAACTTGCATTATAATAGTATCTTTTAATCAATATTCTGTCGGATTAATAGTTGATAATGTTCTTGAAGTTGTAGATATTGACATTATGAAATCTATACCGCCTCCACAAACATACAAAGGCACACAATCAAAATATATTCAATCGATTTCTAAAATTGATAATGACGAAGTAATCATTTTGCTTGATTTAGAAAAACTATTAATTTCCCAGTAATAATAAATGGAAAATATAAACCCAACAAATTCAAACAATCAATTCGATACAATTTCAATAAGCGACGAAGAATTTAATCTGATGCGTCAATTAATTTATTCAAGTTCAGGTATTTCACTTAGCGAACAAAAAAAATCACTTGTTGTAGGAAGACTTCAAAAAGTTCTTAAGAAACATTCATTAAACAATTTTAAAGATTACTATAATGAATTACTAAATGACCGTTCAGGTGCATTACTAACAGAATTAATTGATAATATTTCTACAAATCATACTTTTTTCGGTCGTGAAAGTGATCATTTTAATTATTTTCAAAATACCGTATTGCCAGAAATTATTGGGAAAAAAATAGAATCAAGTGATTACGATATACGTGTTTGGTGTGCAGGCTGCTCAACTGGCGAAGAGCCTTATACGCTTGTTATTATTATGAAGGAATTTTTCAAAAATGATTATAATAAATGGAAATCAGGTGTTCTTGCTACTGATATTTCAACTACCGTCCTTTCAAAGGCAATACAAGGTATTTACGATCCTGTTAAATTTAAAGGTTTTAATGCTGAATGGTTAAGAAAATACTTTAAACAAATTGATGAAAATAAATTAGAAATCAATTCTGATATTAAATCTGAAGTTCTTTTTAGACGGTTCAATCTTATTTCTTCAAATTATAATTTTAAAAAACCATTCGATATTATTTTCTGCCGCAATGTGATGATATATTTTGATAAAGAAACTCGTACGAAAGTAGTCCAGAATTTATATAATAGTCTTGATTTTGGCGGTTATTTATTTATTGGACATGCAGAAACTATTGATAGAACTAAATCAAAATTTCAGTATATTGCACCTTCTATTTATAAAAAATAAAATTTTAATATTAAATGAATCAAAATTTTGATTTCGAGAACTCGCCTAATAAGAAAATAACTAGAATAAAAGTCTTAATTATAGATGATTCCTCTCTTGTTCGTAATATTTTATCCAAAGGATTGAGTAAAGATCCTGGGATAGAAGTTGTTGGTACAGCATCGGATGTTTATCAAGGCAGAGATATGATTGTTAGATTACGCCCTGATGTTGTAACACTCGATATTGAAATGCCACGTATGGATGGAATCGAATTTTTGAAACATTTAATGCCTCAATATCCTGTACCTGTTGTTGTTGTAAGCTCATTAACTCAAAAAGGTAAAGATATTACATTGCAAGCACTTGAATATGGAGCTGTTGATTATGTACCCAAACCTCGTGCAAATCTTCAAGAAGGCCTTGAGGAAATGCTTGTTGATTTAGCGACAAAAATAAAAGTTGCATCTGTGGCAAATCTTTCATATTGGAAAAATAAAAAATATGATGAGGCAATAAAAACAAGAACAAATCTAACTGGGTCTCAAGCTCTTGCAGAATCAACTGATAAATTAATTGCAATAGGTGCTTCAACGGGTGGAACAGAAGCTATACGAACTGTAATTAGTCAGCTCCCCCCTACTATTCCTGGAATTGTTATAGCACAGCATATGCCACCAGGATTCACAAAAACATTCGCTGATAGATTAAATGAACTTTCGTTAATTAATGTTAGAGAAGCGGGCGACGATGAAAGAATAATCAATGGGTGTGCTTTTATTGCTCCAGGAGATTATCATTTAACTGTTGTTCGCACAGGTGGTGAATACCGTACTCGATTAACAAAAAATGATAAAGTAAATGGACACCGTCCAAGTGTTGATGTGCTATTTGATTCTGTTGCGGAAAATGTTGGAAAAAATGCCTACGGTGTTATTCTAACAGGTATGGGACAAGATGGAGCAAAAGGATTGAAACGTATGAAAGAAGCGGGTGCAAAAACCTTTGGGCAAGATGAAGCAACATCAGTTGTCTATGGTATGCCAAAAGTAGCAAATGATATTGGAGCAGTCGATTACCAACTCCCTATTAATGAAATAGGCAAATCACTCGTATTGATAATAGAAAATGATAGAAAGATATTTATGAAAGGACAGAGATAAGAGGCAAGTACATTTTTAAAGAAAATTAAGATTAAAGAAAAAATATATTGAGTAATTTTGATTATTTGATATTAACAAATTGGTGAAAATATTGCAGACAACTCCCCTATCCTCTCTTGCAATTCATTGCGGTTGCAGTTGTTTCAATCTGTATAGTGGGGTGATTTATATTGAATTTTTCAGATAATCCTTGGCAAATTTCTTGCAATATTCGTGAATTGTTATCATTATTTTTTACTACTATATGCGTCGAGAGAGCTACTTCTGTAGTGCTCATTGGCCATATATGCAAATCGTGAATATTTTCCACTCCATCAATTGAATGTAAAAAAGTTCGAACTTCATCAATATCAATTCCTGATGGAACGGCATCCATAGACAAATTAAATGATTCACGGAGCAATCCCCAAGTGCTAATGCTTATCACGACTGCTATACAAATACCAACAACAGGGTCAAGCCAAAGCCACCCCGTAAGCGTTATCAATAGACCTGCAATAACAACACCAAATGAATCAAGGGCATCAGCAACCATATGGAGATAAGCGCCTTTTATATTTAAATCTTTATGTCTATCCTTCAGAAATAATAAAGCAGTAGCGGCATTGATTACTATGCCCACACCTGCCACAATCATCATTATACCACCTTGAATTGGTTCAGGATTGATAAATTTTCGGATTGATTCGACAACAATTGCACCGACGGCAATATAAAGAATTACAGCATTAAGAAAAGATGATAAAATTGTTGATTTCCTTAATCCATAAGTCCGATTTTTTGTTGGAGATTTTGTTGCAAGATATGCTGAACCACCCGCCAGAACCAATCCAAGTACATCGCTTGCATTATGAGCTGCATCGGCAATAAGCCCCATTGAATCTATTCGCAAACCAAAAGCTAATTCAACAATTGTATAAATAACATTTAACAAGATTCCAAATGTAAATGCTCTCCTATTTGATTGATTTTCGACACTTGCAATGTGATTATGCTCAGACATATTAATTTTCCTTTTCAATTAGAATAGTCACAGGTCCATTATTGACTAATTCAATATTCATCATCGCTCCAAAGACACCTGAAACTATTTTTAATTCAGGATATTCTTTAACGAATTCATTGACAAATTTATCATAAAAAGGTTCAGCAAATTCAGGTTGTGCGGCTTGTGTATAGCTCGGTCGAAATCCTTTTCGTGCATCACCATAAAGAGTAAAATTAGAAACGAGCATAATATCCCCACCGATTTCTTTAACTGATAAATTCATTTTTTCATCATTATCATTAAATAGCCGTAAATTAGCTAATTTATTAATCATCCATTTTATAATTTTATCGTCATCTGATTGTCGAATGCCAATAAATATAAGAATTCCCTGATTGATTTGACAATGCAGTGTATTATCTATGAATAATTTGGCATAATCAACTCTTTGAACAATTGCTCTCATAATGGAATGGAAAATTTTACAAAATTATAAAATAATGGCAAAGTCTTATTAATTTTGTATATTATTCATTTGGAAATGGAAGATAAGGATATTACAAAAAATATAATTCGTATATTAATTCCCGAAAGATTAAAGAATATAAATTTACCACTATTTCTCGAGTCAGTATCGGCGGGATTTCCCTCCCCTGCTGATGATTATTTGGAAGGAAAATTGGATTTAAATGATTTTTTAATTCCAAATCCTCCTGCAACATTTCTTGTTCACGTTACAGGGGATTCAATGATTGGTGCGGGAATTTATTCAGGGGATTTATTAATTGTTGATAGGTCGGTCGAACCTCATAATCACAATATTGTTATTGCTGTACTAGATGGTGAATTGACTGTCAAACGATTAATAATGGAAAAAGATGAAATTAAATTAGTTGCAGAAAATAAAAATTATAAACCAATAAAAATCACTGAACAGATGCAATTTGAAATCTGGGGGGTGGTACGGACGGTAATTCATTCATTATTATAGATGGTCAAATTATGGTAGAATTAACACGAGAGCAAATTATTGAACAAGAACAAAATGATTTTATTCAAGTTTATAATCGCTTACCAATAGTAATTGATAGAGCAGATGGTATAAAAGTATGGGATAAAAATGGACGTGTGTATTTGGATTTTTTAGCAGGAATAGCTGTTGATGTGCTTGGTCATTCCCATCCCAAAATAATCGAAGCAATCGAAAAACAAGCAAAACGATATTTGCATACTTCTAATTACTTATATCAAGACATACAAATTGAATTTGTAAAGAAATTAAAAAAAATGTCAGGCTTTAATAAAGTTTTTTTAAGCAACTCAGGTACTGAATCAATTGAAGGAGCAATAAAACTTGTTAGAAAATGGGGCAATCAGCATAACAAAGATGAAATAATTAGTTTTACAGGTGGCTTTCACGGTCGCACTTATGGCGCATTATCAATGATGGATAAACCACTTTATAAAAATAATTTCGGACCCTTTCTCGATGGATTTAAAATATTACCATATAATTCAATTAGTGATTTAAAATCAAATATAAATGAAAAAACAAGTGGTGTATTCCTCGAATTCATTCAGGGCGAGGGTGGCGTAGTTCCTGCAAATCAAGATTTTATAGATATATTATTTGAATTAAAGAACAAATATAATTTTCTTATTGTTGCTGATGAAATACAAGCAGGAATGGGCAGAACAGGCAAATTCTTTGCTTTTGAACATTATAATGTGGAACCAGATATTGCAACATCTTCAAAAGGTTTAGGGGGAGGATTACCTCTTGGCGCCATACTTGTGAGAGATTATTTGAAAGATGTATTTCAAAAATCTGAACACGGATCTACATTTGGAGGAAATCCACTTGCATGCGCGACAGGTCTTGCAAGCCTAATTGAAATCGAAAATAATTTAATGGATAATACAAAAATACAAGGCGGGTACTTTATTAATAAGCTTAAAGGTATCGCAAGCAATTTTCCCAAGTTTATAAGTAATGTCCAAGGGAAAGGTTTGATGATAGGTTTAAAATTGACATTTCCTGCAAAAGATCTTGTAAATAAATTACTTGATTATGGAATTATTTCAAATGCAACAAATCAAAATGTATTGAGAATTGTACCTCCATTAATAATCAACAAGCAAGATATTGACGAATTTTGCTTAGCCCTCAATAAATCCTTAGAAACTTTTGAATAGGAGCTAATATTGAAATTAATAATTATTATATGTGCTTGCATTTATTTATTTCGATTATTATTTATGCTTGCGGGCTCGATCCTCGAAAATTATAAGGTTGGTAAATTGAGGAAAACTTTAGGGGATGATAAACAATCAGTATCTGTTATTGTACCTGCAAGAAATGAAGAAAATGTTATTGAAGAATGCATTGAATCTATTGCCAATTCAAATTACCCAAAGGATAAATTTGAAATCATTGCAGTAAATGATCGTTCAACCGATAATACTCAAGAAAAGCTTGATTTATTAAAAAAACATATTCCAAATTTAAAAGTATTTCAAGTTGATGAAAACATCAATCATAGTAATTTAAAGGGAAAGCAAGGTGCATTGAATTATGGTATTAAACAATCACAAAATGATTTAATACTTTTTACAGATGCTGATTGTGTTGTTCCACCTGATTGGATTCAAATAATTTCACAGTTATATAATTCACCAAATATAGGACTTGTTTCTTCTTACACAATGGTTGAAGGTTCTAAGTTATTCGATAAAATTCAATCACTTGAGTGGATTTTATTATGTGCAATGGCATCGGCAGGTATAGGGTTTGGAATTCCACTTGGATGTTATGGAAATAATTTGTCTGTGAGGAAAAAAAATTATGAAGAAATTGGTGGCTATGAAAGTTTAAAATTTACAACAAATGAAGACTTATCATTACTTTTAAATATACATCGAGCGGGGCATAGCGTTCATTATGTTTGCGATATAGGTTCTTGCATAAAAACTAAGCCCGTCCATAGTTTTAGCGATTATATTAGTCAGCACAAACGGTGGTCTTTTGGAGGATTAGAGCTAGGATGGATTGCTCCAATGTTTGTGATCACAACACTTTCAATATGGGTTGGATTTTTATTTTCATTGATAATTGGAAATATACCTCTTGCAATTGGTTTTCTTATTTTAAGATTGCTTGGTGACGCTGTCATACTTTTTCAACCACTATTTAAATTAAAACAACATAAATTAATAAAATATATGCCAATTGCTCTTGTGTTTTTTATGTTATTTGAACTGATATTACCCATTTTTTTATTAGATCCAAAAATTACTTGGAAAGACCAAACATTTAAACGCAATGGCAAAAAAAACTGATGAATATTATATGAATATCGCATTGAATGAAGCAAGAAAAGCATTGGATAATGATGATGTACCCATTGGTGCTATAATATTATATGATGGGAAAATTATCGCTCGAGCTTATAATCAAGTCGAAAAAGTAAAAAATTCGCTTGCACACGCAGAAATTATAGCTTTAAATAAAGCAATAAAAAAAGTAGGGTATAAACATTTGCTCGATTGTGAGATATTTACCACATTAGAACCCTGCCCAATGTGCGCAGGTGCGTTAGTGCTTGCACGAATTAAACGATTAGTATATGCTGCAAAAGATCCCAAATCAGGGGCGGTTAATTCTGTTTTTAATATTACAAATCATCCAAAATTAAATCACAAAGTTGAAATTACAAGTGGAGTTCTATCTAAAGAATCAAGTGAATTAATTACAGAATTCTTTCAATTTATAAGAAATCAATAATGCAAAAAGAAAAATCACAGGAAACCCTTAAAGCAGGCCTTTATCTTGTTCCAACTCCGATTGGCAATTTAGGTGATATTACACTCAGAGCATTAAATGTACTTGAAAAATGTAATATAATTGCATCAGAAGATACCCGCACTGCCCACAAATTGCTTGACCATTTTGAAATAAAAGGGAAATCATTAATAAGCTATTATGACCAAAACGAAGTTGAACGAGTTCCACAATTGATTTACGAAATTCAAAATGGCAAATCAATTGTTCTGATTAGCGAAGCAGGTTCACCTATAATATCAGATCCTGGCTATAGAATTGTACAATCTGCAATTGAATATAATTTATATATTGAAGCCCTGCCTGGTGCAACTGCATTTGTGCCTGCCTTGCAATTAAGCGGTTTACCAATTTATAATTTTGCATTTTATGGATTTCCTCCTGTAAAGAAAAATCGCCGAAAATATTTTGAAAATATTAAAAATAATAATATCACAGCTGTAATTTATGAATCCCCTTTTAAAATATTAAAAACAATAAACGACTTAATTGAAATATTTGGGGAAGATAGAAAAGCATCGCTTTCACGTGAAATCACAAAAATATTCGAGGAAACTATTAGAGGAACGCTTTTAGAAATAAAAAACGAATTGGAAAAAAGACGGTCAATTAAAGGTGAAATTGTTTTAGTAATTTCGGGAGATTAAATGTTTATTACTTTTGAGGGAATTGACGGGTCGGGTAAAAGCACACAAGTAAAATTATTAGAAGAGTATTTTGCGTCATTACATATTAAATACATATCTGTTCGAGAACCAGGTGGGACAGATTTCTCGGAGGAAATTCGTAATATATTACTTGATAGTAGTCACTCAATTAATTCGGTTAGTGAATTGATGCTTTTTGAAGCAGCACGTGCTGATTTGGTTAGAAAAATTATAAAACCCTCAATAGACAAAAACATAATAGTGATTGCTGATAGATTTTATGATTCAACTACTGCATATCAAGGTTATGGGCGACAATTAAATATAGATTATATCAATATATGTAACAAATTAGCCGTCGGAAATTGCATCCCTGATATAACTTTTTTACTTACTTTACCTTTAAATGAAGCAAGGCAAAGGACAATACATTTAAAACAAGATAGAATAGAAACATCCTCAATTGATTTTTTCGAGCGAGTATATAATGGATTTCTTGAAATTGCAAAAGCTAATAAAGATAGAATACAAATTATTGATGCCACGCAATCTATTGATGCAATATTTAATTCAATCATAGCAATTTTAAAAAATAAATTTAATTATATTTCATAGAATCTCTTTATGAATGAATCTCAATTTTTCACCCCCGCCAATATCCATCTTGCAAAAGAATACTTTATTTCTGAAATTAACATTTCCAAAACATTTCCTAATCAACATAATTTTAAAGAATATATTCGCCGAATCTTTTATTGCATCGTGACACATCGAATTAAGCCATTAGAAGCAAAAATTATTGATTTAAAAAAAATCAATGATATTTTAATAATTCGAAATGATGGGATTGGTGATTGGATAATTTCAACTCCTATTGTTGAATATATAAAACAAATTAACCCACAAATAAATATTGATGTGCTTGCTTCGAATAGAAATTATGATTTAGTTCGAGTTAATCCCTACATAAGAAATATATATACTGCTCACCATAATCTACCAATAAATGAATTAATTTCAACAGCCTTAAAAATTAGAAAATCTAATAAATACGATTTAGTAATTTGTTTAAAACATACAGAATTCACAAAACAATTAATACTTTTAAGTATTGCTAATCTTAAAAATGTTCCCATAATTTCTATGGGACATTCTAATCCAATTAGACAAAAAACTTACAAGCTTGCTTTTTCAAATTCCACAAATATTCAAGAAATTAGCTATTGGTCCGAGACGTTAATGGAATTAGTAAGACGCAATATAAGTGGAAATTTAATTCCTCAAATCAAGCCTTCTGCTTATTTTTCCAAATTTAATTTTGATAATATAACTGAGATTTTAAAAAAATATAATTTAAAATATAATATAAAAGTAAATTATAATAATACCTGTGACTTACAATCAAATGTTTCAAATCCTCAAAATTACATAATATTTAATATTTCAGGTTTTGAAAGTAATCGGAAGCTTGAAGAAAACACAATTTTCGAAATAGTAAATACTATATTATTTAATTTTCCTAATACAATGGTATTTATATCAGGAGCAGAAAATGATATTGAAAAAATAGAACAAATCGAGCAAAAGATTAATAATAAAAATTGTAAGGGAATCAACCTAAGTATTATGAATTTCACTGCATTACTTGCGGGAGCATGTTGCCTCATTTCGCCCGATTCTGGGCCCGTCCATCTTGCATCCGCATTACAAGTACCTATAATAGCGTTCTATAAAACTTATGAGAAATTAGTCAAATGGCAACCATTAAATTCAAAATTTGTTGCAATTGTAAAATCTAATATTTCAGCAATCAATTCAAATGAATTGCAAAAGGCAATTGAATTACTAAGAGCACAATAAACTATTCCAAATCACCATACTTTTCTGGATATTGTGGCAAAGGCAAATCATTTGGAATACCCATCAAAGGAAAATCCTTTCGTAATGGATACAGTGGTTCCTTTGTTTCGGGGTCTTTAAAATCCTCAGTCATATAAAACCTTCGTAAAAACGGATGACCCTCAAATTTAATCCCATACATATCATAAGTTTCTCGCTCGTACCAATTTGCACTTTCCCAAATGCTTGTCACCGAAGGACAAACGGGATAATCCCCTTCTAATGCTACTTTTATTCTCAATCTATGATTTAATTTCATTGAGTATAGATTATATACTACTTCAAATCTTTGAGGCTTTTTCATCCAATCGATTGCTGTAATATCAATACACATATCAAAAAGTGTATCGGGATTTGTTTTGAGTTCCCTAAGCACGTCAAGCATTTTCTCTTTTGATATTATAATACTTAATTGATTAAGATGTTCATAAATTTGTGCTGAACTATCTATTTTCGAAATTATATCAAGAGCTTTAATTTTATCAATATACATTTTAATACCTTAATTAATTCTACCATTTTTTTTTATATATTCAATCGCTTGTTCTTCTGAATCAAAAAATAGAAAAAGGCTATCAATTTTTGTCATAGCAAAAAGATTTTTCACAAATTGTTGCGCTTTTACAATGCAGACTGGAATTGAATAATTGCGTAATTGCCTATTAGCAAGCAATAAAGCCCCCAAGCCTGAACTATCCATAGTTTCAACGTTCTCAAGATTAAAAATTAAAGCCCGGATATTCGGTTGCGCTTCAATTAGCACTTTAGATTTCAAATCAGGCGCAATATCAGCACCTACGTTCGCATCTTTAATATTCATAATTACAATATCGTCGTCATTTTCAATTGTTAATTTCATTTTCTTTACTAATTTGATATATTCTTTTTTCAAAAATACTAATTTATGAAAAATCGAAAAATTATTCACTATCAAACTAATAAAATTCTCATTATTAGGTTAAGTTCAATTGGCGATATTGTACTTTCTACACATTTAATTAGAAACTTGCGTAATCGTTTCATAAATTCTCAAATTGATTATTTATGCTTTTCAGATTATGCAGATTTACTAAAAGAAAATAAGCGACTAACAAATTTATATACTATTCCCAAGCAATTTCTAAAATTTGCTTCAAAACAAGATGTTATTAATTATTTTATTACAAGCAATGTTAATAATTATGATATAATAATTGACTTGCATAAAAATAAGTATTCAAGAAAAATAAGAAATACTATATCTAAAATTTCAGAGAAAAAACCATTCATATTCAAAGTAAATAAATTAAGATTACACAAGCTATCATTAGTATTGTTCAAAAAACCTTTAAAAAAGAATTTTCAAATACCTGATTTATATTTTGACACTATCAGAAATCTAAAAATAAATGATGATGGAAAAGGTCTTGAGCTATGGCTTCCAAACGAAAATGAATATTTAATTTACCCCCGAAAAACAAATAATGATAAAATATTAAATATTGCAATTGCTCCTGGTGCCGCTCATTTCACAAAGCGATATCCAAAAGAAAAGTTCTTTGAAGTTGCTGAAAATCTCAATGAGCTTATGCACTGCAATTTTATTTTACTTGGTGGCAAAAATGATATTGAAATCTGCAATTATTTAGAAAGCTCAATAAATAAAAATGTTGTTAACCATTGTGGTAAAACAAGTTTAATCCAAACAACACAAATTTTAAATGACAGCGATTTACTTATTACAAATGATACAGGAATTATGCATATTGCATCTGCACGTCAAATACCCACTATAGCAATATTTGGTTCATCTGTAAAAGAATTGGGATTTACTCCTTTCCGCTCTCCCAATATAATTGTAGAATATAAAATATGGTGCAGGCCTTGTTCTCACATAGGGAGGGCGCATTGCCCGCTTGGTCATTTTAAATGTATGAATAATATAGATCCCAATGAAATTGTTCAATCTGTATTAATACTTTTAAATGATTTAAATCTAAAATTTTAAAAAGCAATTACAAATCAATATTTTCGTCAAACTTTTAAATAAAAGATTTTTAAATGGCAAATTACGGAAATCAACGCGGTAGTATTATTTCAGGTATATTTCCACCTGCAATAAAATGGCTAATCATAATAAATGTCGCAGTATTTTTGTTTCAAGTATTTTTTTTGAATTTTTTTACAATTGGAGGAGAACCTCTTGGTAACTGGGTAACAAATATATTTGCATTACAACCCATATTTACTGGAGATTATGGATCGTTTTCATTTCATCATTTTTGGATTTGGCAATTGCTTACTTATCAATTTTTGCACGGCGGCTGGTGGCATTTATTTTTTAATATGTTTTCTCTATGGATGTTCGGAATCGAATTAGAGCGTTTATGGGGTAGCAAGCGATTTATCATATATTATTTATTATGCGGAATAGGAGCAGGATTATGCCAGTTATTTGTTAGCCCATTATTTGGTCCAACAGCACCTACAATTGGTGCATCGGGTGCAATTTATGGTGTTTTGCTTGGTTTTGGAATGACTTTCCCAAATCGACCAATATTTATGTTCCCATTATTTATACCAATACCCGCGAAAATTTTTGTGATTATATTTGCAGGGATTGAATTATATTCAGGTTTGAGTCCTGCTCAGGATGGTGTTGCCCATTTTGCTCATCTTGGGGGTGCACTTTTTGGATTACTTCTAATATTATTTGGAGATAAAACCCATTTGATGCCTTTCTTGGAAAAATTACTTTCAGGCAAGAAAAAGCCATCATCGACTCGTGATTTCTATTCTCAATCATCCTTCACTAAAGCAAGCGATAGACCCAACGCTACTAATCCATCATTTTTTCAACCTCGTTGGCAGAAACCAAAGGATACACCTCCTCCACGAAGAATGTATGAAATCGAAGACGATGATGAAGATTTAAAGTCCAAAAAACGCCCAAATACTACTTCAGGCTTTTTTATTGAGGGTGAAGAAATTACTCAGCATAAAATAGATGAAATACTTGATAAAATAAGCGAATACGGCTATCAAAGCCTTACCGAACGAGAAAAGAAAATCCTTTTAGAACTAAGTAAGAAATTATAATAATTTTTTAAAAATTCTATTTTATTTACCAGGTAATGTAGGAATTTGGGGTTGTCCAACAGGTGGTGCAGTTGGTGGCAACTGAGTCCCTTCAATAAATGGCTTAGGTACAGTTTGTTGTTGGCTTACAAAAAACTTATTAGTAATTAATGTAAAAACTAAGATAGCAATTGCTAATCCAATTGTAATTTTTTGCAATAAATTTAATGTTTGTCTGCTGCCAAACATTGATGTAAATGAACTTGTTAAATTTCCTGCACCCGTAAGCATATCGCCTTTACCTGGTTGCATCAGAACTACTGCAATTAATAATATTGAAGCTATTATTCCAAGAATTAATAATATTGAATACATTTTTTTATTTTCATTTTTTTAGAAATGCAAATTAAGAAATTTCTAATAAATATAAAGTATTATTGTCAAAATCAATATTATTTCAGGAAATATTCAATTTTTAAAGCACCCTGGCGTATTATTTTTGGCTGTTCTGTTAAATCAATAATTGTAGATTCAGTGCCTATCATATTTTCATCATCTTCAATTATTAATGTCACTTTGTGATTAAATATTTGAAACACAGTGTCCGCTGATTTTATTGAACCTTCATTTGATATATTCGCAGAAGTACCAAGGATTGGTTTACCTAATTTTTTAACTAATTCCAAGATAAAAGTATTGTTTGGAATCCTTATTCCAATTGTTTGCAAGTTTGATGTAGCAATATCGCTAATTTTATTATTCTTTTTTAGTATAATTGTCAATGCACCAGGTAAATATTCTTCTGCAATTTTATAAAAAATATCGGGTATTTCAGCAACATATTCCGCTACCATTTCGATATTGGAAAAATATGCAGATAATGGTTTAGAATAATCACGATGCTTTATTTCAAAAATATACTTGATGGCATCTTCAAAATTTCCCAGGCAACCAATTCCATAAACGGTATCGGTAGGGAAAATGATCACCCCCCCACTTCTTAATACCGTTATTGAGGAATTGATTGCCTCGTGAAAATTATCGGATAAATGAACTACACTTGTATCCATTAAAATTGCGAACTAATTCCAAAGTAAAACATCCGTCCAGGCTCAGGCAAGCCTATCCTTGTTTGAATATATTCATCGGTAATATTATTAATTTTTAAATATACTTTTGGTGAAAATTCAGTCGAAATAGGAATCTTTTGTGAAATTATAAAATTCAATTGAAATGTTGGATCAATTTTTTTCCACGAATCATCAGAAACATCAATTCCCCACTGTTCGCCTGTATAGATGATTTCTCCGTGTAAATCTAATCCAAAGGAAAACCCATAATCAAGAAAGAGACTTGAAAGAATATCGGGTTTATATTCAAGATGCTCGATTTCCACTCCTTCCTCTTTGCCTGTAGAATACATATACATAAAATACAGAGAAGCAGATAAGTTAAATGGAAATCTATAGCTTGCATTTAAATCCACACCGTAATTTTGCGATTCAGAGAGATTAAATCTTTGTTTCTTTTTCTTTCCATCTACTGGATCAACAACCGTTTTTTGGATTATTAAATCATTTGAAAACCTTCCAAAAAGAGCCCCGCTAATTTCAAAATTATTCAATTCATAAATAGTTTTTAATTCAGCATTTATTGCATTTTCGGGTTTTAAATCAGGATTAACAAGGAACTTACCTAATGCCCCTGAATATGCTTCACGCATAGTTTGGAAGCGTGTCCTTCTGCTTAAATTAGCAATATAACGAAGATTCTCAGATTGCAAATATGTAAATGATGTATAAGCTCCAAAATCGGAATAATCTTCATTTTCATTTTCTACGAATGCACCGGTCTTTGGGGTCAATAAATAATCGTATGTTAATCCAAAAGACAATAAGTATTTTTTCCAATCAAAATTATAATCTGCGCCACCACTTATTAATAATGATGAGAAATCAAGGTCACTTTTTAATGAATCGCTTGGTGATTTTATCTTTTCATTATGCTCTGAATATAACCCATTTAAAACAATTCTTAGGTTCTGATTAGCAAAAGTATTAGTAGAAAATATAAAACGGCCTCCAAACGAATTATCTTCATCAATTTGCTTTTCAAGTAAATCCTTATAAGAAATATCATTATACGAATTAATAGTTTGAGTAAAATAATCATACCATACTGTTGATCGCAATGACATTTCATTTTTTTCTGAAAAAGTAGAAACACCATTTAGTGTTAATATTGTACGGTTCCAATCAGGGTATCGCCAATACCGTGCATCAGGATTATAACCTTCAGGGGCAACACCTTTTTCGCCATTTGTATAATTAATGGATAAACCATATTTTGAATTTGGAGAAAAATGATACTCGCCTCTTGCGTAAGTATTGAACAGTTTGTAATCTGTATTAGTTCGTAGTTTTGTATTTAATGTCTGATTGGGCATTTGTGGCATATTAGACGATAACAAAAAGCCATCGCTTTCAGTGTAGCCAGCGTTTACTATATAATTGAATTTATTGTACCTACCATCGAGAGTAAATGACCCTGACATTGTGCTTGCATCATTTCCAGAAAGCCTGAAATTGCCGCCGAATCCATTATTCTTACGCTCAATTGTTGCAATGTCAATTACACCCGCAAGAACATTTGCACCATATAATATAGATGATGGATTTGTATTAACAACAATTGAGCCAATTATATCCATCGGCACAAACGTCATATCAAATCGATTGTCCCACGGAATATTTAATGTCATACCATCGAAAAAAAGTCCTAATTGCCTTTCATCAGAATTCCTCAGATTAATTAGCATCTCCCCTCTTGAATTAGTATAAACTAAGGCTGTCGGTAAAATTTGTTTAATCTCAGAAAATAGTATTGGTTCAAATTTGCGAATAGTATAGTAATTAACCTTCTCAAAACTTGAAAGTTGAATATTACTTGCCACTTTTTGGTCAATTACTTCAATTGTACCTAACTGGTACACACGAATTGAATCCTGTGAATAAATATTCTTTGCTACTAAAAAAGTACTAATAATAAAAAGAATGATTCTAAAATTACGCATTTTCTATATTCCTAAAAAAATTAATTGGTTTCAAATAATGCTTCTGTAAAGATTTTTGGATTGAAAACTTGCAAATCATCAATTTGCTCGCCAACCCCGATAAATCTAACAGGTATATCTAATTCATCTACTATTGGAATAATAACACCGCCTTTAGCAGTGCCATCTAATTTAGTAAGAATTAACCCCGTAACATCTACAATTTTTTTAAATTCTTTTGCTTGGATAATTGCATTTTGGCCCGTTGTTGCATCAAGAACTAAATATACTTCATTTGGGGCATCGGATTTTAATTTCTTTATTACTCTATTAATCTTTGCCAATTCTTCCATCAAATTGCCTTTTGTATGCAATCTACCTGCTGTATCAATTATCACAACATCTTTATTTTTTGAAATTGCTGATTTAACTGTATCAAATGCCACCGCAGCGGGGTCTGCACCTGGCATTTGCTGGATAATATCCACGTTTGCACGTTTTGCCCAAATTTCAAGTTGTTCATTTGCTGCAGCTCGGAAAGTATCGGCTGCACCTATCACAACGCTTTGTCCTGCATTTTTGTAATTATATGCTAATTTCCCGATTGTAGTAGTCTTTCCAACCCCATTAACACCTACAACTAAAATAACATACGGTCGCTCAATTCCATTCAATTTAAAAATATCATCATTGCTTGGATTTTCATTGAGTATTTTTAAAATTTCTTCCTTTAGCAATTCAAATAGCTGATTAGAATCTTCATAACCTCGTTCTTTTACTTTTTGGCGTAGGTTCTCTATAATTTTTTCAGTTGCACTAACACCGATATCTGCTGCCAACATAATTGATTTTACTTCATTGATTAAATCATCATCAATTTTTCGATGACTGCTAAATAACGATATTATATTAGTAACAAAATTAGAGCGTGTTTTATCTAGCCCATTTTGAATCTTCTTAAAGCTAGATTTAATATCTTTAAAAATACTCATAAGCTCGAATAAATAATGTTAAATTATTAAAAATATAATACTGACATAAATCCCCTATATAATTGATTTATAAGGGGATTTAATAATTCATTACTTTGCTATATTATATCTGATAAGATTCTGTTCTGAACCAGGGAACTGGAAGGAAATTAAATTCAAAATGCTCACTTTCTGTGAATCTGTTACAATATTTACAATACCTATACCGTCGGCAAGTTTGTAAATTGTTTGAAGCTTAAATTCTGGAATAGGGATGGCACTTCCTATTGCACCTAAAGAAGGAATCTTTGCTGTCCCTGATACAGTCCAATCAAGTTCATAATCCTTAGTACTGATTGGCTTATTGTTTAAAACATAGCTTCCATCACCTTTGCTTGTTCCATCTAATTTAAGAATCAAAGTTAATATTACATCACCAACATTAGGAAAACTTATTGCGGGCAATTCCAGTGATTTCTGCGGATAGCTAATCCAACTTGAATTTTTCTGGTCAATCAATAACATCCAATCAAGATTTAAGTAATCATTAACATTAACACCAAATGCAGAAAGGTCTATACCTGGAGCAAGTTGATACTTTTGGTAAATTTGATCATTATATACATAGAACTCTTGGTCCGGATTTGTTAAATTTGAGGAGAAATGAGCTAAAGTATAAATATTTTGTGTTACGTCATTGATGATCTCTTGTGCTGTTGATTTACAATAAGCACTGTCAACAACAAGTGATGTTGATATTCTGTTATTATTGGAATCAAGTGTGTATTTCTCATAGACCCAATAACTTCCTACGCTTAGAGGAAAATAGTTTTTCACTGCAGGATTGACAGGATTGTTATCATCATCGTCCGAGCAAGACCAAAAGACGATGGGAAGAACGCTCATAAGCAGAACAATTAGTAATTTTTTCATATTAATCCTTTATATTAAAATAATAATGGTTTAATGACACTTTTTAAAAATGAATATTTTAATAATTACTACTTTTTATTTAGAATAAATCAATAATATTTCATTTTTTTTAATTAATTTTGATTTTTTAAAAATTATAATATACAGTGAACTGGTTATTAATCACTTTCTTAATATTGGGTGTCCTTGCTATTGCAAGTGCATTATTTACAGTCTTAAGTCGGCATCCTATATATTCAGCACTATCATTAATTGTTCATTTCTTTTCATTAGCGGGTTTATACTTGAGTTTGCAATCTCAATTCATTGCAATATTGCAAATTATTGTTTATGCAGGTGCTATAATGGTTTTGGTTGTATTTGTACTTCTATTACTAAACCTTAGTGAATCAGAAATGAAAACCTTACAGGGACAATCGAGGCGAGGAGTTGGAATTGCGCTAATTGCAATATTTGTTATAATATTAGCAAATATAATAATGGTCAATAATTCTCAACCAACCGAACTAGTTTCACGAGCAGATCTTTTTAATGCTCAATCCATTGGTAATGTGCTATTTAGCAGCTATTTATTTCCAATTGAAATAACGGGGATACTGTTATTTGCAGCCATCATTGGCTCACTTGTTATGGCAAAAAAGAAATTAATTGATTAGAGGAAATTATTATGAATGCAATTCCAATTGAATATTATTTAATTTTAGCAGGAGTTCTGTTTGCAATCGGTATACTTGGTGTAATAATTCGCCGAAACGCAATTGTTATATTTATGGCAATTGAAATTATGCTGAATTCTGTCAATCTAACATTTATAGCATTTTCATCTTATCTTTGTGATATTTCAGGGCAAGTATTTGTGTTCTTTGTTATGGCAGTTGCTGCAGCAGAAAGTGCTATAGGGCTTGCAATTATTCTTGCTTTATTCCGCAAAAAACGAACTATTTATGTTGACGAAGTTAATACTTTAAAACATTAAATTTTTTATTTCTAATTATTTCAATTAAAAAAAAGGGGCGAATAAAATCGCCCCTTTTTAATTTTCATTCTGAGATTGCAGCGTATTATTTCTTTACTACAATCTTTTGCACTTCTTTGAACTCACCTGATTGCATCTCTATGA